>Ga0209824_10000233_pt1 | contig 38679 bp, 42 predicted proteins | sample VDWuncwatermetaG_FD_184124 | JGI IMG/M metagenome (GOLD analysis project Ga0209824, IMG submission 184124) | Wastewater microbial communities from Netherlands to study Microbial Dark Matter (Phase II) - VDW unchlorinated drinking water (SPAdes)... ...
CACAGATCCTGCGGCTTAAGCTTCGGCAGCTCCAGGCGCTCCCAGAGTTTTCGCGCGCGCTCCATGAATTCCTTCTTGGGCAGCGATACCGGCGGGTAGTCCCACTTGCGCGTCGCGTCGATCAGTATGGCCGAGCAGCCGCTCATCTCGTTGACGCCGACTTCCAGTTCTTTCCCCGGCGGCGCCGCGGACGGATCCATCGACGGCGTCCGGTTACGAATGATCAACGTGTCCCGATGGGGCTGCATACGAAACGCCAAAGCCCAGAAGAGCGAGTCGAGATTGCGCGGCTTGATGTCTTCGTCTACCGCGATGACGATCTTGCCGGTCGCCGGGTGAAAACCGACCATGCTGTGCAGCGCCTGCCAGACATGCGCCGGGTTCATCTTTTTCATGCGGATGATGCAGATCTGGCGCACGGCGATCGTGTGGAAGACGACTTCCAGGATGCCCGGGATGTTGCACTGATCGCGGAGAAAGCGCAGATAGTTTCCCTCCGCCGACACCTGTCGCATGACGCTCGATTCGCTCGGCGGCAGCTGGCTCACGATGCAGGCGAAGATCGGATTTTTCCTGTGCGTGATGCACTTGACGTCGAAATAGGGGTTCAACATCTTTTCGCCGATGTAACCGGTCGATTCTCCGAAGGCGGCTTCGGGCTCGAGCCATTCGGTCGAAATCTCCCCTTCGATGACGATCTCCGCGCGAGCGGGAACCAGGAGATCCACCGTCTTGCAGCGCACCACCTCGATCGGGCTTCCGGCAAGTCCACCGGCGATGTCCAGCTCGCTGACGCCCAGCGGCACGCGCGCCGGGGCTGTGTAGGCGACAGGCGGCGGCGCACCGATCACCAGCGCCGCCTGCAGCGGAATTCCCTTTCTCTTGCATTTCTCCCAATGGTAGCCGCCGTGATTGCTCGAACTGAGATAAACTCCGGTGCGCGTCGGACTTTTGATCTGGCCCCTGTAGTTCCCAATGTTGATCTTCCCGGTTTCAGGATCCTTGGTAAACCAGTGCGACGCAGTGGTGTAGGGCGCGCAATCGAATCCCGGGGTGGAGATCGGAATCGGAAACTCGCCTAAGCCCCCCTTATCGAGCAGCGACGGACCGACGTGAACCTCCTCGTGCACTGGACCATCTTCGACGATGGTCGGCGGGATGGGCGCGGCTTCAGCTTTGGTCCAACGATCAACGATCTCCTCCGGTTTACATTGAAGACCAAAGGCATAAATCTGCCTCGACGACGCCAGGCAGCCGACGGCCACCGGGATATCGTATTTTCTCCCTTTGACATCGGTGACGTGAGTAAAGAGAAAGGCGCGCCGTTCCTCTTCCGGGAGCCCGCGAAACTGCCAGCGGACCAGCGGCATCAGCTCGGTGTCTTTGTTGATCGCCTCATCGATCTTCAACAGCAGCCCGGCTTTGTCCAGGGCCTCGAGGTGCTCTCTCAGATCTCGAAAGTAAGTCACAGCTTCACTCCCCGCTCATGCAAAGAAATCTTATTCGGAACGGCGCTGCGGTTGTTGCCGGAAAGACGGCCCTAAAAATAGAACACATTTCAGATGGGCGTCAAGGGCAGAGGAAAGGATGAAAGAGGAAAAGGGCGTGACGCGTGTTCGTGGCTCGTGCTCGTGCGCTACCTTCCCATCTCTTTCAGGACTTCTTCGCCCACGGAGGGATCGACGACCTGATCGACGGTGACCGTCTTTGCGATCAGACCCGCCTTATAATAAATATGTGTGGGATCAGGCGCTTTCCTCATAGGCAGACCTGTGCATCAGACCATACAGATCCACAGAGGCAAAGGCGCAGTACTCCAGGCTATAGCCTGCGCGAACATCCGCGTATCCATCTTCAAGAATGCGCCGCATCACCAAACGATTGAAACTGCCGTGCCCCATGACTCCCTCGTCATGCTCCTTAAGATCGGCCTCTTCGTGCGTGGAAAAATAGATCGCTTGATCCCGCGTAAAACCGTAGTGCGTGGTTAACGCCTTGAACCAGGCTGCGGCCCAGTGTCCGATCGGCTCCTCCGTGAGCATGGAGAACCACCACTCGGCGACCGTCCCCTCCCACAAAAGCGCGCGCTTGAAATCCAAGATCGCTCGGGCCCCGGGCAGCATGGGTTGTCTCAAGATCTCGTCCTCAGTGAGTCCCAGGGCCTTGGCCGTCTGCATCATTACGAGGATATGGCCCGGCGGCTTGGGGTGAATGAACTCGTCGGCAACTTTGGCGCCAAAAGGCGCCAGCAGGTCGGAGTGCCTTTTGAAGAAGCCGATATGCTTGTGGTACGAGGCGGCAATCAGAGTGTTGATCTCGATTGTGAAATTTCCCCAGTTGCGAAAGAAGACCTTGATGGCTGAGAGCGGCAAGCTCCCTTCCACGAGACGCTTCATGAAGAGTTGCTGGTTGACCCGTTCCTCCCACCTGCGGAGTACTTTGGCATTGAGTTGATCGACAAAATTCTTCGCTTCATCGGGCGCCATCCTGACTCCCATCCTGGGCACATTGGTATTCATGGTTTCTCTCTCCTTGGTTCTTCAGCTAAAGTCAACCCTCTCCTAGACCAGGGACCATCGGCGTTGGAGGCTCTACGGGCGCATGGCCGAAGAGCTATTGATCGTCGCGTGCAAATTTTTTGCGAAATCGTTGGCCGCCTGGGTATCCATAGCATAGGCGAACCTGGCGTATTCCTTGACCGCCATAAGAGCCGGCAGCGGGCACTTCTTCATTGCATCAACAAGGTGATTGACGGCAGCCTCCAGCTTATTCGATGGGACAACATTGCTGACCAAGCCAAAGGATAGCGCCTGGTGGGCGTCGATCTCCGCAGTCGAGTAAACAAGATACATGAGCGCCTTGCGCGGTACGCGATCGACCAGGGCGGACATGGCGATGGTCGGCATGATATGGTGCGCCATTTCCGGCAGTTGAAACCGAGCCTTCTCGCTTGCGATGGTCATGTCGCAGAGCGCCGCTAACGCGCAGCCAAATCCGATGGCTCTTCCCTGAACGAGACCAATGACCGGCACCTTCGATCGGCGAAAGGCGTCATAGCAGTTGAAAATGGCATCGGTTTTTCCACGCAATACATAGGCCTCAGTGTTAGGCTCCCGCTGTCCCATGGCCTCGCGACCCAGGCAAAACTCCTCACCCGCCCCTTTGATGAGGATCAGCCGAGACTCTTTCGCGGCGGCGTCGATCATGTCGGCTAACTGAGTTGCCATTGGGTCACTAACGCGGTTGCCGATCTCGGGCCGGTTCAGTGTGATCGTGGTCACATCGCCATCTCGCTCGCATAGTATGAGATCCGACATTTTTACCTCCCTTTACTCCTGACTTCTTTTTTAATCTCCCATCTTTTCTCGTCGCCCAAACAACAATCCCGGCTGGAGGAAACCCACAGCCTGTGATGCATAATCCAAAGATGCGGCCGGATCGAAGGAACCAGCCTTAGCCGGCCACGTGAAACCGGCTAAAGATATGGAAATTGACCAGCAGCGTCAAGCATAAACAAAAAGGTCCGGGCTTGTTAGAGCTCGGGCCTTTGATTTCAAATCCGGTGGTTCGACAAGCTGCTCACCACCCTGAGACTGCCGAAGGGCGGCGACCGACTCTCTCAAAAGGCGGCCCTGAAGAAACCTTACTTCTTTTCGCTGCCGCCTAACAGACCCCTGAACACAGAGCCGATAGCGCCGGCCACTCCGCCTGCGCCTTCCAAGCCTTTCCGGCCCAGCGACTCCAGTCCCTCAGCCACTCCCTTGATGCTCACGCCTAACTGTCCCGCCATGGCGGTCGCAACGCGGGTAGCGAGTGTCTCGTTGAGAGAAAAGTCCGGATGGCTGGTGTCGCCCTGGAGAGCAAAATCCAAGTCGATGGCGCCATCATGATCTTTAAGGAAGCTGATAACCGCGCTGCGGGGGATCCCCATGAATGTGTCCAGATAGCTCCGGGACGGCGCGAACTCCAGCTCCCTGATGATCATTCTCCCTTTTCCATCTAATTTGTTATTCCGGACCTCAGATTTGAGGTTCAAATCCAAAGTTCCTTTGCTGACTCTCGCCTCCCCTCTCTTGACAAGATAAGGTTGGAGACTCACCAGATCCACGGTGTCCAGGACAATATGCGACGAAGAATCTCTACCCACTGCTCCGACCCAGCCGGAAATTTTTACCCGGCCATCGCGCCTTGCCCCCTTCGCGATGGCCGCAAGTTCGAATCGGGTTATGCCCTTCAAGGATGGCACCGCGATATCGCGCATGACGGCCTCAATCCGCTCCAGCCGGATCTTTAGCGGCGGCTGGCTGACCGTCGCGTCGAAAATTTCTACGATTCCATCCTCCAAAGCTATTTTGGAGATCATCACCGCGCGCGCGGAGGACTCCTCGCCGCTCCTCTTATCTTTCGCCTTGCGGCCGCCATCCTCTAAAAGGCTGGGGACCATGAGCAGCTTCCCTGGGGTCCGCAATACGGAGAGGTAGGGTTTTTCGACCGTGATGGAAGAAATATGGATTTGGTCGGTCAGAAGACTGCGAAGACTTGGAACAATCTTCACCCGCTCTGCATGAAGAGTCCGGGTTGTCGGCCAACCTTTGGGTGCCTGTATGTCGAGCCCGACCAGCTCGACGGAGGACCAGCCTACCTTGAGTTCCGCGACTCCGCTGCCGGATCCGAGCGCCGCCACGACTTTGCCCTTGAGCATCTGCACGGCCATACGAAAACCAAGGACGCTCGCGCCGAGCAAGAGCAGAATGAATACAAAGATAATGACGCCCCATCGCTTCATCGATATTTACCCGGAGCGCTATTGTGCCAGTGGTCCGTAGGGCTTGCAACTCCGGCTTTTTCCGAGAGATCGGCAAAACAGGCGACCAGTGAAAACTATAAGCGGGCTTTTGGATTTTAAGGCTAGCGATAGGTCGCCGTGGTGCGGCGCCTGATTTCGGTTACTTCAACTATGTGCTGCTCAGGGCTTGTTGAATAGCCTCGGCATCATGAAGAGGGAAGCGGTTAAGACTTTTTCAAGCGGGAGCCGCGACGACGACGTTCCAAGTCATGTTGAAGCTGGGTAGTGTCCTAATTTGAATCTTTTTCACTTTTCAAATTGACCCACTACCTGCGAGCCTCACATTGACATATCGCCTCATTATCGGATACTCTCCGCCAGAAATAGGGGTACGGGGCCGGTCTGCTTTCTCTGATGGCTGCTGGAGGCTCTCGAACGCGGGCTGGCACGGGGTCGTCGGGGTAATTTTGAGTTCTCGGTGGCTGAACCTTAAAAGCGAGTTCCTGCTATCATTACATATTACCTCCAATAAGTTTGAACGGATTCAGATTGACATGATAATCCTTAGGGCATACTATCCGGCCCAAATTAACAAGTAGGAGGAGGCAAATTATGAAGGCGAGAGAGTTGTTCAAAAAGGCTGGAATCGGATCATTGGCCTTGGCGTTTCTTCTAGTTGTTCTCAACTGGATGTCTACACCCGCATGGGCGCACCCACGGCATGCCATCTTTGTGGCCCAGAGCCAAGTGGACACTGTCGGTGATGTGGAGCACCGTATGGCTATGGAGGGGAGAGTCAGCTTTGACGCGGACGATGGTACACTCTCAGGCAGTGGAACCTTTGTGCACTTTGATAATGCATCTGAAATCCCGAAGACCATCCTAAGCTTCGGAACTTGGGAGGCTAAGGAGTTTGTGAGTCTCACCGAAAGGGTCGGGATGCCGTATGGGAACATCGAGGCCAGGATTCTTGAAATCCTGGTGGACCTCACGACGGATGAAGGCGAAGTGATCTCTGGAGTGACGCTCAGAATCATATCCAACATCGATCCCGCAGGGCTTACGACGGGTGAAGCTACGGGGTTCAAACTCACCATTCCGGGCGCACCCTTTGGAAATTTCGAACCTCGTGATCCGCCCGTTGGGCTTGCGCAGATCAGCGCAGGGAATCTGCCTTGACGTTGATGAGCAGTCAAGCATGGATAGAGCAGTATAAACTACACAAGAAGGAGGGTGACTGCCCTCCTCTCACTTAGGTCTATGGGAAGACTCTCACGCCCCACCGGATACCGAGGCAGTGAAAAGAGAAATCACCTTTGACTCTTCCTATAGTCAGCTAATCTAGGAGCCTACCTACCTCAAGCCGAAGAAAATGTCCGGGTCTACCTGTAAGTTGGTAGTGTTCCAATAGGATGCCAAGCCCAAAATCAAATTAGGACACTACCTGAAGCTGATCTAGGGTCACAAACTTCCCCTCCCGGATAGCACGGCGCCCCCTCTCTATAGCTCGCTCTTCTCCAGAGGTTAAAGGCTCGTCATCCTAGCGGATTTCTGGGATTGCTTCCTTTTTCGGCTTGATAACGCTTTCTGCCATAAGTTTTTTAGACCTGCCTCTTTACCAGACTTCAAGCATCATTTGAAGAAGAATCGAACCCCACCGATCCATCCTGGAACTCGAAGCCGCCGATGTCGATGATGCCGTTCACGATCCGGGTGAATCCGGTGCCGCGCGGTGGTGGAAAAGGCGGTGGTCAGAAGTCACCTCCGTCTGTCCCCCTGAGCTTGACCACAGTGAAGTCAGCGCTGGTGCCAGTGTTCACGGTAGCGCCTGCGGCCACCACGTTTCCCACCCCATCCACTGTGACCGCATTGGCCCGATCAGTGCCATTGGCGGTACCGTTGATGACCTGGCGCCACAGCTCTGCGCCGCTCACTCCGTCAAACTTGATTACGGTGAAGTCAGTGGCGGTGCCGGTGTTCTGGGTAACCCCTGCCGCCACCAAATTCCCCACACGATCCACCGTCACCGCACGATCAAAATGACGGCTATCGATGCCGTCGATATTGTTCTGCCACGGCCAGGCTTCACGACGCAGAAAAACCAAGACGGATGCCGTTGCAAGCGCTATTAGTCCGGAATTTCCGATTTGAGTCTCTCCTTCGCTCAGAGGAAAGCGTGACGCTGAAGGTCCAGGCGAAATTAGTATTATGTCCCCGGAATTTGCCCGCCACCACAGCATGGCGGGGGTCTCAAACGGGCTTACGGGGTTGAGACGGCGTCGAGCGCATCTAAAAGATTAATCCGCGGAAACGTCAGGTCATTCTTTGGATCGGTGACTTGCACACTGCTGTTCCTAAGCGCGGCTTTAATTTGATCCGGCGTCAGCGTGGGATTAGCTTCGAGCAACAGAGCCGCTCCGCCGGCGGCGTGCGGCGAGGCAAAGGATGTGCCACTATTACTCTCGAATCCGCCGCCAAGGCCCGTCGATACGATCGGTGCGCCCGGTGCCATGAGCTCCAACTTGCTATTGCTGTTTGTGAAGCAGGTCACTTGATCGGTCTCCGTGGTCGAATCCGTGCAGCCGAACGAGAAGGGGCCGACATCCGCCTTGTATACGGCGCCAACGGCGATCGTGTTAGATGTGCAGGCCGGAGCTTCCATCTGGGTTCCAGAGCTTTGATTGCCAGATGAGGCGAAGGTTGTGATCCCCCTATTCTTCAGCATAGTCACTGCTCTTGCAAAAGCCATGGTGAAGGCCGTCGCGTTATCGCAAATGCCGGGAAACATCGCGAACGTTCCCAGGCTCATATTAATAACCCGCACATCGGGGCGGTTATTGAAGATCCAGTCCAGCGCAGAGACGACCTGGGCTGTGGCCGCAAACGAGTTATTGAAATCGAGTACTTTGATCGCCACAATCTTAGCGCTCGGCGCAACCCCCACCGACGACACGCCTCCCGCGGAGACGATGATGCCAGTAACATTGGTCCCATGGCCGACATCATCGGATGCGCTGCCGGGTCCGCTCTGGCGCGTGCTCCCGTTCGGACAACATCCCCTTCCGTCCGAGAGCGTACAGAAACATTCCTCCGCGATGAGCGCGCCGGCTAGATCCGGGTGATCCGTTTGCAAGCCGGAATCCAGCACCGCCACCACGACGCCGTTCCCGGTAAAGCCCAAAACGTGCATCTGATCCCCCTGAATCAGCGGCACGCTGATAAACAGCCCTCCGCTTCCGCCTGTATCGAGATCGACACGGATTACATCGGGGTTAGCCAGCAATTTGGTTAAGCCGGATTGGCTCACCTGGCCAGCTAGCGCGCTGACGGACGCCCACTGATGCGTCGGTTTGAAATCGCTCGGTGTAAGCGATGCCAGTACCTTGCTCTGTACGCGACCGATTTCAGAATTCCAGCGCGGGCGATCGTCTATCGATGCGTTTGGCTCTTGCAGTGCAATGACCACACGCGCCCACGCACCGGCCTTCAAGGCGTCATACACTTCAGGGCTCGCCACTTGGCCCCAGGCCAGCGGTGTTCCGGTCCCAAGGCTGATCAGACCGACGAGTAAGTTCCCGAGCACGTGCCCCGCAATACTCTTCAAAACCTTTACCAGGTTGGCTGTTTTCATTATTTTTCCTCCTAACTGCAATAAGCGGGAATTTCCGATTTGAGTCTCTCCTTCGCTCAAATGACTACACCAGCCCACTTGCGCGAGTCAAGCCCATCTCACAATGGCTCTTTTGGGTGGCATGGCGGCTCCCTTTGGCCATTTCGTTGACTTGTGGCATCTGTTTCCCGCCTCCCACCTGTCCCGCCGCTGACACCTGCCCCTCTAGATGATTTCTGAGCGCTCGTTTGTTGTCTGTCCTAGTCCGCTAGCCATCTGGCAACGGCATCGCCGCGATCATCCTCAGCATGCTGCCGAACAGCCTCCGGGTACTGGTAAAATCACTGCAATGGAGGTGGAAATTGCGAATCATGTAGGGACCATTGAGGAAGTCGTGGCGTTATAGCTTAAATAGCATCCCGACTTTTCAAAAAGTCAAATTGAAGGATTCCTTTTTCGTCTACCCATAGTGTAAATTTTTCTTCAGCAAAGTTTCCTTCCTCGGCAGAAGCTCTAATCGTTAAGGTATATGTTGATCTAGGAATCCCTGAATTTCATGGATGTCCTTTTTGTCTCGCATAACATAATTGGATCTGAGAATTGGGATTCATCTCATTCAATTGGGCAACGTCGATATATTCTTTGTCATGCGGACTTAAAGCAAAAGTCTGTTTATAGTCCATGGAGTTGGCATCGCAGGTATTGATTGGCGGATTATCGTGTCTTTGCTTAAGCGTGACTGGCAAATCAGGACTTCGATTAGGTGTCATCTCCTGCAACTTAACTGTGCACCTACTTAAAAAAGCAGTGCTATCATTCTCAACTGCGATTCGGAAAATCCTTTGTCCTCGTCCATCGGGATCGACGGATGGATCTCGATGTTCGTATGGCTCCTGTCCTTTCTGAAAATGAATTTTTAATTTTGGCCGCTGAAGCTCTTCAAGCTTTTTTTTATCTATGAGAGCTGCGGAAGCAACTTGTTCGAGCTGTGTAATCACTGTGACAGGGGCTTTTATGTAATAAACTAAATAAACTATAAAGACGAATACTACAAAGGCTCCTAGAGACAAAAAACTATAAAAGGAAAACTGGCCTATCGAACCCCGTGTGAACCACGTTATAGCTAAACTAATGGCAGGAGTTATAACGGCAAGAGAGATTGGCACCAAAAGACGACGCTGCAGAAAAACCCATGTGTCCAGCAACGATTGTTTGATACGTCGTTTGAGGAACTCCGAGTAATACACCGTGTCCCCTATATCATATCTAAGGTCCTAGGGGACAACATGTAGTAGATGTGGTTTTTTGCCTGTCATGGCCGAAACTTTACCTGTGCCAGCCTCCGACTCAGGTGCCCCTCGGCCAATAGCAGCCAGTAATAGCGCGCATGTTTGACCAATCGGCCTCCAGTCTTCACCAACCGCTGCTGCAAACTCGTCAGTGACTAGTTGTCGATCCTCTTTGGCAACGCTAGACGCCGCCACAGATTCCCCAAGTTGTAGGCGATCACGCTCAACCACAAACGCACTTCATTCGCCAGTCTGTGCGGCGTGGGCAGGCGGACGAAACAGGATGGCAATGGCTCGCCTGGATTCTATCCGCGCTACCTGACTTGATTGACTTCCCACTACTACTTGACAGCCAGAAATCAGCGTTATAGTGTCAGCGCTGTTTTTCCGGCTCAGCGCGATTTCAATCACAGCCCGGTCGAGGGCCGCTCGCTGACCGGAGAAGGAGGTGACAGATGGCAAGAAGGAGGTTGTTCTCTAGCTGCATTGTGTTGATGGCGCTGACAGGAGCAGGGACACCGCTGTGGGGCCAGACTGCGGGCTTCGCCTATGTCGCGAACTGCGGAAATGTCTGTTTGGGCATCGGTCCCGGGGACGTTTCGGCGTACAGCATCGACGGGACCACGGGGGCGCTGACGCCGGTTGCCGGCTCACCCTTCCCGGCTGGAACGGGTCCTTTCTCGGTGACGGTGGACCCCACGGGCCAATTTGCCTACGTGGCGAATGGCGGTTCCAACAACGTTTCGGCGTACACCATCGACGGGACCACGGGTGCGCTGACCGCCGTTGCGGGGTCGCCCTTCGCGGCTGGATCGCGTCCTTCTTCGGTGACGGTGGAACCCAAGGGGCAATTCGCTTACGTGGCGAATGCCGGCTTCGGTTCCAACAACGTTTCGGCGTACAGCATCAACGGCATCACGGGGGCGCTGACACCGGTTGCCGGCTCGCCCTTCCCGGCTGGATTCGAGCCTGTCTCGGTGACGGTGGACCCCACGGGCCAATTCGCCTACGTGGCGAATGACAGTTCCGACAACATTTCGGCGTACAGCATCAACGGGACCACGGGGGCGCTGACGCCGGTTGCCGGCTCACCCTTCCCGGCGGGAGAGAGTCCTAACTCGGTGACCGTGGACCCCACGGGCCAATTCACCTACGTTACGAATGCCAGTTCCGAGAACGTTTCGGCGTACAGCCTCGACGGCTTTACGGGCGCACTGACGCCGGTTGGCGGATCGCCCTTCCCGGCGGGAGGGAGTCCTGAGTCGGTGACGGTGAACCCCACGGGCCAATTCGCCTACGTGGCGAATTTCCTTACCAACAACGTTTCGGCGTACGCCATCGACGGGATCACGGGGGCGCTGGCGCCGGTTGCCGGCTCGCCCTTCCCGGCTGGATCGTTTCCTGCCTCGGTGACCGTGGACTCCACGGGCCAATTCGCCTACGTGGCGAATCAAGGCGGCGGCAACGTTTCGGCGTACAACATCAACGGGACCACCGGGGCGCTGACGGCGGTTGACGGCTCGCCCTTCCCGGCGGGATCGAGTCCTGTCTCGGTGACGACTACCGCCGGGCCGCCCCCGCCAGTTTTTTAGTCTGTGCTGCGTGAGCAGGCGGACGAAACAGGATGACAATGGCTCGCCCGGATTCAATCGGCGTGCAGCTCCGACAGGCCCCCGCGCCTAATGATCCGCTGACCGACCGCAAACTGGCACAAAGCGGGAACGGAACCTGGTGAACATTGAGGGTCGAACCTTTTATGGGTTACTCAGAGCGCGCTCTTCAGCCGTTCATGGTCCAGACGTCGTAAAGTAGCTCCAGGCGCCGCATGGTTACCTCTCGCGTCTGCGCCTGCAGGTGCGGCGAAGTGACATAGCGCCGCGCGATATCCTCGGCGAGCGTGCCGTGCTCTTCATCGGCCTCCACATGCACGGTGAAGAAGCGCACCGACTCGGGCTTCATCCCATACTGCTTGATAAAACCTTGCCCCAGCGCCGCCGCCGCCGGCCCGAAGGTTCCCTCCGCGCCGATCTGCGCCGCCATCATGACAAACCAGGGCAGCGTGTGGATGACCAGCTCGGCGTAGTAGAGGTGCGCCGCGGTCGCGGGGCGCAGCTCTGCGGTCTCAAGCTCCTTGCGCGTGATGCCGACCGACTCGGCGAACTCGACGAACATGTCGGCGTGCCCGGCGCTACCCGTGGCCAGCCCGCGCGTCTCCTCCTCGACGACCTCGTACATCCGCGCGGCGATTTCCGGATCGGTGCAGACCAGATAGCGCAGCATGGAGATACGCGGCACGGCGCGCCGGAACTGGTAGTCCTGGAGCGCCCACTTGCGAATCTGCTCCATCGTCGCTTTGCCCTGAGATACCGCGTGAACGAACGGATGGTTCACGCGCTGCTTGGGCGACTTTGCGATCTCCTCTTTGAGCCGGCGCACGAACTCTGCCGACGACAACGGATCGAATTCGGTAGCCATATTATCTTCCTCCTCTGCCTAAGATTCTGTCTCGAATTTGGTGTTCCTGGTTTCGAGTTGTCTTAAGTTCCTGACTCGAAACGCGAAACTCGGAACTCGAAACTGCCGACGCTACCGTCGGCCCAGGCGGCTGACGTAGTATTCCCAGCCGCGCGCGGGAAATTGCTCATCCGCGCTGAAGATGGCTAGCTCCTCGGCTCTCAAGTAACGCGGTTCGCCATGGAGCAGCGCCAGGTGAAGAAGCTCACCGAGCTTAGCAAGACGGATGGTCCGCTGTATAACCTGTTCGATGCTGGCGCCGACCACCGTGTCGCCATGGGCGCGCATCAAGACCGCCGGGCTCTCTCCCAATGCGGCGGCCAGGGCATCGCCGCGCTCGACCGTGCGCACCAGTCCCGCGCCCTCATACACCGGCGGCCCATCGGGCGGGAGAAACTTCCCGTAATGGTGCAGCGGCCGGAGCTTGATGGGCAGCACGCTGAAGAGCGTGCTCCACACCGAGTGGGTATGGCAGACGCTCATCACGTCGGGCCGGCTCTTTAGTACGCATGCGTGGATCGGCCACTCGTTCGGCGGGCTCTCCACCCCGCCCAGATAGTTCCCATCGAAGTCCATCAAGATCAGACGCTCCACGGTAGCACAGCCGGGACTCACGTTGGCGATGGTTAGGAAAGCCGACGTGCCTGGCACACGCGCGCTGACATGGCCGTAGCCATCGGTAATGCCTTCCCGATCCAGGATGTGGCAGGCAGTGACCAGCGTGCGCTTCCGTTCGTCGAGTTCGGCAGCGTCAAAGGCGGAAACGCCCGCTCGTCTTGAGGACACCATAATTCCTCCGAGTTTGAGTCATCGATTGATGCAAACGTTTGCAGGAACCGCTCGTGCAAATCTAGTAGGCCACCTCCGGCCTGTCAAGACTTTGAAGGCTACGCATCTTGTGCTTACGGCTGGAAATGCTATCTCACATGCTGGACTTCATAAACATCAAAGCCTAAAATCTGCCGCGTCCTTACGAATAGCGAGTCGCGACAAACATGATGTCTCTCGGTCGAGTATTGGTAGAGAAATTCCAAGCCGTAAGGGAATTGCCGGGGCGGCCTTGGATGTCATGGAAAACGAGCCGCCACCCAAAGACCACCCGTTGTTCCAACTGGATAACGTCATCTTCACGCCCCATCTGGGCGCAGTCACCAAAGAAGCTTCGAAACGGGGCGAGTGGGGCGCCGCCGAAGAGGTCGTCCGCGTCCTGGAGGGGAAGGGCCCTAAAAATCCTGTCATGCAGCTCAAGGAGTCAACGTCGCTACAGGTGGAGCGTGCTCTCCGCGAAAAGCTCCTCGACCTTCATCTTTTTCGGCGTCAGCCCCTGCTCGTGCGAGTAGTCGATGAGCGTTTCCAGCATCGGCCGGTTGGCCTTGAGACCGTACGGAAAGGGGTCGTCGCCGAAGATCTCCCTAGTCATGGCCAGATACTCCCGGCCGAAAAAGAGCGCCGAGGGGATGCGCTCGGCCAATTTCTCCAGCGCCAGCGCCTTCGCCTTCACGAATCCGCTGTAGAGGTTGAAGGCGACCCAGGGATGTTTCCGGTGAACGTCGCCGCGGATGATGTAGGCGTGGTTGACCGGGACAAAGCCATGCTGCTTGAAAAAGCGCGCGCCTTCGGCGATGCGGTCGGGGAACAGCGGTTTGACCTTGCTCCAGTCTCCGCCGGCGCCGGGGATGCGGGCCGAGCGGTCGAGGACGTTCGCCGCTCTCGACCACGGGCCGGCAACGGCCGCCGCGTCCAGCTCGTGATCGACCAGCATCGATGCCAGGCTCTTGTCGGGCGGGATGCGGTGGAAGGAGATGCCGGGCGGCGGCGTGAAGCCGGTCACTCCGCCATGGCTCAACTCCTCCGTCCTCTCCATGTACCAGTCGACCTTGTACTGCGACACGCCGAAATCGTGCTCCAGGATTCCCCGCGTCCACAGTGCGGCGGTCTGCTGGTATTCAGCGACGCCGATGCGCTTGCCAATGAGATTCCCCGGCTCCTTCACGCCCGAGTCGAGGTGAATCAAGACCTCGGCATGAAACAGGCGCCGGCTCGGAAAAACGGGCAGAGCGATCATGTCCGAACCCCTGGAGCGGGCTATGAGATAGGAGGACATCGACATCTCCGCGACCTCGAACTCCTGAAACTTGAGCTGCCGCCAAAAGGTCTCCGCGGGGTGCGAATAGGTCGGGATCAGCTCCAGCCCCTCCGGCTGAACGGCACCGTCCATCAACGGCTCGACCCGTTCATTGAATGCGGAGATGAAACTCAAAGTCAGCTTCGGCATATCGGCCTCCTGCTCTGTACTAGGACACGCGCGCCCGCGCGGATCGGGACTACCGCTCCGCCCGGACGTTCAGCTCCATCGCGCCGATCTTCTCGATGCTCCCCTTGAGATGGTCGCCGTCGGCGAGCCTTTTGACGCCCGCGGGCGTGCCGGTCGTGATGAGATCTCCCGGGCGAAGCGTCAGCACGCTCGAGAGAAACCGGATATGCTCGCGTATCCCGCAGATCATGTCGCTGGTGTGCGCGGTCATAGCGGGCTTCCCGTTCTGTTCCACGTTGATCGAAAGGTTCTGCGGCTCGTCGATTTCGTCCCTGGTCACGATCCAGGGGCCAAGGGCCGTAAAGGTATCGAAGCCCTTGCGGATGTTCCGAGTATTGTGCCGACCGCGCCCCCACGGATCGCGCTGGCTGATGTCCCAGCAAATCGTGTAGCCGAAGACGTAGTCGAGCGCCTTTTCCTCGCTTACATACCTCGCCTTTTTTCCGATCACCGCGCACAGCTCGCACTCGAAGTCGACATCGTGCGAGATTTTGGGAAGGATAACGGTTCCTCCCGGACCGATGATGGACGAAGTCGGCTTGAGAAAGAACTCGGCCATCAGCTCGTCTTTGCTTAAAGCAGACCGGTCCCCGCTTCCCATCCTGCCCCGCATCTCCGCTTGATGCGCCTTATAATTCGCCGCCGCGGCCCACAGCGACGGCGGATTGACAATGGACGCCAGCAGCTTGACGGAGCTGAGCGGCACAGGCGAACCTGTTTTCAGGGCATCGCGGCCGCACTGCATGGCGGCAGGCTGACTGGCCAGCGCGTCGATCACCTCGAGCATCGTATAGCCGCTCCTTAAATGGCCGGCCTTCACCAGGGCCTCTCCGATCGGATAGACCTTATCCCCGACCACCGCTCCCGCCTGGTTCGAATTGTAGTGGCATACTTTCATTCTCTCGACCTCCTCGTTCTCCAAGCTCCGATCATCTTCGCGTCCGATCCAACGTCTATTATCCCAAGGAAACCACAAAGTCCAATGCGGAAAAAGAAAGAATGAAGGCTTAAAAAAGAGGCCTCTATCGCAGGGCCTCGCTGACCCTGTGGGCGAAGCTGAAGTCGAAGATCCGCTCGGGCGTGACCGGCTGCTGAGGTTTGACGCGCTGGGCGGCAACCGTGATCATCTCCCGCTGCAATTTTTCATCCACGACGCCGGATAGCAGGTATCCCTGCACCGCCGCGTCATAAACACGTTCGGCAAATCGCTCACGCTGCTTGCCGAGATCAAGGTAGGGCCCCTTGATAAATTCAAGGCCATACTTCTTGTCGTTCGCGATCAGCCGCACCGCGCGCAGGGTTGCACGGATAGTCTTCGTCACGAGTTCGGGCCGCTCCGAAATGGTCGCTTTCGTCGTTGTCAGCCCGCCTTGTACGGCTCGGTAGACGTCTGCGCCGGAAGCGAGCTTTCGGAAGCCCTCATCTTGCGCGAGAAAGTTCTGAGGGATCTGGACCATGGTGGCGTCGATTACGCCGGCTTTTAGAGCTACGTACGTCACATCACTCGTGCCGAGCGGAAGGAAGGTCACTTGATCCGGAGGGACTTGGTTCGCGATCAAGATCTGGCGTGCGAGAATCTCTGTAAGCGATCCGATCGCGGAAATGCCGATTTTCTTGCCGCGCAACTGTTGGACGCTCTTGATAGCCGGAACAGCAACCATGTCGAAGGACGGTTTGTCGGTCAATGCCAGCACCACCCTCACATCGGCGCCGTTCACGGCGGCGCTGACTCCGGTTCCCGTCGCCGTGCCGAAGTCGATGCCTCCTGCCACCAGAGCCTGAATCGTCTGGATCGCCTTCATCAGAATCAGCTCGGCCTCCAAGCCCTCCTCGCGGAAGAAACCGCGCTCGCGCGCCACGAAATAAGGCATGTCCAATGTGCTCCTGGAGACGATCGCGATGCGGAGAGGAGCCAGCTTGCCGGGCCTGTCAGCGGAAAAGGTTTTTGCCGCGGCGGAGATAAAAACTAAAGAGACTAAAAAAAGTGCGGCGATTCGGTTCATGAATAGGCCTTATAGATTCCCTCGAATTTCGCGATCTTGAAGCGAGTCATGTTCCGTGCGGCTTCCCGAACCAGAAATTGATCGCGCGCGGAATCGGCGTAGCGGGCGATCGCCTCCGCGGCCAGCGCCGTGTGCTCTTTGTCCGCCTTGCTGTGGACGATGAAGAACTCCCGCGCGGCCTCTCCCAACCCATAGTGCTTCTGAAGATAGGTATCGAACTCTTCCGAATAGCGGCACACCATCGTTTCATTGACCAGGGCGCCGGCGCGCGTCTCCGCCGGGCTGCCGAGGAGCATGCCGCGAATCACCGCGCCGGTGTGCGCCAGGCACTCAAAGGCCGGCGTTGCGTTTGGAAAATCCTCTTCCTTGAGTCCCAGAGCGATGCCGAATTTTTTCGACAGATCCGGATGGTCCTTTTCCTCGCTAAACTGGTAGACGAAATGATTATAGAGGTCGGTATGGTGCGCGTTTTTGACCATGCAAAGGGCCAATCCTTTGCACACCGCGATGTTGTGTAGATAATGTTGCACTGCAAACCCTTGGAGTCTTCTGGTTGAAAGCCTGCCTTCTCTCAGCTCCGCAAAGTAACGACTGTTCATCAGCTCGTCCACGCCGGGCTGGATGATCTCTCGACGCAGCGAATCAATGAAGCTTTGATTTTCCATCGCATTCTCCTATCTACCAAGGCGCATTCCGCGCTTGAAAAGATCCGGCTCCTCCCTTTTACGGGCGGCTGACCCTACCTTTTGTAGAGTTGTTTGATAAAGCCCGAGGACTCCAGCTCGCCGACAAAGCTCATATCCACGAAAGTCTTCGGGTCGGCCGTTGCGGCCTTGGGATTGCGCGGCGCCATATCGTCGAGCATCGTCTTGACCCCATCCGGGTTAGGATAAGGCACTTCGGGAAAAACCGCAGCATAATCCTTGTAGGCCCTTTCGAGGCCTTCGGGATCCGAGATGTGCAAATTTCGACCGATGATCGCTTTGGCGGCCTCTTTATCGGTCTTTATAAAATGGATCGCCTCGACCATGGCGCGCACGAGCTTCATGATCAGGGGCCGCTTCGATTTGATGATCGCCTCCCTCGTCAAAATGCCGTTCCACCAAAACGGTATTTTCAGCGAACTGATATCGAAGAGGTTCTTGAAGCCCAATTTTTCAGCCTCGCGCAAAAAAGGCTCCGGCATGATTGTGAATTGGGTGACCCCTTTGGAGAGCGCCGCGAACCTCTCCGGATTGCCTCCCACAGGGATGATCTTGGCGTCTCTCTCCGGATCGATGCCCAGCTTTCTCAGCGCCAGCCGCAAACCCAGGTCGGAGGTGCTGCCCAGGCGATTGACGCCGCCGGTCTTGCCTCTTAGCTGTTCCACGCCGGTAATGCTTTTGAGGGATACGATATGGTCCACGAAGGTCGGAACCACGCCCAGAACCATCACCGTATCCGCCCCCGCCAGCCGGGAGCTGGTGAGCGTGGTGACGGAGATGCTGGCGGCGTCGATCTCGCCGGCCAAAAGGGCTTGAAGGACGGTGGGGCTGGCGCTGATGGCGATGATTTCAGGTTCGACGCCCTGTTTCTGAAGCAATTTTTTCTCCTGAATCACCCAGACGGGGCTGTTGGTAGGGCTGACTCCAGCCCATGCGAGCCGCAGTTTTTCTTGAGCGGAACCTGAACGCTCAGAACTGACAAACGCTGCCGAAGCGAGAATCGTCATCAAGAGTTTTCTCAGCATGATCCTTGCCTCCTTTCGGGCGAGCAAAAGCTACCATTTTGCTTCTCATGGGGTCAAGGTCGGATTTCATAACGGGAGTCATAGCCCTTCGGGATTTCAGATGGCCCATTTGAGATTTGAAATCTGAGATTCCGAGCAAAGCGAGGAGACGCTGCCTTGACAGGTCAAGTTGCGCGAGACTATATGAATTATTGATACTTTTGCGTGCCGCAGAACGCGCGGCGCAAAGGAGACAACGAATTCATGAGACTTCCCATTAGGGACCCGATCCAACTGGGGCCCACGCCCTACGAACAGTTTTTGGAAAAGGAAGCTCTTCCGGTCATCCGAGGCTATTTCCTAGAGGACTTCAAGGCCGTGGAGCTCAAGCCCTGGAAGCGAATGGGGGCCCTGGGTTGCTACCTCAACATGGGCGATCAGCAGGATACGGACGCCTATGTTTGCGAGATAGCGCCCGCGAGTCAGACCTTGCCCCAGCGCCACCTCTTCGAAACCCTTATTTACATCGCGACCGGCCGCGGGGCGACGACGGTGTGGCACGAGGAAAATTCCAAGCGAACTTTTGAATGGGGCGCGGGCGCCATCTTTGCGATTCCCTTAAATGTCTCTTATCAACACTTCAATGTCTCCAAGGACGAGCCGGTTTGTTTTCTGGCGGGGACCAACGCCCCCCAGCTGATGAATTTTTTTCACAACGAAGATTTCATCTTCCGCAACCCCTTCCAGTTCAGCGACCGGTTTCGCAACGACACGGACTATTTTCGCCATAATATGAGGCTGACGGTGCGCAGCTGGGAAACGAACCTGATCCCGGACGTCAATGCTTTTCCCCTCGATGAATATCCCATGAAGGGGCCGGGAGTCCGCATCATGCGCTTCGGGATCGCCGGAACGACCTACGGCTGCCACATCCAGGAGTTCCCCGTCGGCAGCCGCAGCACGTTCCATCGCCACGGGCCGGGCGCGATCGTCTGCGTCACCCAGGGGACCGGCTTCGCCATGGTGTGGCGCGAAGGCGAAGAGCGCACGCGCTTCGAGATCCGTCCCGGAACGATTTATTCGCCCGGCGATCTCATGTATCACGGCCATTTCAATACCGGCCAGCTGACGATGCGCCATTTCGCAATGCGGGGCAGAAGCCCGAAGCACAGCCAGGACCGGCACCGTTCGAAGCTTCATGACATGCTCCCCTTCGACGAGGAGCCGCCCCAGCTTCACCAGGAGTATCTACGGGAGCTGACTAAAAACGGCGTGAAGGCCAAAGTTTTGCTGGTCGAAGAGTAGCGTCGAGGAGTTTGTGCGTGAGGCCTTGGGGGACTATGCTTCGCCGGGGCAAGGAGACAGAAAGCTATGGCAAACACCAACGCAGATGAGCATCCCGGACTCGGCAAAGGGCTCGGAAGGCTCCAGGGTAGAGTGGCGATCGTGACCGGCGCCAACAGCGGCATCGGGCGCGCCACTGCGCGCCTCTTCGCCCGCGAAGGAGCCGGGGTGGTCTGCTGCGATATCCAGGAGATCATCAGCCCGAGAATCGACCGGCTCATCGAACAGGACGGCGGACAAGCGGTATTCGCGCGCGTCGATGTCACGCAGCAGGCGGACTGCGACCGGATGGTGGCTACGGCCCTGGAGCGCTTCGGAGATCTGGACATCCTCTTCAACAACGCCGGCGGCGGAATACGCAAAAAAATCCATGAGCTTGCCGACGAAGAGTGGAACTTTGTGGTGGACTTGAACCTGAACAGCCTGTTCCGCGGGGTGCGCGCCGCCCTCCCCCACTTTCTCAAGAAGGGGCGCGGCAACATCGTCAGCACCGCTTCGACGTTCGGACTCCTGGCCTCCGAGCAGTATGCCGGTTACTGCGCTACCAAGGCAGCCATCGTGAACCTAACGCGCCAAATGGCCCTCGACTACGGACCCAGCGGCATACGGGTCAACTGCGTCTGCCCCGGTGCCATCGAGACACCACGGTTCAGAGGCTTCCCGCCGCGTCCCACGTTAGAATTTACCGACGAGTACCGCTCGCGGATGGCGAACAGCAACAAGGCACTGCTGCGCGTGGGCCGGCCCGAGGAGATCGCCTACGGGGTGCTCTTCCTCGTGTCGGACGAGTCGTCCTTTGTGACGGGACACGCTCTGGTCATCGACGGCGGGCAGACGATCGACGCCTGATCCCGACATTCGTTCGCTTTCGAAGGAGAACCAGACTCCGAGTTGACATAACAGCAACTGATCGGATAGTGTCTCCTCAAAGATGAGTCATGAAAACGGTCAAGCAAATTCTCGATGAGAAGGGGCATGCGGCTTGGCACGTTGCACCGGATTCGTTCGTGTATGATGCCCTGAAACTGATGGCTGACAACGGGATAGGGGCGCTGCTGGTCCTTGAGGGTGAGAGATTGGTCGGCGTCATCTCGGAGCGGGACTACGCCAGGAAGGTCATCCTTAAAGGGAAGTCTTCCCTAGACACTCCCGTAAAAGACATCATGACCCGTGATATAATCTGGGTGCGGCCGGAACAGAGCGTCGAAGAATGCATGGCGCTCGTGACTGAGAAGCGGGTCCGCCATCTCCCTGTGCTCGTAGATGACCGGGTCGTCGGCGTTATCTCCATCGGCGATCTGGTAAAGGCCGTCATCGACGAAAAGGATTTCGTGATCAAGCAGCTCGAAAGCTACATCACGGGGAACCGGTAGCGGCACCATTAAAATTCCCTCTAATACCCTCATGAACCCGGCTTACTATTTTTTCTAACTATCCCCAACCCCCGCTCTCCCCCGGACTCCGACTAGTCGGTAGCGAGCCTATAGAAACGGGGCGAATTGCGGATAAGAATAGCTTCTCTGTCCTCAGCCGTGAGCCGTGGGTTCTTGCGGAGTTCGTCGAGCTCGGCCTTACAGGTTTCCGCATCCACCTCGTGCGGGTAATCGGAGGAAAAGATGAAGGGCTTGTTGCCGACAACCCGGACCGCCTCGGCGATCGTGAGCTCGTTCCCCTCCACGCCGACAAAGATTCGACCTTCGTTGATCTGTCGTATGATGTAGTCGCTTACCGTTTCTCCCTCCCGAAGCTTGAGGAAGCGACCGCGCGGGTCGTATTGCACGTGACTGGCCCAAGACCTGGTGAAGCGTTCCATGCAGGTTAGCAGCCAGGCGCAGCCTGCTTCCAGGAAGCCGATGCGCAAGCCGGGGAATTTATCGAAGACGCCGTTGAAGATGATGCCGGCGAAGTTAACCATCTGCCCGAAAGGGTGGCCGAGGGCATTGACCGGCGCGTAGGGACTCATATCGTCCATGAGCATGCTCTCGTGCGCGCCTCCATGGATGCCAATGGCGCATTCCAGACGCTCTGCCTCCTGGTAGATAGGCCAGTATTGCTGCGATCCCAGGTGCGGCATATTCGCCCCCGTGGACGGAAGCATGGCACCGCACATCCCCAACTGCTGCACGATTCGCCGGAGCTCGACTGCCGCCTCCTTGGGCTCCTGCAGGGGAATGAGCCCCATAGCGCGAAAGCGCCTGCTCTTAGCCAAGTAGGTGTCGACTATCCAGTTATTGTAGGCGCGGGCGAGTTCGATCGCCCAGTCCCGGCTCACGATTTTGCCGAAGCTCAGGCCGGCGCTCGTGTATAAGACCGTAGAATGGATGCCGACCTCATCGAGAAACTGCTCCCAACCATCGCGCCCTACATTGGCGAAGGCGCCGCCGGGTGTGAAGTGGCGGTTCGCGGAGTGCAGGTGGTCGATGGGCGGAAACGGACTGCGGCCCCGTATGTCCGAAAAGCTCTTGCCGACGTATTCCTCCGGCATGTACTTCCAGATCGAAGGAATGTCTTCCATCACATGGCCATCGCCGTCGATGATCGGTTGGCCGTTGGGTGATCTCTTCATGTTTTTACCCCCGAGGTTAGCGCGTTCCTTTATAAGGTCCTTGGTATCGCTCCTCGTTAGCTATCCAATCGATGATGTCCTGTCAAGGCAAGGTCAGAGTGAAATCTTGGGAAAATCCAGTCCGGCCTGACGTAAAACGGACCAAATTCACTGACGGGCAGCGTAGCCTTTTTCGTCTTGACATAAAATTGAATATTGGATAGCTCTCTCCACTCTGGGAGGACAAACCAACGATGGAGATCAACGGCCTGCGAAGATGGTGGAGCGCTCTCTTGTCGTTAAACATCGTCTTACCCCTCTTCGTTTCGCCCGTGGGTGCGGGCCATATAGAGGGGATACCGCCGCAGGAGCAACGCGTCCCACCGCCCATTGCGCAAAAAAAAGTGGCGCCTGACCTCTACTTCCTTTACGACGACGCTTCATCGAATGCCGCCTTCCTCGTGACCGACGAAGGCGTCCTCGTGGTCGACACCCAGCAGCACCCCCGCCACGGCCAGAACCTGGTCGAGCGCATTCGCAAGGTCACCGACAAACCGATCCGGTGAGCGATCGTGACCCACTTTCACGGCGATCACTACATGGGGAGCCCGGCGTTGAAGCAGGCGGGGGCCATGATCGTCAGTCACCGCGACACTGCGGCGATGATTAAGAAGTACCACGAACCGGAGGTTGCGCGGCGGCAGGCCTTCTTCAAGGCGAACAAGCTCGACCCGAAGGAGGTGCAGTTGGTGATACCCGACGCTACCTTCGAGCAGGGGATGACCATCAACCTCGGAGGACGGGTTGTGGAGCTGCTCTACACCGGTCCCGCCCAGAACCCCGGAGACACGCTGGTCTACTTCCCCCATGTGAAGAGCCTCTTCACCGGCGGCCCCTTCTCGCGAAAGAACTGGCCGAATACCTCCTTCACGCCGTCGATTGACGGCTGGATCGCGATGCTGAAGAAGGTCGCCGCGATGGACATAGATCAGTATCTTCCCGGCCACGGCGATGTCGGCAGCAAACAGGATCTGCTCGACGAGGCGAAGCTGCTGGGAGACTTTCAGGCAGGGATCAAGGCGGCGATCGCCAAGGGGATGAGCCGGGAAGAGATGGTGAAAAATCTTCACTTCAGGGAATACAAGGAGCTGCGCAACTATGACCGCCTTCATGGCTTCATCGAGTCGACCTACAATCTTCTGACGACCGGGAAGTCGGCTTTCTTTTTGCCTTGAGGGAACTTTCAAACAGGAGACTTATGCGCGCGCTTACCAATCTGTTGCTGCTTTTTGTGATCGGCTTGATTTTTCCATTCACTAGACCGGCCATAGCCCAGACCCAGGAGGAAATCCTCTCCCGAGGCCGATATATATTCACATCTGTTCAGGGATGCGCCTGTCACATTCCTCGAAACCCCGACGGAAGCTACAATACCAACCTGTACCTGGCCGGCGCGCCCTCGAACCCACCGCCTGTTGGCCATCCGGCTACTGTGGGATGGACGACCCGCGCGTGGAAGAAAGTCTACGCCAGGAATATCACGCCCGATCCTGAGACCGGGATAGGAAAGTGGAGCGAAACGGATTTTATGGCCGCCATGAAGACCGGGAGGAGCCCGGACGGCCGAATTCTCGATCCGGTTATGCCCTGGGCCAGGTTCCAAGCATTAACCGATAATGATTTGAAGGCGATCTGGGCCTATCTGATAACCTTGAAGCCGATAAAAAATAAGCCTCCAGAAAACGTGCCTGCGGATAAGTAGCCGAGGGAGAAAAGATGAGAAGACTCTATACAGGTCTTTTGCTCTTGCCCCTGCTCATTCTGTTATCAGGAAAGATCTTTTCCCAAGAGCCCATTCCTAAAGAATGGGAGCAGAAGGGCTATGTCGAGCGGGGTAAATATCTGGTCGATAATCTCGCCGAGTGCGTAGGCTGCCATACCCCTCTGGGCCCTGGCGGCACCGGGGACTCCGATCTGAATCTCTATCTTTCCGGCGTTCCGGCAAAGTTCGCCGGCGCGAAAGTCGGACCGCCGCAGGTCGCCGGCTTCCCCGGCCCCAAGGGCGCAAAGTATTACCCTAAAAACATCACGCCCGATCCTGAGACAGGAATAGGAAAATGGAGCGAGGAGCAATTTCTCAGGGCCTTCAAGGAAAGAACTCGCCCTGACGGAACAAAGTACGATAATTCCGATATGCCGTGGGATAGCTATAAGAATATGAAGGAAGAAGATGTCCGGGCGATATACAGGTATCTCAGGACGATCAAGCCGATCAACAACAAAGTCCCGGCAAACGTTCCTCCGCAATGATGCAGGATGTGATGCGTGGGCCAAAGATATGACCGGATCGCGCAACCCATAGCCCATTTCCAAATCGAACAGACCCCTCAAACAAAAAGGCCTGAGTTCTTCCGACCCGGGGCTTTCAATTTTTTGATCCGGAGGCGTCCTACTCTTCTATACGGCGACCGTGCAGTCCCATCAGTGGGGGCCTTAAATCATAACTCAAGCCTGAGCGACACAGTTCCCACAGTTCCTGCACAAGGCCGCTACCAGCAGATGAGATTAAAGTCCCTCACCTGACGGATAGCCACGAAATCATCCGCATCGCAGGTAACAACGTAGGCTCCTATTTTTCTTGCCGTCATGGCAATCAGAACATCAACATGGATCTCTCTGATCTTGTGGATGTCGTATCCCTTCGCTCTAGCCAGTCTCCCCACTATCTTCCCCGACTCGACCCATTCCCTTTCATTGGGTGCGATGATGCGAAAGTTCCTTGACAGATAATCGACGAAGCTGACCATCTCCCTCGATCTAGCCCCCCTCCACAATTCTGCCAAAACTACCGCACTGCAGCGAACGATGAGCTTAGGCTCTAGCAGTTCTTTCTGAAAGCGACCGGACCTTAAGTTGTCTATGTAAACGGAGGTGCCGATAATGGCGAGATTAGCTGTGGTTGAAGTCACCGGGCCTCGCCTTGCCGCTATAGCGCTTAATCAGCTTGCGGTGCTTTTCAATTTCCACCACGGCCTGAAGGGACATCTCGATCGTCTGGGTCTTATTCTTTGTGCGCAAGACTCTCTGGGCCTTTCGCACTAGACCCTCGTCGATGCGGAGGGACGTTAAAGCTTTAGCCATAGATTCCTCACCAACGCTTATATACAAATTAAATCAAACGTAATACCTTGTCAAGAAGAAAGTCGGCAAGCTGTGAGAGGCTTTTTGCGAAGCAAAATGCCGCATGGCGCCCTTCAGCAGTTCGCTGAGAGCGAGATGAACCAGCTCTCGCTTTGACCCGCATTTGAAGATTCTTAGACCTTCTCTAACGAGCCGGTCATCTATGTCGATATTTGTCCTGGCCATATATCATCGTTTAGGGATGGCTATCCTTGGATGGTGTAAAAGTCAAGGTTGGGGTTTAGTGCCAGGCTTTGGTAATTTTACGGCTTCCCTGGCAGGTCCGTTTTATAAGCAAAATATAAAAGCCTGGCACGTCCCACGCAGCCAGTTCCCCAAAAGCTGTTGGAGCATGAACTCTGCTAGTGTCGAACCCGGACCCGGGGCCAGTAAATTTTCAGATCCCTCACCTTGGCAATGGCTTCGAAATCCCGGTCATTATGGTAAAGCTCCGCTCCGACCTCCAAACAAGTAGCCGCGATAAGGCAGTCGGCAGTCTTGCGAATCGTAAAGCCCCGTCTACGACAGTCGCGGTAGATGAGCGCGGCGTGCTCAAAGGTGTCTAAACCGCGCATGAGCAAAATAGGGTAGGTGCGGAGAATAATCCGGACGCGGCGGAAATTGCCTTCGTCCAGTATCCCTTGTAGAACTTCGCAGTAAATGAGGTCCGTAAGAGCGAGAGTTTCGCCGCGTTCGATCAGTTCTCCGAGGTGTAAATCAAAGGGCGTCCCCCTGGCTTCGAGGAAATCGATCCATACTGTGGTATCAACGACGATCACAGGCGACTGCGGCGGAGTTCCTCAAGGTCGGCCTCCCACTTAACCTGACCGCGCAGTTTGAGGATCTCCTTCCGCTTGGCACTTTTGAGCAGCTCGCTGAGGGCGAGATGAACGAGCTCTCGCTTTGACCTGCATCTGAAGATTCTAAGACCTTCTCTAACGAGTCGGTCATCTATGTCGATATTTGTCCTGGCCATAGGTCATCCTTTACGTCAAGCTATCCTCGGATGGTGTAAAAGTCAAGGCATTTTGGTGTATCCACCTAAAGCAGGCGCCACGCCCGCTATCCGTTCATCGACTGACCCGCTAGCTTTGAAAAATGAGACCGTCTACCCTATCTATGCCCAGAGGCGCCTTAAATCAAACGAGAGCTGGCGGTGATGTTTGATCGCCGGAAAATAAAGTCGGTGGCGCCTGACAAGGTAAACGTCAAGAATTGTTCTAAGCTTCTGCTCGGTCTGGACTTCGCGGTCCATGAATCGTGGATCGTGGCTCGTGATCGTGATTCGTGATCGTGAAAGGATGAAGCAGGGTGTTCCCGATCTACCCGGAGATCAACCATAACCCTTGGTTTACCGTGCCAGAGGTCGGGGCTTGGAACGAGAGCCCGAATAGTTCTTGACAGAAAATGGGTCGGGAGAATAAAAAGGATTTCATCCACCGGGCTTTGTTCCATCGGGAGGGTTGTCAAGATATAACTGGGAGGGTTTTATGGAATGGCGAAACACTAAGCTCCTCTTCTCAGCAGTAATAGCGCTGCTTATAATGAGTGCCAACCCGCTATGGCTTTACGCCCAGACCCGTGTCTCCATCGGCGTCACCGAGACCATGGAGACCTACAACCCTTATGGCGACAGTGTCGCCCTGCTGTACAGCATCTGGTGCCAGGTTATGGGGTGCCTCGGCACTTATGATTTTGATAAAGGAGAGCACGTGGGGATGTTGGTGGAGCGTTGGGAAGTCAAGGATCCAAAGACGTGGATTTTTCACGTGCGCAAGGATGTCAGATTCCATGACGGCTCACGCCTGACCGCGGCCGACGTGGTGCACTCCATTAACCGGATTCGCACTGATCCCCTAAGCAAACAGAAGCAGAACATTGCTCCCATCGCTAGTGCAGCGGTGATCGACGATCATACCGTCAGAATCACGACCAAGGAGCCCACAGCACCGCTCTTGGAATATCTTTTTGACCGCGTCATGATCACGAGCAAGGCTACTTACGATAAGTATGGACCTGATGTGGCTGATCGGAAATATCCGATTGGAGCAGGTCCCTACAAATTTAAGGAACTGATTCCGGGTCAGCGCTTTGTTATTTCCAAAAACTTGGACTATCCGGGGATGAAGGAGAGGAGGCAGGCGCCCGATGAGATCATCTTTCGCATTATGCGCGAGCCGGAGCAGCGGGTCACTGCGCTGCTGAATGGCGAGATTCAGATCGCTCAGTTCATTCCTCCCCATCTGCGTGAGCGAGTGGAGAAGAACCCTAACACCAAGGTGGTTTCTTTTAACTCTGCAGAGATCATGTTTTTGGCCATGAGTCCCAAGTTCAAGCCGTGGGATAATAAGCTCCTTCGTCAGGCTGTCTGTTATGCTATTGATCGGGATACCATCATTGCCACTTTACTGAAGGGGGAGGCAACGCGGCTGGATGGGCCGATTGGGCCAGGGCAATATGGGTACGACCCAAATCTGAAGCCCAGGTATGAATACAACCCGGAAAAGGCTAAGAAGCTGGTGGCTGAAGCCGGTTTCCCCAACGGCGTGGAGGTGGATTTTTACACTCCTGTGGGGCGCTACACTTTGGACAAGCAGATTGCTGAGGCCATTGTGCCTATGCTGAACGCGGTAGGAATCAAGGCTAAGCTTCAAACCCCAGAGTGGGCCACCCTCTGGGCCAACGTCCAGGTGGGCAAGGTCCCCTTCTACTACATGGGACGAGGCGCAGTGGTAGACCCCAGTGCGGCTTTGTCCCAGTATTTTGAGACCGGCGGTTCGCCTCGGATTGGCTACTCCAATCCTAAGCTGGACGAGCTCTTGGCCCTGGAGCGGCAGACCTTTGATCCGGCCAAGCGCAAAAAGGCGCTTTCTGAGGCGATGGGTCTGATCACTGAAGAGGCGCCTGCTCATTTCTTATGGCGTCATGAGCTTTTATTCGGGATGGCGAAGAATATTGACTACAAGCCGATACCGAGCGAACGCATCTATGGCGTAAATATCCGAGTCCAACGGTAGGAAAACCCTCGGTTGCTCAGCCGAGGTGAATCGTGATCGTGGAGAGTGTTCGTGATTGGCTGGACTTTGTCCATCCCAACTCATCTATAGAATTGGTCGGCAAATTTGGCCGCCTCCAGCTTCCGGAGGAAGCTTAAATCCAGGAACTGCTCCGGCTTGGCTGTTTTTGCCTTGTCGTTCGTCAGCGCGACAAAATTGAGCAGGGTCTGGATGGCCTCGACAGGCACATCCGGATACTTCTGATAGATAGCCGTGACGTACTGACGATACGTTTCTTCCAACATATCATCATTCAGATTCTTCAGGTACTTGCCTATAATTTCCTTAGTCCCTTTCGGATCTTGTTTCTGAAAAGCGACGGCTTCGATGATGGCTTTGAGAAAACTTTCGGCCAGGGCAGGGTCTCTTTGAATGAGGCGGCGCGTCGTCGCGACTGAGGTTTGCACGTAGGGTATTCTGGCTGCGGTCAAATCCACCAGATCTCTGAGCCCTTTCTGGCGGGCAATGAGAGTCAGCGGGGACAAGACCATCCCCGCGTCCGCATTCTTAGTCAGCAAGGCCTGCAGAATCTCCGCAACTCCCTTGGCTTGAAGCACCGTCGCGTCCCGATCGGGATGGAGCCCGGCCTTCTGCATGATCATCCGCCGCGCGAAGTCGGTCGCCGTTCCGAGCGTGGTCACCGCGATGCGCTTGCCTTTCAGATCTTTGACGCTTTGGAATTCCGGCTGGCTGAACAGAGACATAAGAAAATAAGGAACGGTAGAGCCTATAATCACGATGTCGCCGCCGGCCAGATCGGACTCGATCACGGCGCCTCCCCCGGCGTTGGTGAAGTCCACCTTGCCGGCCACCATGGCCGCTGCGGTCTGGTTGCTGCCCGTGATAAACTGAAGCTCTGCGTCGAGCCCGTATTTCTGGAAATACCCCTTCTCATGGGCCACCCAGAGCGCGGCGGAGTCGCCCGCGACGACCGTATAGACCACGGTGACCTTTTTAAGCTGCTGCGACCGGGCAGGGGGAGTTCCAAAAAACCCGGAGAACGCCGCCAGCCCGATGAGGATCAACCATCCACGCTTACGGATCATCGTCAACATCTCGATTCGCTCCTTGGATTGATATCGTTGGTGGCTTTATACTCCAAAAGAGTCGCCTGCTCTAGAGCTTAAAAAATCTCCTGGCGTTGTCCGCCAGGACGGCCTGCTTCTCCTTGTCCGTGAGGTCGCCGCGCTCGGCGATCTCTTCGATTTCGTGCTGGGCCGCAGGGAGATCCACTTCGTGGGGATAGTCCGAGGCATAGGCGAAGGGGCCGATCCCCACCCGCTTGGCCAGGTAGGAAAGAGCGCTCTCGCTTCCTTCACAGCCGATGAGAATGCGCCCGCTGGTCAGATATTCGATCGACTTATTCCTCGGCTGGTCCTCGGCGGCGAAATAGTTCTCGTCGCGCTCCGCCCGGTCCAAGATGGAAGCCAGCCAACCGCATCCCCCCTCCATGAAGGCGACGCGGAGATTGGGAAAGCGGTCGAGGACGCCATGATAAATGAAAGAGACCATGGCGACCATGAGCGGGATGGGATGGTGCAGGATGTGCGAGGCGGTGAAGTTGCTGAAGGTGTTCAAACCCGCTCCCTCGAGGTTCGAGCCTCCGTGGACCGCCAGGGCGCAATCAAGCCTCTCTGCCTCTTCGTAGATGGGCCAATAGCTTTCGTGGCCCAAGTGAAGCGGCAGTCCGGTGGATGGCAGCATCGCCCCCGGCAACCCCAAATCCGCCACGGCCCTCCTTAGCTCCCGGACAGCCGCGGGGACATCCTGCATGGGAATCAGGGCCATGGGGCGAAGACGGTCACTCAGCTTGGCGAATTTCTGATAGACGTAATCGTTATAGGCCCGGCATAGCTCCACCGCGTATCTCGGTATCTGGATGAAGCCGACTGAAAGCCCCTCTGAGGTAAAGAGCACGCTGCGCTCGATCTTCGCCCTGTCGAGAAAGGCGAGCCAGTCCTCGCCTGATCCGGGCCGGTACTCGCTCGCGGTCACCCTTTTTTTCGCCGTGCTTTTTCCTTCGTGCAGCGCAAAGTGCATGCCGTCCAAAGAAGGGAAGACTCCCTGGCGATTCCGTGATGGTTTGAGCGCGTGGTCCTTGATCCGCCCGCTCATGAACTCGGCGAACTCGGGAATCGATTCCACGATATGACCGTCACAATCGACTACCGAATAGTTCTCGTAGGACATCTGAAACTCCTTTCGCAAACCGCCGGCCTCGGGCTCCTATCTCTTGCGCTCCGCCTCTGTAGGAAAATCCGCCGTCGCCATGACTCCCCCGTCCACTATGAGATTGGCGCCGTAGACAAAATCCGAGTCGTCACTGACTAAAAAGAGCGCTGCCCGCGCCTGGTCCTCGGCCGTCCCCAGGCGGCCCGCGAGGTTTTTGACAGCCCGGCCCACTGCAGCGTCATCATTCATGCCTACGGGCGAGCCTGAGCGGTTCGGCGTCAAAGAGTTGACGCGGATCTTGTAGGGGGCGAGCTGCACCGCCATGGCCCGAGTCATGTTGATGACGCCTCCCTTCGCCGCGCTGTAGGCGATGGCATCCCTTCGCCCGATAAGTCCCGAGGTCGAAGCGAGGTTGAGGATTTTTCCACCTCTTCCCTGCTTGACCATCTGAGCGGCGACGTATTTGCTCACGAGATAGGGACCCTTGAGAGTCACGGAGATCACTTTGTCGAACTCTTCTTCCGCGCTTTCCAGAATATTGACCCGATCGGTCATGGCGGCGTTGTTGACCAGGATATCGATGGAGCCGAAGCGCTCGACGACTTTTTTCACCATCTCCTGCACATCCCCGGACTTGGAGATATCGCAGAGAACAAGCATCGCTTCGTGGCCCGATTTCTGAATTTCGCTCACCACGCCCTGGCCCCGTCCTTGATCCATATCGGCGACCACCACCTTCGCCCCCTCGGAGGCGAAGAGCTTGGCCACGGCCTTGCCGATGTTCCGCCCCGCGCCGGTTACAATGACCACCTGATCTTTAAGCTTCACGAATTCTCCTTAAGCCTATTTGCGTCCTTCCCCTTAATCCGAAATATCCAGGAGCAGTCCGTCAGGATCGGAGAAGGCATGCTTTCCTATTCGGCAAGCTTCCAGATCTTTCTGAATAGCGACTCCCTGGCTCCCCACATCGATTTTTCGCGGAGCAGATTCCGGGAAGGTAGTAGCGATCTCGTCTAAGTCCTTCCTGGCCTTTTCCACATTCTCCACCTTAAAGCCGATATGGTCGAGGCCCTGCCTTAAACCCCGATAGAGCCCGCTGTGGCAACGGCGTATCAAAAGCCGCACTTTGCCGTCTGTGAGAATGATCGACCCATCGTCGGAAGATTCTTCTTCTTTCAGCTCGAGGACTTTTTGATAGAACTCGGCCACCACGTCAGGCTTTGCCGCCCTTATCGAAATATGATTGATCCATCGCGGCTGCTCCCACCCTTCCTCTAAATATCCCTCTCTCACATTGGACATCCCCTTCTGTGATAGGTCAAATTGCGTACCAGCCGGATCGTGCGCTCTCACGCCAGCAAACGGCACATAGGTCAACGCGTTTGCGACCAAAATCTCCGGATAGTTCCGCTTGAGCCTGTCGAGCACTTCCTTAACGTCCTCTGCCTCAAAGCCAAAGTGGTCCAGCCCCTGCTGGATCCCCGGGCGTCGCGCCAAAATAGCCATGCCAATGACGCCGTCGCTGATATGTCCTCGGTTGGGGTTCGATTTCCCTGTCTCGTCTACCATTCCGGTCGTAATTTGTTTCATCCTAAAAACGGTCTGGTAGAACTTGAACATTCTATCATAGTAATCCGTGTAAGCGGCGACATGCCTGATTTTGGCAAGCATTTTATTGCTCCTTCCCCGAACTCATGGCTACGTGTAAAAACGGCTTTCCTTGTAGGTCATGCCAACAACATTGTCAAGTATTTGTATTGACGCTGCTTGGATGCTTTGCTAGTCTCCGCGTCCGGAAGTAAAGCAACTCGGCTTCAGAATGTTTTGGGGGAGGATAAAAGAGAATATGAAAAAGGCTTTGGCCGGTATCTTGACACTGATTTCTCTAATCATGGTGTCATCGCCGGCCCTGCCACAGCTTAAGAAGGTACGTTTTTCGGTGAGCACCATCGCCATTACGGAAGTGCCGTTCAGAATAGCCCAGCTCAAAGGTTTTTATCGTGAGGAAGGCCTAGATGTTGAAACGATTCTCATACGAGGAGCGGTCGGGATACAGGCCCTTATCGGTGGATCGGTTGACTATTCGTCGGCATCCGGAGCGCTCATTGCCGCCGGAGTTAGAGGCGTAGCCGTCAGGCTTCTCCTCGTCGTCTCCTCAAAGCCGCAATTCGATCTCGTGGCCCAGCCACAAATAAAATCGATCCAGCAGCTCAAAGGTAAGCTTATAGGAATTTCCTCCCGCGGCGGCGCGGTCGACCTGCTCACCCAACTCATATTGAATCAAAACGGCCTCACGCCCAACAAAGACGTGACCCTTCTGGTCATCGGATCGCCGGAGGAGCTCATCGTCGCTCTCAAGACCGGGCGCATCGCCGCAAGTCTTCTCAGTCCTCCGAGACAGCTCATCCTCTACCGCGAAGGCTTCAACAAGCTGGCCTATTCGGGGGATTACATGCCTAGTTATTCTTCAGGGGGCATCGGGGCGACTGAAGAAAAAATCAGAACGAATCCATCCGAAGTTCTCGCCTTTGTCAGAGCCAGCCTGAGGGGACTCCAGTTCTACACACAGAATCGCGCGGAGTCCATTAAGATCGTTTCAAACTATCTCGGCATCAAGGACCTTACATTGGCAGAGGAAGTGTACGATCTCCATGTAAGCCGCCTTGGCATATTTGGCTCCCCCGATGAGGCTTGGATGAGGGGCGCGATCGATTTTACGAAGAAGAGCTTGGGAGTCACAAAAGATATTTCACCGAGCCAGGTATTTGATTTCAGCTTTGTGGAAAAGGCCTCGGACGCTCGTAGAGATTAAGGTTATTCGTGATCGTGATGCGTGCTCGCGCGCGTGGGCTAAGGCACCTTGAATGCCAGAATGACGTAAACGTTACCCTTAACTTCAAATTCGCCGACCTCGGCCATGCCCAGCCCGTCCACGTGAGCCCGCAGCGAATGGGGATTATTGCGGGCGACGAACGCGACGCCGACCTCGAACTGTCCGGTGACCTCTTGTTTCAATGCCTCGTATAGACCACGGAGCAAGCCGCGACGCCGATGCGGCCGGTCGATGCAGACAGGCCCGTAGATGAAGAGCCTATACGAGCTCAGCGGCTTGCCTTCATACTCGACGCTATCAAACGCCTCGAGCATCTTAGCGATGACCGGAGACTGATGGTTGAAGTCACAGCGAAAGCCGCACAGGTAACCCAAGACAGACTCGGAATCGCCGGCAACGATGATTCCGAGGTCACCAACCATCTCCGCCACTTGCTCGGGCGTAAACTCCGCGGAAAGGAATCCCTCCCTGCGTTCCTCAGCGGAAAGGTTGCCAACATAGTTGGCCGACTGAATCTTGAGAATGGCAGAGAAGTCTTGCGGCTGCGCGCGCCTGAATTCCACACCTGGCATAGAGGCTACCGGAAACTCACCCATGCAATGCACCAAGCGGGAAGCAGGGCAACCAATCCGATAATCCAGTAGGTTACAGGCCGCAGGGCGAGTCCTGATTTTTGCAACTGTCGAAGCAGATAGTCGGTGACGATGACGCCGAGTAAAGCCGCTCCCGAAGAGAAGAGCGCCCGCGGCGGCAGAGGAACGTCGGCAGCCCCTTGAGTTACCGGTTGCAGCAGGCCGAGAAAGGCGATGAGCCAGGCCGGGAAGAGGCCGGCGAGACCCAGCAACCAGTAGTGGCGCGGTTCCTTCTCCAGACAGGCCAGCGCAGCCCACGTGGCAAAAACCCCTACAGCTCCGATTATGATCGACCACATCAGCAAGAGAACAATGATATTAGATCGAAGGGCCCGCTAGCAGCAAGGGCAAAAGCGTGGCTCGGGATTCGTGTTCGTGGCGCTAAGGGGAGGATGAAGATTGACAGGAATCCGGAAATCCAGTAGATCGCACACTATTCCCATCCCTTCCAATGGAGCGCTGAATCATGGACCAAGGACTCCTTACCGTCATCGAAGTCTTGCTGCGCATGGCTCTCGGCCTGCGCATTCTCTACAGCGGCGTGAGCAATGTTCTGCGCTGGCCCCACGCCGTCGGCACCACGCGGATCGCTTTCCCCAAGGGAGCAACGTTCTTCGGCTTTGTGGGCGTAGCGTTGATGGTCCTGGGAGGGATCGGCGTCACCTTGGGGCTTCAGACTCAAATCGCCGCGCTCGTGATCGCAATCTTCCTCATCCCGACCTTTAAAATACAGTGGCACCGTCTGCGGGCTCTCCCGGGCACAGTGGAGAAGGTGACAAGCGCTCTTTCGGAAAAGGAGCCAAGGGATGTAGTCCGACAGTTAGGGAGACATGCGATCCATGCCTATGAGATAGGATGGCAGAACAACTTGATCCTCTTGCTCGTCGCCTTGCTGTTTTCGGTCCGCGGCTCCGTCGCCTTCGGGCTCGACAATCTTTTCAAATGAAGCCGCGGCCCGTGCTCGGTTATCGTGCCCGTTCACGAACACGGACCACGAACAGCGATCGATGCGCGTCTTCCATCTTCTTGCGAGTCTCAGGGCCGATCTCGCTCACACCCTCGCCATGGTCGCGGCCATGCCGCCGAAGTAGGCCCGGTGGATATCCATAGACTCCTTGGCCGTGGCGAGCACGCCCTGCTCGTTCCCGGGCGGCACGTATTTCTCCAGGACGTCGAGGAACATGTCCGAATGCTTCACGTCCGCCTTGCTGTGCGCGACGAAGTTAGGCATCTGCTCCGGGCGAAAACCGAGGTCTCGCGCCCAACTCTTCTCCAGGCGCGTGCAGTTTCCCCCGCCGATGTCCCCCAACAGTCGGTCATCGTTGGTCCACTCCGCGATCGTGGAGGCCGCCAAGGCCTCCTGCCAGAGACGGTGCCTGGCGATCCACCACCAGCCATAGATGGCCGCTTTGGTTGTCGGCAGAGGCTCGGCGTTAATGAGATCGTGTTCGTTCAACCCGACCTCTCGCCCCTGACGCACCACCAGGTCCAGATGGCCCACGGCGGAGTGCTCGTCCTCCACCAGCTCCTCATATTCATGCGCGAGAATCCTCTGCTTCACATCGAACTCCGGGCAGTTCGCGGCAACCTGAGGCCAGTAGTTGCGCCGCTGCCGGACATAGATCCCCAGCTGCGCGAGGTAAAGCCGCGCCCGCTCCGGCGTCACTTTCGTGGCATAAAACGCTTCCATCTCGGGAGAGAGAAAAAGCTCTCTCACGAGCTCCCCCAATTTCTGTCTCCATTGTTGCGCCTCCATGAACGAACCCCCTTCGCGTAAAGCCAGTCTCAGCCCTCATGCCGTTTTCACTGCCCACTCGCAGCGATCATCCGCCGTTCCATTAACACAGCCCCGGGAGATAGACAACTCTGCTCCGACCCATACGGCGACCGCATAGGTCCATCGGCGCTGGAGGGCTTAACAACCGAGTTCGGGATGGGATGAAGAGGTCCGGCTAGCCGAGATCCAGAGCAAAGCGGATGGCTTCATCAATGCTGTGGATTTTCTCTGGTGATAATAGCGTAATTCGCTGCTTAATAAGGGACTTGGGCAAAGTGGTAATATCGTCCAGGTTCACAACGCAACGGGTAGGCATTCCGTCGCTTTGATCCAAGAAGACCTCTACGGGGATGTTGCGTATGGCGCGCGTTACCGGAGCAACGGTGACGGCAGCCCGGACACGGTAGGCTGAATCCCGGCTTAAGAGCACCGCTGGTCGCCGCCCGGCCGGCAGGGGCATCTCAACCCACCAAACCTCACCGCGCTTCATCTACCACTTTTCTTTCGGCAGTCGCTTGGAAAGCAGCCTAACCGAAGCCTCAGCCCACTCTAGCTCTTCCGGCTTCTTTCGGTACCCTTCCATGTACCGCTGGTCTAGTTCTTTTGTCTCTAAGCTTTTCAAACGCTGCTTGCACGCCTCCCGAATAAAAGCGGCGCGACTCTCAGCAACCACACCTGCCGTGGTGTCGATACGTTCCAACAGTTCGTCCTCAATCGGGACCTGTATGACTTTCTTTGCCCTACCTTTGGCCATGATTGACTCCACAATTTGTCGTGTAATTGTTACCACAATGCTTTACTTAATCCAAACTACTTGCTCTGGTACCAAATTCAAAAGGCCCGGGCTCATAAGAGCCTCGGGCCTTTTGAATTTCAAATCCGGCGGCGACCTACTCTCCCATCCGACCGTACAGTACTATCGGCGCTGGAGGGCTTAACGACGGAGTTCGGGATGAACATCAAATTGCACGATTCGACCCTGTGCCTTCCGCCGATCCTAATGCCTGCTCCTTCGCTGCAAGTGCACACGACCGCGCTCCCCTGGTTGTGAAGGGGCAAGTTCGAGCAGGTTAAGAAACTCGGAGAACTCTAGTGCACTGACCACAAATATTGTCCGGTCTCCAAGATCACGGCCACCCTCCGAAGTGAATGCCTTGCGAAAGCGCACCCAAGGCACCCTTTCGATCTCCTCCGGTGGCACGGCAAACTCCCCCGTATCGAGAGGAACCTCGGTGGGTTTGTAACGTGCTGAATACATCGGTGCGTTCGTGACTATAACGGGAACAAACAGAAGACTGGACGGGAGCGGCGCATCTCGTTTAGGCTCAAAGCGTTCTTTATAGTCATGGGCAAAAGCTTCTGTAGCCCGGATCAGTAGCCGTGCATCTCGCTCAAGCAGCCGCTGGTCGCGGCCCGACTGACTAGTACTGACAACGCAAAACTCTGATTGAAACGATTGCGGCCACAGCGCCCACCCTTCGCAATAGATTTCTAGCCTCTTCGTACTGTCCTGTATCTGCACAGCATTTAGACAACGCAATTCTGCGAGTTCGCCGGTATGCAAATGCCCAAGAGGTCGAAGAAATGTTAGCATCTCTTTCGTGGTCTTCTTGCATTCGACAGTTAGAAAACATTTGCCATTAGTGATAACGAGATCAAGAAATTGGTCAGTACCTGCTGGGTCCTGCCACGGATACTCGGACGCATGAACTGACCATCCGGACGTTGTGCGGACCGCGTGAGCGACCGCGGTCTGGAACGGGAAACCACTTGCTCGGAGCGCTGCAATCACCGCTGGCGGCGCGACTTTTTGCTCTGCGTTTTTCATAATTCCCTAATTTATTTGGACAGGTCACGGTGAACAATATGCAAGACTTCGATGGCTATCTTCGCTTCTTCCGCATCTAATGTTAATTTGTTGCGGATCTCGTTTCCCGGATGGACTAAATTCCGATATTCTCGGACAGGATGCGATAGCTTTTCGACCCCGGCGCTAACTAGCCCCAATTCAACTGAAACATTGATTAAGTCGGCCAGATCCCACTTCCTGATATCAGCATCCCTTGGCGCTTTAGTTGCAGCTCTTGAACGATCGGCGTTTTGCAGAACAAGATCCGCTAAGACGGCCTCAATCAAACTTCCCGAGAGGATAATTACTGACTTCCAACACTTGGCGATGTACGCTTGTTGTACCTCTACGTAATCGCGTTCAATTATTTTACGCAGCTCGAGGTTTTTAACGAACGTAAATTCCCGCGTCTCGGTGACAGGAGCACTCTCTGTTGCCGTCTCTACAGCAATCTTTAATCTTCCGAGTATCATACCAAGGTAGGAACGAATCCCCGCAAGTTTGTAATACGATCCTGAGGTAGAGTCGCGGCTAAAGTAGTCCTGACAACGGAATGGTGGTAATAAGTTTGGAAATTCCTTTTCTACGCGGCTGATTTCATCATTCAGCAAATCGACCGGTTCATTCGCAATAACAATCTGGTTCTTTGAAGCGGCGTCGTCAAAGACCCGCTGCTGTCCCAATAAAGAGTGATAGAAGCCTCTCAGCTTCTTGGTTTGGGCTTCTGTCATAAGCAGCAGATTACTGAACTCGTTAGGCTGTGGTCAAGCACAAACAAAAAGGCCCGTCCGCCTATCACTGTGGCGGATCGGACCTTTTGAATTTCAAATCCGGCGGCGACCTACGCTCCCCTCCAGCAGGCTCAGGGTGGGACTTCGAGTGAGCCTCAGTCGAACTCTGAGCTTGCCCTTCGACTTACTCAGGGCCCTGAGTTTTATCGAAAGGTCGAACCACCATACGGCAACCGCATAGTACCATCGGCGCTGGAGGGATTATTCAGTAGGGTCGAGGACTGGCGCGGTATCTCTCAGGTGCTGCCTATCTGTTACCGTCCCTTTCGTCTGACG
>Ga0209824_10000234_pt1 | contig 38655 bp, 31 predicted proteins | sample VDWuncwatermetaG_FD_184124 | JGI IMG/M metagenome (GOLD analysis project Ga0209824, IMG submission 184124) | Wastewater microbial communities from Netherlands to study Microbial Dark Matter (Phase II) - VDW unchlorinated drinking water (SPAdes)... ...
TGTGTTCCTTTTACTTTGTCGTTTAAGTGGCTCGATGTTAACGCAGCTCGCCACTTAAATTCGATTACAAAAGTTGCACTTCAGATTTGAATCCGCCGCGCGAATCAAAGTGTGTTGTTGCGCGGCAGCATCACGCAAGGCGTAGAAAATTTGCGTCCTAATCAGTTTGTCGAAGTCAGCATCGCTACCAACAGCACTACCCAAGCGCAATGGGATGTGCCTAACAGCGCGATAGCTCGTGTGAATGGCAAGACTTTAGTGTTCGTTACTACCGCGCAAGGCTTTCAAGCAGTGGCGGTGAAGTTGCTCAATGAAGGCGCGAATAGCAGCGTGATAACAGCTGAACTAAAAGGCGACGAGAAACTCGCGGTGCGCGGTGTGTCAGCACTCAAAGCCTCTTTACTTGGCATCGGAGCGCAATAAATGTTAACCAAACTTTTAGAGTTTTCGCTCACGCAGCGATTGTTGCTCGCCGCCTTGAGCCTGTTAGTGATAGGCGCAGGGCTGTCAGCGTTTAGTGAGCTGCCGATTGATGCGTTTCCCGATGTCTCGTCCACGCAAGTCAAGCTGATTATGAAAGCCCCCGGCATGACTCCTGAAGAGGTCGAAGCGCGCATCGTCACGCCGATTGAATTGGAAATGTTGGGCATTCCGAAACAGCGCGTGATGCGTTCGATTTCCAAATACGCCATTGCCGACATCACCATAGATTTTGAAGACAGCGCGGATATTTATTGGGCGCGTTCGCAAGTGGCGGAACGCTTGAACAACGCGCTGCGTGATATGCCCGCCAACATTTCGGGCGGACTCGCACCGATTACCACGCCCTTAGGTGAGATGTTTATGTTCACCGTGGAAGGCGAACATATTTCGCTAGAGCAACGTCGCACCATTTTGGATTGGACGATACGTCCCGCCTTGCGCACCTTGCCTGGCGTGGCAGATGTCAATTCTTTAGGCGGTTTGGCGCGTAGTTTTGAAATCGTGCCTGACCACACCGCACTGGCCGCACGCGGCATTTCATTTGCAATGTTGCAAGCGGCGGTGCAAACCAATAATCGTAATGACGGCGCGGGACGCATCAACGATGGCGACGAGGCGTTGTTGGTGCGCGCCGAGGGCAGCATTAAAAACTTGCAAGACGTGCGCAACATTGTGATTGTCAGCAGCAATGGCAGCCCGATACGCGTGAGCGATGTGGCGGAAGTACGCATCGGTAGTTTGACGCGTTACGGCGTGGTGACGAAAGACGGACAGGGCGAAGCGGTGGAAGGCTTGGTGCTGGGCTTGCGCGGCGCAAATGCGCAAAAAGTGGTGGAAGGGGTGCGTGAAAAATTAGCTGAACTCGCCCCGACTTTGCCGCCAGGCGTGACCACTAAAGTGTTTTATGACCGAGGCAGTTTAGTCGAGCGCGCGGTGAGTAACGTGACTCACGCGCTGCTTGAAGCGATTGCCTTAGTGGTGATTTTATTGGTGCTGTTTTTGGGCAATCTGCGCGCTGCGATTGTGGTGGCGTTGACCTTGCCAATGGCAGTGCTCATCACCTTTATTTTGATGAATCAATTTGGCATGTCGGCGAATTTGATGAGTTTGGGCGGCTTGGCGATTGCGATTGGTATGTTGGTGGATGGCGCGGTGGTGGTGGTGGAAAACATCATCAATCACTTAGCCCATAAGCGCGCGCACATCCCGCATTTGCATGTGATTTATCGCGCCGTGAAAGAAGTGATTACGCCTGTGGCAGCTGGGGTTGCCATCATCATCATCGTGTTTGTGCCGCTGCTGACCTTGCAAGGATTGGAAGGAAAATTATTTATTCCCGTCGCATTAACCATCGTGTTTGCCTTGGCAGGCTCGCTGCTGTTGTCGCTGACTATCGTGCCGATGCTGGCGAGTTTCTTACTCAAAGAAGGTGCGCACGGCGAGCCTTGGTTGGTGCGCAAAGCGATGGCGATTTATGTGCCTTTGTTGCAACGCGCCTTAGCAAAAGAGCGGCTGGTGGTCATTACCGCATTGCTGATGTTGCTGATTACAGCAGGTATCTACAGCTTAATCGGTAAAGCCTTTATGCCTGAAATGGACGAAGGCGATGTGATTATGCAGGTGAGTAAATTACCGTCGATTAACTTAGCTAAAACCGCCGAAATGGACACGCGTATTCAGCAAGCCATTCTCAAAGCCGTGCCCGACATTAAAGGCATTGTGGCGCGCGCAGGGGCAGATGAGCTGGGCTTAGATCCGATGGGCTTGAACGAGACCGATACCTTTTTGGTGTTGAAGCCGCAGCAAGAATGGGTCAATAAAGACAAGACCGCGCTGGTCGATAGCGTGCGCCGCGTGATGGCAGATTTCCCAGGTGTGGAATACAGCTTTACTCAGCCGATTGCGATGCGTGTGTCAGAAATGTTGACGGGTGCGCGCGGCGACATCGCGATTAAAATTTTTGGTACAGATCTCACTAAGCTCAATGAAACTGCCGAACAGATGGTCGGCGTGTTGGAAAAAATTAAGGGCAGCGAAGATGTGTTCACCGTACAAAATAGTGGGGTGCAGTATTACCGCGTCATCATCGACCGCTTGGCAGCGGGGCGGCTAGGCTTAAGCGTGGATGAAATCGGCGGCACCTTGCGCAGCCAAATCGAAGGTCAGCAACTGGGGCTGATTATTGAAGAGGGGCGACGCACGCCACTCATCATGCGCGGCGAAGTGGATGTGCAAGAGTCCCCTGCCTTGTTTGCCGCTTTAACTTTGCCGCTGCCGAATGGACAAAGTGTGCCGCTGTCGGTGGTGGCGAGTTTGCAGCGCGTTGAGGGTCCCGTAAAAGTTGATCGCGAAAATGGTCAGCGCATGGTGGTGGTGCAAAGCAATGTGCGCGACCGCGACCTAGTTGGTTTTGTCGAAGAGGCGAAAAAAGCAGTCGCTGCGCAGATTAAATTACCGCAAGGTTATCGCCTCACTTGGGGCGGGCAATTTGAAAATCAGCAACGTGCAGCGGCGCGTTTGGCGGTGGTTGTGCCGATTGCTTTAGGCATGATTTTTATGTTGCTGTTTGCCACGTTTGGTTCGGTACGACAAGCCGCACTGGTGCTGACCAATATCCCGTTTGCCTTGATAGGCGGGGTAATTGCGCTGTGGCTGAGCGGCGAATATATGTCCGTGCCCGCCTCGGTTGGTTTTATTGCGCTGTTAGGCATTGCGGTGTTAAACGGCGTGGTGATGGTGTCGTATTTCAACCAATTACACGCCGAAGGCATGAGCATTCACGAGGTGGTTTTTGAAGGCGCAAAACGCCGCTTACGGCCGGTGTTAATGACCGCCAGCATCACTGCATTTGGCTTGTTGCCGGTGTTGTTTGCGACGGGGCCAGGTTCGGAAATTCAAAAACCGTTAGCGGTGGTAGTGACGGGCGGACTGATTAGTTCGACCTTGCTCACGCTGATTATGTTGCCGATTTTGTATCGCCGTTTCGGCATTGCTGCAAAGGAGAAATCGCTATGAAAACGATGAATTGCAGTTTGACTTTGGTATGTCATCGCTCGCTAGAAGAACGCTTAGTGGATCACTTATTGGAGCATCCAGAATGGGTACACGGCTTCTCAACGGTTGCGATGGAAGGCAGCAGTCAAAGCGAACATTTACCTAGCATGATGGAGCAAGTGCGTGGGCGTTCGCAGCGTGTGCAGATCGTCTGCGTGATGAATTTGGACGATGCGCAGGCACTGGTAGCGCACCTCAAAGTCGAAGAAGCGAATAGCGAAATCGCCTATTGGATTGCGCCGATTATTGAGTTTGGGAGATTGGCATGAAACCGTTAGTCGTTAGTTGTTGGTCGTTAGTGGTGAGTGGTGCGCTGCTGACTTTTGTGGCTCATGCGCAGGAAGTTTCGCCTAGCGATTTGCCATTGCTGCCGCAGGTGATGCAGGCATTAGATGCACATTTGTTGGTGTTGAACGCGCATAGCAATCTCAAGCTAGAACAAGCGCAGCAGCGGCGTTGGGATAGTGGTAGCTACGAATTTAATGTGCGGGCGGGCGGGGGGCAGCGGCAAATAGTCAGTGCGGGACAAAAACTACGCGAGTGGGATGTCGCAGTGGAACGCCCGTTACGCTTACCCAATAAAGTTTTTATTGACAGCGATATTGGCGCGGCAAGTGTGGCGCGCGCGGATTTTGCCTTGGGCGATGCGCATCACGAAGCGGGACGTGCGCTGTTGCGTTTGTGGTTTGCCAGCCAAAAAGAACGCGTGCAAGTGAGCTTGTGGCAACAGCAAGTTGAGCTGCTCACGCAGCAAGCCGAGGTGGTCGCCAAGCGCGTCAAAGCGGGCGATGCGCCCAAGATGGAAGCCAATTTAGCCTTAGCCGCCACCGCGCAAGCGCGGCTGGCATTGCAACAAGCCGAGTTGCGCGCGCAGTTGGCGGTGAATGATTTACAGCGCGAATTCCCGCTGATTAGCGTGCCGAATAGCGCGCTGCTTAATGCACCGCTTGCCATTGCGCACGACGCGGCGTACTGGCAAGCGCATATCTTGGATGACAATCACGAGTTGGCAATGGCGCAAGCTCACGCCGAGGTGCAACAGTTACTAGCCCAGCGCAGCCGCGCCGAGCAAGTGCCTGACCCTACGGTGGGCTTGCGTTATGCAAATGAAATGGGCGGCAACGAAAAAGTGGCGGGCGTGTATTTAACCGTGCCGATTTCATTCGGGCAGCGCAATGCCAGTGCGCAAATCGTAGCCCAGCAAGCGCAAATTGCCGTTGACCAAGCAGCCTTTGTTGAACGCCGTTTACACAGCGATATTGATGCCGCTTATGGGCAAGCGGTGCGCAGTTATGCGAGCTATTTGCAAGCGCGCGAGGCGGGTGAGGCAATCCGCAGCAATGCCGAACTCATCGCCAAAGCCTATCGTTTGGGTGAAGGGAGTTTGGCGGATAGCTTGTCGGCGCGGCGCATCGCACAAGAGGCAACGCTAAGTGAAAATTTGGCATTACTTGCGGCGAATGAAAGTCGTTATCGCTTAGAGCTCGATGCGCATCAACTGTGGAGTCGCGAGGAAGCTAACCATGAACCTCAGTGACAGCATCGGCAGCGTGGCTGCGAGTCTGACCACTGTGTCATTCGTGCCGCAAGTTTGGCAAGTGTGGAAGACTCGGCAAACTCAAGCGATTTCGCTGGGCATGTACAGCCTGTTCACGCTAGGCGTTGCGCTGTGGCTGGTGTACGGCATCCTACTGGTGTCTTGGCCGATTATCATCGCTAACAGTATTACCGTTATGCTGGCGGGCGCAGTGCTGGTGATGAAACTGAAATTTGGCTGATGAAGGTGGTTACTAGCAGGGTGACTTTAGTTGCACTGAAGCTAAAAAATCACACACTGGCTAGCCATACTGGAAATTTTTGCATCACCTGCGCGAATAATTCTGAGCGGGTAAAGCTATCCAGCCAGTCGCGCAGTTTGGGATAGGGCGAGGTTGCAAACCAAGCCGCATCCACCGCCGCGAATTGGCGCACGAAGGGCAGCAGGGCGGCATCGGCGATGCTCATTGTGTCGCCTAACAAATACGCGGTGTTGCTCAAACGCGTTTCCAGTTTTTGCATAAACACTTCACCTTGCGCGCGATAAAAATGTTGCGGCTGTTCTGGGTAGCGTTCGGGATATTTGTAGCAATCTAAGGCGCGTTTGAACGTTGTGTCGTTTTCCAATACCAGTGGCAATGCGGCTTGCAGCTTAGTTTCATTTTCGCCTAGCCAGTTTTGCGCATCGTTGTGGTGCAACGCCCACAGCATGATGTCCCAGCTTTGCTCTATCACGCGTCCATCAGGCAACACCAGCACCGGCACGCTACCTTTAGGTGAGGCGGTGAGCATCGCAGCGGGTTTGGTGCGCAAGGCCACTTCGCGTAATTCAACAGCGATGCCGCTAACAATAAGTGCTGCACGGGCGCGCATGGCATACGGACAGCGGCGGAACGAGTAGAGGATGGGTAAAGTCATGGATTAGATTCTACGGCAGTTGATGCGTCCAGTAGCGTTGCTGGGTTAGGCGATAGCGTTCGATGCTTAGATTTCGCGCATCCATTTCGACCAAAATCGCGCCGTCTTTATCCGAGCGCAGCACACTCGCGCCACTGTCTAAATAGCGTTGCAAAACCTCTTCTTTGGGGTGTCCGTAACGGTTGCGATAACCCACGGTAAACACTGCGTAGTCGGGCAATACGGCGGCGATAAATTCAGGCGTGGAGGAGGTTTTGCTGCCGTGATGGGGGACGACTAACAGGCTGGCAGCAAGTTGTTCGGGATGTTCTTTTAACAAGCGTTGTTCGCTAGCTTTTTCGATGTCGCCAGTCAGCAAAATATGTTGTGTGCCGATGCTGATGCGCAATACACAGCTCAAGTCATTGCGGTGTTTTTCTTCCGCGTTATCCGCCAATTTATCAGGATGCAGTAGCTCGAATTGCACGCCGTCCCATTGCCACTTATCGCCGTCCCAGCAAGCGCGTAGTCCGTGCCGCACTGCCCCTTGTTGCATGGGCATTTTTTCTAGTAGCGGGCTGTCGTCAGGCAAGCTGGAGGCGAGCCAATCTATCGGCATGGCTTGCATCAGTGATGCCGCGCCGCCAGTGTGATCGAGGTCGTTATGGCTCAAAATTAAACCGTCCAGTTGCTTGATACCTTGCGCGCGCAACACGGGTACGAGGATGCGATTGCCGCTGTCCGCCTCGCCCGAAAAATCAGGTCCTGTGTCAAACAACAGTGCGTGATGTTGGGTTTGCACGCTGACCGCTAAGCCTTGTCCGACATCAAAAATCGTTAGTCGCGCGGTGTTGGCGGCGGGTGTGGCGGGCGCGTTAAAAAACATTGGCAGCATAAAAATAATACCTAAGTAGCGCGCAGGAAATCCTCGTGGTGCGAGCAGTAGCAGCACGCCTAACATGCCGCTGACGATGCTCCAGGCGGGTGGCGCGTGTTGCGTCCAAACCGCTTGTGGCAGGCTGTTCAGGGCGACTAAAAATTGCATGGTGTAGTCCATCACCCAGTGCGCCAACCAGAGCGGTAAATCCCACGGAAATGCCGCACCCAACAAGGCGAGCGGCACGACGATGAGGCTAACTAAGGGAATCGCCAGCGCGTTGGCGAGCGGTGAAACCAGTGACACTTGTTGGAACAGCGCGAGTAGCAGTGGCACTAAACCAATGGTCATTGCCCATTGCACCGTGGCGTATTCGCGTAACCAATGCGCGCGTCCGATGCGCTGCGCGGTGACATATAAAATCAACGCCACTGCGCCAAACGATAGCCAAAATCCTGCCGATAATACCGCCCACGGATCAGGAATCAACACGCCGAGCAAGGCGAAACTTAAAATTTGTCCGAGTGAAAAATTGCGTTGCCACCATAACGCCACCGCCACCGCTGCGACCATATACACCGTGCGTTGCGCTGGTACGCCGTAGCCCGATAACAGCGCGTAAGCGAGTGCCACTAACAGCGCAACCAGTGCGGCGGCACGGCGCGCAGGCAGCCATAAGGTCAGCCGCACGCTACGTCGCCATAAAAAATAACAGAGTGCGAAACCGACGCTGGCAAGCATGGTGATATGTAAGCCTGAAATGGACATCAAATGATTTACGCCAGTGCGGGTAAAAACCTGCCATTGGCCAGAGGGAATACTGCTTTGGTCGCCGATGGCAAGCGCGCTTAATACCCCGACATAAGGCGCGTTACTCAGCGTGTGATTGAATTTATCGCGCACCGCTGCGCGCCATGTCTGTATGCGATACAGCACGCCAGCCGCGCGAGCATCCACTAGATGGTTGTCGCCTTTTTGATGCACATAACCCGTAGCGCGAATGCGATTTTCTAATGCCCAAATCTCGAAATCAAACGCGTGTGGATTGCTCGTGCCGTGAACTTGTTTGAGGCGTACCGTGAGTTGCCAACGCTCGCCTGCGTGAAGAGCTAACGGCGCAGTTTTCTCATCGAAATAAGTGCTCAGATAAACATGCGGCGGTGCGGTGATGGCGGGTGTCAGGGTGCGTTCCACATCGAAGCCAAAGCGCAGTCCACGCTCATGCACACGCGGCAATTCCGCCACCACGCCGACTAGCACGATGTCGCGTCCTTGCCAGTCGTCAGGCAAGCTAACGCTCAAGCGTTGCTGGGCTTGATAGGCGCCGTGATAAAAGCCTAAACCCGCTGCGAATACGGCGATAAGTACAGTGCGGGCGAATGTGTGCGAGAAGAGCCCAAAGCGACTCAGCGCAGGGGAGCGTAGTGTGAGAAAAAGCCATAACAATGGTGCGACAAGCAGCAGTTTTGCCCACGCAAAATCAGGCAATGCCGCTTGCTGTTGCAGCAGCCACACACCGAAAGTAAACGAGAGCGTGAACAGAACCATGCGCGCAGCTTAACCCGCGCTTAGAATGCCGTCATGCGTAAACGCCTCCAAAAAATCCTGCCTGATGCCAACACAATAAAAAATTATCGTTGGCTCAAGCCTTTTTCTCATCTCTTGCAGCATCCCAATTTATGGCATTTGCATCGCCGCTCAGTGGCGGGTGGCGTGGCGATAGGATTATTTTGCGGGCTGATTCCTGGTCCTTTACAAATGTTAGGTGCGACACTTTTTGCGGTGTGGCTGCGGGTGAATTTACCTGTGGCGTTGTTCACCACGCTGTACACCAATCCCTTTACCATCCTGCCTTTATACGCACTGGCGTATCAACTGGGCAGTTGGCTCAGCGGCACACCTGCGCGCGCGATGTTGCGCTTGCCAGAGCTACATAGTCACAGCTGGATGGGCGAGTTATGGACGTGGTTTGAGGCATTAGGCACACCGATGTTAATCGGCTTACCGCTGCTGGCGGCACTTTTGGCGATGAGCGGCTATGCCTTGGTGCGCTTGGCTTGGCGGGTGAGAGTGGTGCTGCGCTGGCGGGCTAGAAAACGTACGCGGTAATCCATTTTTACAAAAACCTATCCAGTATTTTGCGGCTGTGTTTGTCTAGGCTATCGACATCGCTGATTAAATACGAGATGCCTAGTCCGTCGGTAATCAGCAGAGTAGTGAGGGTGAGGCGGCGGATTTGGTCTTCACTGCTGAGGGTGAGTTCGGTGTCGCCTCGGTCGGTTGTTACCGTCCAAATGCTGGGCGTGGCATAGCTGCTAACAGTATGGATGCGAGAAATTTTGGGCATGAATTCGCGCTGCGCGAGTTCGCTGTTTATCAAGTTGCGACTGGTCTCATTAAGCTCTTGCAAGCTGGCTATCCACGCCAATTCGTGACCATCTACGCCTAGCAATGAAACGCCATCATCGGGAGCAGAAATGGGATAGGCGCGTACCACCATATTCACTTTGTGTGAGGCTTCATGTGCGTCGGTGACCAGCAAAACTCCTGCTGCATCGCGGCTCAAATTTAAGGCGTTCATGCGTGATCCTCGTTGGTATGTGCTGCGAGTAAATCGGGATTGGCGTTGCGCGCTTGCGCCATATACAAACGGTAATACGCGCCTTGTGCTGCCATCAGTTCGTCATGGTTGCCGACTTCCACCACTTCGCCTCGATCCAATACCACTAAGCGGCTGGCTTTATGTAGCGTGGATAAACGATGCGCGATGGCGATGGTGGTGCGACCATGCACGAGATTATCTAAGGCCTTTTGGATTTCTTTTTCGGTCTCGGTATCGACCGACGCAGTGGCTTCATCGAGAATCAAAATGCGCGGGTCGATGAGCAGGGCGCGGGCGATGGAGATGCGTTGACGTTCACCGCCAGATAAGCCATGACCGCGTTCACCGACCAATGAATCGTAGCCGTGCGACAAGCGCAAAATAAATTCATGCGCATGAGCGGCGCGCGCGGCGGCGACAATTTCGGCGCGTGTTGCATGGGGTTTTCCGTAAGCGATATTCTCGGCAATCGAGCCGAAAAATAAGAACGGTTCTTGTAATACCAGACCGATATTGCTGCGATATTCTGCAATCGGTAATTGTCGAATGTTTACGCCATCTAGCTCAATCGAGCCTTCCGATACATCATAAAAACGACACATCAAATTCACTAGCGTACTTTTTCCTGAGCCGCTGTGTCCCACTAGTCCGATCATTTCACCGGGTGCGATGTTGAGGTTCAAACCTTTAATCACACTGCGATTACCGTAGCGAAACCCCGCCTCGCGTATGTCGATACGTCCCGCGACTTTTTCCAGATGCACGGGGTTGGTTGGCTCAGGCACGCTGGAGACATGATCCAAAATATCAAAGATGCGCTTGGTTCCCGATGCGGCTTTTTGCGTGACCGAAACGATGCGGCTCATCGAATCCAAGCGCGTATAAAAACGGCTGATGTAAGCGAGAAAAGCGGTCAATACACCGACGGTAATTTGGTCGCGCGACACCAGCCAAATGCCGAACGCCCACACCACCAACAGCCCGATTTCAGTGAGTAGCGTGACGCTGGGCGAAAACAGCGACCAGATTTTATTGATGTGATCGTTGACCAAAAGATTGTGCTGATTGGCTTCGCGAAAACGGCTCGCTTCGCGGTCTTCTTGCGCGAAGGCTTTGACCACGCGGATGCCGGGGATGGTGTCCGCTAAAACATTGCTCACTTGCGACCAGACGCGGTCGATTTTTTCAAAGCCAGTGCGCAGTTTGTCGCGCACGATATGAATCATCCAAGCAATGATAGGCAGCGGTAATAGAGTGACCACGGCAAGCCAAGGATTGATGGAAATTAAAATCGCGGCAGTCATCAAAATCATCAGTACGTCGGTGGCAAAATCCAACAGATGCAGCGACAAAAATACGCAGATGCGATCGGACTCTGAACCGATGCGCGACATTAAATCGCCAGTGCGTTTTCCGCCGAAATATTCCAGCGAAAGTTTGAGCAAATGCTCGTAAGTTTCGGTGCGCAAATCCGCGCCGATGCGTTCTGAAACCAAAGCCAAAATATAGGTTTTTGCCCAGCCCAAACCCCACGCCAAAAGTGCGGAGGCAAACAGTCCGCCCAATAACCACGCCACCGTGACGGTGTCGATAGGCGCGCCGTTTTGGTAGGGAATCAGCACTTTGTCCATCAGCGGCATGGTCAAGTATGGGGGCACTAGCGTCGCGGCGGTGGAGGCGAGCATCAGCAAAAAGCCGCTTAATAATTGCCAGCGATACGGGCGTGCAAATCGCCATAGTTTGAATAACGTCCAAGTTGAGGGCGCAACTTCAATGCCGCTGTCGCATTGCGGACATTGCTCGTGCAGCAATGTTGCACCGCATTTTTCGCATTGCGCTCCGCTGGTGAGGGCGATAGGCGTGCCAGTCAGACAAGCATTTAGTTGCAGTTCAAACTGTTTAATAAATGTGCTGATTGCGGCATCGACGCTCAAGGTATAACGCCAAGTTGCTAGCGTCTGGCTGCCATTCGTGAGCGTGAGCGTGCCGACTCCCGCATGGTCGTGTTGCGTTAATTTGAGTGTGTCACGGTAGGGGAATTCACTCAGCTCACTCTGTTCGCTCAAACTGATTAAGCCTTGCGCCGTGAGTAGTAGCAGGGTCTTTTGGAAATGTAAGGTCGTGCTTAAATTGATTTCTAGGCTAGCTAAAATTTCGGCAGGGTTAGGCAAAATTTGTTGCATAAGCGTTTGCCAATGAGCTGCAATCGGCATGGCGGGAGTGTTAGAGGATAAATTCACGATGGGAATAGTGTGCGAGAAAAGTCGGATTTTACATGCCCTCTGGTAAACTAAAATGATTACTCGTGCGTTAACCGCCATTCCTAATCACACAACGTCTGCTACGTTGCTCTACCTTCGGATAAATGATGCAATTTCTTAATATCTTACCGCTGCGCGGTCCTAACATTTGGACATATCGTCCTGTCTTGGAAGTTTGGCTGGACATCGGTGAGCTAGAAGATTCTCCTTCTAATACCATCCCTGGCTTTTATGAACGCCTCACCGCTTTCTTGCCCGAACTGATTGAGCATCGCTGCGGCATAGGCGAACGCGGTGGTTTTTTGCTGCGCCTCAAAGAAGGCACTTGGCCAGGACATATTCTCGAACACGTCACCATCGAACTACAAAATCAGGCGGGAATGCAAAGCGGTTTTGGTAAAGCCCGCAGCACGCATGTGCGCGGCGTTTACAAAGTGGTGGTGCGTTCGCGCAATGAGCAGGTTAGCCGTGCCGCCTTGCACGCCGCGCGCGAACTGGTGTTGGCGGCGATGCAAGACCGTCCGTTTGATGTGGCGGCAACGGTGGCAACTTTGCGCGATATGGTGGATGACTTGTGCATCGGACCTTCCACGGGCTGCATCGTGGATGCGGCGACTGAGCGTGGTATTCCTTCCATACGTTTGAACGAAGGCAATCTGGTGCAGCTCGGACACGGCGCGCGCCAGCACCGTATTTGGACCGCCGAGACCGATCAAACTTCGGCGATTGCCGAGACCATTTCGCGCGATAAAGATTTAACCAAAAGTCTGCTCAGTGCGTGCGGTGTGCCCGTGCCTGAAGGTCGCGTGGTGGATAGTCCTGCTGATGCGTGGGATGCGGCTGAAGACATCGGTTTACCCGTGGTGGTCAAGCCAACGGACGGCAATCACGGGCGTGGCGTATCGACGGAATTGATGACGCAAGCGGAAGTAGAAACCGCTTATCACTTGGCGGATGCCGAGGGTAGTGAGGTGATTGTTGAGCGTTATGTGCGCGGCAATGAACATCGTTTGTTGGTGGTGGGCGGCAAGTTGGCAGCGGCGGCGCGCGGTGAGCAAGCGTGGGTAACGGGTGATGGCAAATCCACCCTCACCGCGTTAATCGACGCGCAATTAAATTCCGATCCGCGTCGCGGCATTGCGGAAGAATTTCCACTGGATGTTATTCACTTGCCCAGCAATGCGGTAATTCGCGCGGACGTGGAACGGCAAGGTTTTAATGGCGATTCGATTCCTGTAGCGGGTAAAAAAGTGTTGATTGTGCGCACGGGTAATGTCGCGAATGACGTAACAGATTTAGTACACCCTGACATTGCCGCGATGGCAGAACTGGCAGCGCGCATTATTGGTCTGGACATCGCGGGCGTGGATTTGGTTGCGGAAGATATTGCCAAACCGTTGAGTCAGCAAGATGCTGCAATCGTGGAAATCAATGCAGGGCCAGGGCTCTTGATGCACTTAAAGCCCGCCACGGGGCAGCCACGTCCAGTAGGCAAAGCCATCGTTGATAGCCTGTTCAAAGCTGAAGATAACGGGCGTATTCCTATCGTGGGAATTTGCGGCACGACAGGCAAAACGCAAGTTGCGCAATTGGTCGAGAGCTTGTTGCGTTTGTCTGGACAACGCATCGGCTTGGCGTGCAGCGCAGGTTTATCATTTGATAATCGCGTGCTGGATACGCGCGATTGCGCAACCTGGACGGCGGCGCAAAAAGTATTACTCAATCGCAATGTCGACGCTGCGGTGATTGAAAACAGCATCGCCACGATACTCAATGAAGGCTTGGGTTACGACCGTTGTCAGATAGGCGTGATTACCAATTTGGATGCCACGCAACATTTGGGTGAGTGTTATATCGAAACGCCTGAACAAGTTTGCACTGTGTTGCGCACGCAAGTTGATGTGGTGTTGGAAAACGGCGTGGCGGTGCTGAATGCGGATGACGCGTTAGTGGCCGACATGGCGCAGTATTGCGATGGCGAAGTGGTGTTGTTTGCGCGGCATATGAATGCGTTGCAAGCCCATATAAATCAAGGCGGACGAGCTGTGGGTGTGCGCGAGGGTGAGGTGATTCTGTGCACGGGCGAACACGAAAAAGTATTGTTGAAATTAAGCGATATTCCTTTGCTAGACAGTGACAAAAATCCGCAAGCTATCGCGAATATTTTGGCCGCAATCGGTGTGGCGTGGGCGTTGCAGCTCACGCCCTCGTTGATACGAGCAGGCTTAAAAACTTTTATTGCGCCTCCGCGCGCGGCAAAACTCTCAAGGATTTAAGGATGGACATCTCACGTTTACGCGCACTGCGCGGTCCGAATTTGTGGAGTCGCCATACGGCGATCGAAGCGATTGTTGCTTGCACGACGGACGAATGTTGCATGGCGCGCATTTCAGGTTTTGAAGCACGTTTGCGCGTGCGTTTTCCGCAAATGGGTTTGCTGCAATTAGCAGGACATGCCGAATCCGTGCCGCTGGCGCATGTGTTGGAATTAGCCGCCTTGGGTTTACAAGCGCAAGCGGGTTGCCCTGTGACATTTAGCCGTACTACGGCAACGTCAGATGCGGGCGTATTTCAAGTGGTGATTGAGTACAGCGAGGAAGCAGTCGGACGGCGCGCCTTCGCGCTAGCTTTAGCACTATGCCATGCCGCATTGGATGACACGCCCTTTGATTTGGCGGAGGCGCTGCATGAGCTTAAAGAATTGGATGAGGATGTGCGACTTGGCCCGTCCACGGGTGCGATAGTGAATGCCGCTTTGGCGCGCAACATTCCTTATCGTCGTTTGACGCAAGGCAGCTTGGTGCAGTTCGGCTGGGGCAGCGCGCAGCGTCGCATTCAGGCCGCCGAGACTGATCGCAGCAGCGCAATCGGCGAAGCCATTGCGCAGGATAAAGAGCTCACCAAAAAACTGCTTGATGCAGCAGGTGTGGCTGTGCCGCATGGTCGCCCTGTCAGCAGTGCCGAAGATGCGTGGGACGCGCTGTGCGAAATCGGCGCACCAGTGGTGGTCAAACCCGTGGATGGCAATCAGGGCAAGGGCGTGACGGTGAACATCACCCGCCGCGAACAACTCAATCTGGCGTATGCCGCCGCCGCACAAATCAGCGATGAAGTGTTGGTGGAAAAATTTATTCCTGGCAGCGATTTCCGTTTTTTGGTTATCGGTAATCATCTGGTTGCTGCCGCGCGCCGCGAACCGCCTATCGTCATCGGCGATGGCAAACATAGCGTGCGTGAGCTGGTTGAGCAGGTGAATAGCGATCCGCGTCGCGGCTCAGGACACGCCACTTCCTTAACTAAAATTCGGCTGGACGACATCGCGCAGGCAAGTTTGGCGACCCAACATTTCACCGTGGAATCCGTGCCTGAGCAAGGTGCGCGCGTGGTGTTGCGCAATAATGCAAACTTGAGTACTGGCGGCACGGCCACCGATGTCACCGATGACGTGCATCCCGAAATGGTTGCCAGCGCAGTCGCTGCTGCGCAGATGATAGGGCTGGATATTTGCGGCGTGGATGTGGTGTGCGATAGCGTGTTAATGCCGCTGGAGCAGCAAGGCGGCGGCATCGTCGAAGTGAATGCCGCACCGGGGCTGCGTATGCACTTGCAGCCGTCATTCGGTAAGGGACGCCCCGTCGGTGAGGCGATTATTAGCAGCATGTTTGCGCCGCAACAAAATGGTCGAATTCCACTGCTGACCGTGGCGGGAACGAATGGCAAAACCACTACCGTACGGCTGATTGCGCACATCTTGACGGCGCAAGGGCTGCGCGTCGGCATGACCAATTCCGATGGCGTTTATATTCAAGGCAAACGTATCGACACGGGCGATTGCAGCGGGCCGAAAAGTGCGCGCAATGTGTTGATGCATCCCGATGTGGATGCCGCCGTGTTTGAGACTGCGCGCGGTGGCGTATTGCGTGAAGGCTTAGCGTTCGACCGTTGCGATGTGGCGGTGGTGACGAATATCGGCATGGGCGATCATCTTGGTTTGAATTACATCAGTACCGTGGATGACCTCGCCGTGGTCAAGCGCGTGGTGGTGCAAAACGTCTCGCCTACCGGCGTGGCGGTGCTGAACGCCACCGATGCGATGTGCGTCAAAATGCGCGATGCCTGCCCCGGCTCGGTGATATTTTTTGCGCAAGACAAACATCATCCCGTTATGGCGACGCATAGAGCACAAGGCTCGCGCGTGGTGTATGTGGATGGCGGCGACATCGTGGCAAGCAAAGGCAATAAATCGCTGCGCGTGTCGCTGGCGAATATCCCCATCACCCGCAACGGTACGATAGGTTTTCAAATCGACAATGCCATGGCAGCGATTGCCGCGACGTGGGCGCAGGGCGTGGCGTGGGAGACGATTTGCCAAGGCGCGGCGAGCTTCGTCAATGATGCGCAAACTGCGCCGGGGCGTTTTAATTTCTTCGCTTATCGCGGCGCAAATGTCATCGCCGATTATGGTCATAACCCCGATGCGATCCTCGCACTGGTACCTGCCATCGAAAGTATTCCCGCTAAAAAACGCGTGGTGGTGATTAGCGGTGCGGGCGATAGACGCGATGAAGACATCCGCCGTCAAACCGAAATTTTAGGCGACGTGTTTGATGAAATTATTTTGTACCAAGACCAATGCCAACGCGGACGCGCAGAAGGTGAAGTATTGGTGTTGTTGCAACAAGGTTTAGTCAATGCCAAACGCGCCAAAAAAATCATCGAAATCACTGGCGAGTTTTTAGCGATTGATACCGCGTTAGCGGATTTGCAAGCAGGCGATTTGTGTCTGGTGCTAATTGACCAAGTCGATGAAGCCTTAGCGCATATAGCGGGTAGGGTGGCGGAGTGATAAGCGTTTATTGCAAAAGATGTGCGCCGATGTCGGCGTATAAATTACGTTAGCCGCATTTCATACTGGCATGAGAGGGTTATCTATGGATTCATGGAAATTTGAAAGCAATTCCAGCAAACAGATGACGCTCTCGCTGGCTTGTATTGCGGTTGGCATAATTCTAGTCATCGCTTTTCGTCATTTTGACAGTTCGAGTATGACCAACAGTATGGCTGGATTTCTGTGCGGTCTGCTTTTGCTGCTCGTCGGCATTTCCACATTTCTGGTGAGTGGGAAACAAACAATCGTCGTCGATTTCCAGCGGAATCGCATTGTTGTGGAAGATATAAACAAGTTCGGGATAAAGAGAAAATTAATACGGTTCAGTGAAATTACCGATACCGGCATTGGTTACCTTGGAAAAAAATCCAACTTCGTCAACTTCTATTACATCATTCTTAAACTGAAAAATGGAGAGCGATACCCGCTATTTTCACCCGGACGTTTCCATGATGGCAGTTCCGATAGGGCTGTTATGGAAAGTCGGAGACAGCGACTTGAAAATTGTATTAAACAGGCTGTCGAAGGGAAATAGCGAAGCAAGAAATAGGGTCAGACTCGAATTCTTTTACAGGGCAATAGGGTCAGACTCGAATTTTTTTTGCAGGTGGCTAGCGTTTGTCGGCGGTAGCCCGACAGTTATTAGCAGTGACTTAGTCAGCGCAGTTTGCTGGCTTAGAGGGAAATAGGGTCAGACTCGAATTCTTTTACAGGTGGCTAGCGTTTGTCGGCGGTAGCCCGACAGCTATTAGCAGTGACTTAGTCAGCGCAGTTTGCTGGCTTAGACACTGCTTAGTTGTTTCATCAAGTTACTTTTCTTGTCTCGCCAAGAAAAGTAAGCAAAAGAAGGCCCCCCCCTTTCGAGATTCCCTAAACCATCGCTCGACAGCGTCGCATAAGCCTCGACAACGCGATAAGTCGCTGCTCGCTGCTTGGTCTAGTTCCCACAAACTACTCGCCTGATTACTCACTTCACCAGTTGATTGATTTCAATAATCGGCATCAATACCGCCAGCACGATTAACAGCACCACCACGCCCATCGCCAAGATTAGCGCGGGTTCTAACAGTCCTGCGATAGTCATGGCTCTACGTTCTAAGTCGGTTTCTTGCGCGTTCGCAGCGCGCGCTAACATGGCGGGCAACTCTCCCGTGGCTTCACCCGCTCGTATCATGTGTATCAACATGGCGGGAAAATGTTGATGCGCGGCGAGGGCGGTGGCGAGACTCACGCCTTCGCGCACACGGTTGGTTGCCTCATCCACTTGGGCGCGCATGGCGAGATTGGTCAGCGTGTCGCGGCTGGTTTGTAAGGCTTGCAAAATCGGCACGCCTGAGCCGCTGGTAATCGCGAGCGTGCTAGCGAAACGCGCGGTGTTGAGACTGCGCTCGAAGCGACCATACAAGGGCGCGGTGAGTAGCCAAGTGTGAAAACGTAATTTGAAAATTGGGTCACGCAAAGCGCGTCGCCACAGGTAAATCGCCGCCGCAACAAGCAGTGCGACCAGCCAGCCGTAGTGGCGCACAAAATCCGAAATTCCCAACATCACCACGGTTAAAAATGGCAGCTTTTGTTTGGTGTTGGCGAACACTGAAACGATTTGCGGTACGACGTAAGTGAGCAAAAAAATCACGATGGCGAAGGCGACCACGGTAACGATGGCGGGGTAAGTGAAGGCGAGTTTAATTTTTTGCACCAGTTGATTGCGCCGCTCGATGTAGTCTGCCAAGCGCGATAAAACTTTCGCTAATTGTCCGATGTGTTCGCCGCTGGCGACCAGTGCGCGGTAGATGTCGGCGAAGTCGTGCGGATGCGCAGCGAGTGCGGCGGAGAGCGAGGTTCCCGCCATCACATCACTGCGAATTGCCGCGACCAAATCGCGCACATAAACGCGTTCGGCTTGTTCTTGCAAGGCAGAAAATGCTTGCTCTAACGGCAGGCTGGCTTCCAATAAGCTGGCGAGTTGGCGGGTGAATAAGGCCAGTTCGACGGTGGATAATTTATCGCCAAAAGCGCGTTTGCGCGGTGCGCCGTTGGCATCATCACGAATCGCTTCGACGTTGATAGGCAGCAAGCCTTGGCCGCGCAAATTAGATCGGGCGGCACGCGCGCTGTCGGCATTTAGCACGCCTTTTGTGGTGTGTCCTGAGCTATCTGCGGCTTCGTAACGAAAGGCAGCCATGATTATTCTTTAGTGACGCGCATCAATTCGGCGGTGGTGGTTGTACCGTTGCCGAGCCAGCGTTCGCCGTCTTCGCGCATGGTGCGCATTCCGTCGGAAATGGCGGTGCTGCGTATCTCGGCTTCGGAGGCGCGGTTGTGAATTTGCGCGCGGATTTGTGCGGTGGTGAGCAGCAATTCATACACGCCGACGCGACCTTGATAACCCGTATTGCCGCACGCATCGCAGCCGTTGGCGAGCCAAGTTGTGCCGTCAAAAGTTTTGCAATGTGGGCAGAGTTTGCGCACCAAGCGTTGCGCGACTACGCCCAACAATGACGACGAAAGTAAGAACGGTTCGATGCCCATATCCAGCAAGCGCGTGATGGCGGCGGCAGAGTCATTGGTGTGCAAAGTCGCCAATACCAAATGCCCCGTCAGCGAGGCTTGCACGGCGATTTGCGCGGTTTCTAAATCGCGGATTTCACCGATCATAATCACGTCGGGATCTTGGCGCAGTATGGCGCGCAGAGCTTTGGCAAAGGTCATGTCGATGCGCGCGTTGACCTGCGTTTGCCCGATGCCTTCCAGCTCATATTCGACCGGATCTTCCACGGTGAGGATGTTGGTGTCGGTTTTGTTTAAGCGCGTGAGTGCGGCGTACAGCGTGGTGGTTTTTCCTGAACCGGTAGGTCCTGTGACCAGCACAATGCCGTGCGGTTGCGCGATCAGTTTATCGAACTGCGGCAGCACCGCGTCGCTCATGCCTAAGCTAGACAAACCCATTTGTCCTGCTTGTTTATCGAGCAGCCGCAACACCGCGCGTTCGCCGTGTCCCGTGGGCAAAGTCGAGACGCGCACATCGACGGGTTTGCCGCCGACGCGCAGCGTGATGCGTCCATCTTGCGGCAGACGTTTTTCTGCGATGTCGAGTTGCGCCATGATTTTGATGCGCGAAATCAGCGAGGCATGGATGGCTTTTTTCGGGCGCACCACATCGCGCAGCGCGCCGTCGATACGAAATCTCACCACCGAAATTTGCTCGAACGGTTCGATATGGATATCCGACGCGCCTTCGCGCAAGGCTTGCGTAAGCAGCGCGTTAATCATGCGGATAACGGGGGCGTCGTCGCTGGCATCGAGCAAATCAGTGACGGCGGGCAGGTCTTGCATGAGCTTATTCAAATCCACATCGGCTTCGTATGCGTCGATAACTTCGGCGGCATCGCCGCCCGAATTTTCATAGGCGGCGGCAATTAAGGCGGCGAGTTCGCTAGCCTCTAAGCGCAGCAGCGTGACAAAACCAAGCTGGCGGCTGACTTCGCTAATCGCCATCAGCGGCGTGGCAGAACTGATGCACAGCTCGACTTTGCCCGCTGTATCGCGCCGCGCTAATAAGGAGAAATCGCGCGCAAAACTATAGGGGAGCAGGCGGCTATCCATGCTGTTTATTCTGCGGTGGCGGACACGCCACTAGTCGGGGCGACCGCGCTGCTAGGGGTACTCGCAGGCGTGCTGCTAGCGGGTGCTGGCGCGCTTAAAGTCGCGGAAGGAGTGAGCTTGATGTTGCCTTGCGACAAGTTGCCGCCGACGATTTTGCCGTTTTTTAATTCGGGTAACAGCGGCGCGTCCATGCTCGGCAGCAGCCAAGTTTCTTCAGGTTGATTTTTAATTTCGGCGGCGCGAATAAAGTCGTATCTATCGGCGGCTAAGTCAGTGCTTTGCTCGGTATTGCGGATGACAGTAGGGCGCAAAAACACCATCAAATTAGTTTTGTTGTGCGTGCGCACGCGGTACTTAAATAAATTACCTAACCAGGGAATGCTGCCCAGTCCTGGCACTTGCTCTTCGTTGTCTTGCAAGTTGTCGTCGATTAAGCCGCCCAGCACAATAATTTGCCCATCATCGACTAGCACATTGGTATCAATCGAACGCTTGCTGGTAATCAATCCCGCCGCATTCACCGTCGGCGAAATCGCCGAAGTCTCCTGATAAATCGCCAGCTTTACCGTGCCGCCTTGCGAAATTTGCGGTTTAACTTTAAGCGTCAGCCCGATGTCTTTACGCTCTACGGTTTGAAACGGATTGACCCCCGCTGCGGCTTGTGTGGTGTATTGCCCGGTCACGAACGGCACGTTTTGCCCGACCACAATTTTGGCTTCATCGTTGTCCAGCGTGATGAGATTGGGCATGGATAAAATGTTGCTTTTGCTATCGGCCTGCAAGGCATGGACAAGCGCACCTAAGCCGATTTTGCGCGACAAAAAGCCGAGATTTAAGCCATTGCTAGGGGCAATGGGCACACCGCCCGGAGCCAAGCGCGCGGCGGCTTGATTAGCCAAATTATTGCCCCCAGTGGCGAAGGTCGTGCCCAGTGCGCTAGGGGTGGTGGCGTTACCCGCCAACGCGCCCCATTGCACGCCAAACTCCGCCATTTTTGAGGCATCGACTTCGACGATTAAGGCTTCGATATAAACCTGCGCGCGGCGCGCATCGAGCTGCTCGATGATGGCGCGCAGATTGCGATAGACGGGCTCACTGGCGGTAATAATCAGCGTGTTAGTCGAAGCATCGGCTTGAATAAAGCCCCCCGCGCCGCCTGTTGGCAAAGCGATTTGTGGTGCTTGTCCCGCAGTCGGGATGGCGGCAGGCGCAGGGGTGGAAGTGTCCGCCGCCATCACCGCGCGCAAAGTCAACGCCAGCTTGGTCGCTTCGGCATTTTTCAAATACACCACATGCACGTTGCCAGGCATCGCGGTGGGCTGGTCAAATTTGGCGATGAGCGATTTCGCTAAATTGGCGCGCGCTTCTGAGGGCGCGCGCACGATGACGGAATTAGTGCGCGCATCCGCCATCACCAGCTTCGCCGCATCGGCTGCCGCGCCTTGCTCTAACAGGCGATTCACCATATTAGCGAGGTCGCTTGCAATGGCGTATTTGACGCTGATAACTTCTAAGTTTTGGCTGGTCGAGGTATCGAGTGCATTGATGATTTTGCCTAAGCGCAACAGATTATCCGCGTAGTCGGTGACTACCAAAGTGTTGTTGCTGGGGTTGGCGTTAATGATGTTGTTAGGCGAAATCAGCGGACGCAAAACGGCGACTAAATTGGCCGCCGATTCGTGATTGAGCTGAAAAATTTTAGTGGCGATTTGGTCGCCGCGCCCGCCGTTGCCATCCTGCACCCCGCCTTGTAATTTGGCATCGGCTTCGGGCACAACTTTGCTGTAACCATTCGCTGCGACCACTGCGTAACCTTGCATACGCAACACCGAAGCCAACAGCTGCAAGGCTTGCGGCTTGCTCAAGGATTTTTCTGACACCAAGGTCAACGTGCCTTTGACGCGTGGATCGATGATAAAAGTGACGTTGGCATAATCGCCGATTGCCTTAATCACCGACTCGGTTTCGGCATTCACAAAATTAAAATTTGCGGCGTTGGCAGGCACAGGTGCAGCCTCTTCGGCGTGTGCCAACGAGAACGCGAAGCTGTATAACAGGGCGAGAAAAATAGCGTTAATTTTCATCATAAGTCTCTTTTAATTTGCGTTTAACAGGATGACTTCTTTGCCATCCATCATGCCGCGTTGTCCTAATAAATTGAGCAGGTTTGCCAGCTCGCTTTCGTGTCCTACGGCGGCTTGGGCGTTGCCTGAAAAATGTAGTCTGCCATGACTAAAATCGCCTTTGCCCACCAATAACAATGGCCCTTGTGTGCTGCTCAAGGCGACATCGGCGCGCGCGCCATGCCAAATAAATTCTAAGTTGTAAGCCCCCAACGGTTGGATGGGTGACAGGCGCGAAGCGATGTTTTGCATGGCTAAATTCATTACCCCACCTAGCTGCACTTCGCCTTGCAAAAGCGAGACGCGCAAGCCTTGCCAGCTCAAGCGCATTTGCCCTGACGGCTGCAAAGTGTTGAGCGGCGCGCCCAAGCTGGCGAGGCGTGCGGCGGGCAAATTCAGCGCGGCATTACTGATGCTGATTTCTTGCCAGTTGCCACTGATATGCAGCGGCTGCGTGAGTGATTCGTCATTGCTTAAATCGGCATCCACTTTGCCCAATAAAATCAGCGGCGAGATGCGCCAGCTAAAGCGACCGGGCAACAACGGCGTAATCGGGTCGGTGCGGCTTGGCGCGCTGCCGATAAACGCCGAACCGTTCCACAGCGTGCCTTGTGCGTCGCCCAAAGTAATGCGTCCTTGCGTTTGCGCTTCGATTATCGGCACCAGATAACTAATTGGAAACAGCGCGATCAGCGTGAGCAATATGCTCGCTAGTCCTGCCAAACTCCACAGCACGACGCGTTTCATTCGCTGCCTCCTGCGGTTTGCAAAGTGAAGCTGGCATCGACTTGGTCGGGGCGGGCGAGCGGGGTGATTTTGGCGGAGGTGACGCTGATGCGCGCGCCGCTTTGCAACTCGCTCAGCCAAGCTAAAGTTTGCGCAAATGAGGCTGCATCGAGCTGCACTTGCGCACTCGCGCCTGCCAGATTGATGCTGCGCGCTTTGAGCTGATGCGCTTGCAAACTGGCTTCGATACTCGCCGTTGTCATCGCGCTAACAGGCGCGTTGCCCGATTCTTTAAGCGTCGCAGCTTGTGCGCTTAAGGCTTGCATTTGTGCCACTTGCTCGCGTAATTGCGGCAAGGTTTTGCTTAAGTTTTTACGCGCGCTGAGGGCGGGGGCGATGAGCAAAAGATAAATCAACGCAGCGGCAATCACCCCAGCGGCGGCTAGCAACAGTTGCTTTTCGCGCGTCTCACGGGCTGACCAAAAATTGCTGAGCGCGTCGCGCAGTTGATTCGCATTCATCGCGCGCTCCCCAGTTGCCAGTGTGTCTCGTCCAGAGCTTTTAATTGCAGCTCGCGCAACGCGAGTGCATCACGCAGCGCGTCTATCGACACAGCGGATTTGAGCGTGATGCTTAAACGACGCTGCGCATAATTTAATTCAGCAATTTGGCTGCTGTCAGCGGGTTTAATGGTTGTCCATGCGCTAGAAAATTCAGCGGTGAGGGCGAGCAAATCATCGGGGGATAGTTGTCCCGCAGCCTGTTGTGCGGCGGCGATTTTTTGGCGCATTTGCAACAGTGGATCGAGCACCACGGTTTCTTTGGGATAGGCGTTGAGATAAAGGTTGCGCAAGCTGCTGCGCAATTGCGCGGCCTCGCGCGCTTGCTGCCACCAAGTGAAATTTAATGCTGCGATATTCACCAACAGCAGCACTGCGGCGAATGTCAGTGGCACACGCCAGGCTTTGAATTGCCATGGCGTATGCGCAAATTCAGCCAGCTCGGCGGCGAGATTTAATTCGCAGGGTTGATATTGAGTGGGATTTTTTGCCAGCACTTGCACATCGCTATCCTCACCACACAAGGCTTGATACGCGTGAACTTGTGCGGCATCGACAGACAACATTAGCGCGCCCGTCGGGGTGATGCTGCGCAAGCTGGACAACACTGCCGCGCGGTTTGCGACGATGAGTCCGAGTCCCGTAAATTCGCCCGTGCGTAATGCCAGGCTGATGCCCGCATCGCTTGACGTGAGTGATGCGCTGACAGTGTTGTCCGCAAGCGGTAAACATAATTGTTCAGGCACGGCGCGTAGCTGTTGCGCACCCAGTTCGCGCAAGGTGGTGAGCCAAGCACGCAACCAATCGCGCTGCACTACCGCGAGCGTGCGTAGCCCCGCTTGATTGGATGAAGCGGCAATCACTACATCATCAACCTCGCCGAGTAATTTATCTTCCAGCAAATTAGGCAACGCCGCGCGCAATTTTCCTGCTGACAACGGCGGCACCGCGATGTGCTGCACACTCACATCTGCCGCCGCTATGACCAAAAAAACCGTGTGCGCGGCGCGAATGTGTTGCACCAGCTCGTTTAGCGTGGCTGTGCCCTGCGTTAACAAACTGTCGCGCTTGCCGCGCGCAACATAGGCGCACGTCGTGCTTCGTAAGCTCGAATCAGTCAATGCACGGGCGGGAAGATGAAGGGTAAGCGAACTCAAAAGGCGGGAAGAAGCAGACGGAAAAATTAAAGTCGCGCAGCATATAACAAAAGTGCTTGAGCGGGGCTGCGAATGCGTTTGCGATAGATGTAAAAAAGCCGTCTTCAAGATGGCTTTTTTACATTACTGCTATTTGGAATTAGAACAGTTGAAGCACAAAGCAATCATTTGCTGGAACCTAGCTATCGCCCGATGCGCTTTGCATAAGCATCGACTTAGGTACAATCCACAAGTCGTTGCTAAAGTTGGCCTCCCAAAACAGCATTTCATCAGCCCAAGTTTGAGGTGACACTAAGCTGGTAGGAGCGCAATTTATTGCGCGATTGCTGATGATGCCTTTCATCCCAGCCTACTCGCCATCGCAGTAAAAAATTACCAGCCGCATCGCGCTAGTTCTTAACGTGTCCCGACTAACGACTAACGACTAACGACTAACGACTAACGACTAACGACTAAGCTCTTGCCTGTAGTATCATCGCGCCTCTTTTTTTGCCGCAACTTATTTGTACTCAGTGGAAATAATATGAAAATTACTTTTTTAGATTTTGAAACGTCCATCGCCGATTTAGAAGAAAAAATTGAGCAGTTACGCGGCATGAATAATGACCCCAACATGGATATCAGCGATGAAATTGCGCAGTTAGAAACCAAGAGCATCGCGCTGACTAAAGAGGTGTATAGCAAGCTCACGCCTTGGCAAATTTCGCAAGTGTCGCGTCATCCGCAACGTCCTTACACGCTCGATTACATCGAACATTTGTTTACTGATTTTGAAGAGCTGCACGGCGATCGCGCCTTTGCCGACGACCGCGCCATCATTGGCGGTTTAGCACGTTTCAATGGGCAAAGTGTGATGGTGATTGGTCATCAGAAAGGTCGCGATACCAAAGAAAAAATCATGCGTAATTTTGGCATGCCGCGTCCCGAAGGCTATCGCAAGGCGATGCGTTTGATGCACCTAGCCGAAAAATTCGGCATCCCCGTTATCACCTTAATCGACACGCCAGGTGCGTATCCTGGTGTGGGCGCGGAAGAGCGCGGACAGTCCGAAGCGATTGGGCGCAATCTCTATGAAATGACCGAATTGCGTGTGCCCGTGATTTGCTTGGTAATCGGTGAAGGCGGCTCAGGTGGCGCGCTGGCAGTGGCGGTGGGCGATACGCTGATGATGTTGCAATACAGCACTTATTCGGTGATTTCGCCTGAAGGCTGCGCGTCAATTTTGTGGAAGAGCGCGGCAAAAGCCCCTGAAGCAGCAGAAACTTTAGGTATTACTGTAACGCGTTTGAAAGCCTTAGGCTTGGTCGATAAAGTGATTGCCGAGCCTTTGGGCGGCGCGCATCGCGACTATGCGTTGACCATGCAAAATGTCAAAAAAGCCTTGCAGGAAGAGCTGAAAAAAGTGCAAAGCAAAACTACACCTGAGCTGCTCGAAACGCGTTTTAATCGTCTGATGAGTTTTGGTAAGTTCAAGGAAGTTGAGCTCGGTTAATCTTTTAGAGCGGACGGCAAGCCTTCTTAGTCCGCTCATTCCCGCGCATAGTCGTCTGCTTATTGCCTTAAGCGGCGGGGTGGATTCGGTAGTGCTGCTGCATCTTTTGCAGCAGCTCAAACCCCGTTTCGATTGGCAGCTACAGGCCGTACATGTGCATCACCAAATCAGTCTTCACGCAGATCACTGGGCAGATTTTTGCGCCCAGTTGTGCGCTGCTTACGCAATCCCTTTTCAGTTAGAACGTATCGACATTACCCCGCTGCGCGGGCAGGGCGTGGAAGCGGCGGCGCGTCACTTGCGTTATCAAGCCTTTGCCAAACACGCCACAGATTTTTTACTGTTAGCGCATCACGCTGACGATCAAGCCGAGACGCTGCTACTGCAATTGTTGCGCGGCACTGGTGTGAAAGGCGCGGCGGCGATGCCGCTGTTGGCGCAGCGTGAATGCACATGGTTGCGTCCCTTGTTGAATGTCACGCGCAGCGAAATTGTCGCGTACGCGCGTGCGCAAAACTTGGCTTGGATAGAAGACGACAGCAACACCGATACGCGTTATGCGCGCAATTTTTTGCGTCTCAAGGTGATGCCCGTGTTGGCAGAAAAATTCCCCGCCTATCGCCAAACTTTAACTCGTAGCGCGCAACATTTTGCTGAAGCAGCGAGCTTGCTCGATGAGCTTGCCGCGCTCGACGCGGTCCAGAGCATCGTGGGGGAAACACTGTTGTTATCAGCGTTACAAGCACTCAGTGCTAGCCGCGCCAAAAATTTATTGCGCTATTTTTTACAGCAGCGTTCAGCACCCATGCCGCAAGCTGTGCAGCTAGACGAGCTGTTGGCGCAGTTGCTCAGCGCGCGCGACGATGCCTGTGTGTGCGTGGATTTTGCAGGTTGGCAAGTGCGACGTTATCAGGGCGCGGTGTATGCGCAGCGGGCTTTGCCTGATTGCGCTGCATCCTTGAGTTTGCCTTGGCAAAACGAGGCGGTAGTTTTCTGGTCGCCGCTCAATACGCAGCTGCATTTTTTAGTCACGCACGGACAGGGCATTAGCCTCGCCAAACTTGCGCGTGCGCCCGTCACCTTAAGGCTGCGGCAAGGCGGTGAAACTTTGCGTCCTGCGGCGAAATCAGCAACGCGCACGCTGAAAAATTTGCTGCAAGAGCAGGGTGTTCCCCCCTGGCTGCGCGCCCGTTTGCCGCTGTTGTATTGCGGCGAAGAGTTAGTCGGTGTGGCGGGTTTAATCACCGCTGATTTTCAGGCTAATGCAGAGGAGGCTGGCGTGGAAATTGAGTGGCGATGATTGCTCAGTTTGGCATCGTGTAAATAAAAAAGCCGCACTAAATAGTGCGGCTTTTTTATTTACAACGGCAGCTTACGCGGCGGGATGTTGCGTTTCGATTTGCTCTAATTTATCTGCTTCCACATAGACTTCGTGTTTGCGTTCACGGCGACGTGGTGCATAGCTAGGGGCATTGTTGTTAAAAGGTTTAGCCGCTTTAGCTGGATTGGTTTCAATCTGCGTCAAGTTTGCCACGACCTCAATCACGGCTGGTGCAATCACGGTTGGCATTGCGACGTATTCGCTAGGACGAACCATACCCGCTGGCATCGCGACATATTCAGTTGGTGCGGGGAAGGTTGCGACAGCCAGCGTGGCGGTGTTTTCACCTAACACATCACGACGTTCACGTTCACGACGACCACCGCGACGACCACGACGACGCGCGCCTTCACGCGCTGCGGTTTCTTCGCTGCTGACTTCGGCTAACACTGGCGTAGTAAAAGTCGCGGTGACAATCTCAACTTTTTCTTGGCGAGGTGGACGAGGTGCTTTAGGCGGACGTGGTTCGCGCGGCTCTTTCACTACTTTTGCTTCGCGCACTTCGGCCGCTTTGGCAGGGTTTTGTATCGGCTTATTACGTTCGCGACGGGCATTGTTTTGCTCTGCGCGCTCAGCGTTTTTCTCACCTTTTTCCGCGCCTTGTTGTCCACTTTGTTGACCGCGCTCGCGACGTTTGTTGTGGTCGCCACGTTCATTGCGTTCCGCACGTTCTGGACGCGCATTGCCACGCGGTTTGTCGCCACTAGGTTTCGCTTTTACCACGGCTTTTTCAGGTTGATTAAACCACGCCACAATTTTGCTAAACAACGAGGCTTTCGCTTCTACCGCCTTGATGGGTGCGGGTTGCGCAGGGGTGATGCTCTTCACTGCCGCTTGCGCACGCGTGGCTTTTTGTTGCGCTTGGGCAACGTTGGCTTGCACGGTTTCGACGGGTTTTTCGACCAACTTGTAACTCGCCACCGCATCGCCTATCACGTCATCATGCTTGACGCGATTGATGGTGTAATTAGGTGTTTCGATATGCGGATTCGGAATCAAAGTAATGCCGACTTTTAGGCGTGATTCGATGCGATGAATGTCGCTGCGTTTTTCGTTCAATAAGAAAGTCGCTACATTCACAGGGACTTGCACTTGCAAGGCGGAAACGCTGCCTTTCATGGCTTCTTCTTGCAAGATGCGCAAAATGTGTAAGGCGGACGATTCTGTGCCGCGAATATGGCCGATGCCGCTGCAACGCGGACACGCCATGTAGTTACTTTCGCTCAAGCTCGGTTGCAAGCGTTGACGCGATAATTCGAGCAAACCAAAGCGTGAAATTTTAGCGGTTTGCACACGCGCACGGTCGTAACGCAAAGAATCACGCAAACGATTTTCCACATCGCGTTGATTTTTGCTTGATTCCATGTCGATAAAGTCGATGACAATCAAGCCACCCAAATCACGCAAACGCATCTGACGCGCGATTTCTTCAGCGGCTTCCAGGTTGGTGTTGTAAGCGGTGTGTTCGATGTCCGCGCCTTTAGTCGCGCGCGCCGAGTTAATGTCGATGGCGGTGAGGGCTTCGGTATGGTCGATTACGATTGCGCCGCCTGATGGCAAACGTACTTCACGCGCATGAGCGGATTCGATTTGATGTTCAATTTGGAAGCGTGAAAACAACGGCACATCATCTTGATAGAGCTTGATGCGGTCAACATTGTCAGGCATCACGGTGCTCATAAATGCCAAGGCTTGTTGATAGACTTCTTCGGTATCAATTAACACTTCACCGACTTCAGGATTGAAATAATCGCGAATCGCACGCACCACCAAACTGCTTTCCAAATAAATCAGTGCGGGGGCTTTTTCAGTTTTTGCAGCACTGTCAATCGCATCCCACAACTGTGTTAGGTAGTTCAAATCCCATTGCAATTCTTCTTGGCTGCGACCAATCCCCGCTGTGCGCGCAATAATGCTCATACCATTTGGCACTTCAACGTGTGATAACACTTCGCGTAATTCGTTGCGTTCTTCACCTTCGATGCGACGCGATACCCCGCCGCCGTTAGGATTATTTGGCATCAATACGATGTAACGTCCCGCCAAACTGACGAAGGTGGTGAGTGCCGCGCCCTTGTTGCCGCGTTCATCTTTTTCAACTTGAACTAATAATTCTTGACCTTCGCGCAACGCTTCTTTAACCGAAGGACGGCTAGGACAACCCAGTTGGAAATACTGCGAAGAGACTTCTTTGAAGGGTAGGAAACCGTGGCGATTGCCACCGTATTCGACGAAACAGGCTTCTAAACTAGGCTCAATACGGGTGATAACGGCTTTGTAAATATTGCTTTTTTGTTGCTCTTTACCGGCTATTTCAATGTCTAAATCAATCAGCTTTTGACCATCAACAATCGCGACGCGGAGTTCTTCCGGCTGGGTCGCATTAAATAACATTCTTTTCATTTTTTATTTCTCCCGCGCTCTGACACGGGTTACGACCTTGGGCATCTCGCAAAATCCAAATCTCTTTGCGATGCGTTGTTGCTCACAAAAAATGACTCCTTACATAGTTATCTATGCGTCGTCGTAATTTTTTGTTCCCGCCTAGCCTCGCTTCGATATTTGAATTTTTCGAGACACCCTAGCGTTGTGCGCACGAGTCGCAAATCATTTAAGGTATCTGAATCACTAATAAATTGGAGCAGGTTAGAACGAGTATTTTGGAGTAGCGAGTCTAAAAATTGAGTGAGGTAGCTTGAGGCGAGAATGCGTTAAGGGAGATTCAAAAAAGTGAGTCGGGCGCATACCCCGCAACAACGACTAAACTTTTTGCTCGACCTTAATAACTTTGCTTCGAACTACTCTCACCGAAAATCCACAGGTGCTTTGAGCGCGTAAATCAATTACTATCGTTGCTGGTTCCGGTGAACGATATTAACCGGGCTGCGGCGGAAAGTAGGAGGGCGGTAAACCTGCACTGTTATCCTCACTCAATGCCCTCAAAGAACATCTCGTAAAACTCCTAACTCCAAATCGCGCGAGCGGCGAAGTATATTCATAATGAATGGTTTAAGCAAAGAATCTGTCACGTTTTTAGAAATAGATGAAAGTGGTGCGGGGCAGCGCATCGACAACTTCCTGTTTCGTCATCTCAAAGGTGTGCCCAAGAGCCATATTTACCGCATTTTGCGTGGTGAAGTGCGCGTCAACAAAAAGCGCGTCGATCAAACGCACCGCTTGCAATTAGGCGAGCTGTTGCGCATTCCGCCAATCCGCGTGGCAGAAAAACACATGCCTGAAGTGGCGCATATCCCCGCCGTTGAATTTCCGATTATTTATGAAGACGACGCGCTGCTGGTCATCAATAAACCATCAGGTGTTGCCGTGCATGGCGGCAGTGGCGTGAGTTTCGGCGTGATTGAGCAAATGCGTCGCGCGCGTCCGCAAGCTAAATTCTTAGAGCTGGTGCATAGGCTAGATAGAGAAACATCGGGCGTGTTATTGCTGGCAAAAAAACGCTCCGCACTGGTGGCGATGCACGAAATTATGCGCGAGGGCAACAGCGACAAACGCTATTACGCGATGGTGTTGGGGCAATGGAAAAACGTCAAACAGCATGTGAAATTGCCGCTGTATAAATTCGACACACCGCAAGGCGAAAAGCGCGTCATGGTGAAAGAGGGCGGGCAAGCCTCGCACACCATTTTCACTCTGGAAAAAAGTTGGTCAGAATTTTCATTGCTAGAAGCGCAACTCAAAACGGGACGCACTCACCAAATCCGCGTACATCTGTCGCATCTAGGTTTCCCCATCGCAGGCGACGATAAATATGGCGATTTCGCCCGCAATAAAACGCTCATTAAACAAGGTCTAAAGCGTATGTTTTTACACGCCCACAGCATCGCTTTCGCTCATCCGCTCACGGGCGAACCGATGCAAATCAACGCACCGCTGCCGATTGAGCTGCAAAGTTTTGTTGATAAATTAAACGCGCCTGCTTGATGATGTTCTGCTCAAAATCTAAATAAAACTGCCATGACTCTTATCCCCGAAATCAAACCTAATCAATCTATCGAGTTGCTTAAAGAGCTGCATATTCTGACGCGCGACGGCAAACTGAATCAGGACAGTCGGCGCAAGCTCAAACAGGTTTACCACTTGTTTCACTTCATCGAGCCGTTGCTCAATGAGGTGTTGGCGGGCAAGCCTGATGTGAGTTTGGTGGATCACGGTGCAGGAAAATCTTATTTAGGTTTTATCCTTTACGATTTGTTTTTTAAGGCGCGCGAAGCGGGGCATATTTATGGCATCGAAACGCGCACCGAGTTAGTGGAAAAGTCGCAACAGCTCGCGACAAAATTAAATTTTCCGCGCATGTCGTTTTTGAATCTGTCGGTTGAAGAGTCGATTACCACGCCGAGTTTGCCTGCGCAAATAGATGTCGTGACCGCCTTGCACGCTTGCAATACCGCCACTGATGATGCGATTAAATTTGCTTTGCAAAAGCAAGCCAAGTTCATTGTGTTGGTGCCGTGTTGTCAGGCCGAAGTCGCCGCCGTTTTGAATCAATATAAAAACCAATCGTTTGGCAAAACTGCTTTGTCCGAGCTGTGGCGACACCCGATACATACGCGCGAATTTGGCAGTCAAGTTACCAATGCTTTACGCTGCTTGCTGTTAGAGGCGCACGGTTATCAAGTCACCGTGACCGAGTTAATCGGCTGGGAACACTCGATGAAGAACGAACTCATCATTGCCAAACGCACGGGCGTACCGCGCAAGAATGCACAACAACGCTTAGAGCAAATTTTGAATGAGCTGAATTTATTGGATTTGCACGCGCGTTTTATTTACTAATCCGAACGGTTTTAGATTGCGATGAAGCGTGTAGTCGTTTATGCTGCGCGCCCTTCGGAGAGGTGGATGAGTGGTTTAAGTCGCACGCCTGGAAAGCGTGTTTACAAGCAATTGTAACGGGGGTTCGAATCCCCCCTTCTCCGCCAAATTATTATTTTTTTATTAAATCAATAAGTTGAGCTAATTATAAAAATTGCAGGTGATACACAGAAGTGATACAAACTTAAACGGTGTATCACTTTTTTTATGTCTATCAAGCGCGTAAGCCTATAAAAGTAAGGGATTGACGAGTACCGCTATCAAGACTGCGTGGCACATCAACTGGCTACGAAAAAACACGATTCGTTATGAGACCTAGCCGATGCCTAATTTCCACGCCTTAGTTCCCGCCGCAGGTTTTGGTGCGCGCATGGGGCATGAAACGCCCAAGCAATATCTACCGTTGGCGGGGCAGCCGATGATTGCTCACGCGCTGGCGACACTGTGTGCCTGTGCCAAAATTCGCACCGTGTTCGTGGTGCTGTCTCCGGAAGATACTCAGTTCCATACATACGATTTTTCAAGATTTGGCGATAAGTTACAGCCGCTTTATTGCGGCGGTGCGACGCGCGCCGAGTCTGTGTTGAACGGCTTGTTAGCCGCCGAACTTGAGTCGGATGATTGGCTGTTAGTGCACGACGCAGCACGGCCTTGTTTGACCCAAGCGCATTTGCAAAAACTGATACACGAATTAAAAGACGATGCGGTGGGTGGCTTGTTAGCTGTGCCCGTTGCCGATACGTTGAAGCGTGCCGATGCAACCGGGCGCGTGTTGCGTACCGAAAGCCGCGAACAACTTTGGCAAGCGCAAACGCCGCAAATGTTTAGAGCGGGCTTGTTGGCGAGTGCGTTGCAGCAATGCCAAGACGTAACCGATGATGCCTCCGCCATCGAGGCGTTAGGCTTACAGCCCAAGCTGGTGGCGTGCGAGCCGACTAATTTCAAAGTCACTTATCCGCAAGATTTATTGTTGGCGGAGTTGTTAATCAAACAAGGAAAATAATGATGCGTATTGGACAAGGTTTTGATGTTCACCAACTAGTCGCAGGTCGCCGTCTCATCATCGGCGGCGTGGCTATTCCGTATGAACAAGGCTTGCTCGGACATTCCGATGCGGACGTGTTGTTGCACGCGATTTGCGATGCTTTATTGGGCGCGGCGGCGTTGGGCGACATCGGCAAACACTTCGCTGATACGGATGCGCAGTTCAAAAATATCGACAGCCGAATTTTGTTGCGTGAGGTGCTGCACTTGGTGCGTGCACAAGGGTTTCGCGTCGGCAATGTGGATGCAACCATCATTGCGCAAGCTCCCAAAATGGCTCCGCATATTGCGCAAATGGTGGCGCATATTGCCGCTGATTTGGGCGTGGAGAAAAGCGCGGTGAATGTGAAAGCCACCACCACCGAACAGCTAGGCTACACCGGACGCGGCGAAGGCATTGCGGCGCAGGCGGTGGTGCTGTTGCTCGCCAACTAAAATGAAAATCCTCGCGCTCGAAACCTCCACTGAATACTGCTCGGTCGCACTGAGTCTTGATGGCAAAGTCAGCGAGCGATTTGAGTTGGTCGGACAAAAACATTCGGAATGTTTAATTGCTATGGTCGCCGCCGTATTGTGCGATGCGCGGCTGAAATTAGCCGAACTTGATGGCATTGCTTATGGCATGGGTCCTGGTTCATTTACGGGTGTGCGCATCGCCTGTGGCGCGACGCAGGGCTTGGCTTTGGGGGCGAATCTGCCCGTGTTCGGCGTGGTGACTTTGCAAGCCTTAGCACAGGCTTCAGGACAGCATAAAGTCATCGCCGCACTGGATGCGCGCATGGGCGAGATTTATCACGCGGCATATGAATTGCGCGCGGGTGAGTGGCACACGCTGAGTGAGCCGTGTTTTTGTAAAGCCGCTGCCGCACCCGTGTTAGCGGGGCAAAACTGGTTCGGTATTGGTTCAGGTTTTGCGGCGTATGAGGCCGATTTACAGCAGCGTTATGCGGGGCAATTAGTCGGGCTAGATAACACCGCTGTGCCTCATGCCGCCGCGATTGCCGAGCTGGGTGCGCAGGCTTTTTTGCAGGGCAAAGGTGTCGATGCGGCACTCGCGCAACCCTTGTATGTGCGCGACAAAGTGGCGTTGAAAACGCTAGAGCGTGAAGCGATTGCACAGGCAAAAATTGATGCGTGACATGACCTTGAGCGATGTCGCAGCGGTGTGCGCGATTGAACAGCAAGTGCAGCCGCATCCTTGGACACTGGGCAATTTTAGCGATGCTTTGCGTAGTGGTTATCGTTGTCTGGTCGATGAAAGCCAGCATGAAATCCTTAGCTACGCGGTGCTGATGCCGCTCATAGATGAAGCCGAGTTATTGACGATTGCAGTTGCGCCCAGTTGGCAGCGCAAAGGCTTAGGCAGCTTGATGTTGCGTGCGCTGCTGGACGGGGCGCGGGAGAAAAAATTGCGCAAAATTTTCTTAGAAGTACGCGTGTCGAATCTCGCTGCGATTGTTTTGTATCGCGCCGCAGGCTTTGTTGAGATTGGGCGGCGGCGTGGTTATTACCAAACAGCAGACGGACGCGAAGACGCATTATTGATGGCGTGTGAATTGACAGGGGATGCGCGTGGATAGAAATGAAGCGATGTTGCGCGAATTGAATCTTTATCCGCAATGGACGTTGCGCGCGCCTGAGCTTGCCGCTGTAAGCCTTGCGCCAACTCATACGCCCGCCATTGAATCCGCTGCGCAGAACGCGACGCTAGCCTTGCCGCCTGCTGTAACGGATGCGATTCCTACAACAAATTTGCCTGTAGATAGGGCGTTGCAAGCAAGCGTTGCTAGCTTGATTACCGCTGTGGATTTCGCGCCAGCTAAAACTTGGCCTGAACTCATGCTGCAAGTGCGCGATTGCCAGCGGTGTGGCTTGCGCGCGGGCTGTACGCAGACGGTCTTCGGCGTAGGCGATACCCAAGCCGATTGGCTGTTTGTGGGTGACATGCCCAGAGCCGATGAAGAGTTGCAGGGTGAGCCGTTCGCAGCGGAGATAGGACATTTGCTCGACAATATGTTGGCGGCGATGCAGCTGACACGCGACAACAATGTGTACCTCGCCAATGTCGTGAAGTGTCGTCCCGCTGAGGATACGCATCCTGCCGCCGCTGAGATTGCACAGTGTTTGCCGTATTTACAGCGTCAAATTGAATTAGTGCAACCTAAAGTTATTGTCGCGTTAGGCAAGCTCGCAGCGAGCAATTTATTGGGCGAGGAGCTCGCCTTAGATGAGCTGCGCGGCGTGCTGCACGACTATCAGGGCATTCCCGTCATCGTTACTTATCACCCCGCTTATTTGCTGCGCAAACCTACTGCCAAAGCACAGGTTTGGCAGGATTTATGTTTCGCGTTGGATGTGATGAGTGCGGCTTAAGGCTTATTCACGGGGCTTTTTGACGAAGTACACATCGGCATTGAAATGTGCGACGGCGTGCGGCAGAGCAACCGCAAAGCCTGAAATCGCCAGCCCCGTCAAAATCGCTTCGCCTGAGCTGATAGTCGGTAGTGTGACCCAATAAGAATTTTGCAAAATGAACGCGCTGTATTTGCCGAGGCTGGCAATGCACCAGCCGTTAATGCTAGCGACCATGAGCATGGTGATGCCGCTGACGCAGTAGCCGTTCCACAACACAAAGGCAAAATAATTGGGTTTGCCATAACGATAAAATAGTCTGAGTCCGAACCAACTCAGTGCGACGGGCAAGGCAATTTTTATTAGCCCAGCCATGCCGAATACGGCTAAATCAATATGTTGATAGCGCAGCGCGAGCAACAAAATCGCGCTCAATAGCAGCGTGGCGATTTGCCAATCAAACAACAGGAAAAATAAAGTCGCACCGAGTGGATGCAGCTTGAGCCCCTCACGCATCCCCAGGGGAAGTAACCAAAACGCGCCCACCCAAATCGTCACGCCGATGAGTAAATTAAATTGCGCGGTGTTGCGCCACAACGCTCGCCACTGAGCCGTCCACACTGCGCGCAGCAGCATTGCGGCGAATAAATAATTGCCTAACAACAACCATTCGGCGTTAAAAACTTGCGGATACAAATCCATGACGAGTTCTGACTACGAGAAATGCGGGGTAGCGAATGTAAGGCAAAAACAGCCTGTCGTGGTGTGACATTTTGTCGCATCTTGCCAGCGCGATTTTTATTCTGAGGTAGCGCATGGCACAATCGCTGCCTAAAATTTTCCGCAACCATTTTTCCCTCCATTTTTCTTAGAATTTTTACGCAAAAATTATGCTCAGTTATCGTCACGCTTTCCACGCTGGCAATCATGCCGACGTGCTCAAACACTTTGTGCAGATGCAATTACTGCAAGCCTTAACAAAAAAAGACAAACCGTTTTGGTACATCGACACGCACGCAGGTGCAGGCTGTTACAGCTTGGATAGCGGTTATGCCACGCAAAATGCCGAGTATGAAAGCGGCATCGCGCGCTTGTGGAATCGCAGCGATTTACCGCCCGCACTGGCGGACTATGTCGCCTTAGTTAAAGCCTTAAATCCCGATGGTGCGATGAAAATTTATCCCGGTTCGCCCTTGGTGGCTTTGAAGTTAATGCGTCCCGACGACCGCTTGCGCTTGTTTGAATTACATCCCACCGACAGCGATATTTTGTTGGAAAATTTTTTAGATTACGACCCGCAAGCCTTGACACATCAAGCTAATGGCTTTGCTGCATTGAAAGCATTGTTGCCGCCACCGCCGCGTCGTGGCTTGGTGTTAATCGACCCGCCGTATGAAGAAAAACAGGATTATCAGCGCGTGGTAGATAGTTTGAATGAAGGCTTGAAACGCTTCGCCAATGGCATTTACGCGGTGTGGTATCCACAATTGCAGCGCGACGATGCGCGTCGTTTGCCTGAAGAATTGAAAAAACTGCCTGTGAAAAGTTGGCTGCATGTTGCGCTAACCGTGAAAGCCTTGGGTGCGGAAGGCATCGGTATGCACGGCAGCGGCATGTTTATCTTGAATCCGCCTTGGTTGCTGCATGACACTTTGCAGCAAGTGATGCCGTATTTGAGCAAGCATTTAGCACAAGACGACAACGCGTTTTACACTTTAGAGTGTAAAGAAAATTAGTTTTGACGGTCGGCTTAATCCGACTGTTTTTTTGTAGCATCCATCTTAATAACGACATAGGAGCTTTTATGAACGCATCACATACTTGGAATTTTTTCCGTGCAGGCGGTTTTGATCAAGTGCAACTCGCTACAGGCGCAGATTTATTAGCCCTTAAAGACCTCGACCAAAAGCTCTGGGTGGCGTTAAGTTGCCCGACACGCGGCATCGAATTTGATAGCAAAACGCTGGACATGATAGACAGCGACGGCGATGGCAAAGTACGCGCCAATGAGGTGTTAGACGCACTCGCTTGGGTGGGCAGTTTGCTTAAAGACGCAGATTTATTAGTCGCAGGACATGACGTTTTGCCGCTGCACCAAATCAATGACAGCAGCGACGAAGGTCGTCAGGTGTTGGCATCGGCGCGGCATATTTTGCGTAGCTTAAATAAGCCGGACGCGCTAGAAATTGCACTTGCGGATATGCACGACATCGACCACTTGTTAGCGAGTTTAGAATTTAACGGTGATGGCGTGATTGCGGCACAACAAATTGCCGATACCGCTTTGCGGAGCATGGTGGAAGAGGCAATGCAATGTGTCGGTTCGGTCGCCGATTTGAGCGGCGAAAAAGGCATCAATGCCAATCTTAATGAACAGTTTTTTAGCTCGCTAAAAAGCTATGCGGCATGGCATCAAACAGCCGATGCAACAGTATTATTGTTAGGCGAAAACACTGCCGCTGCTGCCACTGCATTTAACGCCGTGCAAGCCAAAATCAACGATTATTTTATGCGTTGTCAGTTGGCGGCGTATGACGTGCGCGCCGCAGAGCCATTGAGCCGCGCGGCCAGCGACTATGAGCAACTGGCAGCCGAATCGCTTGCGCTAGATACGATTTCAGTCGCGAATTTTCCCCTTGCCAGCATTGCCGCGAACAAAGCCTTGCCGCTGACGGACGGCATCAATCCGAGTTGGCAAGCCGCCATTACCGCCTTGCGCAATAAGGTGGTATTGCCTTTGCTAGGGGATAAAAAAACCTTAAGTGCGAGTGACTGGGCAACAC
>Ga0209824_10000235_pt1 | contig 38496 bp, 37 predicted proteins | sample VDWuncwatermetaG_FD_184124 | JGI IMG/M metagenome (GOLD analysis project Ga0209824, IMG submission 184124) | Wastewater microbial communities from Netherlands to study Microbial Dark Matter (Phase II) - VDW unchlorinated drinking water (SPAdes)... ...
GGCGTCCTCGCCGTTGAAATGGGGTCTGTGGCCAAAGACCTCAAACTCACCATCCATCCCCATCCCACGCTCTCCGAAACCATCATGGAAACCGCCGAGAGTTTCTTCGGGCAGAGCACGCACATCTACAAACCTAAGAAGTAGTATTGAAGACCGGCAGGGTTGAAGCGGGTTTGATCTCGAGGATGACCGGCACAAAACCTTCGATGCTGTTCAATCTTTGCAGGTCCTGCTGGGCCAGCGGCAGGGGAACGCCCTTCTTATCGCGTTTGATCTGCAAGTCCAGGTTCGCGGAATTAAGGTCGATACCGCCGGGCGTTGCCAACTGGGCCTGGTCGCCCACCGACGCATCTTTGAACCCTATGCGCTGTACGTCCTGGGGTTTGAGTAAAAGCCGGACGCCGTCCATCACATGACCTTTACCTGTAATTCTCAAGAGCCGGTGCTGCCCTGCTAGCCTGCGGTTCTTCGGGAAGAGGGTGAATTTGCCGTTATCGACAATAAATGTCACGGTGTACGGATCGAAATCCGCCTCCTTGCCTCCCGCGCTGCGCCACAACTGGTAATCCTCTAATACCAGGTCATTGGCGGCGAGCCATTCCAATAACTTGTCCGGCGTGACGGCGAACAACTGTTCCGCAGCCGCCTTGGATTTCTCGGTTCTCCCGGTCCGGGGCGGCTTTTTCTGCCTGGCCGAGGGAGCCTGGGCCTCGGCAACCTTGACCAATGCATTCGTGGATACGCCCACCCATTTGCCGGATCTTTTATTGGCGAACAGATTGACCGCGTTGCCATCGATCACTATCTCGATCTTGATGGAATCTTCCACGGCCTCGCTGGGGATGACATTGACCGCATCCAAAACACCGGTCACGGAAGAACCCTTGAATTTGATATTCACCATTTTGCCGACTAACGGCAGGGCCTGCCCAAGCATCGGGAACGCCTCCAGCGCATGCTGGAGATCTTCGTTGGTCTGCGCGGTCATGGCTTTATCCCCTACCGGGTGTTTCCTGATGACCTCCTCGAACAAAGGCCTTGCTTTTGCTTCATCCAGGTCAGGAAATGCTCCATAGAGACTTCTGAATGTTTCCCCGGCCATATCCCGTATCTTTTGGTCGGACAGGGACCGCAAGTAATTGAGCACACTGCCGGATCCCATGCCTTTTAACAAATATTTTGCGATAACGCCGGCGGCCATCCGGTGGGCGATGGGACGGGAAAGATCATACTGGGCCGCGGCCAGGTCATTGAGGGCCATCTTGGGGTTGGCGCTGAAGACCAGTTGTTTCAAATAGGCCGCCACTTCATGCAGAGCGGCCCGGGGTATGGAAGTTTTATCATAATCCCCGCGATTGATGGCAGCGCGGACAAAGATGTGGACCACTTCGTGCCATATATATTCCTGGACTATTTCAGCCAGCACCGTCCTGTCGTCCTTATTGCCGAACATGTCGAGGCGGTCCAGGATCCCCGCTGTCCGGTCATCCAGGAACCTCCCGGCAAACCGCCGCATCCTCTCCAGGTTAATGACGACATTGTCCCCGTAGGCAAAACTCAGGTATTCTTTGAAGGAGGGGTGCCGCACGCCATCCTGGACAAAATAAATATTGATGTCTTTACCAGCAAAACGGAAGCGTTCTTTTTCGAATCTCGAGCCGGCCAGGAATATGGTTTCAACGAGACTTTCTGCCGGCAGATGGACCTCTTCGCCCTGAACATACGACGGCAGGGTCGCCGCTTCTCCCCCTAATATAGCGGTTGCCAGCAGCAACCTTTGCGCGATCTGGGACGCGGTCATGGCCCGGTCGGCCCTGGTACGACCCACGAGTTCCGCCAGAGGACGCCCGGACTCTTGCCCTTTGGCGACAACCCCCAGGGAAACGATATCAACGTACCCGGGGTCGACCAGCAGTTCCCTGTGGGAAGTCTGGCTGCCGGCTTTTTGGGTCCAGTACGCCGCTGCTGTCGCCATATTTCTCTCCGCGTAACGCCCATAGCCCATTTCCCGGGAAAACTCGTCGAGGGATTCAATGGCGTTCTTTATCAATATGGCGGACTTTTCCATGTCCGCCCATTTGACCGCGTAGCGTCTTGGCGGCAGAGGCCCTTTGAGCTTAAATGCCACTAAATGCACATCCCCGAACACTGTCGCATCCTCGATGCTTGAGGTCAAATAAACGGAATTCAACCGTGAGGGGTATTCGACCCCTTTTTCCGCCAGGAGCCGCCTGAACGTTTCGAGCAGCGTTTCATAGGTTTCCCCCATTGTTAACAGCCGGATGCCGTCCGCCGACATATTTTCCGAGGGTTGGAGGATCACCGCCGGAGGTACACGCTGCCCGGGCTTCACGTCGGGACGGAAGGATCCGTGAAAAGCCAAAACCGTCCTGCCTGCTTCCAATAAACGGTTCAATTCATCTTCATCGGCGACCTCATTGATCAATAGCATATCCGGCGCATCCAACATGCGGCGGATCTCGTCACCGGTGGTGGAAACGGTGACGCTCCCCAGCATTGAGTTGTCTTTTAATTTTATTTTCTCGGAGCCGATCCCTTCCTCCGTCCTTCTGGCAGGAACAGTGAATGTCCGGCCGTATTTGCCCATGAACTCATCAATGGCCGGCTGGAATGGCGCCAGGTCGGGAAGCGGGCCGAATTCGCTTTCGTATGTTTCCCGGGCCCGGCGACGAATTTCCTCGCCGGAGAGATCGCGCAGGAACAACAGGGCCTGCTGGGCGTAGCGGCGGCTCCTGAACTGTTCGAGGGCGGACTGCCTGGCCTGGGCCGGACTGCCGGACAACCGCGCGGCCAGATAATCGATGAATCCCAGCCGGGGCAGTAAATTTTCAAGGATGGCCGATACGGCGCCGGACATGATGAGGTCCTGGGCATCGAGCTGGGCCGCGATCAGCTCATTGAACAGCGCTTTCGGGAACCTGCTGAAGGCTATTTCCCCGGTATAGCCGGCGAACTCCTGCCTGACCCGGTAGGCGGTCAAGGTCCTGCCGCCGGTGATGCCGGGATTGGTAAAAAGATGGATGATCTCATGCTTCCAGGTCGCCTCGATGACCGCGCGGATAATGTCGGCGGTGCTTGCGTCGCCGAAAAGTTCCCGGCGGCTTAAGAACCCGGCTTGTTGCTCCCGTCCCAGGACGGTGCGGACATGCCGGCGCATGTTCTCCAGCGCGATGAACACATTATTGCCTTTGACAAAGGCCGGTTCGGTGTAGGTGAAGGTCATGCTCTCGATGATAAAGACGTTCACCGGCCTCCCTGCCACCGTGATCTGTTTTCTCTCCAACAGTTTTGAATGGGCCAGAATATCGAGGGCCTCTTGTTCTTCCTGGGCATCATCGACGATGAAGCCCTGCGCTACAGCGGGAGTGGCGGCGAGGGCCGCGGCTGCCACTGCCCTTCCCAAAATTCCCAGGACACCGCGGCGGTCCATGACATTGTCCAGGGCCACCATGGCCACATCCCCTTTGCCGCTGAAATCCTGCTCCCTCATGGCCGCGGACAATCGCGCCTGACTGACCTGTGCCCTGTCCATGATCTGGGCCACATTGTCTTCAAACCCGCCGGCGAAATATTTTCTGGGGACGACCTGTTTGGTGGCAGGGTCCAAGTCTTCTTTGATGTAGTTGTAAACGCCCTTTTTAAAGGCCGCTAAATACTTTTGATAGATCTCTTCATTGGCTTTGGGGTCCTGGTCAACGCCTTTGACCCTCGCTTTGTCCGCGTAAACTTTTCCTAACAGGGATTCTTTGAGGGCTTTCTTGTACCACGTGGCCAGGATCATGGCACTGTAGATCTGGCGCAGCATGGCAAAGTTCTTACCTTCATTGACCTCCCTCTCAAGTTCAGGGAGCAACACCTCACGGATGACTTGGGTGGAAGTTCTTGGGGGCGTGGCTCTCTTGTTGTTCTTATTGAGAGCCACGTAATCTTCCTCGAGCATCACTTTCAAATGACTTTGCATCACATAGGCGGTATTGCCGTTCTCGTACACCACGGCTTTGTCCGGGACGATCCAGACCTTGTTGAAGGTGTCGACGGGAATGTCGGTGGTGCCAAATTCTTTGGCCGCCCTGGCATAGACCTTGTCCCAAAAGGCTTTCCCTAAGCCGCTTTCGGGATACATCAGCGAGGAAGTGATCTGCTTTAAGAGATAATCCTGCGACAGAAGGTCGCGGCCCATTTCGGTCTTGCCGAAATTGTTCTCGATGATACGGTCCTTCTCATAGGGCGAAAGGTTGACCCACTGGTCTTTGTCGGGAACGGTCAGGGAGGCCAGGAAATATTTGACCAGCTTATTGTATTCGTCCTGTTTGTGGGCCTCATCCAGGTTTTCATCGCCTTTATGGACCAGGAAATCGAACTGCAGGGCATTGTCCGGATGGATGGTGATGCCTTTCAAATGGGCAGGTACAAAGGCAGGGCTTAAATTGACCATGGTCCCCGGCGCGGGCATGGCGGGAACAGCGATCTGTTCGGCCATGACTGGGGGCACATTCGGGCAGGAAAGGGCGAAAACGGCAATAAGCCCTATATGAATAGCTTTTCTTAGATTTAAATACATGGGGAAAGTATGCCCTATAAACTGGGCAACGTCAAGGCGGTGCCCGGCTTTATGCCGTGGCTGGCAACAAAGCCGGCATTGACTTCCAGCACGTAGCGGGCGCTCTGGCCGGGCTTATAAACGGGACAGTTCCCTGGTGTGCACGGAGGCAAATTTTCCTGCAGGTACACAACGCGGCCGGAGGCATCAAGCCACACGATGTCCAGGGCGAATTGCATGTCCTTCATCCAGAACCCGTAGGCGGCGTCGGAGGGGAAAACGAACAGCATGCCCCGGCCTTCATCCAACAATTCCCTTCCGGACAAACCCTCCTCCATGGCTTCCGCGGTATCGGCCACTTCCACCTCAACGCAGGCATTGCCGGCGCAGACCTGGGGACCCTGTTTGCATCCGCCCTGGACAGCGAGCGCAAAACAGAACAACAGGACAATAGGGGCTATCTTTAAAGATCGCGTCACTTCGGCTCTCCTGTCACGTTCAAGTAGTCCCGGAATTCCAGCTTGCCCTTGGCTTCGGCCTCGGCCCGGGCCATGCGCTCCGGGATGTACGGATGGGTGCGCCAGTAGCTCAAGGGCTGGCGCGGCTGTTTGTTCTGGTATTCCAGCAATCTCTCCAGCATGACGCGCATCTGCAAAGGGTCATACCCGGCTTTTTTCATGTATTTGATGCCCAACTGGTCGGCCTCGAATTCATCTGCGCGTGAATTGGCGAACAGCACCGAGTCGGCCGCCAAGCTTACCCCTACTGCGGCAGCCCCGCTACCGGACGCAATGGCCAGGCCTTGCAGGGCCAGCGCCCCGTAACTGCCCTGCATGCGTTTGATGGAATGTTTGGCCACCACGTGGGAAACTTCATGGGAGATGACCGCGGCCAGCTGGTCGTCATTGCCCATGAGCTCGATGAGCCCTTTGAATACGTACACATACCCGCCGGGCAAACTGAAGGCATTGACCTGGTTGTCCTTGTTGGCCTTGTCGTCCTTGTCGATGATGCGGATGATATAGACCAGGTCCTGCCGGTCGCAGACGTCCACGATCCTTTTGAGGATGCGCTCAGCGCGTTCATTGACATCGACGTCGGTATCGAACTTGTAGACCTTCTCGACTTCCAGCGCGACCGAGGCGCCGATGGACTTTTCTTTCTCATCGCCGAACATGAGGGTTTCCTGGCGGCCGGTGGCGGTGTTGAATTCCGTGGTACAGCCCGCGGCAAAGGCCAGGACGAACAGGACGCATAAAAACAGGTTTTGTTTCATAGGATGCGCACGCCGAACTTCTCCAGCAGGCGCGCCAGTTTGGCCATGGGCAGGCCGACGACATTGAAATAATCCCCTTCGATGCGGTGGATGAACAAGGCCCCCTTGCCTTCGATGTCAAAACCGCCGGCCTTGTCCAGCGGTGAAACGAATTTATGGTAACGGGTGATCGACTCGTCGGATAGCGGGGTCATGAACACCTTGGTCTTTTCATGGGCGACCAGTGTCCTGCCGGAATCCGTGTCGATGACCGCCACCCCGGAATAAACCCAGTGGGGGCTGGCCATCAGTTCTTTTAAATTCTTTCTGGCTTCCGCCAGGTCTTTGGGTTTCAGGACCAGGCGTTTGGCCGCCGAATAGACCACGGTGTCCGAACCGACGACGAGCGAGGACCTCACCCTGCCGGCCACTTCACGGGCTTTGAGCAGGGCATTGCGCCGCACCAGCCAGGCAACACCCTTGCGCAGGTCAATGGATTCTTTCGCCCTGCTGGGCTTGACCGTGAACGGCAGGCCTAAGATCTTCATCAACTTGCGCCGCTGGGGTGAAGCGGAAGCAAGGACGAGGCGCTTCATTTCAGGAATTCGCTGATGGTAAAGATGGGTTGCAGGGGCACATTGTATTTGGCCAGGGCCTCGGCCGCGCCTTCGCCGCGGTCGATGATACAAATGGCTTTCTTGATGCGGATGTTCATTTTCTGCAGCACTTCGATGGATTCCACAAAGGCCTTGCCGGTGGTGGCCACATCGTCGATGATGACCACCGCAGCGCCTTCCTTTAATAAGGGCCCCTCCACCTGCTGCTGTTTGCCGTGGGCTTTGGGCTGTTTGCGGATAATAAATGTGTTGATGGGGCGCCCCGTCTGGTGGCTTAAAGAAGCGATGGCCCCGACCATGGGATCGGCGCCGAGGGTCGGTCCCCCGATGGCGTCAATGGCGTCATTCTTGACCATATCCAACATGATCTTGGCCGTAAAATACGCGCCGGCAGGGCTCAAGGTCACCAAACGGGCATCGAGGTAAAAGTCGCTCTCTTTGCCGGAGGAGAGGATGAATTTGCCACGGGAAAATGCCTGGGCCTTTAAGATCTCGTAGAGTTTGGTTTTGTCGTCCATAAATTTGGTTTATTATACCAATTACTGTGCTAATATCAATCATGTTCGCCGACCTTGTCCAAGGCATCAGGGAGCTGGCCTTCCCGGATAATTGTTTCCTGTGCCGGGCCTTCCTCGACAGCGGCCATTGCCGCCAACTGTGCCCCTCATGCCTGCAGTCCGTGAAATCCAATATACCGCCCTTTTGCGCCCTGTGCTCACGCCATTTGCCCCATTACACCGACGATGGCTTGTGCGGCTCATGCCGCGGCCAACCGCGCCATTATGACCGGGCCTGGGGCTCCTGCCAGTACAATGAGCCCATGAGCCTCCTGCTGCATAGCTTTAAATACGGCGGAAGAACCTCTTTGCGCAGGACTTTCCTGGAACTTATGACCTCCTTTATCGACACGTACCATGTGCCGCTGGAGCAATTCGATGCGGTCTGCCCCATTGCCCTGCACCCGGTGCGCCTGCGCGAACGGGGGTTTAACCAGAGCGAACTGTTGAGCGAAGGCCTGTGCCGGCATTACGGCCTCACCCATAAACCGCACCTCCTGGTCCGCAAGCAAGCGACCCAAACGCAGGCCCTCCTCGACCAAAAACAACGCTGGACAAACCTGGAGGGTGCTTTTAGAATAAATCCTTCAGAAATTCCCGGCGACAAGTCCATCCTGCTCGTCGACGATCTTTTGACCACCGGCGCGACCGCCGATGCCGCGGCCGCTTCCCTTAAAGAGGCCGGCGCCGCGTATGTCGGCGTGCTGACTTTGGCCATCACGAATTGAACTATGCGGATACTGCGCAATTACATCCTGCTCGAGTGCCTCCTGCCCTTCTTTATCGCCATCAGCGTCCTGACCAGCGTCTTTTTGCTGGGATATTTGCCCCAGCTGGCCAACCGCGTCATCAATAAAGGCATGTCCCTGGCCGCGGTGGGCAAAATGTTCCTTTATTATATCCCCATTTTGCTGGGTTACACCCTGCCCATTGCCTGCCTGGTGACCGTTTTGCTGACCTTCGGGCGCATGTCGGCGGAGAATGAGATCCTGGCCATGCGCGCCAGCGGCATTTACATCCGCAAGCTGCTGATGCCCGTGGTCATGATGGGCATCGTGTTGAGCATGGTCGTGCACATCTTGAATGACCGCATCATCCCCAAGGCTTATGACGCGCAATCGCGCATCGTGCAGGAAACCGGGTCCCAGAACCCCACCGCCATGCTGGAAGCGGGCAGCTTCATCAATGCCTTCGACAAATACATCATCTTCATTTACCGCATCGACAATGGCCGGCTCTACGGCGTGCGCATCTACCAGCCGCGGCCCGGCAAGCCCACGCGCACCATCATCGCCCAGGAGGGCGAATTCGTCAAAGTCCCGGGCCAGGACAAGCTCATGCTCAAGCTCATCAACGGCACCTCCGACGAGCCGGACCTGAAGAACCCCAATAATTTCTACAAGCTCAATTTCCAGAATTCCTTCATCACCATGGACCTTTCCAAAAAACGCGCCAAGGCCGAGAAGAAGCCCAAGGCCATGACCTTGACCGAACTGCAGAAGAAATCCGCGGAATACAAGGCCATGAACATCGACGCCTCCCCCCTGGACACCGAATACCAGCGCCGCCTGGCCTGGTCCGTGACCCCGCTGCTGTTCATCCTGCTGGGATTTCCCTTCGCGGTCATCACCCACCGCCGGGCCAGGTCCGCCAACATCCTCTTTGCCATCCTCCTGGCCGCGCCGTATTACCTGCTTTCTTTGGCCTGCCAGGGGCTGGCCAGCCAGAACGTGGCCGACCCCACGCTGAGTATGTGGGCCCCGAACCTGCTCTTGGGGATCCTTGTCGTGTTCCTCAACTGGAAACTATGCGTATCCTAGACCGCTACATCATCAAATCCATCGCCGGCATCTTCGCGGGCACGGTCCTGACCTTTGCCTTCCTGTTCATCCTCATCGACACCTTCGGCAACCTGCAGGATTTCATCGAGAAAAAAGTGCCCGGCGAGATCATCCTGCAGTATTACATCTCCTTCCTGCCAACCATCATCGTCAGCACCGCGACCATGGCCTGCCTGATCGCCGTCCTGTTCACCTACAGCAGCCTCCACAGCCACAATGAGATCATCGCAGCGCGGGCCTCGGGCATGAACTTCTGGAAGATCGCCCGTCCGGCCATCATTTTCTCGGTGGTGATCTCCGCCTTCGTCTTTTTGGTCAATGAACGGTTCGTGCCGCAGTCGTCCATGGAGAACCAGCAGATCCGCGAGTCCCAGATCAAGGTGACGGAGTCGGAAAAGGTCAAAGGCCGGCCCATCATCAAGAACCTCACCATGTACGGGCTCAAGAACCGGCTGTTCTTCATCGACAATTTCGACCCCAATACCAATGAATTCGACGGCATCACGGTCATCGGCCACGACCAGAGCCAGAACCTGCGCGAGAAGATCGTGGCCCTCAAGGGCAAATGGACCGGCCTTGCCTGGAAATTCTACAACTGCCAGATCACCGAATACAACACCACCCTGCCCAATGTGCCCGGCCAGGTGAAGATCTACCAGGAAAAACTGATGGACATGCGCGAGACCCCACAGGATTTCTTGAGGCAGCGCATGGACGTGTCGTCCATGAACATCAAACAGCTCTGGGGCTACATCCACCGTTTCTCCGGCAGCGGCGCGCTCAAGACCATCAATAACCTGCAGGTCGACCTCTGGCAGAAGATCACCTTCCCCCTGCGCACCATCATCATCGTGCTGGCCGGCTTGCCGCTGGCGCTCATGACGGGCCGGCGCAAAGCCCAGACCTTCACGGCCATCGGCATCGCGGTCACCATCGGGTTTTTGTATTATGTGCTGGAAGCGGTGGGGCTGGCTTTGGGCAAGGGCGGCGCTTTGCCGCCGCCGGCAGCGGCGCTCCTGGCACCGGCGGTGTTCCTGGTCGTGGCCTGGGTGGCCATCCGGAAAAATTTCTGAAACTTAAACGCTGTGGTATTTCCTCGGCAGGCGGCTGCCCAAAGAACACAGCACCTCGTAACTGATCGTTTCGCCCCATTGCGCCATTTCATCGGCGGTGATCTCTTCATCCTTCTGCGTCCCGATCAGCACCGCCTCATCCCCCATCTTGGGCAGGTTACCGGAAAGGCCCAGCGGCGTGATATCCACCATGATCTGGTCCATGGTCACGCGGCCCAGGACCGGGCAGCGCATGCCGCTGATCAGGACAAAGGCCTTGTTGGAAAAAGCGCGCAAATAGCCATTGCTGTAGCCGACGGGCAGGACCGCGATGGTCATGTCCTCTTTGGCCTTGAAGGTGTGGCCGTAACTGATGCCCTGGCCTTTGGCAATGACCTTGACAAAGATGATCTTGGCTTTGACCGACATCACCGGTTTGAGCGTCACCTTGGACCTCAACTCCGGCACCGGGTACAGCCCATAAAGCATGATGCCGGGCCGGGCCAAATTGAAGAGTTCGGACTTGTAATCCCCCAGGCCCATGCTGTTGCCGGCATGCACGTATTTGAAGGTGATGAAACGGTTCTCCAGGCAGAAGACAATATCACGGAAGCGGCGCATCTGGGCAAAGGTGAATTCCCTGTCGATGTCGGCCACGGGAAAGTGGGTGTAAATGCCGTCCAATACCAGGCGGGGGCAGGATTTGCGCAGCTCGTCGACAAAGTCCGGGGCCTCCCGCTCCTCCACGCCCAGCCGGCCCATTCCCGTATCGATCTTGATATGGATGGGGACTTCGATCTTCTTGCGCTCGGCCGCCTTTTGCAGGGCCAGGGCCAGGTCCATGGAGCATACCGTCGGGACCAATCCATACTGCACGATGGTGGCGGCATCTTCAGGCAAAGTGCTTTCGAACACCAAAATGTTCTGCTTGAACCCTTTTTTGCGCAGGACCACGCCCTCGGCGGTGTTGGACACGCCCAGGAAATGGCAGCCCTGTTCGGTCAGCGCCTTGGCCACCTCCAGCATGCCGTGGCCGTAGGCATCGGCTTTGATGACCGGCATGACCCCGGCGTTGACCGTCATGTTATGGCCGGCCAGTTTCTGCAATTGCTGGTAATTATGCGCCAGCGCCTTTAAGTCTATGTCCGCCCAAACAGTGTTCATGGTTTTCGTACCTGACAATCCGAAGCATATAAATAAATGGGAACGAGTTTACCGGCATCATCGTATTTGCCGCGCTCCAGCCGTTCAAAAGCCAGTTTAGCCAAATGCTTCGCTTGCGGGAACCAGAATTTCTCCGGCGCGAACAGCGGCGTGCAAGCGCAAGCGCGCTTGATCTCGGCGCGGTACAGCCCCACCCCGTCGCCCACGAACAGCGTGCGGCCATGCACCGAATCCAGCAGTGTTCCCAGGTCGGTCAACCGGCAGTCACCCTGGCGCTTCAAATTTCCCTTGGTATTCTTATATAGCGCGCTGTAGAGCAAATTGCGCCGCGCATCCACGATGACACAGATCTCATCGCAAGCGATGTGCCGCACACCTTCGGCGATCACATCCAGGCTGCATACGCCCACCACCGGCTTGCCTGACCCCAAACAAAAGGCCTTGACCGTCGACAATCCCACCCGCAGGCTGGTGAATGACCCCGGGCCCAGGCCGATGGCAAAGGCGTCAAGTTGCTTGAACTTGACGCCGGCGGACTTGAGGATGCGGTCAACGGCCGGGATGATGGAATCCTCCAGCACTTTGCCCGAGGCCAAATTGCGCCAACGCAGGACCTTATCGCCGCGCGAAACCGCTAAAGAGAAAATTTTCGTTGAGGGTTCGATGGATAAGAAATGCATATATTCCGTTGGTGCTCGCTTTTATGGGACAAGGCCACCAGCCAGTGCTCCTTAGGTGACAGGCCGCCTAAACGCTCCGGCCATTCGACCAAGCTGATCCCTTGTCCGTAGAAATACTCGTCGAACTGCACGGTTTTTAATTCCTCCGGGTTTTCCAGGCGGTACAGGTCGAAATGGTACAGCGGCAGCTTGCCCTGGTAAACATTCATCAGGATGAAGGTCGGGCTGTTGACCTTCCGGGCGCTGACCTCCATGGCCCGGGCAATGCCTTTGGCAAACACGGTCTTGCCGGCGCCGAGCTCTCCCTCGAGGAACACAATGTCCCCGGCTTTCAGGTTTTTGGCGAACCGGCCGGCAATGGCCATGGTTTCCTGTTCGCTGTCAGAAATGAGTGAAACTTCGGGCATGGACCGTTTGCTTTCTGTCGGACGTGATCTGGCCGATCGGATAAAAATAAAAAGCGCGTTGGCGGGCCTGCCAGCCCATCAGTTTTTTGGCTTTGGCCGGCGGCAGCGTAAAAAGCAATTCGAAATCCTCTCCTTCACCCAAGGCCTGCTTTAAACTGGCCCCCTTGTTGCGGGGAATGGATTCCGTCCAAAGCCGCGCTCCCACCTTGCCGGCTTTAAGGATATGGTTGAGGTCCCCAGCCAGCCCGTCGGAAATGTCCATCATGGCGCCGGGCTTGAAATTCCTGACCAAAAACCGGGCCTGGGCCAGCCGCGGGGTAAAGGTCAAATGCCTCCCGCTTCTGAGCGAACCGCCCAAAGGCCCGCTGACAAAGATCCAATCCTTTGGTTTGGCACCGCCGCGGGTGACTAAATATTTTTTTTCCACTTCCCCCAAAAGCGCCACGCTGATGACGACCTTTTGCGCGGCGCTGGTATCACCGCCGACGATGCTCACCCCGAATTGCCTGGCCACATCCCCCATGCCTTTGTATATTCCCTGTACAAAACGCAGCGCAGTTGACTTCGGCAGGCCGATGGACACGACAGCAAAAGTCGGCATGCCTCCCATGGCCGCGATGTCGCTGATATTGCAGGCCATCACCTTGCGCCCTATGGCCGCGGCCGGCATGCGGCGGGTAAAATGCATGCCTTCAACGATCATGTCGGTCTTAAAGAGCAGGTATTTGTCTTTGGTGTACGGCAAAACCGCGGCATCATCGCCGATACCCCGGATGACCCTGCGGTCGAGGGGCACCTGTTTGGCCAAAAGGCCGATCAATCCGAATTCACCTATTTGCGAAATGTTCATTAAGGTACCAGCTACCTTCTTAAGATAAGGTACCAGCTACCTTTTTACCAGAAGGTAGCTGGTACCTTATGTTGTGTACATACGGCGGGCGGATAATGCCCCGCTCCGTCACGATGCCGCTGATCAAGGCGGCCGGGGTCACGTCAAAAGCCGGATTATAAACCTTAACGCCTTTGGGTGCCATCGGTGTTCCGGCAAAATGGGTCACTTCCCGTGCGGCCCGCTCCTCGATGGGGATTTGCGCGCCGCTTTTGATCTTCAAATCGAAGCTCGAGTATGGCGCCACCACATAGAACGGCACACCGTGGTGCTTGGCCAGGACCGCAAGCATATAGGTGCCGATCTTGTTGGCCGTGTCCCCGTTGGAAGCAATACGGTCCGCGCCGGTAAAAATAATATCCACCTTGCCCTGCTTCATCAGGGTTGCGGCCATATTGTCGCAGATCAGGGTGGTATCGATCTTCTCGCGCCGCAATTCCCAGCAGGTCAGGCGCGCGCCCTGCAGCAGCGGACGGGTTTCGCAGGAGATGACCTTAAACCGCTTGCCTTTACTTTTAGCGCTGTAAAACACGCCCAGGGCCGTGCCGTAATCAACGGTGGCCAGCGCGCCCGCGTTGCACACGGTCAAGGCGGTCATGCCGTTCTTGATCAAGGCCGCGCCATTGTTCCCCATAGCCCGGCAGACTTTGCGATCTTCCTCATATATGGCCATGGCCTCTTGCCGGAGCGATTTCTTTAATTGCGCGACACCGGCGTCCGGATGACAGACAACGACGGCTTTCATGCGGTCGAGCATGTTGAACAAATTGACCGCGGTGGGACGGGACGTGGCCAGGTAGTGGCAGGTTTTATGGAACAACTTCAGGAATTTGGCGCGGTCAATGCCTTTGAATTTCTGTATGCCCAATACGACACCGAAGGCGGCCGCCACCCCGATGGCCGGGGCTCCGCGCACGGACAGGCGCTTGATGGCATGCCACATGGCATGGACGTCACGGCAATACACGTACTCAAATTTATTGGGAAGCTTGGTCTGGTCAATGATGCGGCCACAGCCCTTGACCCATTTGATGGTCTCAATAGCCATCAGGCCTTCTCCACTTCGATACGCGGGAACAAAGGCGGGTGTGTTTTGAGCACGGTCCCGGCTTTCAACTGGCCCCAGACCGACCCGCTGTCGGTCGCGCCCAGGACATCCAGCACGGTCGCGGTCTTAACAGGCATCACCGGCTCCAGCATGACCGTGGCAATGCGCAAGCCCTCGGCCGCGGTGTAAATGACCCGCCCGGCGGCCTCCATGTCGGTCTTGGCCAGCTTCCACGGCGCCTGGGTTTCCACGTATTTATTGAGCACCCGCACGAATTCGATGACCGCGGTCACCGCCTCCTGCACCTTGAATACGGCGACCAATTCCCTCACCTGCCCCGGCAAAGTTTCCGCCAGCTTCTTGATCTCTTCCTCGGCAGGGGTAAGCGCGCCCGGCTTGGGCACGATGCCGCCGTGGTTCTTGGCGGTCAGGCCGCTGACCCGGTTGAGCAAATTGCCGTAATCATTGGCCAGGTCGCTGTTGAAACACTTGATGAAGCTCTCCAAAGTAAAATTGGCGTCCTGGCCCAGCACCATTTCCCTCATCAGGTAATAGCGCACGGCATCGACCCCGTATTGTTCGATCAAGTCCAGGGGATTGACCACATTGCCCAAAGACTTGCTCATCTTGGCCTGTCCGGTCAGCCACCAGCCATGGGCAAAGATGACCTTGGGCAGCGGCAATCCCAGCGAGAAGAGCATGGTCGGCCAGTAAATGCTGTGGGTGGTCAGGATGTCCTTGCCGATCAAGTGCACGTCTGCCGGCCACCATTTCGCGAACTTTTTCTCGTCGGACATATATCCGGGGATGGAAATGTAATTGATGAGCGCGTCGAACCAGACATAGGTCACATAGTCCTTGTCGAAGGGGATCTCAATGCCCCAATCCATGCGCGATTTGGGCCGGGAAATGCACAGGTCTTCCAGCGGCTGTTTGAGGAAGCCCAGCATTTCATTACGCCGGTGTTCGGGCCGGATAAAATCCGGATGGGCCTGGATATAGTCGATGAGCTTTTGCTGGTATTTGCCCATCCTGAAGAAATAGTTCTTCTCCTTGATGGTCTTGACGTCGCGGAACTGGCCCGTGGCATGTTCCTCCGGGGTGATGAACCGCTCCTCGGCCACGGAATACAGCCCCTCGTATTCGCCGCTGTAAATGTCGCCGGCGTCATGGACTTTCTGCAGCACCGCCTGCACGATCTTCTTATGGCGCTCCTGGGTGGTACGCACAAAATCATCGTAACGGATGTCGAGCTTCTTCCAGAGGTTGAGAAAACGCGGGGCCAGGTCATCGGCATGCGCCTGCGGACTCATCCCGCGCTTCTCGGCGGCCTGCTTGACCTTTTGGCCATGTTCATCGAGGCCGGTTAAAAAGAACACGTCCTCCCCGGCGCCGCGGTGGTAACGGCTCAAAACATCGGCGAGGATGGTGGTGTAGGCATGGCCGATATGAGGGGAGTCGTTGACATAGTATATGGGAGTAGTGACGTAGAATTTTTTCATACAGTTGCGGCAGCTAATGGCGGATAGGTGAGTTTTTTGGTCTTACCCTCGCCCAGGTCCACGGTCACGTAACGCTTGAGGATATCCACCCCGATGACCCTGCCCTTTTCGCCGGCTTCGGTGGTGATCTTGGCGCCCATTTTGGGCAGGTCCTTGGACATTTCGCGGTAGACCTGGAACTCATAGGCCATGCAGCACTTGACCCGGCCGCAGACCCCGGAAATTTTCGAGGGATTGAGCGGCAGTCCCTGGTCCTTGGCCATTTTGATGGACAATGGATGGAAGCTCTTCATGTAGGAGGAACAGCACAGCTCGCGGCCGCAGACCCCCAGGCCCCCGACGATCTTGGCCTTGTCGCGCACGCCGATCTGCTTGAGCTCGATGCGCACGCGGAACATCCTCGCCAGGTCCTTGACCAAATTGCGGAAATCCACCCGGCCCTCGGAGGTGAAAAAGAACAATATCTTGGTGCTGTCGAAGGAGTATTCGGCGCTGACCAATTGCATGTCGATCCTTGATTCGGAAACTTTGCGCTGGCAGGACTGCAAGGCCTCCTTGGCCTTCATCTGGTTGTTGACGATCTGCCGCAGGTCCCCATCGGTGGCCTGGCGCACCAGCTTACCCACCATGCTCTCGGGCTTGGCCGAGCAGGTCTTGGTGGGGTCGGAAACCACCTTGCCGAACTCCGAGCCCTTGTCCACATCCAAAATGACGATATCATCGCGCTTGCAGTCCATCCCGTTGAGATCATAGATCCCGACGGAGCGGTACTCGCCCAGCTTGACCTCGATCAATTGCCCCATAAACGCTCCCTGACTAAACTCAATGCCATTTTCACATTGAGGTTTTCATCGCTCAAAGATTTGACCCGCACGATCTGGGCCTGTACCTTTCCTAAGTCTTCCATGCTGCGGCCGGACATTTTTTTCAGGTCACCAAGCCGGTCCTTATAAACCAAATGGCGTGTATCCACACCGTTCTTGTACAACATCACATCCCTTAAGAATCCCAAACACGCCAGCATGGCCGCGGCCGCTTTTTCCTTGTCGCCGCTTAAGGTCTTCAAATAGTCCTCACTCCCCACCCGGCTTAAAAATACGTCAACGATGCGGTTTTTATCCTCAGGCAAACGGTCGTCACCCCGGAAGAATTTGACCGTATGGCAGCGGGACTTGACCGTATCCAGGCACGCTTCCGGCAAGCAGGTGGTCAGGACCATCAAAGTATGGGGCGCTGGTTCCTCCAAAGTTTTCAGCAAAGCATTGGCCGCTTCCGTCGTCATATGATGGGCTTCGCGCAGAATAAAGACCTTGGTGCGGGCCTCGAAGGCGCGCATGGCGGCGCGGCCGAGCATCTGGCGCACCTGGTCGATCTTGATCGAGTTCTCATCCTCCAGCACGGCCACGATGTGGACATCCGGGTGGTTACCCGATATGACCTTGCGGCAGGAGGCGCAATTGCCGCAAGGGCCATGGTCTAAGTCTTCGCAATTGACCAGCTGGGCCACGGCCAGCGCCGTTTCGAATTTGCCGGTCTGCGCCGGTCCCGCGAACAAATACGCATGCGCCATGCGCCCGGAGGCGGCCAGGCGCCGGAAACGGTTGAGGACTTCCTCATTGGCAAGGGTTGGCGTCATACGACCTGGTCGATAAAGCCTTTCACCCGTTTAAAAATGGTTTCCTTGTCCGCGTCGACGGAAATGACCTTGATGCGGCCGGGTTCCTCTTTGGCCAAAGCCAGATACCCCTGGCGCACGCGCTCATGGTAATCCTGGGGGCGCAGTTCGATGCGGTCTTTCTGGGCGTTGGTACGGCCTAAGCCCTTTTGAGTGTCGATATCGAACAACAGTGTCAGGTCGGGCTGTACGCCCTGAGTGGCAAAAACCCCCAGCCGGCGGATGAATTTCACGTCCACCCCGTTGCCATAACCCTGGTAAGCCATTGTCGAGTCAAGAAAGCGGTCACAGAGCACGATCTTGCCTGCTTTGAGCGCGGGCATGAGCACTTCCTCGACCATCTGGCCGCGCGCGGCCATGTACAAAAGCGTTTCGCATTCATCGCTCATGCCGGCACTCGCCGTATCAAGCAGGATGCCGCGGATCTTCTCGGAGATCTTCACCCCGCCCGGCTCGCGCAAAGACATGACGGGAAGTTTTTTGGACTTCAAATACTCCAGCGCCAGCGCCGCCTGGGTGCTTTTGCCCGAGCCTTCCGATCCTTCAAAAGTAATAAATTTTCCTTTTGGGGGCATACTTTATCTTATGTTCTTATTGGTATACCTCATTAAAACACCCGCTTGATACACAATGAATTCGTTCTCTGACTCATTGATATCCCCATCCTTATGCTTACTATTCTCATTAAAATATGTGTCTAGAAAATTAAATGTTTGAAAAATAATATTTCGAACCATTGGGTCACGACCATCTTGCTTAAGCCGTGTACCTAACTCCTTAATATTAGCTTCCAGACCAACTGTATTACCGAATTTAAATCTAAGGAATTCCTCCACGCATCTTCTCACGCTTTCTGCAGATTTAACAGCGCTTTGGGGAGTACCCTGCTGGTAAAATCGCAACGCATCAATAAAATGCCTTTGACTATCTGGATTTAGAAAACTCATGACCTCTTCTACTAATTTTTCATCCAGCTTTTCCTCTCCTCTAGGATGAAAAATTATTTCCCCGTTCTTGACAGTCATAGCCAAATTGATATTCGAGAGGTCTATTGCTTTTCGTAATTGAGAAAATTTCTCCTGTTTTTCCCGCATTGAAAAATGCGCAATGACCTGGAGCAAGAAATAAAATTTCTTTTCATCTGTCTCCGCTCGCAATGCATCAATAACATTCTCGCTCCATCTGTTATATCCATAGATCTCGGCCTTCCAATGTTCTTGTATCCCCAAAATCTGACAAAATTCAGCTATGTCTTCTTCGGATATTGCCGCATCAACTTCGCGGAATATATTCAATACGCGTACCTTAAACTTTCTAAATTCCTCTCCATAACTCAAGGAATCTTGAATACCCCAGCGTTTATTAAACTCTTGAATCTTTGTAATATCCATATTCGACCTCCAACCTCTGACTTGGTAAAATTTTTAAAGGCGACTGTTGTCCCGACAACCTACGCCACCGATTCAGAAACACAGTCCCAAAGGGACGTTGTGTTTCTGGAAATCCAGAAAAGGTTGGTCGGAAAAAGACAACCGGAGCCGATTAAAAATTTTACCAAGCTTCAAATCCATCTCCACGCCTGCCCCGCCTTGGTGTCCTCGACCGCCACGCCCTTGGACTTGAGCAGGTCCCTTAACTCGTCCGAGCGTTTGAAGTTCTTGGCCTTGCGCGCGGCTGTGCGCTCCTCGATCAGGGCCTTGAGCTCCGGGGTCAACTCCTGGGTTTTCTCATTGAGGAACAGCCCGAAGATACTGCGCCCGAAATTCTCCAGCACATCCACGGCGTGGTAGATCACGCCCAGGTATGAGCTGTCACCGGCATTATTGTCGATAAAGGTATTGGTGTCATTGATGAGATTGAACAGGGCCGCCAAAGCCTTGGGCGTGTTGAAATCATCATCCATGGCCGCGATGAATTCATTCTTGTACTTTGTAATGAACCCCGCCTGCACGGGCTCCAGGTCCTTGTTCTCCAAAAGCCGGGAAGCGCGGTAGAACAGCGTGTCGAATTTGGCCAGGGCCTTGCGGGCCTCGGTCATTTTTTCGTCGCTGAAATCGATGGCGCTGGTGTAATGGGAGAACAGGAAGAACATCTTGATCTCATCGACGCTGTATTTGGCAATGGCATCGGGGACGGTGATGAAATTCCCCAGGGACTTGGACATCTTGTGGCCATTGATGGTCAAAAGCCCGTGATGGACCCAGTATTTGGCGAAAGTTTTGCCCGTCAAAGCCTCGCTTTGGGCGACTTCATTCTCGTGGTGGGGGAAAATGAGGTCCCGTCCCCCGGCATGGATGTCCAGGGTCTGGGTGTGCAGGTGTTTCATGCTCATACAGGAACATTCGATATGCCAGCCGGGCCGGCCCGGCCCCCAGGGGCTGTCCCATGCCGGCTCGCCTGGCTTGGAGGATTTCCAAAGGGCGAAATCCAGCGGGTCTTTCTTTTTGGAGCCCTTCTCGATGCGCACGGCCTCGAGCATCTGGTCGATGCTTTGGCCGGAAAGCTTGCCGTAATCCTTGAAAGCGCGCACGTCGAAATACACATCCCCGTCCGCCGCATAGGCCGCGCCCTTGTCGATCAATCCTTTGATGTGGGCGATCATATCCTTGATGTCGTCCGTGGCCTTGGGCTCCACGTCCCCCGGCGCGACACCTAAGGACTTCATGTCCTCATAATACAGGCGGATCTGCTCTTCGCTGACCTCCTGGGCGGTGCGGCCGCTTTCGTTGGCCTTGGCGATGATCTTATCGTCGACGTCGGTGATGTTGCGCACGAAATGCACGTCATAGCCGCGGAACTTCAAATACCGGCGGATGACGTCGAACACGTATAAACTGCGCGCGTGGCCGATGTGGCAGCGGTCGTAGACGGTGACCCCGCAGGTGTACATCCGGACCGTCTTGCCTTCGATGGGAACAAACTCTTCCTTACGCTTGGTAAGGGAGTTATAAAGCGCGATGGACATAAGTTATATTACGAAATCGGCATCGTTCTTGTCCGCCTTGATGCCGCTTTTTTCCTCGATGTGTTTGATGCGTTTCAATAATTTCGCCATATTGTCCATGACCGGGTCATTGACATGGATATGGTCGAGGTCCATGTCGATCTTGCGGCCTTCCTGCTTTGTAATGCGTCCGGGAATGCCCACCACGGTTGAATTCGGCGGCACGTCCTTGATGACCACGGCGTTGGCGCCGATGTAGGAATTGTCCCCGACGGTGATGTTGCCCAGGACCTTGGCCCCGGCGCCGATGACCACACTATTGCCCACGGTCGGGTGGCGTTTGCCGCTTTCCTTGCCGGTGCCGCCGAGGGTCACACCCTGGTAGAGCAGCACATTGTCGCCGATGATGGCGGTCTCACCCACCACCACCCCCATGCCGTGGTCGATGAACAGTTTGCTGCCGATGGTGGCCCCGGGGTGGATCTCGACGCCGGTGAAAAAGCGGGCCGCCTGGGAGAGCCAGCGCGGGATGATGGGCAGTTTCAATTCCCAGAGCTTGTGCGCGATGCGGTAGATGACCAGCGCGTGCAGGCCCGGGTACAATAACAGCACCTCCACCGCGCTTTTGGCCGCGGGGTCGCGCTCCTTAACGGCCCTGATCTCCTCGGAAAATAGGATGTAGATGGCCAAAAACGCGATGATGACCAATAAAAGAAAGAACATGGCTTACTCCTTGATTAAGGACACCACCGCGTATGCGGCGATGCCCTCCTGCGCCCCGATAAATCCGAGCCCTTCATTGGTGCCGGCCTTGATATTGACCTGCGATTCATCCACGGCCAGCTCGAAGGCGATATGGAAACGCATCTTCGATTTATATTCCTGCAGTTTCGGTTCCTGCGCCAGGACCGTGACGTCGACATTGGAAACTTTATAGCCGGCGTCATTGACCTTCTGGTTGGCGCCTTTCAGGAACACCGACGAAGACATGCCTTTATATTTGGGATCGGTATTGGGATAGTGCTCGCCGATGTCCCCCAGGCCCGCGGCGCCAAGAAGCGCGTCGCAAATGGCGTGCAGCACCACGTCCGCGTCCGAATGGCCGTCCAGCCCGTGCGTGTGCGGCACTTCGATGCCGCCCAGCATGAGCTTGCGGCCTTTGACCAGGCGATGCACGTCATATCCTATGCCAACCCTATGGTCCATCACATCAATCCTTTGGCCATGACCATGTCTTCTTGCGTGGTGACTTTAATATTGCGGTGGTCGCCCATTACCACTTTGACTTTCACCCCTAAGCGCTCGACGAGCATGGCATCGTCGGTGGCTTCGCCCTTGAAAGGACAGGCATGTGCCTTGACCAGCACGTCTTTATGAAATCCCTGCGGGGTCTGTACTTCCCACAATAAGTTCCGCTGCAAAGTTTCTGTTACGGCCAGCGACCTGGGGTCGACTTTTTTGACCGTGGCCTTGACCGGCACCGCGGCAATGGCCGCTTTATTGTTACGTAAAGCCGCAATCAGCCGATTGACCATGGCGACGTTGGCCAAAGGCCGGGCCGCGTCATGCACCAGCACAATGTCCGTGTCGGCATCCACCGCGGCCAGCCCGCACTTGACCGAAGCCGCGCGGGTCGCCCCACCCGGGACCACGGCATGGACTTTTTTAAAGCCGCGGCACAGGGCGGTAAAACGGGGCAAATGGCCCTTATGCCCGACGACAATGATACCATTAACGGCTTTGCAATGCTCGAAAATCTTGAGGCTGTAGGTAACCAGCGGCATGCCGCTTAAGAGGGTCAAGGCCTTAGGTATGCTCGCGCCAAAACGCTTCCCCGAACCCGCGGCAACTATAATGACCTGGGTTTTCATCAGCTTAATTTCGCGAAGATCATGCGCCCGGCCTGGGTCTGCAGGGCCGAGGTCACGGCAACCTTGACGCTTTGCCCGATGGCCCGCCTGCCATCGCTGACGACCACCATGGTCCCGTCCTCCAGGTACCCGACGGCCTGGCCCGCGTCCTTGCCTTCCTTCAACAGCCGCACTTCGATCTCCTCACCCGCAAAGACCATGGGCTTGGCGGCATTGACCAGGTCGTTGATGTTGAGCATCTCGATGCCCTGGATGGAGGCCATGCGGCTTAAATTAAAATCCGTGGTGCAGATGCGCGCGTCCATGACCTTGGCCAGCTTGACCAGTTTGAGGTCCACGCCCTCGGCGCCGACCAGGTCATCTTCGTGGATGCGCACGTCCGCGGCCGTGTCTTTCTGCATGTTCTTTAAAAGTTCCAATCCCCGGCGGCCGCGCAGGCGCTTGGTATCGTCATCGGAATCGGCCAGGCGCTGCAATTCGTGCAGGACAAAGCGCGGCACCACCAGGCGCCCGCCCAAAAACCCGGTCTTGAAAATGTCCGCGATGCGCCCGTCGATGATGGCGCTGGTGTCCAGCAGCACCACGCCCTCTTTGAGGTCCTGGCGCTTGAACCGCACGTAGGGAATGATCAAATTGAACTCGTCCTTGCCGCGCAAAGCCATGACCGCGCCCAGATAGGAGAAGATCAATGTCATGGCCACGCGCAGGATGGGCTTGAGCACATCGCCCAAAGGCAGCAGGGACAAAATGTCCGAAACCAGGTTCGCCATGAAAATGCCCAGCAGGAGACCGAACACCATACTGGAAAGCCCCCGCACCGAAACCTGGCGCAGGGTCAGTTCGATGCAGATGAGCAATGTCGCCCCGGCGACCCCTCCTACCAAACCGGCGGTGGGAGCGTTGTTGATGCTGCCGACCTGGTAACCCATGATGCCGCTGATGATGAGGAAAAAAATACGGATGAATAATAACGTCATGATGTCTCCTATAATTTGTCCAGCGCTTCCCTTACCGTCGACACAGGGATGAGCTTGATGTTCTTAGGTCTAAAGTCCCCTTTCCCTTTCAAGTTATTTTTGGGCATGATGCAGCGGGTGAACCCCAGTTTCTCCGCCTCATTGATGCGCACCATGATCTGCGACACGCTCCTGACCTCGGCGGAGAGGCCCACCTCGCCCAAGATAACCACATCATGCGGCACCGGCTTGTCCAAAAGCGCGGAAGCCACGGCCAGGCAAACGCCCAGGTCGCCGGCCGGGTCCGCCACCTTCACCCCGCCGACGACGTTTAAGAATATATCCTTGTCGCCTAAATTCAGTCCCAGCCGTTTTTCCAGCACGGCGACAAGCAGCGCCAAGCGGTTGGCATCGAACCCCTGCGCTTTCTGGCGCACCATGCCGAAGGCCGAACGCGACACCAGCCCCTGCACTTCGACCAAAAACGGCCGCGTGCCTTCCAAAATGGGCACCACCACCGAGCCGGAGGAATCCTGCGGCCGTTCGGCCAGGAATATCTCCGACGGGTTGGCCACTTCCTGCAGGCCCCCGGAGGTCATTTCAAAAACGCCGATCTCATTGGTGGAACCGAAACGGTTCTTGTTGGCCCGCAGCACCCGGTAGGACGAATACCGCTCGCCCTCGAAATACAAGACCGTGTCGACCATGTGCTCCAGCACGCGCGGCCCGGCCAGCATACCTTCCTTGGTGACATGGCCGATCAAAAACAGGGCAATGCCCCGCTGTTTGGCCATTTGGGTCAGCACCGCCGCGGACTCGCGCACCTGGGCCACGCTGCCGGGGCTCGAGGCGATCTCCGGCAAATACACCACCTGGATGGAATCAATGATCACGACTTGCGGCTTGAGTTCATGGACGTGCGCGGTGATGGCGGTGACATCGATCTCATTGACGATGAAGAAATTCGCGCCCGAACTGCCACCCACGCGGTCCGCCCGCATCTTGGCCTGCTTGACCGATTCCTCGCCGCTGACATACAGCACCCTCTGCCCGGCGCGGGCCAGGGCGCAGCCGGCCTGCAATATCATGGTGGACTTGCCGATGCCCGGATCGCCCCCGATCAGGGTGACGCTGCCCGGGACAATACCGCCGCCCATGACGCGGTCGAATTCATTGACCCCGGTGGTGAAGCGTTTCTCGTCGGTGATCTCGATCTCGTGCAGCAGCATCACCGAGCCCGAGGAGGCTTCCGCCATCTGCGCGCGGGTGGTGGCCGCCTGCGGCCGCGCCACCGTAGTTTCCTCGACGTACGAATTCCAGCTTTCGCAATTGGGGCATTTGCCCACCCAGCGCGGGGACTGGCTCCCACAATTCTGGCAAACAAATACGGTCTTCGTTCTCATGTATCTTATTCCTTGACGCTCATCGCCTATCAATGTTCTTAGGCCGGTACAGCAGCTTCCAGGGGTTGACCTTCAGGTCCGCGGTCAACTCCTCGAGGTTCACATAAATGGAATCATCCTTGAGAAGCCGGCCCACCGTCCCTTTCCCCTCCTGGATCTTGCCGACCAGGTCATTGACACGGTCGACGGTCACCTCCAGCTTGTCCGTCAAACTCGTGACCCGCTGGCTGATCTTCTCCATCGGCACGGGGTCGCTGCCGATGAGGGTGCTGTTCTCCTGGAGGAACTGGGTGGACCGCCCCGGCGTGATCTCCACGTATTTCTCCCCCAGCAGGCCCAATTGGTTGATGTTGACCGTCGAATCGATGGGCAGCGCCACGCCCTGCCGCAGCCAGATGTGCACCCGCACCTTGGTCTTGCGGCCGTCGGCCTCATCGGTGAATATCTCCATGTACTTGACCAGGCCCGCTTCCACCCCGGCCAGGCGCACGGGCGCGGCATCTTTAAGCCCGTTGGCAAAAGTGAAGATCACCTGCATGGGACGGCCTTTTTCCATGAACGAAAGGTTGCTGATGGACGCCACGAAAAAGGACAATCCCACCAGCGCCAACAGCACGAAACCGCCTACTCTCAATTCCAAACTGCTTTCACGGGACATGGGCGCTCTCCCCCTGGTTGTTATTTGACATGGCCGAATATCAAATTCTCGTCCTCGGTGATGGGGCCGCGGTCCTGGCCCGTGATGAACTGCCGCACCACCGGGTGCTGGGTGTTCCGGATCTCGTCGGGCTTGCCGTCGGCGATGACCTGGCCGCGGTAGAACATGGCGATCGAATCCGCCACCTTGTACGCCGAATTCATGTCGTGGGTGACCACGATCGAGGTGACTTTGAGTTTGTCGTGCAGCTCGATGATCAAATTGTTGATGGCCGCCGCGGTGATGGGGTCGACCTCGCTGGTCGGCTCATCGTATAAAATGATCTGGGGTTCCATGCACAGGACCCGCGCCAGGCTGACGCGCTTTTTCATCCCGCCGGAAAGCTGCGAGGGCATCATGTCCTCCACGTCCTTGAGCCCCACCATCGCCAGGGCGTCGCGCACGCGGTCGCGCACGGTCTTGCGGTCGAGGGCCATGAACTCGTCCAGCACGAAGCCCACGTTATCGCCGACGCTCATGGAATCGAACAACGCCCCGCCCTGGAAGACCATGCCGATCTCCATGCGCAGCTTATTGTATTCCTTGTCGTTGAGGGAGGTGACCTCGACGCCGTTGATCTTGATGGAGCCGCTCTCCGGCCTGACCAGGCCGACGATGCTTTTTAAAAGGACGCTCTTGCCGACACCCGAGCGGCCGATCACGGCCTTGGTCTCGCCCCGGCGCACCGTCAGGTTCAAATTGTTGAGGACCATCTGTGAACCGAACGCTTTATAGAGGTTATGGATCTCGATCATTTCACATGTTCAACAGGAAATAAAAGATGAATGTGATGAGACAGTCCGTCATGATGATCAGGATGAACGAGCGCACCACCGCCGTGGTGGTGGCCTTGCCGACCCCTTCCGCCCCGCCTTTGACGGTCAGGCCCTGGTGGCAGCCGACAATGGCGATGATCATGCCGAAAAATATGGTCTTCAACAGTCCTGTGGCGATGTCCTTCATCTTCAGCGCGCTGAAGGTCATTTTCCAGAACATCTCATGGCCGATGTGCAGCTTGAACACGCAGATGACATACCCGCCCCAGATGCCGATGATGTCCGAGAGCATGGCCAATACCGGCAGCATCAGCACCAGCCCCAAGAACCGCGGCACCACCAGGTATTTGACCGGGTTGACCGCGAAGGCCTTGAGCGCGTCCACCTGTTCGGTGACGACCATGGAGCCGATCTCCGCGGCGATGCCCGCGCCGATGCGGCCGGCCACGATCAAAGCGGTCAGGACCGGCGCCAGTTCCCGGGTCAGCGATACGGCGATGATGTTGGGGATGTACATCTCCGCCGAGAGCTGCACCATCTGGTAGGCCATCTGCAGGGCGATGATCATGCCGACGAAGAAGGCCACCAGCGCGGAGATGACGAAGCTGCCCGGCCCGATGCGGTGGGACTGGATCAAAGAACGCGTGCCCTTGTACGGCGGGGTGACGGCCAGGGCGCAGGTCTGGCCCCAGAGCACCGTCAACTGGCCCAAATAACGGACCCAGTCAACGACGATGTATCCGGCCCTGGTCACGAATTCAAGCATGCGATCCTTAAAGAGTTGTGGCCTTATTCGAACGCCAGAGCTTCCTCGCTGCGGCGCACGACATTGATCTTGCTGCCTTCCTTGAAATGCCCGGCGATGATCTCTTCGGACAGGGTGTCTTCGATATAGCGCTGGATGACGCGCTTGAGGGGCCTGGCCCCGTAAAGAGGGTCATAGCCTTTTTCGATCAGGAACTCCAGCGCCTCCGGTGTCAGGGTGATCTCCATGCCGCGGTCCTTGAGCCGCGCCACCACGCGGTTGATCTCCAAAGCCACGATCTTATACAAATGATCCCTGGTCAAAGACCGGAACACGATAATGTCGTCGATGCGGTTAAGGAACTCCGGCTTGAACGCTTTCTTGACCTCACCCAGAAGGCGTTCCTTCATGGCATCGTAGGTATGGTCTTCCTTCTGGGCCACAAAGCCCAAGCCCGCGGCGCGCACCGTTTCCGCGCCCACGTTGGAGGTCATGATGATGATGGTGTTGCGGAAGTCCACCCGGCGCCCGAGGCTGTCGGTCAATTGCCCGTCCTCAAAGACCTGCAGCAGCAAATTGAACACGTCCGGGTGCGCCTTCTCGATCTCATCGAGCAGGATGACCGAATACGGCCGGCGGCGCACTTTTTCGGTGAGCTGGCCGCCTTCTTCATAACCCACATAGCCCGGCGGCGCGCCGATCAGGCGCGACACATTGAACTTGTCCATGTATTCGGACATGTCGATCTGGATGAGCGCGTTCTCATCGCCGAACATGAAGTCGGAGAGCATGCGCGCCAGCAGGGTCTTGCCGACACCGGTCGGCCCCAGGAAAATGAAGGAGCCGATAGGCCGGCGCGGGTTCTTGATCCCGGCGCGCGAACGCCGCACCGCCCGGGCCATGGCCGAGATGGCCTCGTCCTGGCCGATGACGACCTTTTTCATCTGCTCTTCCATGTTGAGCAGGCGCTCGCTTTCCTTCTGCTCCAGGCGGATGAGCGGGATCTTGGTCCATTGCGACACCACGCGGGCGATGTCGTCATCACTGATGACCAGCGACACATCGTCGCGCTTCTGCATCCACTCGCTGCGGGCGCGCTCCAGCTGGTCGCGCACCTCGCGCTCCTGGTCGCGCATCTTGGCGGCGCGCTCAAAATCCTGCACCTTGATGAAGGATTCCTTCTCCTTCTTTAACTGCTCGATCTTTTCCTCCAGCTCCTTGATCCCGTCGGGGACCACCATGGCCTGAAGGCGGGCGCGGGCACCGGCCTCATCGAGTATGTCGACCGCCTTGTCCGGGAGAAAACGGTTGGAGATGTAGCGGTCGGAAAGCCGGGCCGCCGCCTCCAGGGCTTCATCGGAATATTTCACACGGTGATGGGCCTCGTATCTGTCGCGCAGGCCTTTGAGGATCTGGATGGTCTCATCCACCGAGGGCGGTTCCACGATGATGGTCTGGAACCGGCGTTCTAACGCCGCGTCCTTCTCGATGTTCTTGCGGTATTCATCCAAAGTGGTGGCGCCGATGCACTGGATCTCCCCGCGCGAGAGCGCGGGTTTCAAGATATTGGCCGCGTCGATGGCCCCTTCGGCAGCGCCGGCGCCGACGAGGGTGTGGATCTCGTCGATGAACAGCACGATCTTGCCGGAGCGCTTGAGCTCGTCCATGACGGCCTTGATGCGTTCCTCGAACTGGCCGCGGTATTTGGTGCCCGCGATCATCATGGCCAGATCCAGCACCACGATGGTCTTGTCGCGCAGGATCTCCGGCACATCGCCGGAGACGATCTGCTGGGCCAGCCCTTCGACGATGGCGGTCTTGCCGATGCCCGCTTCGCCCAGGAGCACCGGGTTGTTCTTGGTGCGCCGGGAAAGGATCTGGACGACGCGTTCGATCTCATTCTTGCGGCCGATGACCGGGTCGAGCTTGCCTTCGCGGGCCAATTTATTCAGATTGCGCCCATAGGCATCGATGGCCGGGGTCTTGCCGGAAGTTTTGGCCGTGCCTTCCTGCTGCTGGCCGCCCTGGCCGTAGCCGGGGATGCCGGAACCCAACAGTTCCATGACCTCATTGCGCAGCTTCCCCAAGTCCAGGCCTAAATTCAAAAGCACGCGGTAGGCCATGCCCTCGCCTTCCTTGACCAGCCCCAGCAGTAAATGCTCGGTGCCGATGTAATTGTGCCCTAGGGCGCGGGCTTCCTCGGCGGAAAGCTCCAGCGCTTTTTTGGAGCGCGGGGTGAACGGGATATCGCCCATGACCTGGGTCTGCGGGCCCGGCTGGACGAGTTTTTCCACCTCTAAACGGATGGTGTCCAAATCGAGCCCGAGTTTCTGCAGCACCGCGGCGGCAACGCCTTCGCCCTCGCGGATAAGCCCCAACAACAAATGCTCGGTGCCGATATAATCATGGTTAAAACGCCGCGCTTCTTCCTTGGCGTACACAATGACCTTGCGGGCCCTCTCAGTGAACCGGTTAAACATTGCTGCCTCCTAACTTCTGGCGGATGACCGTCGCACGTTTTGTATCGCGTTCGAACGCGTTGAGTTTTTTACCTTCTATTTTCTGCAAATGCGCCGGCTGGATCGTGATGAACAGTTCATTGATCGCGTTGGGCGCCACACCTTTGAGAATTCCCATGTCCACTCCCAGGCGGACCATGGAGAATAATTCAATGGCTTCCTGGCTGGAGATGATGTGCGCGGTCTTGAGCAATCCCCACGACCGGCAGATCTTGTCCTCGAGCATGGGCCTGTTCTGCACCAGCAGCGCCTGGCGGGCCTGCTCTTCCTGCTCGATGACCTGGCGGATAAGCCCGTTGATGTTCTGGATGATGTCCTCTTCGCTGTGGCCCAAGGCCACCTGGTTGGAGATCTGGTAGAAATTCCCCGAGGCCTGCGTGCCCTCGCCGTAGAACCCGCGGCTTGCGAATGATAGTTTTGAAATGGCGGCAAGCACTTTGTTGATCTGCTTGGTCATGACCAGCGCCGGAAGGTGCATCATGACAGACCCGCGCATGGCCGTGCCGGTGTTGGTCGGGCACGCGGTCAAATATCCCCAGGACGGCAGGAAGGAATAATTAAGCTCTTTGGACAAGGCGTCGTCGATGGCATTGATGCTCTTCCAGGCCTCGCTTAAGTTCAACCCCGAGCGCAGGACCTGGATGCGCAAATGGTCCTCTTCATTGATCATGATGGAGACCACTTCCTCCGGTGAAACCAGCAGGCCCTTGCCTTCCGGATTGGAGGCATGCTCGTGGCTCATCAAATGGCGCTCGACGAGCATTTGCCGGTCCACCTGGTCCAGGTCCCCCATGCGAAACAGCGAGGAGCCTTTAAGCAAATTGACCCTGCCGATCGCCCGCTCCACGGAGGCGTACACCGCTTCCAGGTCTTTCTTGGCGGCTTTATTCGGGAACACCGCGGCATCCAGGTTGCGCGCCAGGCGGATGCGCGAGCTCATGACAATGCTCGCGTTAGGCCCGGTGCCGCGCAGCCACTCTCCCGTGCGACTCAGCAATTCGTCGATGTTCATTTTTGTCCCAGGGTCCGTATCTTATCGCGCAGCATCGCCGCCTTTTCAAAATCCTCGGTGCTGATGGCCGCGTGCAATTGTTTCTTCAGCTCCTCAATACTTTCCGGCGCCAAAGCCGACGCGGTCACGGCCGCTGCCGGGGATTTCAAGGCCTTGGCGGGGTCCACCGCCCCGCTTCCCGACGGGGATTTGCCCAAATGGTGGTTGGAGCCGTGGATCTTGCGCAGCAGCCCCTCCAAATGTTCCTTGAACGAGGTATAGCACTGGCCGCAGCCCAGCCGGCCGAATTTACGGAAATCCTCGTAATTAAGCCCACAGGCGGTGCAGACCAGCGCGCTCTTGTCATCGGCTTTACTCGAGGACTTGCCCACGTCGGACAGCCCGGCCAAAAGATCGCCCAAACCAAACTGCTGTTCCATATGGGTGCTCTTGTTGCGCGCGCATTCCTCGCACAAATGCATTTCCGACATCTGTTCATCGACGATCTCGGTCAAATGCACCGTGGCTTTCTTCTTGCCGCAAATATCACACTGCATACTTTACGCCGTCCTTGGCTGTCAGGGCCTTGAAACCTTTGAGCAATTTGGCGGTGACCGCGCCGGGCCGCCCCATACCGATGGCGCGCCCGTCCACCTTGACCACGGGGATCAATTCCGCCGCGGTGCCGGTGAGGAAACATTCATCCGCATTGTACACTTCATGGCGGGTGATGAACCCTTCCGCGGTCTTTATCTTCAATTTAGCGGCCACTTCCAGGATAGCGGCGGCGGTGATGCCCCTCAACTGCGCCAGGTGCGGGGTCCGCAGAACGCCGTTCTTTAAAATGAACAGATTGTCCCCGGTGCACTCGCCCACATAACCGTTGGCATCGAGCATGATGGCCTCGTTGCACCCGCACTGCGTCGCCTCGATCTTGGCCAGGATATTGTTGAGGTAATTGAGCGACTTCAATTGCGGGTTAAGCGCGTTCGGGTGGTTCTTGATGGTGGCCACGGTGATGATGGCCATGCCGTCCCGGTAAAGCTGTGCCGGATACAGGGTGATCTTGTCGGTGATGATGATCACGTTCGGCCGGCCGAAGCATTTGCGCGGGTCCAGCCCCAAGTCCCCGTCGCCGCGGCTGACCACCAGGCGGATGTAGGCGTCCTTGAGCTTATTGGCTTTCAGGGTCGCCACCACCGCATCGGACATCTGTTTCTTGCTCATCTTGGGATCGAGCAGCAGGGTGTGCATGGTCTCGTACAGGCGGTCGATGTGCTCCTTGAGGCGGAACACCAAACCGTTGTAGGAACGGATGCCCTCGAAGGCGCCGTCGCCGTACAGGAACCCGTGGTCGAACACGGAGACCTTCGCGTCTTCTTTGCCCACAAATTTACCATTTAAATAGATCTTCATACTTTACCTTTCTGCTGGGACCGGCTCCAATTGCCCGTCCCGGATATAAATGACCCTCCCGACCCTGCGGGCAATATTTTCTTCATGGGTGACGATAACCACCGTCTGGCCCGTCTGGGCGTTGAGCCCCAATAAAATATCCATGACCATGGTCCCTGAAACCGAATCCAGGTTTCCCGTGGGCTCATCGCACAAGACCACCTTGGGACCGTTCATCAGGGCGCGGGCGATCGCCACCCTCTGCTGTTCCCCGCCGGAGAGCTGGCTGGGGCGGTGCGTGACGCGGGCCCCGAGCCCGACGCGTTCCAATAATTTTACCCCCTCCAACTCGATGGCGCTTGTCTTTCTTGAATTATTTTTGACCAGCGAAGGCAAGATCACGTTCTCCAGCGCCGTCAACTCCGGCAAAAGATGGTAGGCCTGGAACACGAACCCGATCTGGCTGCTGCGCAGCTGCGCGCGCTTCTCATCGGAGAGGGAATACATGTCCTCGCCGAAAAAATCCACCTGCCCCTGGCTGGGTTTGTCCAATCCCCCTAAAATATGCATCAGGGTCGACTTGCCCGCGCCCGAGGGTCCGACAATGCCCACCACTTCCCCCGGCGCGATCTCCAGGCTCACGCCCCGCAGGACATGCAGCATATTGTCCGCCTGGGCGTACGTTTTATGTATGTCGATCGCCTTGATCATTGGTAACGCAATGCCTCCACAGGTTCCAGCCGGCTGGCCTTGAACGCCGGGTAAATGGTCGCGGCAAACGTAATGGCCAGGGCGGCCCCGACGATGCAGCCCACATCCATGCCCTGGATGAGCACCGGCAAATACTTGATGTAATAAATGTCCTGGGGCAAAGTGATAAAGTGGTATTTCTTGAGCAATAAGCTTATGCCCACGCCCAGCACAAACCCCCACACCGTCCCGGTCAGGCCGATGGCCAGCCCCTGCAAAGTGAAAATGGCGCGGATGGTCCGGCGCGACGCCCCGACGGCCATCAGGATGCCGATGTCCTTGACCTTGCTGGTCACGGTCACGATCAGGGTGCTGACGATGTTGAAGGACGCCACCAGCACGATGAGCGTCAAAATGATGAACATGGCGAATTTCTCCAGGGCCAGGGCCGCGAAAAAGTTGGCGTTGGTTTCCATCCAGGTGCGCACCAAAACGCTGAAGCCCAAAAGATCGTAGATCTCGCTTTTGACCTTGGGCGCCATTTCCGGGTCCCGGAGCTTGAGCCCGATGCCGGTCACGGTGTCGGGCCCGACGTGGAAGATCTCCTGGGCCTTGGCCACGTGCACGATGATCAAATTCATGTCGTAATCGTACATGCCCGAGGTGAAAATACCGGCCACCTTGAACTTGAACCGCCAGGTATTGCCTGCCACCCCGGAGGCGGGCGCGATCAGGGTCAATTCATCACCGATGTGATAGCCGTAAAATTCCGCCATCTGGCTGCCGATGACCACCCCGTCCTCTTTAAGGTCCGCGATCTTTCCCGAGGCCAAATACTTGTCGATCTTGGTGACCCCGCCTTCGGTCTGCGGGGAAACCCCGCGCAGGATCAAACTCACCGCGCGCTGGTTGGATTCCAGGAACACATTGCCGTGGATGTAAGGGGTCGCGGCCACAACGCCCGGTACGGTCTTTAATTTCTCGTGCATGGCCTTGTACCCTTTGAGCCCGCTCTCGCGCTCGACCACCACGTGCGCATTGGCGCCGACGATCTTCTCGCGCAGGTCATGGTCGAACCCGCTCATGACGCCGATGACGATGATGAGCGCGGCCACGCCGATGGCGATCCCCGCCACGGAAACAAAATTGATCACCGTCAGGAACTTGTCCTTCTTGGCGTTCAAATACCGTAAAGCCATCCATCCCGCAAAACCCATGTCAGTCCTTGCCTTCCGGCTTCATCAGGGGGAACAAAATGACATCCCGGATCGAGGCCGAGTCCGTCAATAACATCACCAGCCGGTCGATGCCGATGCCCAAACCGCCTGCCGGCGGCATGCCGTATTCCAGGGCGGTCACAAAATCCTCATCGATGGCGCGGTTGCCGGTTTCCGTATCATCCTCCAGGTCCGCCACCAGGCGCTTGCGCTGTTCCTGCGGGTCATTGAGCTCGGAATACGCGTTGCCGACCTCCATGCCCGCGATAAAGAATTCAAAACGCTGGGCCACGGCCGGATCGTCGGGCTTGGCCTTGGCCAGGGGCGAGAGGAACGTGAAATAATCGAGCATGAACACCGGGTCGGCGTCGAACTGCTCATCAAGGACTTCCTCGACGAGCTTCATGACCCCCGACCGGGTCAATTTCTCGACCTTGGCATGGCTGGGGCGCTTGGCCTTTACTTTATCGAGCATCTTCTGGGCGGAGTCCGCGGGGTCGATACCGAAATGCTCCTTGACCAGCTTGGCGAAGGAACGGCGCTCCCATGGCGGGGCGAAATCGATCTCCCGTCCCTGGTAAATGATCTTGTACGAACCGTGCAGGGCCATGACCAGCGAGGAGACCATGTCCTCGGTCAGCTTCATCATGTCCTCGAAATTGCCGTAGGCCTGGTACACTTCCAGCATGGTGAATTCCGGGTTGTGCCGGGTGGAAATACCCTCATTGCGGAAGTTGCGGTTGATCTCATAGACCTTTTCCAGGCCGCCGACGAGCAAACGCTTCAAATACAACTCCGGGGCGATGCGCAAAAATACGTCCATGTCCAGGGCATTGTGCTTGGACCGGAACGGTTTGCCGCGGGCGCCGCCGGCCATGGGCTGGAGCATGGGCGTTTCCACCTCCAGGAACCCCTGGTGGTCGAGAAAGGCGCGGATAAAAGAAATGGCCTTGCTGCGCTTGATGAATACCTCGCGCACTTCGGGGTTGGCGATGAGATCCACGTACCGCTGGCGGTAGCGGATGTCCACGTCCTTGAGGCCGTGCCATTTTTCCGGCAGGGTCTGCAGGGATTTGGAAAGCACTTCGTATTTTTGGACCCGCACGCTCTGCTGGCCCATCTTGGTGGTGAAGGTTTCCCCTTCCACGCCGATGATGTCGCCGATATCCAGGGCTTCCAGCAGATCAAAGGCCTCCTGTCCGACCACGTCCAGCTTCACGAACAACTGCATGCGCCCGCTTTGGTCCATCAAATCCATGAAATGCACTTTGCCGTGGGAGCGGTTGGCCATGATGCGCCCGGCCAGGACCACATGCTGGCCTTCTTTGAAATCTTTGAGCACCTCGGCGACGGTGTGGGTGCGCAGGAACCGCTGGCTGTAGGCATCGATGCCCTTGGCCCGCAAGGTCTCGAGCTTTTTTATCCTAACATCTTTGATTTCATTGGTTTCCATGCAGACTTCCCCGATAATATTTATAATATAATCGTTTCATTATATAGAAATAATCTAGGGGTGTCAATGGAGTATGACGCGGCGGGAAAACCTACGCGGCAATGAGGCAGATATTGTTGCGGTCGGCCAGGGCCACGGTCTTTTCGCGGTCGATGATGAGGGTCTTGCCGGCCTCGATGCACAGGCAGGCGGCTTTGACCCGGGCCATGGTCAAGATGGTGCGGGGGCCGATGACGGGCACGTCGAAACGGCTGTCCTGTTCGGGTTTGGAGGTCTTGATGACGACGGCCCCGCCATGGGCGATGGCGCCGCCGCGTTCAATGGTACGGTCCGTGCCTTCCATGGCCTCGATGGCGACGATGGCCTTTTCCTTGATGACCACGGTCTGGCCCACATCGATGCCGCCCATTTGTTTGGCGATGGAAAAGCCGAAGTCGATGTCGGCCAGCTCGGAAAGCGTGGGCGCCCGTTTGGTCAGGGTGCCTTTGGGGGCCAAATATTTCTTGAGTAAGAAGGTGGAATCCAAAAGCGTCATGTTCTCGCGGGCCAGGCGGTCGGCCACGGCGCCGAAAATGGTGTCCGCCTTGCGGTCGCGCAGGGCCTGGGCCAGCGCCTGGAATTCCTCGTCGAGAACGACCTTGGGATTGAAGAGATTGTCCGGGTTGACCTGGCCGGCCATGATCACTTCACTCACCCCGTGCTCGCGAAAATACGCGAACAGATCCTTTAACTGCCCCACTTTAAAAAAATGCAAACGCGCAACAGAAGAGCGCAGCAAAGACGAAGTGTCGCCGGCCACGCCGGCGGCCACCACTTCATAATCCTGGTCAACGGCGGCCTTCGCAAATAGAAAAGGGAACTGCCCGTTGCCCGCGATCAAACCTATGGTCTTTTTAGGAGATGCCACGTTTGGATGTCTGGATGAATTCAATGAGGCGCTTGATCTCCGGCACGCCGTTGAGCTGTTTTTCCACCTGGGCAACGGCATTGCTGCGGGCCAGCCCCGAATTGAACAGGATCTTGAACGCCCGGCGCAAAGACAGGGCCGACTGGGAAGGGATGTTGGCGCGCTTGATGCCGATGATGTTCAGCCCCCGCAGCGTGGCCGGGTTGCCGTCGACCAGGGAATACGGCGGCACGTCCTGGTTGACCTTGGAACATCCGCCGATGATGGACAAAAACCCCACCCGCGCGAACTGATGCACGCCGGAGAGGCCGCCGATGATGGCCCTGTCCTCGATGGTGACATGGCCGGAAAGCCCAACATAGTTGGCCAGCACGCAGTCACTGCCGATGTGGCAGTCATGGGCCACATGCGAGCAGGCCATGAACAAATTGTTGTCGCCGATGGTGGTCTTGCCGCCGCCCTCGACGGTGCCGGGATTGACGGTGACGTATTCGCGGAAAATATTATTGTCCCCGATGGTCAGGGTGACCTTGTCTTTTTTATTGTGCTTCTTGTCCTGCGGCCGGCTGCCGATGACCGCGCTGGAGAACACCTGGCAGTTCTTGCCGAAGGTGGTGTACCCTTCGATGACGCAATGCGCGCCGATGACGCAACCATCGCCCAGGACCACCGGGCCGTCGATGATGGCGTAAGGGCCCACGAAGACGTTCTTGCCCAGTTTGGCGTCTTTGCTGATGATGGCGGTTTTATGGATATTCTCAGCCATGTGGATCACTCATCCAGATATTTTTTGTCCGTGTAGGAAAACAGCATTTCGGCTTCGACCACGGTTTCCCCGTCGACCTTGCCCACGCCCTTGACCTGCGCGGTGCGCTCGCGGTCGCGGACGATCTCGACATCCATGACCAGCTGGTCGCCGGGAACGACCACCTTGCGGAACTTGACGGCGTCGATGGCCATGAACAAAGCTACTTTACCAGCATGGTTGCCGCTGGTCAAGACCACCACCCCGGCGGTCTGCGCCATGGCCTCCACCATCAATACCCCGGGCATCACCGGTTTCTGCGGGAAATGCCCCTGGAAGAACCCTTCATTGATGGTCAGGTTCTTGATGCCGATGCCCTTGACGCCGCGCTCGACCTCGATGACCTTGTCCACCAGCAGGAACGGGTAACGGTGAGGCAGGATCTTCATGATGTCGTTGATGTTGTAAATTTTACTTTTTTTCATACGGTCGTGCTCCATGATTTTCTGCACCAATTGGCGGTTTAAATTATGGCCGCTTTTAAAACCGGTCACATGCCCGCGCACGGGCCGGCCCAGCAAAAAAAGGTCCCCGATGATGTCCAGCACCTTGTGGCGGGCGCACTCGTCGGGAAAACGCAGGGTGTTACCGACGGGGCCGTTGTTGCCCATGACCAAAGTGTTGTGCTCATTGGCCCCCTTGCCCAGGCCCCGCTCCCGGATCAGGGGGACTTCCTTTTCCAGGCAGAATGTGCGTGCCGGCGCGATGTCCTGCTCGAAGACCGGCGCGGTGACCGCCCGTTCGAACAGCTGCGAACGCAGGGCCGGGTGGTCATAATCCAGCGTATAAGAGACCCTGAAAACCTCCGCCGGGCTGATCGTCATTGAAGAATCCCCGGCCGTGACCGTGATGGGTTCGATGATATCAATGATGTCTTTGGCAACGGCCTGCTCGGTGATACCGGCGCTTTTGAGCGCGGCCACGTATTCGCGGCTGCTGCCGTCCAATCCCGGCAGCTCTTCCCCTTCGAGTTCGGCGGTCAAATTGTCGATGCCCAACCCGCTCAATGCGGCCAGCAAATGCTCGACGGTGTAGACCCGCACGCCGTTCTCTTCCAGGGCCGTGCAGCGGGTGACCTCGGCGTCCATGACCGTGGTCCGGGGGCTGACATGCACCACCGGTTTGCCGGAGAGGTCGGTGCGGACAAAACGCACGCCTTCACCGGCGCCGGCGGGCTTTAAGGTCAAGCGCGCCTGCGCGCCTGTATGCAAACCAACTCCGCTCAATACCGCGGGTTTGGCAATGGTCTTCTGGTTCACTTGGCTTTCTTTTCCAATTCTTCGATGCGCTTTTTTAAATCCCTGATCGTTTCCACGTACTGGTCCAGCCGCTGGATGTGCGCGTGCGCCCTGTAGGCGTTCTTGAGCGGCTGGGCCGGGGAACCGAACACCTGCTCGCCGGCCTTGATGGATTTGCTCACCCCGGACTGGGCCGCGACAATGGCGCCGTCGCCGATGGTCAGGTGTCCCACGACACCGACCTGGCCGGCCAGGATGACATAATTGCCCAGGCGAGAACTTCCGGAAATACCCACCTGGGCCACGATCAAACAGTGCTTGCCTATTATAACATTGTGCGCGATGTGCACCAAATTATCGATCTTGGTGCCTTCGCCGATGACGGTCTTGTCGAAACGCGCCCGGTCGATGGTGACGTTGGCGCCGATCTCCACATCGTCCTCGATGGAAACCGTCCCCACCTGCGGGATCTTGATATGCCTGCCCTCGACGGTGACATAGCCGTACCCGTCGCTGCCGATGACCGTGCCGCTATGGACAATGACCCGGTCGCCGATGGCCACGCCCTCGTACACATGCACGCCGGGATAGACCAGGCAATCCTCGCCGATGGTTACATTGCGGCCGATGGTACAATGCCC
>Ga0209824_10000237_pt1 | contig 38311 bp, 41 predicted proteins | sample VDWuncwatermetaG_FD_184124 | JGI IMG/M metagenome (GOLD analysis project Ga0209824, IMG submission 184124) | Wastewater microbial communities from Netherlands to study Microbial Dark Matter (Phase II) - VDW unchlorinated drinking water (SPAdes)... ...
CTTGGTGAGTGTGCCCGTCTTGTCCGAGCAGATCACGGTTGTTGAGCCCAAGGTCTCCACTGCCGGCAGCCGCCGGATTAAGGCATGGCGCTGCACCATGCGAGTGACACCGAGGGCCAGTGTGATGGTGACCACCGCGGGCAAACCCTCTGGGATGGCCGCAACGGCTAAACTCACCGATGTGAGAAACATCATGATCAGCGGCACGCCGCGGAGCATGCCCAGGAGGAACACCACTCCTACAATCACCAGCGTGAGCCACAGTAATGTGTGTCCGAGCTGTTCGAGCCGGCGCTGGAGCGGCGTCTCCTCTTGCTCCGCCTGCGCCTCGCGGTGAATCATGGCCGCGATCTTTCCCAGCTCCGTCTGGGATCCGGTGGACGTCACCAACGCGCGGCCTTTCCCAGAAACCGCGATGGTGCTCATAAAGAGCATGTTGCGACGGTCTCCTAAGGGCACCTCGATTTGAGAGATCGCCTCAGCGGATTTGCCGACCGGTGTGGACTCCCCAGTCAGAGAAGCTTCCTGTGTCTGGAGGCTCGTCGCATAGATCAACCGGCTGTCTGCCGGGATCCGATCTCCGGCTTCCGCTTGGATCAGATCGCCTGGGACCAGTTCGCGGGCAGGGATCGACCGGGCGACTCCCTCTCGAATCACCCGCGCCGTGGCGACCGACAGTTTGCGGAGTGCCGCCAAGGAGCGTTCGGCGCGGAACTCCTGGACGAATCCTAAGATGGCATTCAAGATCACAATCGCCACGATCGCGGCCGCGTCGATCCATTCTTGCAGCAAGCCGGACACAACCGCTGCTCCGATCAAGACCCAGACGATCAGACTTGAGAATTGCGCCAGGAAGATTTTGAGAGGAGAGGGGGGAGGAGCTTCGGGCAATTCATTCGGCCCCACCGTCGTGAGACGATGCTCCGCCTCACGTTCAGTTAATCCGTGATTGCCGTCGGAGCCTAGCTCACGTTCCAGTGATTCTACCGTGAGGGTGTGCCAGCCGTTGGATTTCATGTCGCCTCATGAGGGGTAAGCCGGCCCCATTCGTCCATGGAAGTTCTCAGCATCTCCAAATTCAGACCCTGGCCAACCATATCTCGTGCCTCCCATCCAATATCACCGACTTGGTTACGCTGCGGGAACGGGACCTCTACGATCCGGCACCGGAACTGAAACAGAATGGCGCACAATCTTGTCCCTGCAGCACGCCCTTACCTATAATCACCTGTCATGATAATCCGGCTCAGTCCCTTTACGTGGAGGAGGTGCGGCGCCTCTGGCGTTGCCGCCATTCTCCTCCTCACTGGCTGTGTGAATACACCCACCGTATCCCGGACCGTGTACGAGGACCCAATCCTCCTTGTGCGATTGGACAGTCCTCCGCCTCTGAGGGAGGTTTCTGGAGGATCCGATCAGCACGTTGCCGAATTGACCGCCACGGATCTTACGAGCCTCCTGCGATCCATTAAGATCCAGCGGGAAATTAGCTTTATCAGCTATTGGGTCCTAAGAAGTGTGCCGCAACCGGAACCGGCTTTTCCCAATGACGATGCTCAACTCCTTGCCCCTCACCTTCTGGCCGCATTGCTCAAAGCCCGACCGGATGAAACGACGGTCTTTGTCCTGCGGAGAACCCGTGAGGATGGCATTCCCCTCGTCACGACAGGCGGTATGCTCATCCACGGCGATCAGCTCATTGTCTTACTCGCGAATGCCCGCAGACCGACCACTACGTCACGAAAGCTCGAAACCTCCACGGACGCTCCTCTTCAGGCAATCGGAGAAACGGAGTTTCATTTCGTGCCTGGACCTTACCAGACAACCTTGGTCAGGAACGACCTCTCAACGACTCTCGTCAAGAGTTCTGTCCGAACTCTTTCTCTCGACTACAAAGCATGGCTCACTGAACCTAGCCCGGCTTCTTCTCCGACTCAGGTGCAACCGGATATTCCAGTTTCACTCGCCGAAGAGAAGCTCCATCACTTAAAGATATGGCACGATCAGGGCCTGATTACCGACGACGAATACCGGCAGAAGCGTCAAGAGATTCTCAAACGTTTCTAGAGGCCTCTCGCGGTTTTGGTCGACGATACTCTGCGCAATACATCGCTCGCTCGCACTAAAACCCAAAATGGATCCCCACCAGGTAGCGTTCCTGACTACCGGCCGCGACGGCATTCGATTCGCCGATCCGCTGTACGTCCAGCCCTTCGCCCCTCACTTTGGTAAATTCCGCCACCGCTCGTATGTTTGCGGTGACGTAATAGGAGGCGTGCGCGGTGATAAGGGTACCGTTGGCTCTCATTGGATTGTTGGGACTGCCGGGGGCCGGTCCCGTATCTTGTATCTCGTAGCGGGCCTCCACGAACAGTTTCTCTGGAAGCGCTTCGAGGATGCCCTCCACCAGATAATTCCTCCGATCCTGTCCATTCACACCTCCGATGTCCCAGTTATGAAAATAGCCGAGCAAGATCTGGCCGCGAGCAAAGCGAAGATTCAGCGTCGCATCCAACTGCTGGCGGGTCCGGCCGTCGATGATCGGCGAAGGCTGATCGGAATTCGCCTTGGTGTTGATGTACCTGACGCCAATGATGTGATCCCACAACGTGTAGGTCGCCCACGAGTAGAAACCGTGGAATTTCTTGTCCAGGTTGACCGTGGGCGCGTTGATTCCTTCCTCGCGCTCGTCGTTGACGACTCCGGCTGCGTACCGAAATCCAGACCAGAATCCGTTGAGTTCGGCGCCGGTCACGTTGAAAGTCACTGGCGCTAGATACCGCTGGAAGGTCAGCCGCCGCTTCTGTGAGAGGTAGTACTGTTCGTTCAGCATGCGGCCTGCACGCAGATTGAGCACGCTGGCCGGCAACAGGTCACTGAACTGCATCCAGATTTGCTCATTGCCAAAACTCCCTCCCTCTGCGACCTCCTGGGCGAATTCTGCCAGAAATCCGACCTTCGGCGCGGCTGTTCCAGCAGCCATGAGTTCGATTTCTTCGATCTCTACCTTGCGGCTCGAAGAGAGCCGGGCTCTCGTCACGGGATCGTTCTCATGCGCGTTGAGGTATTGCATGATCCCGATCACCGAGACGGGGAGACTCTTTAGCTCCCAGGGATACTTACCATCTTCGTCCAGCAGTCGGAATCCCCGTTGCTTGAACTCCATCCCGAACTCGTTCAATAGCGGGAACCCCGCATGGCAGTCGCTACACTTGAGACCATGTTCCCGGGAAAATGATGGAACGGCCGAGGCTCGACGAGCGGACAAGATCACCACGGCTACCAATACTACGAGCATCAGTCCGGCGGTCATGGAGATGAACGATTTCTTCATAGCGACCCCCTTCCATCGGACTACTTGCCGGATGGTGCCAAGGTTCGCAGATACGCGATCACTTGCCAACGCTGCTCCTCGGTCAGTTTGTCCTTATACGACGGCATCGTGGTTCCCGCTTTCTTTTCCGAGATGCGCCAGAACCAGCGGGCATCAGAATGTTGACCCACTTCAGCCGAATTCGAAAGATCCGGAGCGCCCTTGCCCAGCTTGGTCGGCTTGCCGTCGTTCCCATGACACCGTGCGCAATTGACCGCCGGATTGACCTTCCCCTCGTAAATGTCCTTCCCTGCCGCACGCGCGTTCACATCGTCCCGCATTTCGGTCGGCATAATTTTGCCCGCAAACTCGGGAGGAACAGCCTCCTCAGCTCCCAGTGCCAAAGCTCGTGCCAAACTGGTCAGGATTACAACGCAACCTAAGCTGCTGAGCAGAACACCGTGACTGCCAGCCGTCGAGTGATGATGGTCGATCTTCATTTATACGTTCCCTTATGTTTGAAGAAGCGGTTCTCGAGCCAGCCACATCTCATAAATCGAAATGCCAATTTGCAAGGCCAAGGACAATCCCATCAGCATTCCTCCACCGATCACGATAGACGCAAAGATTGGATCGTGTTTGGTGAACCACCAGGACCCAACGTCCAGCCAGATGGCGAGGAAAGGGATCGCTACGAGCAAGGTCCGAACCGAGACAGGAATCTCGCTGAAAACGAAGATGAGGCTCGTAAACATGAAGATGAAGCTGATGCCGAACAGATGAATATGAGAGACTCGCACCAATGATTTGATAGACTGGCCGAGGTCTACCACTGTATAGCGAGCAACTTCCGTGTAGGAAATCAACGACGGCAACCCCGTCCCAGCGGCTACGCTGTGACATCCCGCGCAGGCCTGCGTGAGGATGGGTTGCACCGTTGCGAACTCTGCTTCTTGCGCGCCCGCTCGTAACCATCGTACGATCTGTGTTCTCTGCGGCTCGGTGACATACTCCCCCATCGGGCCTCGAAGCGCCGCTTCTAGGCTAGTCGTTTCTCGTTGGCCGTAATATTTCATAATGACAGCGGCGACGAGTCCCATTCCGTGTTTGGTGTGCGGCTCCACATCAATCAAATAGAGGTAGGCTAAGGCAGAGAGGTACCCAAGTCCCATGGTCAGCAGGAACAGGGTGACCAAGACCTTCAGTGGGAATGAGAGGGTACGAAGCGTCATCGACGTCAGGGGTGTCGTCCTTCGAACCTTACCTGAAACCGTTCGGGATCTCGGTCAAACTGCTCTTTGCAGCCTTGACTGCAGAAGTAATATCGCTCTCCTTTGTAGATACTGGTCAATTGGGCGCCTAGAATCTCTACCCACATCCCACACACTCGATCCATTTCTTTCTTAGCTGTCATGGTCCCTGCCTCCTTTCGCATCGCCGAGGTGACTGGGCTGCCTTGTCGAGCACGCCGCCCTACAGTTGCACTACCCAGTTGCATGAGGCGCTCCCTTCCCTGTTTCCCGCCCGGAGCCACGTCACCCGGTGCAACTCGGCAGCTCAGACCTGAATCTCATGGGCTGAGCAATCTCCCGTTCCGCCTCAAGCCAGTCATCTAAGGCATGCCCCTCCTGGCAGCGGGGCTGTACGGACAGTTCATACGCCGGCGCTCGATTCGATCCCTGGCTTCATCTTGACTTGAGCGGAAGCCGGATGCTCACTTGGTTCGCGGGCAGGAACGGCCGGTTCAGCTTGTTGCTTGACCAGAATGCGTGCTTTCTTCGTCTGGCGACTGTGTGGCGAGGGAGCCATGTTCACACCTTTTGCTTGTTCAGACCTTGGCGATCATCGAGGTTTCACCTTCAGCCACGGACAATGGAGCAACGGACTGATTGAGACATGTTCGAGGAAACGCGGGCGTCTTTGCGATACGCCGCAACGTGTCCATAATCCGTTCCGGCTTGCCCCAATCGCACCAAAGCACGCCGGTCAACTCCATCACCGCGACAGATTCCGGGGTCCGTTGTAAGAAGTCCGATGAGAAGTTCTTCCTCGGCATGCTTTGATAAATGGCATCGAGCACGCGACCCTCCTGCGTCGAGCCGATCGTTTGTTCAAGCTGTTTAAAGAGACCGATGATGTCAGGGAAGTACTTCGCCCCGAGTGCCCACAGGGTACTCACCTTGCTGACCATGACAAAGGTGTTCCAGAGCGCTCCCGCACTGAGCGCGGCATCCGCCTGCGCGGCGGAGGGTTTCTCCAGGAAGGCCCGGACCGTGTGCACGGGTGCGTCGAGCGTTCCTACAGGCACTGGGACTCCTCGCAAAATCCATCCGTATTCGACTTCCAACCGGTCCGGCTGCACACCGAGCAGCAGCACATGGTCCGGCAATGACTCAACCACGCCGGTGGCTTGCCGTACGATATCCAGAAAGCGCGATTCGGGATACACAAAATGGTCCGACGGATAGATCACGACCGTTGCGCCTGGATCTCGGGCTCGCACATAGGTCAGAGGCAGGAAAATCCCCGCCGCAGTGTCGCGATTCTCCGGCTGCAAGAGCAAGGTCTCCACACATTGCCGTGTCAGTTGTGACTGGGCGTCAAGACGATGCTCCCGCGCGACCACCGCCACGGTCCGTATCGGCGGCGTCAAACTGGCTGCCCGATCGACTGTATGCTGGAGCATCGAACGCGTGCCCACGAAGGTGCAATACTGCTTGGGCTTGTGGCTGCCAAGCCACTGCTCAATCAGTGACCGCATCCGTTCCCCTTCACCACCCGCCAAGATCACCGACCACAGCCGCCCCGTTAAAGATCCACCGGACTCCATGACATTCCTCCTTGCTCCTGTCTCTGCGCGACAGAATCACTGGTTCACGTGCCGATGCAGGTCGGCACTCTCCCTCGAGACACGATACCTTCGTTGATGACTTTCGCATCAACGACTACCTGACCTCCTCAGGTCCCGCACAAGCCCGCGCATCACCATGCCAGAGCAACGGGAACCTCCTGGCCCTCTGCGATCTGCACCGGGACAACCGGCGATGCGCTGCTTCAGATCTTCAGACCATTGCGGAGGCATAGCTACTTTGGACTTGTCGTCCCGACCGTTGACCGACAGCCAGAAGTCGGCGCCAGCATCTCTTGGCAAGAGAAAGAGGTTCTGATCTGCTTTCCTCGACCCGACTGCTTCACGGTTTGCGGCCTTCAAATCCCTTCATGTAGAATTCCGGGTTCTGATCGAATTGCTCCTTGCACTCCTTCGCGCAGAAATAATAGCTCTCCCCATGATATTGACTGGTGAACGGCGCCGTGCTCTTCTCCCATCCACATCCCGCATACCCGGTCCATTTCTTTTCTCTGTAGCATGCTTCACCTCCCATCCCCTCTTGGTTGCGACATTGGAGCGCACACACCCTCTGCGTCTCCTGTCCCTACTCTCCTTCCCAGTGTCTCTGCCGTGCCCCAATCTCCTTGAGCTTGCTTTGCATCTCGTGGAGACAAAAGACTTCGCAGGCATCGACGAGGGCATCGAATTGCGTTCGATGGAGAAATGGTGATCGCAACCATCACCTCCGATCGATGGCGTCGGACAGGGTCATACAGAATGACATTGTCCCTGACCGAGATTTCATACCGCGAGGCCCTCTCTGTTTTCGACCGAATCCAGTCCGCGATCTCGCGCAACTGCGCCAGAATGGTTCGGCATTGCTCACAGCCGGGTCGCGGCGGTTCGGCTGCGTGCCCGTGGGCGCCGTAGAGTTCCAGACTGAAACCGATCTGTAGCGGCCGGTCGTCTTTGACCGGGAACTCCTCTGGCAAGACCTCCCAGCAGACTCGATGCTCGCTGACAAATCTGAGCCGCTCGAGGTTCCCAGCATCTCCTGACCCCGACATGTCGTGCTCTGTGCGATCGGCCTCTTGCATGGAACTGGATGTCCTTCCGTTCACCTGGGTCGGGACGCCTGCCCTCTCTTTCTTCGCTGGGGTCCCGACAATGTGACCCTTGGCTCGTTTTCTTGAATCTTCACTCGGCGCACCTCGCCTCGGCAGCAGGGATCGGTCCCGCAGCAGCCTGGATGGAGGCACCGGAACTGGAACTCGATCCATCGTACGGATGAAGCGAACGGGCCGAGCGTCAGGCTGAATCGGTGGACGCCAGCCATCACGCCCCCGGCTGCGAGCATCCCGCATGTTGTCCACCGTTCGTCTTGATCGGTCTTCCAGATCAGTTCACCTGGACAGTTCGTTCTGATGCTGAGGCGATCACCAACGTGGACCGATCCGATCGGTCTGGCAAACGTCCAGACGAGGGCATGGGGTACGATGGCATCACCGAGCGACAGTGGAGATTTACGACGCAGTGCCCCGTAGACCGCCTTCAGATGGTTTCGAAAGAGATCGTCGAATTCCGCATCCGAATCGGAGGATTGATCTTCACCAAACCACCAGAACCAATCGCTCCCTTCCGCAGCATAAAGCGCTTCGAACGCTTTGGGATGACGCTCCGGCGTTGCCTTGATGGAATCGAGCCATTCCCGGGTTTCGCGAAGGCGATCCCATCCACGATTTTCCTCGACCTCGCCGATCCAGGTGCCGAGATCGTTCCCAGGCCGCGAGCCGTTCTCGTCAATCCAACTCGCCTCGAACAGGTCGTAGACGCGGGGCCTTGCGGTCAGCGGGTGCGCAGGCACCCGCCGTGCGGGATTGCCTTCGAGGTATTCGCGGAATGTGACGGTGCGGATCTCAGGATCGCCGGCAAGCGCCGCGTACAGCGCATGCAGGAATGGCCGCGCCTGCTGCGGATAGGCCCCCCAGGCGTTTTCACCGTCCAGGATGATGGACACGATCCGGTTCGGCGGATCATCGACCTGCCACGCAAATCGCTCCTTCAGTTCACGCATGAAGTCCCTTGCCGCCTGTCGAGGGTCTGCATAGCGCTGATAGTGAAACCCGATCTTGTCGGACAGCATCGTGTCCCGGAAAAACACGGCCACCGCACGGCCGGCTTCATCTTCCGCGCGGTAGGCGCGACAGAGCACGTTCGAGTCTTGGACGTCGTAGCCATACTGCCCGGACCGCGCCAGCACGCCCCGATCCGTCGCGATCCAACGAATGCCAGACTCCGCCAACAGCGGAATCACCGACTGACCGACCGCACCCTCGGCGGGCCACATCCCAAGGGGAACATGTCCAAACCGTTCCTGGTAGAAGGTCACGGCCTGCCGCACCTGAGTCTTTGCATCCTCAGGCCGGTGGAAGCGCGTGGGGTGTGTAGCGCCATCGCGGTCGATCGTGGCCCGATTAGTATCCACAAGCAGCGGAAGGATCGGATGATAAAAGGGTGTTGTGGAGATCTCGATTTGTCCACGGTCTTGAAGCCGACGATGAATCGCTGCCAGGTTGCGCATGATTTTGAGTTGCGCGGCCAGCATCTGTTCGATCTGAGTCACGGTGAAGTCCCTACCCTGTTGGATGAGATCAGCCACGGAGACGGTCTCGCCATCTGGCAGCGATACGGGTCCTTCCTGAAACTCCGGCGCGAACCAGGCCAGGTTGAACCACATCTGGAGATCGGTCAGGTCTTGGGTGGCAAAGGGCTTGCCGTCCCGGCGTTGCTCAAAGAGTTCGCGATAGCGGGACCAGGGGTAGATCTGCCTATGCCAGTCCGCCTCGAAGAACGTGCTGAGGAGTTCCTCGCGCTGCGCGGCCGAGAGACGCGCGGCCGCCGTGAGCGTAAGATCCAGCGCCTGATCGGTGGCATCCCGTTCGGCGTAGTCTTCGATCTGCCACAGAAGGACCGGTGTGAGATTGATCGTGAGATGCACGTCGGGATACGACTCCAGCAGGGCCGCCATCGCGTAATAATCACGAGTGGCATGCAGCCGCACCCAGGGGAAGCGATAGGCGCCTCGTGCCTGCTTCGCGTGAAGATTCTTGTACATCGGCTGGTGCTGATGCCACAGGATCGCAAGATGAATCTTGGGACCGACTTGGAATCTAAAGGGGCCTGCTTCACAAGGGCCGGCTGGTGAGTTCCCCTGCAGCCGGTATTCCACGCAATCTCCGTCGGTAAACGGCCCGACGTTGACAAACCAATAGCTGTTGGCATCGCGGTTGAAGTTCCACGTCCCTTCGGCACGCCTGCTGTCCTCGGTTCCGCCCGGGTGCACAATGCGAACGTCGATCCAGGTTCGTTGGCCTTCCTCAATCGGCCAGGTGCCGAACTGGACGTTCACGTGCTGTCCCGCACTGACGTGAAACGGAAAGCGTGGCGTGTCCGATGTGAGATGCCAAATCACCATGGGCTGTGATGCTCCTGCTGCGTCCGTCTCATCGTAGTCCTCGAACTGCGCTCTCCCATGATCGCCTCATCAGCTAGCCGTCTACCCGCCAACCCATTCTCCTGACTTCCTCTTCCATCGTGGGACAAAGGCGGGCGTCGCCGCTGCATAGCGAGCATAGGTCTCGCCGAACGCTGCACGGACCTCCTCTTCCTCTTTGTGCGCGAGACGGACATACATCGCCACGAGTATGGGGAACATGAGCAATGTCGGAATGGTCGGCCACTGGAGGAAGAAACCCAGCATGATCACGATGAAGGCGGCGTACTGAGGATGTCTCATCCGGGCATAGGGGCCGGTTGTGGCGAGGCTCTTGGTTCGTTGTGCCCGGTACAAGACTTCCCACGACGCCGCCAGCAGAAAGAACCCTCCGAAGATCAGCACCTCACTGAAAATATGAATCGGGTCAACATGAGCGTGGCTTTTCATGCCCAACAGGGTATGCCACAGATGGCCGGTTTCGTGAGCATACAGGTTCACGTCCGGATATCGACTGCCCAACCAGCCGGAGAGCAGATAGATGGTCAAGGGAAATCCATACATCTCCGCAAACAGGGCCACGATGAATGCTGAGAAGGCGCCCAGGGATCGCCAATCGCGGGTCGTCCGCGGACGTGTGAAGCTGAATGCGAAGAGGATGAACACCAGCGAGTTGATGATCACCAACGACCACAACCCATAGGCTGATTCTTCATCCATGGGAATGCCCCCCAGCGTTGGCCTGTGAATCGGGCTCCTTCCCGCCTTGTGGCGAGTCGATGTCATGACCACCGTGTCGCCTGTGCAGGAGGAGGTGGAACAACGGACAGGCGAACAGGAATAGGTAGGGCAGCACCCCGAACAGATGCGCCCGGTGTTCGGTCACGAGGAAAAATCCCAGGACCGCGAGAAAGGCGCCGAGCACGAGCCGTCGGAGAGTATTCATCGGAAGAGCCTTTGGCTACAGGTGGACGATCGACCTATGCAACCGCTTTTACACATAGGCATTCGCCGTGTATTGTTGCACCATGCGATGCGTGTTGAAGAAGGACGCGTTGAACGCAATCGTCTGCCGCATGATCTCGCTCCATTGCTCCCGGCTCTGATAGAACAAGGGCGCGATCACCCCGCGCAGCTTGTCGTACAGCTCGCGGGCATCCCGGGCGCCGGACTGTTCCTGTGAAGCGGCATCAGCGGACCCGCGACCAATAGACCAGCCCGTCACGCCCTCGACAGAGCCTTCCACCCACCATCCGTCGAGGACGCTCAAGCTCGGGACCCCGTTATGTGCGGCCTTCATTCCGGAAGTTCCGGAAGCTTCCAAGGGCGAGAGCGGCGTGTTCAACCAGAGATCGACGCCTGCGGTGAGCAGCTTGGCCAAGTCCCGGTCGTAGTTTTCCAGGTACGCGATCGGGATCTCCGGTTTGAGCTGTGCAGCAATGCGGATGATCCGCCGAATGATCTCTTTCCCCGGCTCATCCTTGGGATGGGCCTTCCCTCCAAACATGAATTGGATCGGGCCCACCCTGCGGGCCATGTCGAGCAACTGGCTCGGCTCCGAGAAGATTAGACCCGCCCGCTTATACTGAGTGGCCCGGCGGGCGAATCCAATAGTCAGCGCGTCCTCGCGAAAGGGCAGGGAGGTTCGTTTCCGGACCTCTGCGAGCAAGCGCTGCTTGGCGTGGACATGCGCGGCCCAGATCTCTTGGGTCGGAATGCTGATGGCATGACGTAATGAAAAGGGATCCGCGCGCCAGCCTGGGATATGACGATCATACAGCGTGGCAAAGCTCTCACAGGTCCATGTTACGGAGTGCACCCCGTTCGTGATCGAATCAATGGCATACCCCGGGAACATTTCCTGCGAGACCTCCCCGTGACGCTTCGCAACGCCGTTCACGTAGCTGCTCATATTCAAAGCCAAAAGCGTCATGTTCAGCCGGTCCCTACCCCCCAGCATCTGCAGGACTTCCAGCGGTGCTGTATCGCCGAGCACCTGCTTCACCAGCTCATACGAGAACTGATCATGTCCGGCCGGCACGGGAGTATGGGTGGTGAAGATGCGGGCTTGCCTCACGCCATCGAAATCCCATCGCTTCATCGCTCTGTTTGCGCTCGCCGAGTAGCTCAAGGGCCAGCAAGGCCGCATGGCCTTCGTTCATGTGGAACCGTTCAAGGTGGATGTAGCCTAGGGCTCGAAGCATTTTGACCCCGCCGATGCCCAGCACGATTTCCTGAGCCAGCCGATACCGTTCATCGCCACCGTAGAGATGACTGGTCAACTCCCGATCACCGGCATCGTTCTCTTTGACGTTGGTATCTAAGAGCAGCAAGGGCACCACATAGCCTGTGAGCCCCGTGATGTCGTACTGCCATGCGCGAACCACGACGGAACGGCCTTCAATGGACACGCGGATTGTCGGTGGGAGCGGTCGGGCGAACTCCGAGACATCCCACTGTGCGGGCTGTTCATGCTGCGTGCCCCATTCATCGAGGTGCTGCTCAAAATAGCCGCGGCTATACAGCAGACTGACAGCGACGATGGGGAGCTTGAGATCGGCGCAGGAGCGCAACGTATCACCTGAGAGGACCCCCAAGCCTCCGCTATAAGTCGGCATGCCTCCGTCCGCCGCGACTTCCATCGACAAATAGGCGATGCGTCGGGTGACGGCCGGTGTTCCCGGCGCCAAGTCCGCCAAGCCGCTCGCATACTTGTCCGGGGTTGCCAGGAAGGTCCGTTTGCAGAGCTCCGAACAGAACCGGAAATCGCGACCCTGATGGACGACGGAGAGTCCACCAGCGGCTGAAACCATCATCCCGCAGACTGGATCTGTTACGGTGTTCATTGGCTGGACATTTCCTCTCTTCGTCCGTACAGGGTCGCGACGACGTTGAACCCGTCGGCTATGAGAACATTCGCTCCTACCTTCGGGTTAACGTGAGAATCTCTCGCTCCGCGTCTGCCCAGTCCTCCAGATCGCACCCATCCCGGCACCCTCGGTCGAGATAAAGCTCATAGGCCCGTTTGGCAACGTGTTCCTGTAGTTCATCGGATAAGGCGCCCTCATGTGGATTATCCTTCTGTATGGTGACGTCCTTTTCGTTGCGCATACCCTTCAAGTGTTGCTGTCTCATGTCAATCCTCCCTTTCTACTGATATCCATTCGAGTGGTTCTTCCTCATTCCGACGAGCATGGGCCTGCCATCATCGTTAACTCTTTGCCACCGACTCTCAACCGCTGACGTCAATGAATCGTATTGTCCCGTTTGAACTCGTGGGTCACCGCCTTTCACGGAGCGAACTGGATCGAACCGGTCACCAAGCTGAATCTCTTCGCGATATTGGCCTTCATGACACTCTGTGCTCATTGTCCCCAGGCTTTGGCGCACATGCCATCGACATATCGAGACACGATGACGACAAGGCGAAAGATCAATGGTGGCAGCACGAGCATCTGGATGACGGGGACAATGCCGATGTTGACGAGAGGCACGAGCGGCATCTGTTCATCATATGTCCACCAGCGCAGCACATGAACGGTTGTCCACTCGATGCCGACGCTGAGTGCGCCACCGGACGTTAGCATCACAAGGTAGCCTTCGACTCCCGGCTGCTCAAACTATGTTCGGCGACCCAGGGCCATCCAGCCGATGCCGAAGATCATTAAAACGAACAGGCCGTCCGCCAGACTCGCAGCCAGACAGAGCCACCACGGAATACTGGCTCCGCCGGGATCAATGTAGAGCTGCGACTGCATGCGCTCCCAGGGATAATTAACCAGGACCGCCACGACAAACAGCATCGTAAGCCGCCGGGCTAGATCCGACCGGTGCTCGGACGATGGCATACTCACGCCCTCCTTGCCATGAGAGGTTGCTGACTCGGTGCGGTTTCGGCTGCCCACGCAACCGCCAGAGTATCCATTCCTGATATTCTTGGTGCGCTGTCAGCTCTTGAAATACAACTTAGAGTCTTTCCTCCATCGAGTGTTCTTAGCGCGGTGGTCGCCGGCCAAATCATTAACTACATTGGGCTTTTAGGGCCCCTTCCGTGTCAAATCATAGTGTTCTGTGGCCAGATTCTGAGCCTCGTGCGCAGCCTTCCTCAAGGTTTCCGAAATAGCTTGGCAGTGCGCGATGTGTTGAGCCCTGGTGCGAACCCCGGTGGGCTCGCCTGGATGTCTTTCATAGAATTCGGCTATGGTATCCCAATAATTCGCTTTGGCTTTGAGCTCCTGAGCCTGTTGCGAATAGTAACGCTGCAGTCCCTGATGATCTCCTTTACTAATCATAGTCTCAAGAGGATCCGCAGCGAAAATTGGCATTGCGACCAGGAAACCGAGAACCAAAAATGCGCAAATCCATCTAAGCTTTAACATCCTACGCCCTCCTTGTTTGTAGCGAACCGTTTCGCCGGCTATGGTGAGTCATCTTCACTCCTCACCTATTTCATGCCCCTCTTCTTCTTGCTCCACGCCAGCGAGCCTTGGGGATACCGAAGATGCCGTGGCCCCGTCAGCATCATCTGGGAGCGTGACGCTGCCGAAGGCTCGCTCAATAGCGATGATGATGCTTGCCTTGCTCCTTCTTTCTTTACACGTATGCATATAAGACGAGATTTGGCTCGTAGCATTACAGTGTCCGTAAGCAAGGGAAACTTTTCCCCGTGGCATCCCCCCATGTGCACCTTCACAGTTCATAAACCCGTGTTCAGGACAGCAGTCCTTGCATGACGTGAGGAGTATCTGCTTGAGAGCTCGTCGCGCCCGATGCAAGCGTACTCTGATCACGTTGAGGGTACTGCCCAAGTCCGTTGCCACTATTGCCCGTGATTCTATCCGCTGCAACACCACGGCATACTCGGGTTTGAGTGTCGGAATCAGTTGATAGAAACATGCGCCCACAACTCATAGGCCGATCCTTCATCCATGGGAAGGGCCTCCGGTCTGGGCCTGTGAGCCGGGACCCTTCCTGCCTTGCTGAGGTTCGGAGTCATGCCTACCGTGTCGCCTGTGCAGGAGAAGATGGAACAACGGACAGGCGAACAGGAACAGATAGGGGAGTACCCCGAACACATGTGCCCGGTGCTCAGTGATCAGAAAGAATCCCAGGACCGCGAGAAACGCGCCGACCACTAGCCATCGTAGATTATTCATCGAAATGCTTCCCTTGTACCAGTGGACGATTGGTCCATGCTCTCGTGCTTACATATACGCATTGGCGGCATATTGCTGCACCATGCGGTGGGTGTTGAAGAAGGATGCGTTGAACGCGATCGTTTGTCGCATGACGTCGATCCAACGGTCTCGTGATTGGTAATACAGCGGCACGATCGTCCAGCGAAGCTTTTGGTATAACTCGCGCGCGTCTTCTTGCTGGTCGGTCCCTGGGCTCATCGTCCGTGAGCCGATCGACCAACCCGTCACGCCTTCGATGTGGCCTTCCAACCACCACCCGTCCAATACACTCAAGCTCGGTACACCGTTGTGAGCGGCCTTCATGCCCGAGGTGCCGGAGGCTTCGAGGGGCCGTTGCGGCGTATTCAGCCAGAGATCCACGCCGGCCGTCATGAGTTGAGCAAGCCTCAGGTCGTAGTTGTCGAGGTAGAGAATTGTGACGTCTCGTTGGAGCTGCTTGGCTGCTTGCACGATCCGCCGGATCATGTCCTTGCCCGGCTCATCTTTGGGATGGGCTTTGCCCGCGAACATGATCTGCAGCGGCCCCGCCTTCTTGGCTACATCGAGCAATTCATGAGGCGACGACAGAACCAAATCGGCCCGCTTGTACAAGGTCGCGCGGCGCGCGAAGCCGATTGTGAATGCGTCAAGACTCAGGCGCTGCTGCGTGCGCCGGTGCACTTCTTCGAGCAGCGCGGCCTTGCCCTTCACATGAGCATCCCAGATCTCCTGATTCGGGACGCTGATGGCGTAGCGCAATGTGAAGGGATCCATACGCCAACCGGGGATATGCCGGTCATAGAGCGTCGCGAAACTGTCGCCTGTCCAGGTTGCTGAATGAACGCCGTTCGTGATGGAATCGATGGCGTACCCGGGAAACATTTCCTGCGAAACTATCCCATGTCTTTTCGCAACCCCGTTCACGTAGGTGCTCATATTCAGGGCGAGAAGCGTCATGTTCAGACGGTCCTTGCCGCTGAGCATCTGCACGACATCGAGCGGCCAGTACGATCCTAGTACCCGGCTCGTCAGTTCGTAGGAAAACTGGTCATGTCCGGCTGGAACCGGTGTATGGGTGGTAAAGACACAGCGCCGTCTGACCTCGTTGAAATCCCATTCTGCTTGTTCCTGCTGTTTGCGTTCCCGTAAAAGATCGAGCGCGAGTAGACTCGCATGGCCTTCATTCATGTGAAACCGTTCCAGCTCGCTGTAGCCGAGCGCCCGCAGCATGCGGAGTCCACCGACACCTAAGATGATCTCTTGAGCGAGTCTGTAGCGTTCATCGCCTCCGTAGAGAGAGGATGTGAGTTCTCGGTCGAGGGGCGCATTACCCTCGCAATCGGTGCCCAGCAACAGCAGCGGTACGGTGTAGCCAGTGATTCCCAGCACGTCATACTGCCAGGCTTGAACAGCGACCGATCGGCCTTCGATTTGCACCTCCACGGTCGTGGGGAGGGGGCGAAGCAGCTCGGTCGGATTCCACTCCACGGACTTCTCCCGTTGAGTGCCGTCCTCATCCAACTGCTGATCGAAATAGCCCTTCCGATAGAGAAGGCTGACCGCCACGACGGGAATCTTGAGATCCGCACAGGATCGCAAGGTGTCGCCCGCCAAGACGCCGAGCCCGCCGCTGTATGTCGGCATGCGGGGGTCCACCGCTACTTCCATGGAAAAGTAGGCGATCCTCCGAACGATGTCGGGTTGGCCCGGAGAGAGGCCGGTTGTTCGACCGGCATACTTGTCCGGGTCCGCGAGGAAGATGCGCTGGCAGAGATCGGAGCAGAGGTAATAGGTGGTCCCGTGATGAAAGGCGGGACGCCCTTCCTCAATGGAGACCATCATTCCGCACACGGGATCCTTTACTCGTTCCATATGAGCCTGCTCCTAAGGAGCGATCGGTAACAGTGCGTCTCTGGGAGTCCATCTGTACCAGTTGCCCCCCTTGGCCGAGTTGGTTAGCCATCGCATGGTTTCCTCCTTCTCTCTTTGCGGTGCCACCACGCCAACAGCGTGACAATCAGGGGCGGCAGCACCAGCATCTGTGCCAGCGGAGCCACTCCGATGTTCAACCCAGGAACGAGAGGCATGCGCGGGCTGTAGGTCCACCACTGCCCCACATGGATTGTGCTCCACTCGATCACGGCGCTGACTACCGCTCCCGACAGCAGCAGGACGGCGTACCCTCGCGCGCCCGGTCGGAGATACCAGTCGGGCTGTCCGATCACCAGCTTGCCGATCTGGAAGATCAGGAGAACCACCAGACCGTCTGCGACACTCGCAACCGCACACATCCACCATCCAACATCCGCCCCGCCAGGCAAGATATACAGACCGGACTGGGCCCGTTCCCATGGATAGTTGACGACCACGGCAAGACCGAAGAGAACGATGAGCCGCCGATTGAGCACGTCGCTCCATCTCACTCTTTTCGAGGGCTCAGGCACTCCATTCATCAGCTGGCGCTCACATTCACGATGTCCAGTGCCTCTCTCAATATGACCCGCGCCTCAGGTCCTGAAGAACCTCTCAGACAAAAGAAGGGTCAGGCCTGTATCCTCGGCAACGCAAGAGTCTCTCGTTCCGCATCGATCCAATCTTCCACGTCCCACCCCTGCCGGCAGCCCCGCTCGAGATAGAGCTCGTAGGCTCGCTTCGCAATCTGTTCGCGAAGGTCATCGGACATGATCCCTTTCGGGATCGCAGCCTGTGTGACATCAATGTGGTCATTGTGAGGTTTCTTCACATGCCGTGGTTTCATGCTCCCTCCTCTCAAGTCTTATGGATGGAATCTTTATTGGGTCCTGCGAGCTGTCGAAACGTGACTGCAACCGTGGACCGAACCATGGTGGACCAGGCTCGCCGCAGAATCGTTTGAGCAATCCGCATGGCGATCATCGTGTTCCCCATCAAGGCATGGCCGGCTCTTGTTCGCGATGCAGCTTGGCGAGAGCCTCTGCTTCTTCGGCAGCCTTGGTGTAATACTGCATAAAGTCCCGACAATGCCTGAGCAGCTCTCCTTTGGACTCTTTTGGAGAAAGCGGATAGGCGGGCGCTGCGTATCGCTCACCCATCTGACGCATTTCTTCTGCCTTACCACGCAGGCGCAGGGCCTCCTGCTCATACCAGCTCGACAGTCCATTGTGATCGTTACGTTCAATCAGTTCGCGTGGCGGACCCGTCGAACAGGCCACGACCGCCACGACGAACAACAGGACGAACCACGACACCTGCCGCGAGATCTTCATCGGCGCTTCTCTCCTTCGAGTAATGGAGCTTCGCACAGGTTGACAAGAGTGCCGCCGAGGCATCTCTTCGCATCAGTTGCGAACACAGATCGCCTCGGCGTCCCTCATCGAACAGTGATACGTTCCCGCGCGACTGCCTATGGTCCCTTGCGCGTGAGACTCAAGTGCTCGCTCGCCAAGGCTGCAGCCTCGTCAGCCATCTTCCTATAGTTTCTGGCAATCTGACGGCAATGGGCCGCTTCATCTGCGATGTCACTCGACTTATAAAGCTCTGGATGATGTTCGTAGGACTCCGCGGTATTGTCCCAGAACCGCGCTTTCGCTTTGAAATCCTGCGCCTGATCGGCGTAGTACATCGCGAGTTCCTGATGATTCCCCTTGGCAATCCCAGGCTCAGGACCTGTCGCAGCAAAGCTTGGAGTGGCCAAGACCAGCAAGAGGACGATGAATGGTAGCCCCCTTAGAACCTGTCGCATTGTAATCCCTCCTTTTTATTTGGCAGTGACCCATTCACTGCCTGTGGTGGCACCCGAGCAACCGCTGTACCACGTCCGTGGAACGTCATTTACGTGAATTTATTACTCTGATTACCGTCACACATCCTCTCTTGCTACCGAAGCACCGTGGCGATAAAGGTCAGCTTACCAATTTTAGCTGTAGCGTAATGCCACCATGGTTGAGATGTTGGTATAATCAGATTGCCCTGGCGCATCCGAACCAGCCTGGCGCCATGGGTGCCGGTCGTACGTCGAGAACGTCATCGGTTCAATGCTCCACGTGCTTCTTGCTCCATTTTCCTTCATTGCTCTTGCTTGTTCTCGCTCCACCACCGCCACATGACATAAACAGGCGGAATGACAAACAATGTGAGAATCATGGCGGAGAAGACTCCGCCCACTTGTGGAGCGGCGATCCGCTTCATCACATCCGCTCCTGTGCCTGTCGCCCACATGACCGGGATCAATCCGATGACATCGACAAAGCCGATCATCGCCATCGGCCTGATACGTTCGACGGCGCCAAGCTGGACAGTGTCGATCAGATCTTGCAATGTCGTAAGGCCGCCCGCCGCCTTGCGCCGCGCGCAGGCTTCGTCCAGATAGGCCAGCATCACGGCACTGGTCTCGGCCGCCGTTCCCACCACGGTAATGAGTCCCACCCACACGGCGATGCTCATGTTGTAATCGAGGATCGAGAGGTACCAGATAGCCCCGACCAAGGAGAGCGGCACTCCCACCATCACCATGAGGGTTTTTGCTACCGACTCAAACGAAAAATAGAAGGTGACGAAGATGATCACGAGGGTCAGTGGTACCACCAGCTTCAACCGCTCCTTGACCCGCTGCATGAACTCGTACTGGCCGGACCAGACGAGGGTATAACCAGCCGGCAGTTGCACCTTGTCTCTGACGGCTTGCTTGAGATCCTCTACGTAGCCGCCGACATCCCGCCCCGCCATGTCTAAAAAGACATACCCGGCAAGCATGCCGTTTTCGTCTCGGATCATGGGAGGACCGCTGACGAATCGCAGCGTCGCGAGTTGGGCCAGCGGCACTTGCGCACCGGTCGGTGTGTCCACGATAACTCGTTGGAGCTTCTGCGGATCGTCCCGTAATTCCCGCAGATAACGCACGTTGATCGGGTAGCGTTCCCGCCCTTCGATGGTCGTCGCGATGTTTTCTCCACCGATGGCCGATTCGATGATTCTGCCGACATCCATGAGTTTCAGTCCGTAGCGAGCGATCTCCTCGCGGTTGATATCGAAATCCAGGAAATATCCGCCGGATACCCGTTCCGCATAGGCGCTCCTGGTGCCGGGAACATCTTTCAAGACCATCTCCAAATGTTTTCCGATCTCCTCGATCTGCTTCAGATCAGGCCCGAAGATCTTGATCCCCACGGGGGTACGGACACCGGTCGTCAGCATATCGATTCGTGCCTTAATCGGCATGGTCCAGGCGTTCGTCACACCGGGGAATTGCAGCGCGCGATCCATCTCATCAATCAGGCCTTCATAGCTAATGCCAGGCCGCCACTGATCTTTCGGCTTCAGCTCAACGATCACTTCCATCATGCTGAAGGGCGCGGGATCGGTGGAGGTTTCCGCTCGTCCGGCCTTGCCGAACACATGGTCCACTTCGGGAAAGGAGCGGAGATTCTGGTCCATGGTCTGCAGCAGGCGCCCCGCTTCCGTGATGGAAATCCCCGGCAAGGTCGTCGGCATGTAAAGAATCGTCCCTTCGTAGAGCGGGGGCATGAATTCAGACCCCATCTGTTGATAGAGCGGGACGATGCTGGCCATCAGCGCGAAGGCTCCGACCACGACCGCCTTTCTGTAGCGGAGGGCAAGGCGAAGCCCAGGCGCATAGAGCCGTTGGAGTGAGCGGCTCACCGGATGCTTCTGTTCCGGAAAGATCTTGCCGCGGATGAACGTCGGCAAGCAGGCCGGGACCAAAGTGACTGCCAACACAGCACACATGGCGATGGCGAGGTTATTGGTCCAGGCGAGCGGCTTAAACATCCGGCCTTCCTGTGCCTCGAGTACAAAGACTGGAATGAAGGAGATGGCGATCACAAGAACCGAGGCAAAAATCGGCGGTCCCACTTCCTTCGCGGAATCGATGAGGACTTGAAGACGCTCCCCCACTCGTCCATCCCGCTCCCACTCCTCTAACCGTTTGTGGGCGTTGTCCACCATCACAATGGCCGCATCCACCATATCGCCGATGGCCACGATGATGCCGCCGAGCGACATGATATTGATGCCGATCTCCATCAGGTACAGGGGAATGAACGCCAGCAGCACGGCGATGGGCAGGGTGAGAATCGGCACGATGGCGGACCGAACGTGGAGCAAGAAGGCGATGATGAGCACACCCGTAACGATGAGCTCTTCCAGGAGACTTTCGCTTGCCGTGGCGATCGATTCGTGGATCAAGTCGCTCCGGTCATAAACTATGACGACCTTGACCCCTTTCGGCAGGGAGGGTTCCAATTCCTTGAGCTTGGCTTTCACCCGCTCGATCACCTTGAGTGCGTTTTCGCCGAACCGCATCACCACGATGCCTCCTGCCACTTCCCCCTGCCCATTCAGTTCCACGAGGCCCCGACGCATATCAGGCCCCAGCCGGACGGTCGCGACATCGCGCAAGAGAATCGGCGTCCCATTCTCGTTGACGCCGACGGCAATCTGTTCGATGTCGCCGACCTTCTTGATGTACCCACGCCCTCGAACAACGTATTCGATGCCGGAAAATTCCACGACTCGCCCACCGACATCATTATTGCTGTCACGAATCGTTTCGATGATGGAGGGAAGAGAGAGACGATAAGCCAGGACCTTCGTCGGATCGAGATTGACTTGGTACTGCTTGACAAAGCCACCGATACTCGCCACTTCGGCGACGCCTTCCACGGCGCGGAGCCAATAGCGGAGGTACCAGTCCTGGAAGCTTCGCAACGACGCAAGATCTTGTTGGCCCGATTCATCAACCAAGGCATATTGAAAGACCCAGCCCACGCCGGTTGCGTCCGGGCCGAGCTGCGGCGTGACGCCCTCCGGCATCCGCCCCGACAGCTGATTGAGACGTTCGAGGATCCGCGAGCGCGCCCAGTAAATGTCCGTGCCGTCTTTAAACAAAATGTAGACGTAGGAATAGCCGAAATCCGAAAAGCCACGGACGACCGTCACGTTGGGAGCCGACAGGAGCGCGGTGACAATGGGATAAGTAATTTGATCTTCGACCAAATCCGGCGAGCGGCCCTGCCAGGTCGTATAGACGATGACCTGTGTGTCGGAGATGTCGGGCAGCGCATCGATCGGCGTCTGCCACATGGCCCACAGCCCCACGGCAGACAACGCAAAGACGAGCAGGAACACGATGAAACGGTTTCTCGCACTGTATTCGATAATCCGTTCAAGCATGATCGGTCACTCGCTCATCTTCATGCCGGGCATCCCGCCCATCCCGCCGACAGCCGCTTTCAACTGGCTCTCGGAGTCGATTAAGAAGTTCGCCGATGTGATGATGTGATCCCCTTCCTTGAGTCCCTCCGCCACCTCCACCCAGTCGCCGGCACTCACGCCAAGCGTGACGGATCGCCATTCCAGTTTGCCGCCTCCGTGATGGATGAAGATCAGCTGACGCTCACCGGATTCAATAATCGCGTCACGAGGGACCGCAAGACGTGTCCCAAGCGGAATCTTCAACGCCACATTCGCGTACATCTCCGGCTTGAGCTTTTCACCGGGATTCTTGAGCTCGAATCGAACCTTCGCCGTCCGCGTCTTGGGATCAAGCGTTGGATAGATGAAGCCGACATGACCGTGGAGCTTCGTACTGGGATCGTAGGGGAGCGTGACCGTGGCCCCTTGGCCGACGGTGATGAAGGGCAACTCATACTCATAGATGTCACCTAAGATCCAGATGTGGGCCAGATCGGCGATCATGTAGAGTTCTGTTCCCGGGCTCACGTATGTCCCCCGGCGCGCTTCCATCCGAGTCACGGTTCCGGTGATCGGGGAATGCATCGGCAACGTGCGAAGGACTTTTCCCGTTTGCTCAAGTTCTCGGATGTGATCCTCGGTGATGTCCCACAATTGGAACCGACGACGGGTCGCTTCAAGCAGATCCTTCGCCCCACGGGACACTTCCGGAAATTCGCTTTGACCGAGCTCCTTGATGCTCTGCAAAGCCAACAGATACTCCTCTTGGGTGGCGACGATATCCGGGCTGTAGATGGTAAAGAGGCTCTGACCCTTCTTCACGTGATCCCCGATGGCGCTCACAAAGAGTTCGTCGATCCAGCCGGCGAATTTGAGGTTCACACGTGCGAGGCGCCGCTCATCGATCTCTACCCGGCCCACCGTGCGAACAACTTTTTCAAGCGGGCGCCTTGCGACTTCCTCGAATCTCACACCGATCGTCTGTAACCGCTCAGGGGCAATCGTCACGGTACGTGACGTCAGTTCCGGTGACGGCGAGGACAGGTCCCCTCTCGTCTGTGCTTTCGACATTGGCTTGTCCCCTGGATGCTCCATACCAGGCATGGGCTCATGGGTCGGCATCGTCTCAGGATGCGTCTCGGGTGGGGCAGGCGCGGAATCCCGGGTTGCCCACCACCACGCAATGGCAAACCCCACAGTGAGCAGAACGACCACACCGATAGAGAGAGGACGACGACTCATTGGCCCTGGGTTCTCTCTTGGACGACCCCGGTCAAAGGCCCACCGGTTGCGGCTTCCAACCGCGCGAGCGCTTTCTCATGGGAGACCATCTCTCCATGGAGTTCCAATTCACTTTCCTGCAACGTCAAAAGGCTGTTCAAGAGCGTGAGGAAATCCACTTTGCCGACTGCATAGCTCGATTGCGCGGCTCGGAGGGCCAAGGTCGCCTGCGGAATGATCGCATCACGCAGAATGGTAATCAGCCGTTCGGCTCGCTGGGCTTGGACGAAGCTATCCTTTACCTGAAACAGCAGATCCTGGCGGGTCGCTATGAAATCTTCGCGGGCACCTTCAAGTCCTGCCAACGCTTCACGTACCCCTTGCTTCTGCTTCGATTCATAGAACAGCGGGATCTTGATCCCCACCATCACTTGGTAGCCGTTGTCATTGATCTTGTCGTTGCGGATGCCGAGGGCCGTCACATCGAAATCGGGATAGTACTGTCGTTTGGCGAGTGAGACGGACCGTTCCGAACGATCGATACCTTTTGCTGTCGCTAACAGCTGAGGGGATAACTCCTCGGCGCGGCGGCTCAGTTCCTGGAGGGGGATCGTCAGAATCGTGGGATACACTTCTTCCGGGATCCCGAGCGATCCGGCGGGTGGACGATTCAGGAGACGATTAATCGCCGCGTGAAGGCTCTCCTTCTGCTGGTCCAGGACGGCCAGCCGATCCAGAACACGTGAAATTTCGACTTGGGCCCGGAACACATCCTGTTGGGCGGCTTGTCCAACACTATATCGAGCCTTGGCCGTTTTTTCGAATTGGGTCAGCAGCGCCTTGTTCCTCTCCACGATGTCGATGCTCTTATGGACGAAGTGCAAGCTGTAGTAGGCCTCTTTCAGTGCGGCGACGAGTCTCAGCCGGGTGGCATTGTATTCCTGCTCCAACCGTTCGGCGTCACGTTGCGCCACTTCCCCCTTCAGCTTGAGCTTGCCCGGAAAGGGGATGTCTTGCCCGACGCCGTACATCACTCCTTCCACTACGGGAGGCACCATCGGCATGCGCTGATAGCCGATTTGGAGACGCGGATCAGGCAAGGTCTGCACTTGTGGCACGACCGCTTTGGTGGATTCCCATCGTTGGCGGGCCGCCTTGATTTCAGGATTCGCGGCTTCAAATTCTCGAATGAGACTGGAAAGATCCAAGCGAGGTTCGGCCGTTTCGTCGGCCGCGCTGACCGGCCAAGGCAGAAGCAGCGTCAGCGTAATCAGCCACCCAATCCGCATCATTGAAAGGGGGATACGAGTTTGTCTCATGACCTACCTCCGACGGTAAAAGACATTACCGCCCGCTGCGCTTCAGCAGCCAAACAGCGAACGGCGACACCGGAGGTGTAGATCAGATTCGGAGAACCGAGGAAGAGCTTATGGAGAGGGGAACAGAGGAATACGCGCTACTCCAAGACCATATCATCTCAAGCGAGACACTCTTGGGTAATGCCGGACCTCTGGCGAGAGACAACACAGGATCACCTACCACGACCATACTGTTTTTGACCTGACGCTCAGGCGACGCGGTGAGCGATGGCGGACACATGAGGCCCCCGTCCATCGGACAGGCCGTATGGTTCATCTCTTCAGCCAGCTGTGCCGCATCGTCGGCCAAGGATAGATCCGGCACCGTACACATGGTCCCGACGATCTGACAGAGGGCGAAGAGCAGGACCAGGCTAAAGAACCGCATCCTCAGCTTAGCAAGTAGCCAACCGTTCATAGCGCGATAGCTTGCCTCAATCCCACCCGACACGTCAAGCTCAAGCCTATGTCTTAATTCTTCTGTTGCGCAGAACTCGCTGCGCAGATCTTGTGAATCTCGAGAACAGGAATCACACACACAAGAAGACGGAATTCCAACCGACATGAGCCGAGGACTACGAGTATAATGCGATACACTCGGTAAAGAAGGGGCTTTTCCATGACTACTCCAAAGAAGGAACCACTCGGCTTGTCTTCTAATGCCGACTCCGTCATTCATCGACTCCTAGAGAATCGATCCCTTTTCGAGGCATTCTTGCGCCGCCGAGTGGAGGATGATTTCATCGTCCAGGACCTGCTTCAGCAAAGCTTGGTGAAAGCTATCCAGCAACAGCATTCGCTGAATAATGAAGAAAGCGTCGTACCGTGGTTTTATCGCATACTTCGTAATACCGTGATCGATTACTATCGTGCAAAAGCATCCGAGAACGCCCGACGAAACGATTTTCTGGAAGAAGCTAAGGTCTTATCCGACGACCATGTCCCGTCGTTGGATGAGGTGAAAGCGACAGTGTGTGGTTGCCTGGATGACGCCATATTGGTCCTTCGGCCAGGCTATTCTGATTTGATCCGACGGATCGATTTAGGGGGAGAGACTATCTCAGTGGTTGCAAAAGACTTGCAGATCACGTCAATAACGCAACGGTTCGCCTTCATCGCGCCCGGCAGGCTTTGCGACAAAGTTTGGAGCAGGCATGTGGCGTATGCAGCACGCATGGTTGCCTGAACTGCACCTGCAACGAATCCTGAGGCCTCGCGAGATTTCCTCCTATTGCCGCACCTTCCCGTGTGAACTGTAATATCTGTTGTCTCCTTTCGTCTGTAGAGGTGTACGAGGCGAATCAATCGCCTCATAACTCACCCACGATAAGGAGGTAATTATGCAGTTATTAGCGGTACAGATCGACGGTATGACATGCGGGCATTGCGTTGAGCAAGTTACCGAGACCTTGAAGACCTTAAACGGTGTGCATGTGCAGTCAATACAGGTCGGAAGCGCCACGGTGTCCTTCGACCCCCGTAAGATCTCACCGGAAGGCATCGTCAAAGCCATAGAAGCGCTTGATTATAAAATTACCCAGGAACATTCACGAGAATCGGAAACGAAAGAAGTGTCAATGAACCACTCCGCTCCGCATCACCATTCGACTTCACCTGAGGCCGCCTCACTCACCTCTCTCGCTTTTTCTGCGACAGCCCATTGTCTGACGGGGTGCGCCATCGGCGAAGTTCTTGGCATGGTTGTCGGGACGTATCTGGGGCTGGCCAATACAACCACGGTGGCCATGTCAGTGGCACTAGCTTTCGTCTTTGGGTACCTGTTAACAATCAAACCGCTGTTAAAGCATGGGGTGGTGTTACGCCCGGCGCTTGGTCTCGCCTTCGCGTCCGACACGTTGTCCATTGCGACCATGGAAGTCATCGATAACGCCGTGATGTTAATGATTCCAGGCGCCATGGACGCAGGTTTGGGGACGCTCCTCTTTTGGGGCAGCTTGGCTTTTACCTTGGTGCTAGCATTTGTGGCAGCAGTGCCAGTGAATCGATGGTTACTGAGCAAAGGTCGTGGGCATGCCCTGGTTCATCAATATCATCATGCCCATTCATGCTGAGAAGGGCAAAGTATTGTGTTCCGCTTAACGCCTAGAGAGGAGCTCAGTGTCCGTGCTGAACACCAAAAAGCCTCAGGGATTTCGGTTCATAGAGCCGGGGATTGCCCTTCAGCTGAATAGATGAAAGGTAATAAACGTCCTACGTCCCCAACGTGGCAAGAGACTACGAGCCTGATTGAAAAACTGAAGCAAAAGAAATATCGGTATACAGGCGCAAAGTTACACGAAGAATATGCCGATTTTGAGTTAGCGGCTATGTTATACTAGAAAAACTCATGTTACAGCTCAGACACTCAACTCTGTTGCTGATTGGACTGGTTCTGCTGCTTGGAGTCCAACTTACTGGTCTCACGTGTCTGGATGAGTGGCAAGGTGCGATCCACTCAACACAAGCTGAAATCGTGGACAATTCTCCGTCTCCTGAGGGGAACGTGTTGGATCATGGGTGTCCCTGCCATTTTGTATTCCAGTCGGTCCTCCTCGCCGCTCCTGAGATCCTGTCTCCTCACACAGATGATGTAAACTTACCGCCCTCGTTATACGTGCCAACCTTCGTCGTGTCCCTCTTCCATCCTCCTCTCAGCATCTAACGCATCACAAGAGTCGTTGCACAGAGTGCGATCAAGCTAGCATTGTCTGCCATGCGGACAATGAAGTTTGCTGCTGCACTATACGATCATGAATTTATCGGCAGCAGGCACGCTGCCGCGCATGACTGATGGCTCAATACAAGATACAGAGCGACGAAAGGAGCAATCTCATGATGGGGATGCGAGGATCCAATTGGGTGGGATTTGTAATGTTGGTGATCTTTATCCCTCTCGCTGAGCCGATATGGCTGTTCCTGGGGTTCGACGCCCCGGAATTTGATAGCACGAAGATCCTGTGGACTATTCCGGTTGCAGCCTACGTCATTGGTGCAGTCGTATTGTTAATACGAGGAGGTCCGGACCACGACCTATCCTGATTCCTGGTTTTGCGATGAGGCGAATAGACGCTCCAAGAGCGTGAGGATGAAGGGAGCTATTTTCATGATGGATATGCGCTGGTGGAATTGGGTGGGAGTTGCGATGCTGGTGATCCTCCTCTTTAGTTATGTGCCGATATCGCAGTTCGTGTCGTCGGACACCGAGAACATTAAGTGGATTGTAGCCTACGTCATCGTTGCCACTTTACTGTTAATAAAGGGAGCGGGCAGATAGTGACGAAGCTTCTCGCAATAAGCACGTATTCTGCTAATCCGTCAATCGATGCACGCACTGGGTCTAACCAGTGTTTGAAATAATTTGGAGTAAGGATGGTCGATCACGAGTCGCAGTGTCACTCATGTGATGAGCAGGAAGAATTCGGCGAGCTGCTCAAGTACACCGGGGCAGGATTTGCAGGTGGACTCATTACCGGCGCAGTACTCGATCATTCTGGATTCCACCAAAGCGCACTCGGTCAATGGCTCGTTCGCACGCTTCCGGAGAAGGAGAAAGCCTGCTTGAAGGCATCTATGCCCTCCGGCAACGCATGCGAGGTTCAGTTGGGTCAATGGCCGAGGCGTACGGGTGAGGAAAGTTGTCTGGAATGGTGCTTCCGTGGGTCATCGATTGGGGAAGCGGAATGATCGGAATCGATGTCTACGGAGTGGAAGGCTTTTACATCCCGTTCTTTTACGCGTTGAGCGATCAATTTGGAGCGAATGTCGCCAGCGACATCTTCCTTCGAAAAACATCCGTGGCCTGGGGAAGAGCCCTAAGAGAATGCATGAGACATCCCGTCATGCTGAGCAGTGCTGCTGCAATTATTCTCGTGGTCCCTATTGGCCTGCTAACCGCGAGGCTGTTGGGGTTCAGTCCCACGACACAGACCTTAACGGCCGTCGAAACAATTTGTTGCCAATCTCTGTTGGATACCGCCGCTTATCGGTTGGGTGATGCGCAAGTAACTGTCCCTTACAAGTAAGGAGGAGTTGTCATGGTACATCTGCCGCCGCGAACTCTGTTTTTGGCCGGAGTCCTTTTGCCGGCACTCCTCACCGGCACAGTGGTCCTGGCGCAAGTACAGGAGAGTCGGTCCTATCGATTAGAGGAAATGATTGGCATGGCCCTGCAGAACAATCCTGGTTTGCAAGAAGCAGCCAGCCTGGTCACGCGAGGTCAAGGGCTTAAAACCACTGCTTCGGCCTATCCCAATCCATCCATTGATGGAACTTTCGGACCGGGCAGAACCCGCGAGTCTCTCGGAAATACTCACTTCTTCGAGCGTGGCATAACGGTGAGCCAACCGCTGGAGTGGCCCGGTATGCGCCAAGCCCGACAGCGGGCGGCTGAGGCTGGATTGGCCGGATTTGAGGCGACCGTCGCTGCGACTCGGTTAAATGTCCTTGCTGATGTCAAAATCGCCTTTTACCAACTACTTCTCGCGCAGCGCAATGCGCAATTGATCACGGAAGCTCTTGCCATCGTGCAGGACTTCCACCGCAGCGTCAAAGCTCGCGTGGATGCTGGGCAAGCGAGACCGTTTGAAACCCTAAAAGCAAATGTGGAAGTTCAAAAGGTCGGCAATGATCTGAATCACGCTCAACACACCTTGATTGTCGCGCGGTCTCGACTCAATGCGCTAACCGGTGGTCTGCTCGGCAAAAACTTCGGTGTCCAAGGGGACTTCGTATCATCTCGGCGAGAACTGAATCTCGAAGACTTAATTGCGAGCGCCATGGAACAGCACCCGACGGTTCATCGCGTCCGGAAAGAAATCGAACGGGCGGGGCACAGCATTGTACAGGAACGCCAATCCCTGATTCCTTTTGTCACGGTCTCCGGCCTCTTTCATCAGGAAGCGGCCGAGACGGCCTATTTGGCTCGATTAAGTGTGCCCATACCGCTGTGGTATCGACGGCAGGGAGAAATCACCGTGGCCTTGTCGGCGAAGCAACGCGCTGAAGCAGAACAAGTAAGGATGCAAAATGAACTGGTGTCAGCGATTACCGAATCTGTGGAGGAAGCCCACGCCGCACAGGACCAGCTCGAGGTGTTTGAGAAAGGGTTATTGAAACAGACGGAAGAGACGCTGAGGATTGCAAAGATTAGCTTTCAGCAAGGCGCGGCGAGCCTTCTGGAGTTCATTGATGCCCAACGAGTGCATAGACAGATGTTGCTGGAATATGCCCAGGCGCGAGCGAATCTCTCCGTCGAGTTGGCGCGGTTGGAACGTTGGACAGGGGAAATTCGATGAGCTGGCCGCACTTCCTGTCACGAACGCGCATTGAAGCGATCTGCAGCCTACTCGTCTTTCTTACTGTTGGCTGTAATGACGGTCGTGTAGAGCAGTCGTCGCCACAAGCAACGGCCGAGCAAGAGAAAGGACAGGCGGGTCATGAGGGCGGTGATCCACATCTACTGACCGTTCCACCGGAGGCACTCACAGGACAAGCGTTTCAGACAACCGTCATCGAACGCCGCCCCTTTCGTGATGAAATCACGGCTGCAGCCACGATCAAGCCCAACGAATATCGTCTGGTGCATCTGAGCCCTCGCATCGAGGGCCGAGTCATTGAGGTCAAGGCGGTGCTGGGTCAACACGTCAAGTCAGGGCATGTCCTGGCCCTCCTGGACAGCATCGAACTTGGCCAAAAGAAATCCGACTTTCTTCAGGCGAAGACGAACCATGAGGTCGATAAGCGGAACTATGTTAGGGAAGAGGGGCTGTACAAAGAGCAGATTACCTCGGAAAAGGAATTCCTGGACGCCAAGGGGCGCCATGAAAAGAGCCTTGCCGCCTTCCGCGCTGCTCATGAAGCATTACGCCTCATCGGCCTGTCCGAGGAAGACATCAAACGTATCGATTGGAGCACTAAAGGCCAACCTCTCTCCTATTTCCCTTTGGTTTCTTCCTTGAACGGAACCGTCATCGAACGGACGATTACGCTCGGAGAATTAATCAGTCCGAAGGATAAGGCCTTTACGATCGTCGATTTGTCTACAGTGTGGATCATTCTTGATGTCTACGAGCAGAATCTCGCGGCTGTTCGAGTAGGGGCCAATGTGGAAATTACGGTGGACGCCCTTCCCGGAGAAACCTTCAAGGGAACAATCGTCTACCTCAGTAACATGCTGGACCTTGCGACCCGCACGATCGATGCGCGTGTAGAAATTCCAAATCCTGATGGCCGTTTCCGGCCGGGCATGTTTGCCCGGGCTGCGGTCATCTTGTCGGAGCGCGGCAATGATGCGCTGGTCGCGCCGCTGGACGCTCTCCAACAGATGAACGACCAGACCGTGGCGTTTGTGGAAAGGAAACCAGGCACATATGAGCTAAGAGAGGTGGCCGTGGGACGGCGATCACCGCCGTATGCCGAGATCCAGTCGGGCCTGCGTGAGGGTGAGTCGGTCGTGACGACCGGGTCTTTCTATCTCAAATCGATTGTATTGAAAGAACAGATCGGTGGAGGCTAGCGACTGATGCTCGGAGGCTACCGACCATGCTGAATCGAATCCTTGAATTCTCGCTGGCCAACCGGTTTCTGATCCTGGTGTTTGCCGGTCTCATCGTCGTCAGCGGCGTCTATGCCATGTGGCAACTGCCGATCGATGCCGTTCCGGATGTGACCCCGAACCAAGTCCAAATTCTCACGAATGCGCCGGGCCTCTCCCCGGTCGAAGTTGAGCAATTCATCACCTTCCCTGTTGAGACCGCGATGTCCGGCTTGCCGGGTATCACCCTGATCCGCTCTGTCTCCCGGTTCGGACTCTCGGCGGTGACCATCTATTTTGACGAGGGCATGGACATTTACTTCTGCCGGCGCCTGGTGATGGAACGCCTACCTCGGGCTCGCGAGGCGATCGGGGAGCGTTTCGGCAACCCCGAGTTAGGACCCATTTCCACCGGATTAGGGGAGATTTACCAGTTTGAGGTCAAGGGGGACGGCTATTCCCTCATGGACCTACGGACGATTTTGGAGTGGGACATTGCATTCAAGCTTCGCTCCGTCCCCGGCGTAGTTGAAATCAACACGTACGGCGGAGAGCTGAAGACGTATGAAGTGCAACTCGATGCCGCCAAACTGGTCTCCTATAAGATTCCAATCGCACAAGTCTTCGGAGCGCTCGAACAGAACAATGGCAACTCGGGCGGAGGCTATATCGAACATGCCCAAGAACAGTATTTGATCCGGGCCGAAGGCCTGGTGCAAACACTGGAGGACATCGACAATATCATTGTCGCGACAGGGCACGATGGGACGCCTATTTATATTCGCAATCTGGGTACGGCGCGGTTCGCTCCGATGGTCCGGCAAGGCGCGGTCACCCGCGACGGCCGCGGCGAAGCCGTCACGGGCATCGTCATGATGCTGATCGGCGAGAATGGCCGAGTTGTGGTGGATCGGGTGAAAACCAAGCTGCAGCAGATCGAGAAGACTTTGCCCCCGGGTGTGACCATCGAGCCCTATTATGACCGGACTGACTTGGTCAGAAAGACCATCACGACCGTGAGCACCAATCTGACCGAAGGGGCGTTGCTGGTAATCGCCATACTGTTTCTGATTCTCGGGAATCTCCGTGCCGGCCTGATTGTCGCCGCGGCCATCCCGCTCTCCATGCTGGTGGCATTAACCGGGATGGTGGCCGCCGGTATTTCTGGCAACCTGATGAGTCTTGGGGCTATTGACTTTGGCCTGATCGTGGATGCGTCCGTCGTCATGATTGAGAACACCATCCGGCATCTTGTCGAACGACGACGAGCCACCTCGAGTGATCAGCGCCTATCGGACGTCGACATGCGGCTGGTGGTCAGCGAAGCGGGCCGAGAAGTGCTGCGCCCCATCGTGTTCGCCGTCGGCATCATTATCATCGTCTACTTGCCGATCCTGACCCTGCAAGGGATTGAAGGGAAGATGTTTCGTCCGATGGCCGTGACCGTCATCTTTGCGCTCGTGGGATCCCTCGTGCTGACCTTGACCTTGACGCCGGTACTGGCGAGTCTCTTTCTTCGCCGAGGCGTGAAGGAGGAGGAGACCTGGATCATTCGGCAAGCCAAACGCGGGTATCGCCCGCTTCTCTCAAAGACGATGCAGCACCCGGCCATTGCGGGGAGCGTCGCTTCCGCGTTGTTTGCAACCGGCCTCGGCGTGGCGGCCTTTCTTGGCGCAGAATTTATTCCGACGCTTGATGAAGGCACCATCGCCCTGCAAGCGTGGCGGCTGCCGAGCGTCTCGCTGGAGGAGTCCGTTCGGACTACTACCCGCATCGAGCAGGTTCTCCAGGCGTTTCCCGAAGTGGTCACGGTCGTGTCGAGAACCGGGCGAGCAGAAATCGCGACCGACCCGATGGGTGTCGAAGTCAGCGACATCTATCTCATTTTGAAGCCTGATGCGGAATGGACGACCGCGAGGACGAAGGACGATTTGATTGATGCGATCAACCGGGCCTTGACTAAAGCCGTTCCTGGCAACATGTTCAGCTATTCCCAGCCGATTGAGCTCCGTGTCCAGGAATTGATCGCGGGAGTGCGGTCCGACATCGCCATTACCATTTTCGGTGAAGATATGGAGACTCTCCGCCGCCTCGGCGACCAGGTCGTCCGGGCGGTCTCACAAGTTCCCGGGGCGGCAGACACCAAGGCTGAGCAGGTGGCCGGTATGCCCTACCAGGTGGTGGCCATCGACCGGAAGAAAATTGCTCGCTATGGCATCAATGCCAGTCAGATTTTGGATACCGTCACAGCACTGGGGGGCCGGATTGTCGGTCAGGTCGTGCAAGGCAACCGCCGGTTCTTTCTGCAAGTGCGGTTTAGTCCTGAAGACCGTAAGAATTTCGAGCGGATTTTGGACATCCGCATCGCCGATTCACAGGGTCGCCTCATTCCCCTCAGGCAACTGGCCGATATTCGCATCGAAACCGGCCTGGCGCAAATCAGCCGAGAAAACATCCAACGGAGGCTGGCTGTCGAGACAAATGTGCGTGGACGAGATCTCGCCGGGTTTGTCGCCGCTGCACAGAAAGCGGTGGCGAGCCACGTGATGCTGCCGCCGGGGTATTGGATTGAGTGGGGCGGCGAGTTTGAAAACCTGCAGCGCGCGTCTGCTCGGCTCGCCATTGTTGTGCCAATCGCGCTGTTTCTTATCTTTGTCCTCTTGTACACGACTTTTAACAGCGTCAGGCCGGCGTTACTGATCTACCTTAACGTGCCCCTCGCGGCAACCGGAGGAATTTTCGCCTTGGCGCTTCGGGGCATGCCCTTTTCAATCTCAGCCGGAGTCGGGTTCATCGCGCTCTTCGGCGTGGCCGTGCTGAATGGCGTCGTGCTGATGTCCTACATTTTGGATCTACGCAAGCAAGGGCGTTCGGCGGAGGACGCAGCCTATGAAGGCGCACTCATTCGCATGCGGCCGGTCTTAATGACCGCACTGGTGGCCAGTTTGGGGTTTGTGCCCATGGCGCTCTCGACGTCCGCCGGCGCGGAGGTGCAACGCCCGCTCGCGACCGTGGTGATCGGTGGCCTTGTGACTTCAACGGCCCTGACTCTCCTCGTACTGCCAACACTGTATGCCTGGGAAGAGCGTTTCCGAGAAGTGTGGAGAGGTCGTGTGAAAAGCACCCAATAGATCTTCAGAAGGGGAAAGCTGCATGCACGAACCAATGATGGGACTTTGGGGCTTGGTTGGTTATGTGTTCATGGTTGCTCTTTTGGCGGTGGGGATTGTGGCGATCGGACTGTGGGTCAAATCATATTTAGAGCAAGGACGGTCTGGCTCAACATCACGAGAACCGGAATCCGCTTTGGACATTCTCAAAAAGCGCTATGCCCGTGGGGAGATCAATAAGCAAGAGTTCGATGAGAAACGGAAGGATCTTCTGTAGAGATGCCGATCCGCAGATCGGACGTTGGAACGTGGCTGATCGCTGGTGTCTAGCGAGTCTCAACGGGAAGAACCGCTGAGCGTGACTAGTCTAGGCGACCAAGGGAGGAACAACGTGTGTGAGAGCGGGATGAGATCTGTGACGCGGGAAGGACGTGATCCCCGCGACGGCTTTGACGGGCCCTGGTGGCGCTACCCCGTGCTTCGCAACGCGCTCCTGGCCGGCGCGCTGGCTGGTGCCGGATTCGTTCTCGCCCATCTGGGGCTGATCTCCTCGCAAGCCGAAGGCGTGTTCTACTTCCTGGCGATTCCTTTAGGTGGCTATCACTGGGGTCGCGAGGCTGTGGAGGCACTAGTTCGCGAACGGGTCGTGGGGATTGACCTCTTGATGCTGGCGGCAACGATCGGATCCGGCATCTTGGGCCTCTGGGATGAAGCGGCCTTTCTCGTCTTTCTCTATGGGTCGGCCGAAGGACTGGAGGAGTACACGTATGCCCGGACGCGGTCCGCGATCCGGGCCTTGCTCGATCTCGCGCCCAAGGAAGCCCATGTTCTCCGCAACGGAGAGGAGCTGACCATACCGGCCGAACGCCTCCAGGTGGGCGATCGCTTCCTGATTCGCCCTGGCGAGACGCTGCCTACAGACGGGATCATCCGATCAGGACGTTCGAGCCTCGATGAATCCCCGATTACGGGAGAGTCTATTCCGGTGGACAAGGGTCCGGGAACGAGGGTCTTCGCCGGATCGCTCAACCGGCAGGGTCTCTTGGAAGTGGAAGCGACCGCTTCGTTTCAGGACAATACCCTGTCGAAGATCATCCATCTGGTCGAGGAGGCGCAGGAACGAAAAGGCGCGGCCCAGCAATGGATCGAGCGGTTCGGACGCCGCTACAGTCCGTTGGTCCTGCTGGCGTCCCTTGGGTTTCTTCTTGTGCCAGGACTCCTGGGATTGCCGCTGGCCGACTGGGCTCTGCGAGCTGTGGTGCTGCTCGTCGCAGCCGCACCATGCGCCCTGGTGATGTCCACGCCGGTTGCGACTGCCGCCGCGATCGGCACAGCGGGCAAGCGCGGCATCTTGATTAAAGGGGGCGTGCACTTAGAGCACCTCGGCCGAATTCGCGCGGTCGCGTTCGACAAGACCGGAACCCTCACCTATGGGAGGCCCGTGGTGACGGATGTCGTTCCGTTCACCGGTTCCGAAGAGGAACTCCTCGCCTTGGCCGCCAGCGTGGAATACGGGTCCGAGCATCCGCTGGCCAAGGCGGTGGTGGACCGAGCGCGGGCCGCCGGGATTGTCTCGGTGAAAGTGCGAGACTTTGAAGCGCTCATGGGCGCGGGAGCGACCGCGGTCGTCGGAGACCAGAGCTGGTACGTGGGGAGTCCCGACCTGTTCCACCAGCTTGGCGTGGATCTGACGACGATCGAGGACCGTATGCGCACGCTTCAAGCAGACGGGAAAACCGTGGTGCTCGTGGGAACTCAACAAGCCTTGCGAGGCCTGCTCGCATTGCAGGACCGCATCCGCGAGGGTATGTGCGAGGTCATCGCTGACCTCCATGCGATGGGCGTCCGTGTCGTCATGCTGACAGGGGACAATGCGCGGACGGCGCGCAGCGTCGCCGAGACGCTGGGCATTGACTCCTATCTGGCGGATCTCAAGCCAGAGGATAAAGTCCGAGCGGTGAACGACTTGGAAACCCGCTATGGTGCGGTGCTAATGGTCGGGGATGGGATCAATGACGCCCCGGCTCTGGCAGCCGCGACATGTGGGGTCGCTATGGGTGCCGCCGGAACGGATGCCGCTATCGAAGCGGCCGACGTGGCATTGATGGCCGACGATCTCTCGAAGGTGGGTGAGGCGCTGCGGCTGGGAGCCAAAGCGAGGCGGGTCAGCACCGAGAACATTGTTTTCTCCCTCTTGCTGCTCGCGACGCTGATTCCCCTGGCGGTCGGCGGCTTCCTCAGCGTCGCATGGGCCGTTCTTGTCCATGAGGTCAGCGAACTGCTGGCGGTGGCGAACGGATTGCGGGTGACCCGCAGGTCACGAGAGCCAACGTGGAAAGTGTGACCAGGCCTGATTACACAGGAAGACCTGTCCAGCGGTGCAGGGAAAGCCGGACGAGAACGCGGCTCTCTTGTTGCTGGAGATGAGGACCCGGTATGATCTCAGAAATGCATCAGCAGGGCTTGGGTCACGTGAGGTCGGCAGCCGGGCGTCATACAAGCCGACTACTCTTGGCGACCGGAATCATGGTTGGGGTTTCTGATCCTTGAGGTGATCGGATCGGTCTGGACAGGGAGTCTGGCGCTTCTAGCCGATGCCGGACATATGTTCACAGATGTGGCTGGCTTCACGCTGAGCCTGCTCGCCATTTGGTTTGCCTCGAAGCCTCCAACTCCCGCCAATACCTATGGATATGCTCGCCTTGAAATTCTCGCTGCGCTTGCCAATGGCGTACTGCTATTTGGCATGGCAACTTTTATTTTGTATGAAGCGTATCGACGTCTAGCAGGTTGCGGAAAAACTCAATGTGACCTCTGTAGCCGTCGCAGAGATCGAGCTTGGGGACGACGCTGAACAGCCACGCAGGATGCGCAAAAAGGCCGTCCAGCAAGGCCGCAGCGAGCGAAGAGGCGACGCGTACTCTGGGCCGTACGTTGAGCCTCTGAGCGAGGCGAGAACGCCGCGGGCGGTCTTTTTCCGCATCCTGCTAGCCCAACTTCCGCAGTTCGGTCACCTCAGAGTCTTTTTTCGCCCGCTACGTTCGCGCAACTTCGTGACAAACCAATGACCACCTACGTGAAACCACGATGTAGTGGCGACCTACCCCATTGACGGAGGAGGGACCCGTGACGCATAACGACGGGCGATGTATTTGCGTCACACGACACGCCGCAAAGATGGCAAGGTCCATACGTATTGGCAATTGGTCCGCTCGGTGCGGATGGGCCGCCGAGTCGTCCAGCAAACGGTGGCACAACTCGGCGAGTTGGACGCGCAGGGCCGCGCCCGTGCGAAAGCGCTGGCTCAGGCGCTCGTCGGAGGCCTCACACAACCGGAGCTGTTCACGCGTGCGGCTGTGGCGGAGGAGGTCGTTCCGGTTCGCCTGGATCGCGTGCGCCTGGAACGCGGCCGACGCTTCGGAGACGTGTGGCTGGGCTGGACGCTGTGGCGCGCCTTGCGGCTCGATACGGTCTTGGAGACGCTGCTGCCGGCGGGTCGCGAGGCCGTGCCCTGGGCGACGATGGCCGCCGTCTTGGTTCTGGCGCGACTGTGTGAACCGGCCAGTGAGTTGCACATTGCCGAAACCTGGTATCGGCAGACCGCGCTGGAGGATCTGCTCGGGGTCCCGGCTGACCTGGTCAACGACGATCGCTTGTACCGGGCGCTGGATCGGTTGCTCCCCCATAAACGGGCGCTGGAGTCTCACCTGGTGGCCCGACTTCGGGAGCTGTTCGCGTTGGACTATGACCTGCTGCTCTATGACGTGACCAGCACCTACTTCGAAGGGCAGGCGGTCGCGAATCCGCTGGCGCACCGGGGCTATAGCCGGGATCACCGTCCGGACTGCAAGCAGGTGTGTATCGCGCTCGTGGTCACGTGCGAGGGGCTGCCGCTGGGCTACGAGGTCTTTACCGGCAACCGCACCGACGTGACCACGGTCGAAGAAATCGTCGGAACCATGGAGGCCCGTTATGGGTTGGCACAGCGGATTTGGGTGATGGATCGGGGCATGACCAGCGAAGAGAACCTGACCTGGCTGCGGGCCAGCGGCCGCCGCTATCTGCTCGGGACGCCCAAGAGTGAGT
>Ga0209824_10000242_pt1 | contig 37682 bp, 37 predicted proteins | sample VDWuncwatermetaG_FD_184124 | JGI IMG/M metagenome (GOLD analysis project Ga0209824, IMG submission 184124) | Wastewater microbial communities from Netherlands to study Microbial Dark Matter (Phase II) - VDW unchlorinated drinking water (SPAdes)... ...
CGCCACGACCGGCTCGTACCGCGATGTGTGCTTCATCGATAAACATAATCTCTCAACGTTCGGTAGCCTGCTCGGTCACGACGAGTAGGAAAGTATACCCAACTCTGAGCAGAGAGGGAGAGAGAAATTAGCCAGTGTGATCGTAACGGAAGAGGCAGGAAAGCGAATCAGGACTTGGCCGGAACAGGATATACACTGACTTTTCGTCTGCCGCGTCCACCTTCGAACTTGACCACACCACCCATAGTAGCGAATAGGGTATGGTCTCTTCCAAGGTCCACATTGAATCCAGGGAAAAATTTGGTGCCGCGCTGGCGGACGATAATGCTACCAGCTGTTACGGTCTCACCACCATAGGCCTTGACCCCCAAATATTGAGGATTGCTGTCACGACCGTTACGTGAAGATCCGCCACCTTTATTTGTTGCCATGAGTAAGTCCTTCTTATGTCTTTAGGCTGTTGCAATATTCGTAATCAACAGCTTGGTGAATCCTTGTCGGTGTCCACGGGTGCGGCGATAGCCCTTGCGGCGCTTTTTCTTAAAAACGGTAATTGATCGGGTTCGACCTTGCTGCACGATTTCAGCCGTCACCTTGGCCCCGTTAATGAGAGGCTGTCCAAGTAGAATACCAGCGTCACCATGCACGAGACGGACCTGGCCGAGTTCTACCTCAGCCCCGACGTCTCCTGGCAGCCGTTCGACCTGAACCGTTGCCCCAGCCTCGACTCGATATTGCTTTCCACCTGTTTCAACAATCGCGTACATATTATTCCTTTTCCGAGCGTGAAGAACGGTTCATTTAACATGGGGATGAGAGAGGTGTCAAGACATACCAGGAGCAACAAGCGAGTCGTTGATATAGACATGGGCCCCTCTTTAGAGGACTAGGAGAGCAATCGTGTCGACACGTATGCTGAGCGCTACCATTGCGAGGGCATGTTTCTGGTATTTCCACGAAACAAAATCGGGAGATGACAACAAGATCATGGCTCACATCAACAAGTTTGTGATCCGTACCTATCATCGGATTCCCGTTCGCTGTGTTGTGTATTATCTGGGGGGAGATTTCCTCGGGAAAGGAACGGTGATAAACCTCTGTCGTAACGGGTTTCGCGTCCTGGGGGATCATCAAGTAGCCCCTGGAATGGAACTGGTTGTCCGGCTCACCCTTCCCGATAAGGATGAGCCAGTCGAAATTCAGCGCGTCGTTGTTCGATGGGTGCGCGGCCTGTTGTTCGGTGGCAAGGTCGTAACCATGAGTCCCGAGGGAGAAGAGCGAGTTGGAACGTTTCTGAGTGCCCGCCTGCGTGCCTATTGCGCCTCCACGTAAGTGTTTCCATCACGATGTGAATGGTTCGGAGTCAATCACCGTCCTGGTTGCTTGACCCACGTTTGACCTCACGCTATAGTCCGTCACGCCCGCCCCCGCAGGCGGGATTGAGTACTATCGCTCGCTGGAGATCGTCTTCAATGTTGGAACCAGTTGAAAAGATCTGGATGGATGGGAAATTCGTTAGGTGGGAGGAGGCCAATGTCCATATTCTCACCCATTCGCTGCACTATGGCCTTGCTGCGTTTGAAGGTATTCGGTGCTACAAGGGACAATCGGGATCCGCAATCTTCCGGCTTCAGGAGCATGTCGATCGACTGTTTGATTCGGCCCATATCGGCATGATGGCCATGCCGTATGACAAAACGCAGATCACCGACGCCATTATTGAAACCGTTCGAGTGAATCGTCTCGATGCCTGTTACATTCGTCCGTTGGTCTATATTGGGTATGGGGCGATGGGCATCCATCCAGGGGAGAATCCGATTCGGGTGGGCATTGCTGCCTGGAGGTGGGGCGCCTATTTAGGGGATGATGCATTGGCCAATGGGATGCGTGCGTGCGTCTCATCTTTTACGAGGCACCATGTGAATGTCTCCATGACCAAGGGGAAAATATCCGGGTACTATGTGAACTCCATTATGGCCAAACGGCAGGCGAAGGCCGATGGATATGACGAAGCGATTCTTCTCGATCCGGAAGGTTATGTTGCTGAGGGAACAGGAGAGAATGTGTTCATCGTTCGACGGGGCGTGCTCAAGACGACACCGTTGACGTCGGTCCTTGAAGGGATTACGCGAAGCTCCGTCATCCAATTGGCTCAAGAACGGAACATCGCCGTGGTGGAGGAACGATTCACGCGGGATGAAATGTATATTGCTGACGAAGTATTTGTGACGGGAACCGCTGCAGAGTTGACCCCGGTACGAGAAATCGACAACCGGCGCATCGGAAATGGTGCCCCTGGACGGATTACACGTGCCCTCCAAGACACCTTCTTTTCAATCGTGCGAGGGGAAGACCTCGCGCACGAGTCCTGGCTGACTCGTATCTGACACCTTGCAGGCCGAAAGGCATCAACTGCCAATCGAGTGACATGGAACCGGGACCCTCTCGATTGCCGAATGACGCCCTGACGAAGAACAGGTCAGTGGCCCGCCGCTGGAGTTTCCCCAGAAGGATGCGAATCCCCTGAAGGTTGAGCGGGTGAAGCAGCCGGGGGAGCTGTGGGTTCGCTCTTGGGCTGCATATCGATGACGGTCGAAGAGAAGTTTCGTTGCTTGGCTAAAATGGCCAGGCTAAGCGATGTCACCATGAACACGGCCGCCACAACGACCGTCAGCTTGCTCAGAAAGTTTGCCGGGCCACGGCTGCCGAACACCGTCTGACTGGATCCACCAAACGAGGCACCGATTTCCGCCCCCTTTCCCGATTGGAGAAGAATCGCCCCAATCATCAGGAAGCAGATAAAAACATGGACAATAACCAGCAACGTATACAGCATGAGATCTCAGACTCCGGTGGATCGCGCAACAGAAGCAACTGTTGCAATTGTAGCAAAGGACTCGACTTGGAGACAAGCGCCACCGATGAGTGCGCCGTCGATCTGGTCCGAGGCCAGTAACGATTCTATATTGTGTGGCGTGACGCTTCCTCCATAGAGAATTCTCGTGCAGTCGGCGACCGTGGGAGAGGCGACGGTGGCAAGGACTTGCCGAATCGTCCGGTGGGCGGCAATGGCTTGCTCAACCGTCGCCGACTTTCCCGTACCGATGGCCCAGACTGGTTCATACGCGATGGTGATGGTGGCCAACGCCTCCGTGGCAAGGCCGGACAGACCGTCGTGCACTTGTTGTGTCAGTATGTGGTCGGTCGTGCCGTTGTCTCGTTGTGCAAGTGTTTCACCGATGCAGAGGATGGGGCGCAACCCGTGCTTGAGTGCCGCTCGAATTTTCTTCTGGATCAGGTCGCCCTGTTCTCCAAAGAGCGTTCGCCGCTCTGAATGCCCAACAATGACATAGCGACAACCGAGGTCCTTCAGCATCGGTGCAGAGACTTCTCCCGTGTAGGCACCGTGATCTTCCCAGAACAGATCCTGCGCTCCAAGTTGAATCGGAGACGAGGCGCCCAACGCCAGGCGGACTGATTCCAGCGCAGTAAACGGGGGGGCCACGACGAGCTCAAGGTTTGCAGGCTGAGCAGGAACACGAGCGAGCAGGTCGCGCATGAAGACGGTTGCTTCAGACGCGGTCTTGTTCATCTTCCAGTTGCCGACGATCAGGATAGTACGCACAGTGACTCTCGGATCTCTGTTACTTTCTGAGGATTATTGATTAGCTTGGACGATCAGGCAGTGCCGCGAGACCTGGAAGGATTTTGCCTTCTAGCAATTCAAGCGCCGCGCCACCTCCGGTCGAGATGAACGACATGTTCTCGGATTCGCCGGACCGATGAACGGCCAGAGCCGTCTCGCCGCCGCCGACGATTGTGAGCGCATAGGCATCAGCGATGGCGTGAGCCATCGCCATGGTGCCTCTGGCGTAAGCGTCGATTTCAAATACTCCCATGGGTCCGTTCCATAGGATAGTTTTCGCGTTTTGGACCGCCTCATTAAAGAGTTTGACGGAGGCCGGCCCGATATCAAGGGCATACCATCCTTTGGGGATCTCTTGTACCGGGACTATTTTTGTTTCAGCGCCAACTTCTCGGCTGGCTGCGACAACACAATCGACGGGCAGGTAAAATTTGACTCCTCGTGAGAGCGCGTGCTCTTCGATTCCTCGTGCAAAGTCCAGCATATCCATCTCAACGAGGGAGTTGCCGATCTCCATGCCTTTGGCCTTTAAGAATGTAAACGCCATGCCGCCGCCGATGATGACTTTGTCGACCTTCTTTCCCAGGTTTTCAATCACGCCGATCTTTCCGGACACTTTCGCTCCTCCCAGGACGGCGGCAAACGGACGCACGGGATTAGCGATGGCGCCTTCAAGATACTCAATTTCCTTCTTGAGTAGTGCACCTGCTGCCGCATCTTTAATGTACTTTGTGATCCCAACCGTCGATGCGTGAGCCCGATGTGCTGCTCCGAATGCGTCATTGATGAAGACATCGCCCAGCGAGGCCAGGGCTTTGGCGAAGCCATCGTCGTTCTTTTCCTCTTCGGTATGAAAACGGAGATTTTCCAGTAAGAGTACATCTCCGTCCTTCATTTTGGCGACCAGCTTCTCGACGGCCGGGCCGATACAGTCCGGCGCGAAGATCACTTCTTTCCCGAGTAGTCGCCCCAGACGTTTTGCGACAGGGGCGAGGCTGTACTTTGGTTCGAAGGCGCCTTTCGGCCGACCGAGGTGAGAGCAAAGAATGACTTTGGCGCCTTCATCGACGACGCGATTGATGGTCGGCAGGGTCGAGCGAATGCGGGTGTCGTCAGTAATTTGGAGCGATTCATCGAGTGGCACGTTGAAATCCGCGCGGATGATCACGCGCTTGCCACGAAGCTGCACATCGTCCATGGTCTTCTTGTGCAAGTTCATGAGGCGCTCCTCCCGTAGGTGCTGTGAACTGATAAAGTTGGTTCAAGAGACGGATTCGTGTAAAGCCTGCCCCATCATCCCTGGTGCCACGTTCAGCGAATAATAGATTTTCCGGCCAGGACCTTGACCAGGTCGCGGACTCGGCATGAATACCCCCATTCATTGTCGTACCACGCCGTTACCTTGACGAGACGCTTGTCCACGACATTGGTCAACGGAGCATCGACGGTGGCCGAGTGAGGGTCCCCTTTTTGGTCGATCGAGACGAGGGGTTCTTCGGAGTACTTGAGAATGCCTTTGAGCGGACCATCCGCAGCCTTTTTGAAGGCCGCGTTAACGGATGCGATATCACAATCCCTCTCAGTTTCGACGGTTAGATCGACCAGCGAGACATTCGGGGTCGGGACGCGAATGGCAAGCCCATCCAATTTACCCTTGAGTTCGGGGATGACCAGATGCAAGGCCTTGGCCGCTCCGGTGCTGGTAGGAATCATCGACATGCCGGCTGCGCGGGCGCGTCGAAGGTCTTGATGGGGCAGATCCAACAATTGTTGATCGTTGGTGTACGAATGGATGGTGGTCATGGTGCCATGTTTGATGCCAAATGTTTCCAACAGAACCTTGGCCACGGGCGCCAGGCAGTTAGTCGTGCAGGAGGCATTAGATACAATGTGATGCGATTTCGGATCGAGCTTGTCTTCGTTCACCCCAAGTACGATGGTCACATCGGGATCTTTCGACGGGGCCGAGATAATCACGTGTGTGGCGCCGGCAGATAAATGTTTGCCTGCCGCGTCTCGGTCGGTAAATCGGCCTGTCGATTCGATCACCACGTCCACGTTCAGTGCCTTCCAGGGCAGTTCTTTGGGGTCTTTCAGTGCAAGCACTTTGATGGGGGTTCCATCAACGAAAATTTGGTCTTCCTTGGCTTCAACAGTGGCCGGAAGGGTCCCGTGTACAGAGTCATACTTGAGCAGGTATGCGAGCGTTTTGGCGTCTGTGAGATCGTTAATTGCGACGATTTGCAGATCTTTGTCACCCATCGAGGCGCGAAATACGTTGCGTCCAATGCGTCCGAATCCATTGATTCCAACTCGAATGGCCATAGTGTAATCCTCTACATGTAATGAATGGGTTCAGTATAACCAGGTGTTTCGCTGGAACAAAATGATAGTATCGATGCCTTCTCCTTCTTGTCAAGGTTTGAGACGAGGGTTCAGCAGAACGGGGAGAAGACGATTCCTTGGGTTCCGAGCCTCGTCCATCTTGCCTATCGATCGAGATCTTGGCTAGAGTTTGACCGTCAGTCCGGTGTACCGCCCATTTCAACATGAATACATCATTATCAGATCACGCGATGCAGGTGTTGGAGTGGTCTCGTGTCCTTGAATTCCTCGCACAACATGCGCAATCGGCGATGGGCGTGGCTCAATGCCGATCGCTTACCCTATCGAGCGATCTCGCAGATGCCTGCCTGCGCCAACAAGAGACGACCGAGATGGTGAACTTGTTGGAGGGGAATGATCCAGTGCCGGCGCTCACCTTCCCTGATATTCGTGAACAGCTGATCCGATCTGGAAAGGGCGGCACGCTTGAGGCCGGTGAGTTACGAGACTGTGCGGTGGTGCTGGCCTTGATGGCAGAAGTCGAGCGATATGCTGAGTCTCATCAAGGCAAGTTGCAGGCTCTGGTGCAGGTCTTGGAGCCGCTGCATGTCACGAAAAATTTGAAGGGAGTCCTGAAGGCCATTGAGGGGGCGACTCAGTCGGACGGCTCCATGAAAGATACGGCTTCGCCGGAGCTCCGGCGTCTGACTCATCAGGCTCAGGGGTTAAAGCAGGAGATGCGGCAGCAGCTTGAGCAGATGCTCCACTCCAAGCGCTATGAGGATGTCCTACAAGAGTCGTATTTTGCCCAGCGAGAGGGGCGTTACGTCGTGCCGGTGAAGGCGGACATGCGGGGGAGAATTCCTGGGATCGTCCACGATGTGTCGTCCAGCGGGGCTACCGTCTTTCTGGAGCCGCGGGAGTTGGTTGAACTGAACAATTCCATCAAAGTGGCGGACTTGGAGATTGAACGGGAGGTCCAGCGTATCTTACGGGAGCTCACGGCGTTGGTAGCTTCAAAAGCGGCCGAGATTGAGCAAGGGATCGAGGTGCTGGCTAGCTGTGATGTCATTCGAGCAAAGGCCGAGATGAGTCGTCGGCTAAAGTGTCATCCCGTTGTCTTGAACGAGGACGGTCGTGTGATGCTTACGCAGGCGCGGCATCCGCTGTTGCTCATCGCGAAAGATGATGTCGTCGCGAACGACATTCTCATGGACGAGAAGATTCGTGTCCTTGTGATTTCCGGGCCGAATACGGGAGGGAAGACCGTCACGCTCAAAATCGTCGGGCTGTTTGCCCTCATGGTGCGGGCCGGACTGCATCTCCCCTGTGCTCCGGAATCCGAGATGGCACTGTTTACCGATCTCTATGCCGATATCGGTGATGCGCAGGATCTGACCCGTGATCTGTCCAGCTATTCCGCCCATATGACAAGCATGATCAGACTCCTCTCCGAGAGCGCTGTCCAACCGATGTCGAGCGAACGGTCCACGCCGTGCTCGCTGGTTCTCCTGGACGAGCCTGTGACCTCCACCGATCCGCAAGAAGGCGCGGCGTTGGCCGAGGCGCTGCTGTGCCGCTTGGCTGAGCTGAACATGAAGGTGGTGGTGACGACGCATTATGGCGCACTCAAAGAGCTGGCGCAGACGACCTCTGGTTTTATGAATGCCAGCGTGGAGTTCGACGTGGAACGATTGGCGCCGACCTATCGATTGTTTATCGGGATTCCTGGCGGGTCATCTGCCCTGGAGATTGCCGGGCGTCTGGGTATGGATCAAAGCATTCTGAACGATGCGCGGCGGCGGTTACATCATGAGGACCACCGGCTAGACGAATTGATGGCTGATTTGCAGCGCAAGCAACGCCAATTGGCCGACGACGGTGAGAGGGCCCGGCGAGCCAGGCACGAAGCAGAACAGGCGGCTCGGGAGGTACAGGCGCTTCGAGCGCAACTGGAAGAAGCCGAGCAGGAGGCTCAACGGGGTCTTAAGAAGAAACTGGGCGAACAATTTCAGCGGGCACGGGCCGAGGTCCAGGCCACTGTCGATTCCTTGAAGCGTGAGCAGAAACTCATCAAGGCCAAGGAGACGAAACAGCGATTGCATGAGTTGGAGACGAAAACCAGGCAGGAGCTTACGCCGGCCAGCACGCCGATTCCCCTTGAACAGCTGGATGTCGGGGATAGCGTGGAGATCGCCGGTTTAGGGATGACCGGAAGCCTATTGGAAACGCCACAAGGGAAAAAGCGAGTCCGCGTGAAAGTCGGGGAGGGTGAAGTTTTGGCCAGCGTGTCAAACCTTATTGGCATCCCGCGTGAGCCGCATCCTGTGACAGCCCAACCAGTCTCATCGGCTTCAGGTTATCGTCGAGTCTCGACAAGCAATGGACTGGGGCTTGATGAACAGACCGTGGTGGATGTGCGGGGCCAAGCGGCGGATGAGGCACTTGATCGGGTTGTGGCGGCCTTGGATCGGGCGACTTTAGATGAGGCACCGTTTCTCCGCATCATTCACGGCCACGGCACTGGTCGACTCAAGGCTGTTTTGCGGGAATACCTCAAGGGGTCGCCTTATGTGGCCGAGTTTCGCCCAGGTGACAAGGCTGAGGGCGGAGATGGGGTGACGGTGGCCAAATTACGGTGATTGGTTTGCTGTACTATTTTTCGTCACAGAGGGGGCGTTTTCCAAAATAGTCGATGCTTGCCTGTATCGTTTCTGATCCACCCCCGTATCTAACTCGATACCACATCTGATTCAGCCATCCATTCGTTCCGTGCCCTCTCGTGTTCTACCGAGTTCTGTAACTATCTGCTCTTACGATGGTTTTGAAGTATGGCGGCATCAGTAGTTTTGCGTGGCATCCAGTTTGCTTTGTAATTTTCATCAAGAGATATTCTTCAACTATCCATCTATCGTGAGGAGGTTCGTCATGCGTCGGTCAGTATCGAAGGGAAACCAAACCATGCATAGGTTCGATGCGAAGCGGCTGAGAAAGTTGGAGCAGGAGAATGGCCTGCTCAAGCTCTTGTATACGGATCTGTTGCAGAAGTTCTTGTCGATGAAGGACGACCTTACCAGGAGCGCAAGGGTCTGTTAAGCATAGGTGCTTCACTCACCGGTGGGCGTGGCCATTTCGTAGAGCAGACCGAGTCTCACGCCGGTTCGATCAGGCTCTAAAGGCATGAGGTCTTGTGTCTCTGCATGCTTCGAGCCTCTCACTGGAAGGCTTTTGTCGAGCTGGTTAGCCTGGTAAGGAATTTGCCACAGCCTTGAGGATTCTCTATTGGCGATCCGACGTTTGCTTCGTGCTTTATAAGTGATTGATCTAGAGGGCTTGTTCCTTGACAGGGGAAAAGCATTCTTGCTAGCTTGGGACGTTATCTAGCGTCAACATCGAATCGTCTCTCCCGATTAGGCTGTGGGCTCTGTGACGTTTCAAGAACTTATTCTGACCCTCCATCGCTTCTGGGCCGATCACGGCTGTGTGATTCATCAACCCTATGACATGGAAATGGGCGCAGGGACCTTTCATCCGGCCACGTTTCTGCGCGCACTCGGACCTGAGCCATGGCGGGCGGCCTATGTGCAGCCATGCCGACGCCCTACGGATGGCCGCTATGGGGAAAACCCCAACCGCCTTCAGCATTATTATCAGTACCAAGTTGTGCTGAAGCCGTCACCGGATAATATTCAAGAGCTGTATCTAGAAAGTCTGGCACGGCTGGGGATCAATCCCAAGGAGCACGATATTCGCTTCATCCAAGACGACTGGGAGTCTCCGACGCTGGGGGCGTGGGGACTGGGATGGGAAGTGAGACTGGATGGGATGGAGATCACCCAGTTTACGTACTTTCAGGAGATTGGCGGAATTGAACTCAGCCCGATCACAGGCGAAATCACCTACGGGACAGAGCGTATTGCGATGTATCTGCAGGGAGTAGATAACGTCTTTGATCTTGCTTGGACTGACACGGTGTCGTATCGAGACATTCATCACGAAACCGAGGTGCAGGGGTCGCGCTACAATTTCGAGGAAGCGGACGTCACGATGCTCATGCAGGGCTTCCAGGCGAACGAAGCGGAATGTAAGCGATTGCTCGCGCAGACCGACCGGCGTTTGACGCTGCCGGCCTATGACTTCTGCATTAAATCATCCCATCTGTTCAACCTCCTCGATGCCCGTGGGGCAATCAGTGTGGCGGAGCGGACGGGGTACATCGCGCGGGTGCGGGCACTGGCCAGGCAATGTGCCGAGCGCTATCGCGATGAGCGAGTCGCAATGGGACATCCACTGATAAAGACGCAGGTCGCACATCGATGAAGCGCCTGGTCGTGAAAAAGAAACCCCGTCAACACACAACTCGTCGTTCTAATCCTACCGCCGAGCTGTTGTTCGAAATTGGCATGGAAGAGCTGCCGTTTGAATTTGTCGCGCCGGCCCTAACGGCCCTTCGAGAATCAGCCACCCGCCTCTTTCAGGATGCCCGGTTGTCGTGCGGGTCCATCAAGACCTATGGGACTCCTCGGCGGCTTGTCTTGATCGTGGACGAGTTGCTGGCGCACCAAACTGCGGTGGTTAAAGAAACGATGGGGCCATCGAAAATGGTGGCATTTGACCAGGCCGGCCAACCCACAAAAGCGGCGATGGGATTCGCCGCCGGACAAGGTGTAACGGTCGAAGGTCTGGAGATACGGAGCACGCCGAAGGGCGAGTATCTGTTCGCGGTCAAGCGCGATGCCGGACGCAAGACCGCAACCCTTCTTCCGGAATTGCTGCCTCACCTTTTCGAAACGCTGTCTTTCCCGAAGGCCATGAAGTGGAACGAAACAGGCGTACGCTTCGCCAGGCCCGTACGATGGATCATGGCACTATTCGGGGGCAAGGTCGTGCCAGTACAGATCGCCGGGATCCATGCCGGGAATTGGACGTCCGGTCATCGCGTGATGGGTAGCAAAAAGCCCATCACCGTGAGGGATTTCAAGAGTTACAGCAAGAGTCTTGAAAAACTAGGAGTGATGCTTGATCCCGAACGCCGCCGAGCAGCGATTCAGCAACAAATCGATCGGCTCTGTGTTAAGGCGGGTGTTGGACTGAATGCTGATGACACCCTGCTCGATCAGGCGGTGTATACCACGGAATGGCCTTGTGCCGTTCTTGGCAGCTTCAAGCCGGAGTACTTGGCGGTTCCTTCGGAAATTCTCATCACGTCGATGAAGGAACATCAGGGGTTCTTCTCGGTTAGGGATAAGAAGTCCGGCAAACTGGCGCCGCATTTTATTGCCATCGCCAACAATGAACCCAAAAACATGGCGCTCATTCGGGCGGGGAACGAGCGGGTACTGGCGGCGCGGTTGGCGGATGCGAAGTTCTTTTTCGATGAAGACCGGAAAGTCACATTGGAGGAACGGGGGAAAAAACTTACCGGCGTCACGTTCCATCAAAAACTGGGCACGATGGCCCAGAAGCAGGAGCGAATTAGAAAACTGGCCGCCTTCATCGCCGCTCGACTGGATGGTGGACAAGATGAGCTACAACAGGTTTGTGACCGGGCGGCGGCTTTATCAAAAGCCGATCTTCTGACCGGGATTGTGGGTGAGTTCCCCGAGCTGCAGGGCATCATGGGCGGCGAGTACGCGCTGCATGACGGAGAATCAACGGTGGTGGCTCAGGCCATTCGAGAGCAGTACCTGCCAAAGGCGATTGAAGGAGAATTGCCCAAGACGTTGGTGGGACAGATTCTTTCCCTGGCAGATCGACTGGATTCTATTGCCTCGTTTTTCCATGTGGGTATCGTGCCGACGGGATCGGAAGATCCGTTTGCCTTGCGCCGTCACGCCACCGCGATCGTGAGGATTGTGCTTGAGGGAAAGTTTCAAATCGATCTCAGGCCATGTATTGATCATGCCATGGACATTGTGTCGAATGACGGATTCAAAGGTGTGCAAGATTTGGAACAGCAAGGTCGGCGCCGGATCACGGAGTTTGTCTTTGAACGGGTTCGGCACTACGTCCGAATTGTACAGGGTCTGCGCGACGACGTTATCGATTCGGTGCTGAAGTCAGCCTATGATAAATCGGTGGGTCTCGTCGATCTTGTGCAGAAGATGAAGGCCATTGAAGAAGTGACTAGGAAGCCGGAATTCGATCCATTGATCGTCGGTTTTAAGCGGGCTCACCGCTTGGTAGAAAAAGAGCAGTGGGAACGCCAGCCGGTTGATCCAGCGAAGTTTCAGGATGCGTCAGAATCGATCCTCTACAACGTAATCAAGGTAGAAGGAGAGAAGATAGGGTTTGCCCTGTCGATGGGTGACTATCATGAGGCATTGAATTACTTGGTAGGACTCAGGACGGTTATTGATGCATTTTTCGAAGCTGTGATGGTCAACGCAGACGATAAGGCGATCCGCAGTAATCGGCTGACGTTGCTCAAAGAGGTCGATGAGTTGTTCATGTCATTCGCTGACTTTTCCCAGGTTGTGGTACAAGGGCGATAGGTCGAATCGAACAACGAATTGCCTCAGCAGGGAAAGACGATCTCACAAGCTCCTGTAGGCTGTTCAAAAAGGCCTTCCAGCGAGGCCGCAGCGAGCGAAGAGGCGAAGCGAGGGGTCTTTTTCAACAGCCTGGTAGCGAGGATCAGAAAAAACGGGAGTCGCCATGGATCAGCCGATGACGGACGAGTGCCGTCGGGCGGACAAGATCCGACGATTTTCTCTTGCCGTCTCACTGGTTCTGATGGTGCTCTGCAATGCCATTCTTCTCGGCGGGTTCGCGCTCAGCGGCATCAATCTGGACGATTTGATGAAGACGCCGGATTTCTTCAACGCAAAGCAGGACGTGTGTCTTCGAATCACGTGGCAATCAATGCCTGGAGCGAATGAACCCGTTCGACTCTGTTCAGAATGGCTGAATCTCTCCGACCCGAGTGGAACGACCCATTATCTTCAGCCCGACACGAAGCTCAAAAAGGGGCTTGACGGCCAATACTACGTCGATCAAGGTATTCAAGCTGACTACCGGTTATTGATACTGATGCTGTTTGTCGCCGCTATTATCATCGGTGGCGTATGGGCGAAGTGGTTCTTGGTGAACCGCTATCGGCTCCGTCTGGAATCAACCGACGGTCGTCGTGCGTCGCCTGTTCATTGATACGCACTCTTCCGAGAAGGAGAAGTCACGTGGCAAAAAAATACGTCTACTATTTCGGCGATGGTAAGGCCGAGGGTACGTCGAACATGAAGGAGCTGCTGGGGGGTAAGGGCGCAGGATTAGCTGAGATGACTAATCTGGGGATTTCAGTCCCACCTGGTTTTACGATTTCGACAGAAGCCTGCATCGAATATTACAAAATCGGTAAGAAGTATCCACCCGGCATGTGGGATGCCACATTGCAGGCACTCAAACGTGTCGAACGCTCAATGGGGATGGGGTTTGGGAATCCTGAACGGCCGTTGCTGGTTTCAGTCCGATCCGGGGCTCGTGCCTCGATGCCTGGCATGATGGACACGGTACTGAATGTCGGTCTCACCACGAAGACCGTCGAAGGATTAGCAGTCAAGACCAGAAATGACCGGTTCGCTCAGGATAGCTATCGACGATTTGTGGCGATGTTCGGCAGTATCGTGATGGGTGTGCCACGCGAACACTTTGAAGCGATTCTGAATCTCAAGAAAGAAGAAATGGGCGTGAAACACGAGACGCAGCTTGATGCGCGCGCCCTGCGCGATCTCGTGGAGCGGTTTAAATCTTTGGTCAAGGAAGAAACGGGCACTACCTTCCCTGATGATCCCAATGCGCAGTTGAAGCTGGCGATCGACGCGGTGTTTTTATCCTGGAATGGTGCACGTGCGATCACCTACCGCCGGCTGAACGGTATCCCGGATCACTGGGGTACGGCGATCAACGTTGTGGCCATGGTGTTTGGGAACATGGGCGACACCAGTGGTACCGGGGTGGCTTTTACGCGCGACCCCAATACGGGGGAGCGGAAGTTTTTTGGTGAGTGTTTGATGAACGCGCAAGGCGAGGATGTGGTCGCCGGAATTCGGACACCGCTGCCGGTCACGGAGTTGGGACGAACCGTGCCTCCCGCCTATAAAGAGCTCGAACATACCTACAAGCGATTGGAAAAGCATTACCGCGACATGCTCGACCTGGAATTCACGATCCAGGAAGGCACGCTCTATATGTTGCAGACGCGTGTTGGGAAACGCACCGGTATTTCTGCCGTGCGCATCGCCGTTGAAATGGTCAATGAAGGCTTGATCACCAAGCGCGAGGCGGTGCAGCGGGTCGGTCCGGATCAACTCGCGCAGTATCTCTATCCGATCTTCGATACCCAATCTGAAGCGGGTTCTACCCCATTGGGCAAGGGATTGCCGGCTGGACCTGGAGCGGCGGCAGGAAAGATCGCCTTGACGCCGGATCGGGCCGTCGAAATGAAGGCGGCTGGGCAGCGGGTCGTGCTGGTTCGTGACGAAACCAGCCCCGACGATATTCATGGCATGAACGCCGCGTCTGGGTTTGTGACGGCGCGAGGCGGCATGACGTCCCATGCGGCGGTGGTGGCGCGACAGATGGGCAAAGTGTGCGTGGCCGGGTGCGAAGCGATCGAAGTCATCGATACCCAATCGGTGCGGATCGGGTCGAAAGTGTTCCGGGAAGGCGACTATCTGTCCGTGAATGGATCGACCGGGAATGTGTACGACGGCGACATTCCCGTCATGGAATCCGAGATTATTCAGGTGGTGCAGGGGAAGCTGGATGCCAAGAAGTCGCAAAAATATCAGCTCTTCTCCACCATCCTCTCATGGGCGGACAGTGTGCGGACGATGAAAGTGCGGGCGAATGCCGATGTGCCGGACCAGGCCAAGATTGCCAGAGGGTTCGGCGCCGAAGGCATTGGGCTCTGCCGCACAGAACATATGTTCTTTGCCGAAGACCGTATTCCGATCATGCAGAAGATGATTCTGGCCAGGACGAAAGAGGATCGGGAACGGTATCTGGAGCAGTTGTTGCCGCTGCAGAAGCAAGACTTCATCGGGCTGTATCGTGAGATGGAGGGGTTTCCGGTCACCATTCGCCTGCTCGATCCTCCGTTGCATGAGTTTTTGCCGAAGCGTGAAGAGCTGATGGTGGAGATCGCTCAGCTTGAGTTGACCGGCGAGGACGGCGCCAAGCTGGAAGAGCAGCGTCGGTTGCTGGCGCGTGTCGAAGAGTTGCATGAATTCAATCCGATGCTGGGGCTGCGCGGGTGCCGGCTGGGTATTACGATGCCCGAGATCACGCGGATGCAGGCGCGCGCCATTATCGAGGCGGCTTGCGAGTTGGCGAAGGAAGGCAAGAAGATCGTTCCGGAGATCATGATTCCGCTGGTTGGCATGGTGGCGGAAATGAAGTCGCAGAAGGATCTCATCCGCGAAGTCGCGACAGAGACCATGAAGCGCTATAACGTGAAACTCTCATATCTTGTCGGGACGATGATCGAATTGCCGCGCGCTGCCGTGACCGCCGAACGGATTGCCGAAGAGGCCGAGTTCTTCTCGTTCGGGACGAACGATCTGACCCAGACGACCTTCGGATTTTCCCGCGATGACGCCGCGAAGTTCATCGATCACTATCAAACGGTGAAGATCATGGACGCGGATCCATTCGCCACGCTCGACCGGGAAGGTGTGGGGTCGTTGATGAAGACGGCCATCGCAGGCGGGCGGACGTCACGGCCGGGGATCAAGCTCGGCATCTGCGGCGAACACGGCGGCGATCCACGGTCCGTCGAGTTTTGCCATCAGCTCGGGTTGGACTATGTGAGTTGTTCGCCCTACCGTGTGGCTATTGCGCGGCTGGCGGCGGCACAGGCGGCGATTACTGAAGCAGACGCCAGGCCACCAGCAGCACCCAAGAAAGCCGCGACGGCGCGTGTCAAGACGGTAAAATCCGCGAAGGTATCGAAGTCTGTGAAGCGGACTAAGCCGGCGCCCAAGAGGCCTTCAGGCAGCCGCAAGAAACGGTGACAGACCGCACACGAGATCTTCACTATATGACTCTGGCGCTTCGTCTCGCGGCGAAGGGCCAGGGAACGACAAGTCCGAATCCGATGGTTGGAGCCGTCGTGGTTCGTCAAGGCAGAATCATCGGGCAGGGGTTTCACCTCCGACCCGGAACTCCTCACGCAGAAATTCTCGCACTCCGGCAGGCAGGAAAGCAGGCGCGAGGCGGCACGCTCTATGTGACGCTGGAGCCCTGCTGCCATCTCAAAAAACGAACTCCCCCTTGTGTCCCCGAGATCCTTCACTCTGGTGTCCGCCGTATGGTGATGGCGATGCAGGATCCGAATCCATCTGTAAAGGGAAGAGGAGCCGCCGCGCTTCGGCGAGCGGGACTCTCAGTCACGGTTGGGGTTGCTCAGCAAGAGGCGGAGAAACTCAACAAAGCCTACTGCCATTGGATGAAAACGGGCCGTCCCTATGTGACACTCAAGGCGGGAATGACGCTTGATGGACAGCTGGCTACAGCTTCTGGTGAGTCTCAATGGATTACCGGAGAGTCGTCCAGGAGAGAAGTTCATCAACTTCGCGGCAGTATGGACGCCGTTCTGGTTGGATTCGGAACAGTTCTGGCTGACGATCCGTCGTTGACCTCGAGAACGGGACCGCGACTCAAAAAACTAGCATTGCAGCAGCCTCTTCGGATTGTGGTCGATAGTCGCTTGCGTATTCCCCTCAAGGCACAGGTTCTGGCACAACAGGACAAGGCCAAGACAATTATTGTCACAACGGCTGCAGCTCCGGCAGCTCGACGATCGGCCCTGCAAAAGAAAGGCATAGAGATTCTCACGTTGCCCGCTCTGCAGGGCCGTGTTTCATTATCCGCTCTGCTCAGGGAGCTCGGTCGGCGCGGTATCATGTCTCTCCTCGTGGAGGGGGGGAGCGAGGTCAATGCGGCGATGCTGAAGGCAAAGCTGGTTGATCACGTTCGCCTCTATATGGCGCCACTATTGCTCGGCGGACAGAATGCCAAAGGGCTTATTGGGGGAGAGAGTCCAGCACGACTTGTCGGTGCGATAGCATTACGACATGTCGTGACCAGGTCCGTCGGTCATGATGTTGTGGTGGAAGGAGATTTGTGATCCTCTGGCTCTGGAGTATCATCCTGTCGGTGCTCTTGGCAGGCAATGTTGCGCTCGGCTTTGCAGAATCGTCGGTTCAACCGAGCGAGAGTCTTGATTCACTCGTCTATCGATTTCTGGATACGGGTGAGGCGAACGAAGCTGAACGTCTCTTGCAGACTATTCTGGCTGATGAAAAGGCATCAGTCGAAGTGGTTTCTCAGATCATAGGGAGGGAAGGAGCGTACCAACGTCAACCCGTCGAGATTCTTCCTCGTGAACAGATCATCGTTCGTGGGCGAACCTACCCGCTGTCTTTGTCTATCCCCGCGTCGTATCAGACTTCCAAGAGCTATGCCCTCATTGTGTGTCTGCATGGATATGGTTTTACTGGTGCAGAGTATTTGGAGCGGTGGCGAGCGAGGTTGGGCGAGGGCTATCTATTGGCCTGTCCGACCTACCCGTCCGGCGCGTGGTTTACTAGGCCTGCCGAGGAGTTGGTCTTGGAAACGATCCGGGAAGTCCGACGACAATACCATATCGATCCGAATCGGATCTTTCTCACAGGCATGTCGAATGGAGGGATCGGAGCGTGGCTGATCGGGATGCATCATGCGCCGCTGTTTGCCGGCCTTGCACCAATGGCCAGCGGATTGGATGATGTGGTACTGCCGTTCTTGGGGAATCTTCGCAATACGCCTGTGTACATCATCCATGGAGCGAGAGATCAGGTCATGCCTGTGAAGCTGAGCCGGTCGATCGTCCGGGAGTTGGAGACACTCGGCTATCCGCATGTGTACCGCGAACATGAGCGCGAGCATCCCATCGCAGGAGGTCACTATTTCCCGAAAGAAGAGCTGCCCGATCTGATCGCCTGGTTCGATAGTCAGCGCCGCGAGCCATTATCTACAAAACTGACCGTCGTGCGCGATGCCAGCCACTTTCAATCGTTCAGCTGGATTCGGATCGACTCAACTGATCCAATCGCCGCGTTCTCGCAGGACTTGGTCGACAAGCGAGATGAACGAATTAAGCGTCGGGAATATGCCAAGGTAGACGCATCGATCGTAGAAACCAATCGGATTGAGGTCACTGCTGATCGGGTCCAACGGTATAGCCTGTTCTTGAACGAGCAACTCATCGACTTCTCCATGCCGCTCACGGTCGTCACCAATGGGCGTCTCTCATTCAGTGGCGTTGTGTCGCCGTCGGTTGAAACGTTATTACGGCAGGCCAGGCTACGAGGGGATCCTCAACAGCTTTTTTCCGTCCATCTCACCATAGCCGTTGAAAAGCTCACCCCATGAGCTCCGTGTGGCGGGTCACACAACGACATCTAATTGGAATAGTGATCGCTGGACTCGGAGTGGGACTGTGCCTCTCTCCTGAGCAGGGGAGGACCGAATCGTGTTCCTTATTGCGTGATCATGCTGGGCTGACATTTCCTGTCGAACGAGTGGATCCGGCCTGGACCTGCAGGCTACAACCCATTGTCCAGGGCCATACGACGGAGAGCACAATAGGGCCTATTCGAGCAGCCATATCTGAATCGATGTATCACCATCTCCTGGATCACCCTCCATTGACCGCTGCGTTGATGCGGCGACTCAATCTTGGCCGGTACCAGTCGGAGTCACGAGGCCCCGGCCGATTCTGGGGCGATGATGGCGATGGGACGAAAGGGATTGTTGAGCTGGTGTATGCAGATCCCGCATCCCGTATCTACTTTCTTGAGGGAACTCATGAAAGCCGGGTGCTTCCTCATGTGACGGGAAAAGCGGTCGTCTTTCTCAGAATCAGTGTGATGCGAGATGCGAGCGGCCATGAAGCGACGGACAGTACCTTGGTTGCCTACACCAAATTGGATAATTGGTTTCTCGCTGGGGTGGTGTCTCTTCTCCATCCACTGGTCGACAAGGTTGTCACAAGCCGATTGCAAAGGGGAGTAGAGACCGTCAATCGATTGGGTGCTGCGATGAGGGAAAACCCTCAGCGGGTGTTATCTGAAGCAACGAAGCCACCGCCGTTACCTGAAGCGCAGGTGGCCTTCCTGAAAAATGCGCTGAGCACTGACCCAGACACTGACAAGGTGCTTCCACACAACAGATCCTTCCCATGACGACATCCCGCAGTTTCGTGCTCATTTGCACGGTCGGCATCTTTTGCTTCATTAGCTATAACATGGTGCGGATGCCCGCGCTCTCCTTGTTCGCCGAATCGCTCGGCGCGAGCCCGGAACGGATCGGTCTGATCGTATCCGTGTCAACCTTAGCAGGCGTCTTGCTGAAGCTGCCTTCCGGCGCGCTCTCCGATATCTATGGAAGGCGCTTCTTGCTCCGGATCGGCGTGGTGGCATTTGGACTGCCACCATTTCTCTATCCCTTCATTACGGACTTGGATGCGCTGACGGCACTTCGGTTTCTGCACGGGTTGGCGACGGCCATCTTCGCACCAAGCGCCTTGGCTACGGTGGCGGAGCTCTATCGGGAACGGCGTGGCGCGGCGCTCGGGACCTATACGGCCTGCACGCAGTCCGGCTCTCTCTTGGGTCCCTTTCTCGGCGGGTACCTCATCCATGCTGCAGGATTCGACGCAGCGTTTGTCACAGCCGGCGTCTTTGGCTGCATCGGCATGGTGTTGTTCTATAGCCTTCATCTCGACGTCGCAATGCCGCAGAGGAAGGAACAGGGGACGGCGGTGGTGCTGTCCGAAATGTGGAAGGGGTTTGCCGCGGTCGCCCAAAATAACAAAGTCCTGATCACCAGCATGACCGACGCCGCCAAGATGATCGCGAACGGAGCCTTGATGGCATTTTTGCCGCTGTACGGAGTCTCAGCGGGATTGAACCCTGGTGAAGTCGGTCTGTTGTTTTCTGTCCAAGCCGGCACGTCGTTCTTTGCCAAGCCGATTATGGGACGGATTTCAGATCGAGTCGGCCGTCAGCCGCTGATCATCCTGGGCCTCTTCATATGTGCCGGGACCTTTGTCTGTATCCCACACGTGTCGATGTTCCCGTTCTTACTGTTGCTATCGGCTGGTTTTGGCTTTGGTGAAGCCGTGGTCTCATCGTCCTCTTCAGCTCTTGTGGCAGACAGTTCCGAGTTTAAGAGGCTGGGGGCTGGTATGGGTATGCAAGGGACCATCATGGATATCGGGCATGCAAGCGGACCGCTGTTGGCTGGGTTGCTGATCGCGCGAATGAGCTATGGAGGTGCCTTCATGGTCATTGCCGGCATGCAGCTTTCCGCAGCTGTTGTTTTCTGGTTGGCCATGAGGAAGAATTAGGACGAAGTCGCTATAATGGGACCGCGAAAACTTTTTCGGTCGCTGGAGTCATTGACTTACGGTTCATGACCGGCGGCCATCATCCGAGGGCTTTTGTATGTTTTCTGGCATCGTCGAAGAAATGGGCGCCGTGACTGTCCTCAGAAAAACGCTTGCGGGAGCCAGGCTCACGATTCTGGCCTCGACTGTGATGGATGACCTGAAGATCGGTGATAGCGTGAGCGTGAATGGAATCTGTCTCACGGTCGTCTCGAGAAGCGAGCGCGATTTTTCCGTAGAGGTCTCGCCTGAAACACTCTCGGTGTCGACCCTCGGAGGATTTGCCGTGGGAATGCCGGTCAATCTCGAAAGGGCGATGAAGCTCAACGAACGCATCGGCGGGCATTTGGTGGCCGGTCATGTGGATGGCGTGGGTGTCATTCGCAGCCGGCAGCAGGATAGTAATGCCATCGTGTTCACCATCGGAGCGCCTCCTGAGATTCTGCGTTATTGTGTCGCAAAGGGCTCCATTACGGTCGATGGCATTAGCCTTACGATCAATGCGATAACCGAGCACGGGTTCAGCGTCGCCATCATTCCGCACACGGCGAAGATGACGATAGTGGGCCTCAAGCAGGTCAACGACACCGTGAATCTTGAGTCTGATCTCATTGGCAAGTACGTCGAGCGTCTGCTCCAAGAGCGTGGACAACTTCCGAAACCCACCATCAGCATTGATACAGACTATCTGCAAAAACGCGGGCTGATTTAATCGCTGCGACTGGGCAGTGGTTCTGTCTTATATCGTGTTTAGCCGTATTTCTCCTGGTGCATCTCACCTGAGCAGTATAGGCTGCTTGACCTATGTCGCCTAGCGGAATAGACTAATGTCTGATGATACGGTCATTCCGGTCAAAGGCGACCGAATCGTTGTTCGCTGATGAAGAGGTGCCGCGCTTTCGCGCATTTGAGAGGATCGCCAGGCGAAAGCTGTTGCTGCTCCATCGGGCGAAATTGCTGGATGATCTGCGCGTTCCTCCAGGAAACCGCTTGGAAGCCTTGCGTGGAAATCGAAAGGGGCAGTACAGTATTCGAATTAACGATCAGTGGAGGATTTGTTTTGTGTGGGTTCAGGGCGATGCCCGTGATGTGGAGATTGTGGATTACCATTGAGGTGCAATATGGCGCGCAAACGGTTGCTGGAGCCGATACATCCGGGGGAAATTTTGTTCGAAGAGTTCATGAAGCCAATGGACATCAGCATCAATCGGCTTGCCCGCGATATCCATGTGTCGCCAGGAAGGATTAGCGCGATCGTCAATGGGAAACGCGCCATCACAGCCGATACGGCGCTTCGGCTCAGTCGGTATTTTGGAACGTCGTCGGATCTCTGGATCGGACTCCAGGGGGAGTTTGACCTGCGAGTGGCCAAACGTACGATTGGGCCAGAAATTGAGCGGCATATCCAGCAGCATGTTGCCTGAGAGCGCATAACCAAAAGTGACGACGTTGGGCCTCAAACGAGTGAATGATCCCGTCAACCTTGAATCGGATCTCATCGGCAAGTGCGTCGAGCGTCTGCTCCAAGAGCGTGGCCAACTTCCGAAACCCACCATCAGCATCGATACAGACTACCTACAGAAACGCGGGTTGATTTGACAATCAGTCCCAAATGACGAAAACCGTTCTCTCGAAATTGCACTCTGCCCACGATTTGTCTCAGATGGATAAAATGGGAACGCGTGAGGACTTCAGAAATTGCGCTCTGACCCCAATTGTACCCGCATATATTTATTCTTATGTCGCAGATTAGCTCCACAGCACAAGTGAAGCGAGAACTCCGCTTCCTTAGGCGTGAGTCATACATGCGCGGGTACGCGAAGTCTGCCTTGAGTTCTCAGTTTCGAGATGCCTCTGCATTTGACGCTTTCTATGCAGCGCTGACTGACGAGCAAAAAGATGAGTTTTTGCGGGTTGGGTCCTCGTACCTGTTCTTGGTAAAGCAAGGGAACTGGCACGTCGAAGTTGAAGGCTCAAATCCGGTCATCGACTACTTCACAAACTCCTTTAAGCTTGTATCACTTTTCTCGCTCATCGAGTCTCTGTCGTCGGAGAAGCATCGAGATTTCTACGAGTGGCTTGGCCATGTGGGTGAGGAGATTTTCCCCATCAGCTAACAAGGCAGCGATCAAGCAACTACATGAGAGATACAAGGCCACGTTCGGCTCAATTCGTCGCTGCGTAGCATTTTTTGAGCACCTTTCTTCACGGCAACAGGCAGAACTCTGTAACAGCATCCAGTTCGATGGAACTCCGGTTAAGTCCATAAAGGAGGTGGCGCAGTTCCTGTATAACCTGCGTAGTAAGTTCGTGCACGAGGGAGAACTTGTGTTGGACATCGCAAACGTGCCTGTGATGTCGCGGCACAAGAACGTAAACACTCTAATCGAGCTTTCAACGCCAAAGCTCTTTGAAGCATTCGAAGAGGGAGTGGTCGCATATTTCAACCATGCGACATAACCTTGCGCTAAACTAGACCTGCGCAATAAGCTGCGCAGGCAGGTCGGCTAGCTCCACGTTCGGGCGACGCTTTGCGTCATCCGAACTGCCACGCGGCTGGTGCTCGTGGTTCAGGACTCGAGGCGCGTCTCGAACCAGCGGCTGCACAACTCCGGTTGCTCCACGCCTGCGGGTGAGCCGCGGGGTCGTTCGGCACAGAAAGAAAGAGAGAGAGGTTGTACATGTATAGATCCAAATGCGTTACCGTCGTTGTGCTAGTCTTCCTAGCGATCAGTCACGCGGCTTCCGCCGAAGACGGAAACATCAAATTCCACCTGAACAAGATTGAGCCATACTTCATTGACCTCTCTCGAATGAGTGAGCATCTTCGCGGTGGTGACCGAGACATCGCCATCATAATGTCTGCCGACAGCCTTGACTGCTATCGCCTTCTTGACCACATCTCTGATTTGCTTTTCGCGCACAGTCTTATCCGTGATGTGAACGAGCAGTTACGTCTTGAAGCCTTGATTCAAGTTCGGGTACAGACAGCTCGAAAGATTATGCAAGAATATGACAATAAGACATCGAAGCTCCTTAGTTTGGTGAGAGCCAGTGGCCTCAGCGTGAAGGCGAATCGCTATCAAGAGGATCTCAAGTCCTGTATCTCATTCCTGCGATCACTGGATCGTGAGGCGAGTCGAACAAGAGGATCAACAGAGATTAGGTGAATAATCAGAAAATAAAAGCAAGGTAGTGGGGTCGGATCTTGTATCGTGCATGGTCAGGGAGAGCGAGTGTGCACTTACCACTGAATACTCTCGTTGGGGGCTATGTTCGCCAGCCACGTTTCTTTTCAATCCCAGCAAAAGACCTTGAGTATGACTCCTCCGTGGCCTGCCAGATGGGAGCTACGGACAACATGATTACTTGTGTTGTTTGATCCAGAGGAGGTGGGGGGCACGCGTGGCTGGAAAGAGAAGCACTGAGCCCTGCCGAGGGCGTCTGGCTATTCGTAGACCTCACGCCGATGCGCGATCCGCAGGATGCTCACCAGTTTGACGGTTTCATCGATGAAGTACACCACACGCCAGTCCCCGATCCGAATCCGCCACATGTCTTTGTACCCCTTCAACTTTTTACACCCTGCTGGTCGTGGGACATCAGCCAACGATTCGAGTTTTCGAATGACTCGGGCAAGTACGGGATCCGATAAGGCTTCGAGTTCTTTTCGTGCAGCAGGCTTGACCTCGACAGAATACTTACCCACGCAGCCGCCCCTGTTTGATCAGGTCGGCTTTGACCTTTTCGAGCGGAATGCCTTTCTCTTTGCGACGAGATTCACCAATTAATCCGTCCCAGAAGTCTTCTAGAATAGCCCCGTGCTTTTTTAGGTCGATTTGCACAGCAATTTTGTGCCCCTTCTCATCTGTGACGAACTGAATTCCAGTCATAGCATTCGTTCCTTTCCTGAAGCTCCCGAAGATATTCTATCCGCATTCACCGCCCCCAGCAATCCTATCGCGAGGGAGAGCCTGGTTCTATCTATGGTTGATTCTGCGCCGACGAGCGGTAGGTGTAGTAGAGGATGAGACCGGCTAGGATTGAGACGAGAATTCCAAATCCCATCTGCGCGCCGAAGCTCACTGGGCCGATGTAGAGCTTGTAGAGCTGCAATAGCACCACCGGCAGGCCCACTGCCAGGGCAAGCACGATCAAGTGCCGTCGCAAATAGATCGGCTCCCCTGGTTTTCGACCGCCCCGTCCCAATGCCGTCACTCCTCGATGGTTGAAATATCCCCTGGGTCTTGCCCAAGTTCTTTTGCTTTCAGCACGCGGCGCATGATTTTTCCGGAGCGAGTTTTTGGCAGCGACGACACAATGTCAATTTCAGACGGGACCCCGATCTTGCCCAATTCTTTGAGGACCTGCTCCTTGATCGACTTAATCAAAGCCGGACTGTCCTGTTCTCCCTGTTTCAAGATGATAAAGGCCTTAATGGATTCGCCCACCGTCTTATGCGGTTTGCCGATGACGGCAGCTTCCGCAACGGCGGGGTGACTGACCAATGCGCTTTCCACTTCAGCCGTGCCAAGCCGATTGCCCGCGACCTTAATCACGTCATCTGCGCGGCCCATGAACCAGAGATACCCATCGGCGTCTTTGTGGCAGATGTCACCGGCGGTATAGCAGTTGGGAATCGTATTCCAATAGGTTTTGTACCGCTCCGGATCTTTGTAGATCGTGCGCATCATGGAGGGCCAGGGTTTCTTGATGACGGCGAAGCCACCGGCGTTGGGGGGGAGGCTGTTGCCCTCGCGATCGACGACATCGGCTTCAATGCCAAGAAAGGGGCGCGTGGCCGAGCCTGGTTTCAGCGGCACGGTGGGAAGTGGGGTAATCAAGATCGATCCCGTTTCCGTCTGCCACCAGGTGTCCATGATCGGTTTGTCCCCGCCCGTCACGCGGTGATACCATTCCCAGGCTTCTGGATTGATCGGTTCTCCAACACTCCCGAGGATACGGAGAGTTGAGAGATCGAATTTCTTCGGCCAATCTTCGCCGTAGCGCATGAGCAGGCGGATCGCGGTCGGGGTCGTATAGAAAATCGAGACCCCATACCGCTCGATGAGATCCCACCAGCGTCCAGGATTGGGATAATCCGGTTTCCCTTCTGCTGTCAGAATGGTTGCGCCATTGAGCAGCGGGCCATAGACGATATAGCTGTGACCTGTGACCCATCCCGGGTCAGCCACGCAGAAATACACGTCATCATCTTTCAGGTCGAACACATACTTCGTCGTCGTATAGGTGCCGACCATATACCCACCATGGACATGGACGACCCCCTTGGGCTTCCCGGTTGTCCCGGAGGTGTAGAGGATATAGAGCGGGGCTTCGGCATCCAGCTGTGCTGCTTCACAAACTGGTCGCTCACATTCAAGCCACTCCTTCCAGTCAATTTCCTTTGGTGCGGAAAGGGCTGGACCCTGGACCTCGCGGCGTACGACCACCACGTGGTCGATCGTCGGGCAGGTTTTGATGGCTTCGTCCACCACTGGTTTTAATTGGATCGTCTTGCCGCGGTCGAACCCGACATCTGCGGTGATGACCAGCTTGGCCTCTGCATCGTTGATACGGTTGGCGAGGGCAGGGGCGCTGAACCCTGAATAGACGACGCTGTGGATCACGCCGATCCTGGCGCAGGCTAGCATGGCAATGACTTGTTCGGGGATCTTGGGCAAATAGATGGTGACACGATCGCCTTGCTGGAGGCCAAGCTTTTTGAGGGCGTTGGCGCAGCGGTTCACTTGTCGGTACAGTTCGGCATAGGTGAAGATGCGTTCCTGATCGTTCTCGCCCACCCAGATTAGGGCTACTTTGTTCTTGCGCCAGGTCTTCATGTGGCGGTCCAGGCAGTTATAGGCGATGTTGCATCTTGCGCCGACAAACCATTTCGCCCATGGATAGTTCCACTCCAGGACCTTGCTCCAAGGAGAAAACCACTCCAGCTCCTTGGCCTCACGGTTCCAAAACGCTTCAGGATCGGCGATGGATTTCTTGTATTCGGTTTCGTAGTCTTTGATGTAGGCTGCGGCTATCGTCTTGGCGGTCGGCTGGTACGTCCGACTTTCCTTCAACAGGGTCTCAATCTTTTCGCTCATGGCGGTCGCGTCTCCTTCCTCAGCACGGTACATCGTCGACTGCGCAATTATGGAGAAAGTTGGGGATGCCTGCAACCATACAGTTGCTCCGTAGCCTGCTAGAGGCTTCTCTCGATTCCGTTTCTTGACACTTGTCTAGGCCGGAGATAGGCTGACCCGATGACCAGCGAACGGCATTGTAGGAAGAAGAACCTGCTGCGTGGGCTCTTGAGGCTACTCGTACGGGGCGTTCATGTGTTTGGGCTGTTTTCAGTCGTCGCCCTGTCGACGGCTGAAGCTCAATCGGGCAAGCCGGAAGGCCTGTACTACAAGTCTTGGGCGATCATTATTGGGATCGAAAACTATGTCGTGGCTCCTCCCGTCCCGGGAGCGATCAGTGATGCCAAGAAGGTGGCCGAGGCGTTTCGACGGTTAGGGTTCGACGAGGTGGTCGAGTTCTACGACAAGGATGCAAGCTCGCGACGTCTGCACCAGTTGTTTAACGACCTGTTGCCGAGAAAAGTTGGGCGCATGGATCGGCTCGTTGTGTTCTTTGCTGGCCATGCCGGGTCTATGCAGGATCCTGATGGGTACGATCGAGGGTATCTCGTGCCGTTCGATGCGCCGGTCAACAACGCTACGAAGTCGATCACGGTTGAGCACTTAAAAGAATTTACGAGGCGGTCGGCTTCCAAACACACGCTCCTTATTCTCGATGCGCCGGTATTCGGATGGGAGACAACTAAGCCATCGGGACTGTCATTGGAAGGGCGTGTGGCTCCAGAATCGGATACGGATCGGCGTGCGGTCCAAGTCATCAGCGCGGCAGGTAAAGGAGAGACCGGTGTTCGCGCTGAGAAAAGTAGTCGTTTTGTGCAGACACTATTGACCGGACTGTCTGGTACTGCCGATCTGGACGGAAACGGCTGGCTCATGGCTTCTGAGTTGGGGACCTATTTGGTGCGACAGGTTGAGGAGGCCTCCAATGGTACGCAACGTCCATCCAGTCTCCGCATCGAGGGGGATGGAGACACGGCGTTGGTCGAAGGACGGAGGTCGGCGTTTATGCTTGGTGCCGGTCCTCGGACTCCTTCTGAGCGGCAACGGGAGGCGAAGGCTCACTACGAACGAGCCCTCGCGCTGTTGCAGGAAGGGAAATCAGGAGAAGAAGCCTTAGAACGACTGGATCGCGCGATCAGTTACGATCCGACCTACGGCAGTGCGTACGTGCTGAAGAGTTATGTTCGATTGGAAGTGGTGCCGAATCTCGACGAGGCCTTGGCGACCGGCCTCCTTGCCGTAAAGTATGCGCCGGGAAACTCCGATTCGTTTTATACGCTGGGATTGATTCACGAAAAACGCGGCGAGTTTGCGGAAGCTGAAGCGGCTCTCCGACAAGCTTTGGTTGTGAACAGCACCTATCAGGATGTGTACTTCACATTGGGGGCACTGTATGCCGATCATCTCAATGATCAGGCTCAGTCGGTGGAGGCCTTTCGACGGTATTTGGAACTCGGCGGCACCGATCCTCGCGCCCAAGCCACTGTCAGTCAAGCCGATCGCACTTCCGTGCCTTAGCATGCTGCAAAAAGACTCGCGTACTCATACGGGCGGCGAGCAGCGCTGCTGAGCTACGTAGCAGACGAACCGTCTGGGATTGCGCGGGTTAGGGTGCTTCTGAAGAGGTGAGCGAAGGAAGTGTGGTCAGGACGAGTGAGGCGGCCGGGTCGTCTGGTTTGAGCGGGGGAAGCAGCATGGGCCGTTGCTCTTGATTGAATTGAGTCTTTGCCGCCCAGGAGACTTTTTGGCGTACGTAGCCAGTGAGTTCTCCGAATGTGACGGTCCCGTTGCGGTTGGTGTCGGCCTCTCCTCGGAGCCCTTTCAAGAGGTAGTAGGTGAAGAGGCCGTGGCGGTGCTGGTCATCTTCCAGTCCCTTCGTCATGTCTTCGCCCCCGATCAGTCTGATCGTATGTCCTCCGCCAAGTTCCCAGCGGGGTGACGCGGTCTTTCCTTTGGCATCGCCACGTAGTCGGGAGACCATGCCGTCGAACAGGAAGAGGACCTGTTTGGCCTTGAGCCTAGCAAAGGCGGACTCAAGATCAGTGAGCGGGTAGAGTCGGGCCGAGTCCGTAGCGCTGCCATCATGAAGAGCGAGCAAGACGTCGCCGGTGGGCGTCACCATTGCCTGTCCCGAGAAATAGACGATCACAACCGCATCTTTGGCCGCATGTTGTGGGAGCCAGCCGAACAATGTTTCGTGGAGATCGGCGCGGAGCGCCTTCTGGTTGTGCAATAGCCGAACGTTGGACGGGGGCACACCGCCGAGGGACTGAAAATAAGCGGCGACGGTCTCCGCATCCGTCGCGGCGTAGCGGCGGGGCGTGAGCTTGGGATCGCGATAGGCGCCGACCCCGATCGAGACGAGGTAGGTCTGAGGCTGGTGAAAGCCCGGCGCCGGTGCGGGAATTTGGTTGACGTCGTCCTGGCCGGTCCCGGCTGGCTGAATGGTCAACGAAAGGGTTTGGGACGGCGCCTTGGCTCCTCCCGATTCGACGACGGTGACATGGATCGCGGCCTGTTGTGCCTGCTTGGTCGGGGGGAGGGTCGCGATGAACTCGAGCGATTTTGTTTGGCCCGGTTGGAGCGGCGGTATCGGCAGTGTCGTGGCGGGGAATTGCTCGATGACAACCGAGGTTCCGGTGAGCGAAGCAGAGGCGCTCTCAATCACCCTCGTTCCCGCATTGATAATATCCACACGCACCCGCACATGCTCGCCGCCTTCAAGAATCAGATTACTGTTCTCGTCGAGCAGCATCGCCTTAAATCGAAGAGCCTGTGATGGTGACGCCGGGGATGCGCCCACGCTTCCCATCGGTATCGGACTCAGCTCGGTCGAGGAGGCGGTTTCCTGGCCGGTCACGGCTTGTCTGGCATTGAGAGAGACACGTGTCGCAAAATCGATGACGGTATCGAGGATGAAGGGGTCAATCAGATAGTTGCAGTTCTTGGAGAGCTGTTCAAGCCGCAGCCGTTCCTGACGGGCAATTTTGATGTCCGTCTGACGGAGCAGCGCTCCCTTTCGATCGTGGATACGAGCGATGGCGTTGAGGTGTAAGACGGCAGGGGCCCGATCGTACAAGGCCTCCTTATTGAGGTCGAACGATGAATCGACGAGATCAACGTGAATGACATAATCAGGTGTGGCGGTATCGCTGGTGCCGTCGTCAATCGTCGTGGTGAACGTTCGCCGAAGGCCTTCCCGTACGGCCTCCTGAAGTCGATCGCCCAGCTGAATTTCCTGGAGCTGTCCGCAGGAATCGCTGTAGCGAATCGTCAGGTCTTTGATCGATGGGGCAATGTCCAGCTTGGCGCTGGCGGGCAATGGCTCCCCCAGTGAAGGCAATTCCAGAGGTTTGACGCAAGCGGCGAGGAGCAACACGCAGACCATCCCCGCCCCAGTGACAAGCCTGGTATGATTGAGTCGTTCTGTTGGAATCACCGCATGACCTATGGTGACCATTTCGCTGCGGCCGTCCGCCACCGTACTGGAAACATCAGGTGAAAGGCAACCGTCCGGCTGGTATGACTGGTATGAGCAGAATGGATGTCTTTGGGGCGGTGAGAAGGTCTTTGATTAGATCTCTCTCATGACAAACTTTGCTCGTAAAGGGACTTTTCCTCTTTGAAGCCTGTTGAAAGAGTGGTGTAATATGAAGCGTTCAATAGCGCGGAGATACTTAATTCCTAAATAGCACTCTCGATGAGAGTCACATCCTGGAGGAATTTAGAATATGGTCACGTGGACTCAGCAAGCGACGAATATGCTTATCGGTGGTGGCTTGGCCGTGTGTGCTCTCGTCGGAAGTGGATGCGTCTCACCTGTCTCAGCTGCTGGAGTCCCTCCAGCATGGGCTCAAGGCTTTTCGGAGATCGTGAAAAAGACCACTCCAGCTGTCGTCAATATCGCGGTGACGGGTGGAGGAGAGGGAAGCCGGAGACGCGGAGGAATGCCCCCTAATCCGTTCGGCACGCCTCCTCCTGGCGATGAGCCGGGAGGTGGAGAATTGCCGACCCCCCCGCCAGGCCCGCATGGTCCACCCGCGCCACATGGCCGCCCGGATCAGAGTGCGGGATCCGGAGTTGTCTTTGATGCCAACGGGTTCATTGTGACCAATAATCACGTTGTTGAAGGAGCCACGCAGATTACGGTGACCTTGAACGATCGGCGCGAGTTTTCGGCAAAGGTGGTGGGCACCGATCCAAAGACGGATTTGGCGGTCATCAAGATTGAAGCGAAGGATCTGCCGTCGTTGAAATGGGCGGAGTATGAAAAACTGCAAGTCGGTGATCTTGTGTTGGCAGTTGGAAGCCCGTTTGGTCTGAGCTCGACCGTCACGCTCGGCATCATCAGCGCCCTGGGGCGTGGGAATGTGGGCATTGCGGACTATGAAGATTTCATTCAGACCGACGCGGCCATCAATCCTGGGAATTCGGGTGGAGCGCTCGTCAACATGAATGGAGATCTGATCGGTATCAACACCGCGATTTTCTCGCGCACCGGCGGGTCGGAAGGGATCGGGTTTGCGATTCCCAGCAGTATCGCGCTCGATATTGTGGACAGTCTGCAGAAAACAGGCAAGGTCGTACGAGGATGGATGGGTGTTGCGATCCAAGAAATTACGCCGGCCTTGGCAAAATCGTTCAAACTCCCGGAGCAGCGGAAGGGGGTATTGATCAGCGATGTCAATGAGAATGGCCCATCCCATGCTGCAGGAGTCAAGCGAGGCGATGTCGTCGTGGCCTTTAATGGCAAGGAAGTGCAGACTGTCAGCCAGCTGCGCAATCTTGTCGCGCGAACGATGGTTGGAAAAGACGCACAGGTCAAGGTGTTGCGCGAAGGCAAGGAGCAGCTGATCGCGGTGAAGGTTGCCGAACGCCCTTCAGATGAACTGCTGGCCAAGAAAGAGTCGGCGCCGCCGAAGGACGCGGGCGAAACGATGAAGCTTCCGGACAATGTACTGGCGTCGTTGCGTGTCCAAACGCTGGATAATGCGCTGATGAGTCAGTTGAACATTTCCGCGAAGACGGCCGGAGTCGTGATCACCTCCGTGGAACCGGGTGGGCCGGGAGAGGCAGCCGGGCTCCAGCGTGGTGATGTGATTCAAGAAGTCAATCATGAGCCCGTCAAGACGTTGGGCGATTATCAAAAGATCGCAGAAAAGATCAAGAAAGACGAACTTGCCGTGCTGTTGGTAAATCGGCAAGGGAACAGCCTGTTTGTGGCGGTGAATCCGAAGTAAGGCGCACAGGGGTATTTGTTGATCCGTCGATCTGGTGATTGCCAGAGGCTTGATCATCAGATTGTCGGATCGACAGATTCAAAAATGTACGAGGCTCTGTGCTGAATAAGCTGAGCCAGTGGCTGCAAGATTCAGTCTTCAAGCCACTGGAAGACAAGAAGATGCCGGTCATGGAACACCTCGTGGAGTTCCAGGTCCGGCTCACCCGTGCGGTGATCGCCCTGGCGGTCGTGTTCATGGGGACGTTTTTTTATGCCGATGCGCTGGTCAAATGGCTGCGGGTTCCGCTCCAGAACATGTTCGTGCCGAGCCAATTAACCTGGGAGCCGACCGATTTGCCAACGGTGCCGTTTGTCTTTCTTGCGCCGGCGGAGGCACTCTGGCAGAACGTCAAGGTCGCGGGGCTGTTTGCTATTGTGCTTGCCATGCCTTATCTCTTGTATGAGATCTGGCGGTTCGTCGTTCCGGGACTGCATGCTCAGGAGCGACGGTTTGTCGGGCCGTTTGTCTGTGTGAGCGCGTTGGCATTCTACGCCGGGGTCGGGTTCTCGTTTTTTTTCATTCTTCCCTTCGCCTTGAATTTTTTGATTTCGTACGGAGTGAACGCGGGATTCGTGCCGCAAATCTCGATCGCCCAGTATGTCGGGTTTGCCCTGTGGTTCTTGACGGTCTTTGGGCTGATCTTTGAAGTGCCACTGGCCATCACCCTCATGGCCAAGTTGGGCTGGGTCGATGCGCCGTTCTTGATTCAGTATTGGAAGTGGGCGTTGTTAGGATCGTTTATCATCGCCGCGATTCTGACGCCTACGCCGGACCCGTTTAATCAGATGTTGATGGCTGGACCCATGTTTCTTCTTTACTGGGTCGGCATCTTCGGCGCGAAGGTGTTTGGCAAGAAGACATCTGCTGAAAATCAACAGGCAGGTGTTCCGACAGTCGCCATGGCTGGGGTAGGGGCCGGGGGAACTGCTTCCGGCATGTCGATGCCAAAATCTTCGGGTGATGACTATGTCGGCGTTCCCGGAGGGCGACACCACTAACGACGAGGGCGAGCGACAGCAATGGTCGCAGAAAAGAAATCCTATGGCACGTGAACTCAATGTCATCAATACCGGAAGCGGGAATAGCGACGCCTGTACGTATATGTGGGCCTGTGCCATCTGCGACGAAAACGAGCGGTGCCAGAAGGATAAAGAAGGACATAGCCGATGGCTGGTCGCCAAGCGGATGGAGCGCATTGAGCACAAAGTGCTCATCATGAGCAATAAGGGCGGTGTGGGGAAAAGCACCTGCACGACCAACATTGCGGTGAGCCTCGCGCTCAAGGGATGGCATGTCGGAATCTGTGACATGGATATTCATGGTCCCAACATTCCGAAAATGGTTGGTGCGGAAGGTCAGAAGCTCAAGGTCAGCACGTCCGGGGGGATTATTCCCTTCCAAGCCTACAATTTAAAGATCGCCTCGATGTCGTTTCTGTTGCAGAACTCGGATGACCCAATTATCTGGCGCGATGCCTACAAGTACGAATTCATCAATCAACTGCTCGGAGGTGTCGATTGGCAGGATTTGAATTTTCTCCTGATTGATCTCCCGCCGGGAACCGGGAACGAGTCGGTCACGACCATTGATCTTCTCGGCACGGTGAGCGGCGCTGTGATTGTCACGACGCCACAAGAAGTGGCGCTGCTTGATTCCAGAAAGTCGGTGACGTTTTGTAAGGATAGCGAGGTACCGATCGTCGGGATCGTGGAAAATATGAGTGGGCTCGAGTGTCCACATTGTCATACTCAGATTGATGTATTCAGAAAGGGTGGTGGGGAAGCGTCCGCGCTTGATATGGGCGTCCCATTTTTGGGACGGATTCCACTCGATCCCGATGTGGTGACACAGTCAGACGCGGGTGAACCCTTTGCCCTCTTCAACTCTGATTCGCCAACTGCCGAAGCGTATCACCAGATCGCCAATCAGGTTGAAGCCTTCTGTAAGAAGAGTGCCTCGTTGCTGAAAGTGGGGCGGACGACGACAGGATTGCTGAAGGGAGATCGTTAGTGAAAGCTGCGGATCCGATGACCGGATTGACTCAACTCTACGAGGCGCAAAAGGTGGTGCTCGATGCTGCGCCGTCGTTGGGTCTTGAAAAGGTCTCGATTCTGGACGCCTTGGGCCGTGTCCTGGGTGAAGACATTGTCGCTGAGCGAGATAATCCGCCGTGGGATAACTCAGCCATGGATGGGTTTGCCGTCAGATGGGAAGATATCAAGCAGGAACACGCCATTCAGAAACCAGTCACGCTCTCGGTTATTGAGAATGTTCCAGCTGGGACCATGCCGTCCAAGACAGTTGGTTCTGGTCAGGCCATCCGGATCATGACCGGGGCCCCGATCCCCCGAGGGGCGGATACGGTGCTGAAGGTTGAAGATACGGAACAGGGGCCTGATTTGGTCCGCGTGTTTCAGGCGGAGCCCAAGGGGGCTAACATTAGGCCGCAGGGAGAAGACGTCAAGAAAGGGGACTGCATCATCGCGAAAGGCACCAGAATTCGGGCCGGCGAGGTCGGGATGTTGGCGATCCTTGCGAAGTCGTTTGTGTTTGTCCACCAGCGGCCACGGGTGGCGATCCTTTCGACCGGTGATGAGTTGGCTGACTTGGATGAGCGGTTCAGCGAGGAGAAGATCATCAATTCGAACAGCTATGGGATCGCCGCGGCTGTGCAGGAAGCGGGAGGCATTCCGTTCTTACTCGGCATCGCCCGCGATACACCGGCGGCGCTCAAAGAAAAAATTTCTCAGGGGCTGAATGCGGATGTTCTGGTGTTGTCCGGCGGCGTCTCGATGGGGGACTATGATTTTACCAAAGCGGTGTTCCGTGAGCTCGGCGCCGAGATGAATTTTTGGAAACTCGCCATCCGACCTGGGCAGCCGCTGGCCTTCGGGAAGATCCAGGGCAAGCTCGCATTCGGTCTCCCAGGCAACCCGGTTTCCTCGATGGTGACCTTCGAGCAGTTGGTGAGACCCGCGTTACTCAAAATGAGCGGGTGTCGGAGCTATGGGCGTCCGGTGGTTCAAGCCCGATTCCAGGAACGATTTTCCAAGCGTGGCGATCGTCGGCATTTCCTGCGCGGCATACTCACGAGCGAAGACGGTGTGTTCAAGGTTCGAACGACTGGAGCCCAGGGGTCCGGTATTCTCACCTCTATGGTCAAGGCGAATTGTCTCATCGATGTGCCGGTGGACGTTGAGCGGCTCAATCCTGGCGACGAGGTGACGGTTCAGTTATTGAGCGGTGAGGCATGGCCTGCGAAAACCGAGCATGGGCATACCGAGGCCCATCGGCTCTCCTGCTGCTAGATTAACCGCACGTAACGGTCACACATGTCCATTCCAATTGTTTCGTTTATCGGCCGGTCGAACAGCGGCAAAACGACCTTGATCGAACGCCTCATCCCCGAGTTGGTCAAGGCCGGGTACCGGGTGGCGACGGTGAAACATGCCGGCCACGGGTTTGATCTTGATACGGAAGGGAAGGATAGTTGGCGCCATAAACGTGCCGGCGCCAGTAGTGTCGTGGTGGTCTCGAAGGGGAGCCTTGCCCTGTTTGCCGATGTGTCCGAACAACTGAAGGTGGAGGAAGTACGGGATCGTTTCGTGGATGCGTCCTACGACCTCATTATCGCCGAAGGGTGGAAAAGCGAAGGGTATCCGAAGATCATCATTGTTCGTGATCAGCTCGGTGAAATTTCATACTCTCTCGACGGTCTTCTGGCGGTGGTCTCCGACAAGCCGATTACCCTGCCTGTGCCGGTGATTCATCTAGACGATGTGGCCGGGGTCGCCGCCCTTTTGATCAAGCAGTTCCCTCGTAGACGACGGGAGCATGAGCTGGAAGCCTAAGGCCACGCTGCTGCTGACTCTTGTCATCGGAGCGATGGCTCTGGTTGGAACCGCGATACCGCTTACCGATCGCCCGACGTTCTGCGCCGGATGCCACACGATTGCCCCTGCGTATGAGAGCTGGGCCAAGTCTTCCCATAAGGACGTCACCTGTGTTGCCTGTCATGTGAGACCTGGTGTGCAAGGCTGGTTGTCCGATAAGGTCGTGGCGGGAGTCAGGGATACAGCCATCTACGTTTTTGGAACGCCGACCGACGCGCACAATCTGAAGGCCAAGGTGGATTCCGGAGTCTGTCTCAGTTGCCATCGTCATATCCTTCGTGTGTCCGAGACGGCGCCGCGGGATCTTCCATCACCAGTGAATGAGGTGGGGTTGGTCATGAATCATCGTCAACATATGGAGGCGTTCAGCGTCCGTGGACAGGATGAAGGTTGTACGACCTGTCATTCTGGGGTGGTGCACGATGCCCCCATCAAGGGGTATCCTATTGTCATTCCACGCGGACATGTCTCGGCCGACAGCCAGCCGTGGCACCCGACTCATCCGGAGGGCTCCTATCTTCGCGAGAGGGCACTCAGTGACTGTTTCCGCTGTCATGATGGGAAGGCGCAGTATGGCGGGAACGTGTTGGACCGAAAATGCGAGACCTGTCATATCCCGGAGAAGATCACCGGCACCTTGTTGTTCAATTGATCGACTGAATCCGCCCACGTGATGGCTATCCCAGTACTGAAAGCGTCAGCTCTGACCAAGCGGTTCGGCGACTTTGTGGCGGTCAATGAGGTATCCTTTGAGGTCAGGCCTGGGGAAATTCTCGGACTCTTGGGCCCGAACGGAGCCGGGAAGACCACGACCATTCAGATGCTCTTGGGACTCGTGACCCCGACGGCTGGTTCTATTCACATGTTCGGGCTGGATCTCTCGACTCATCGCGAAGAGATTCTGCAGCAGGTCAACTTCTCGTCCACCTACATCTCCATGCCTCAGGCGCTTACGGTAGAAGAAAATTTATGCGTTGTCGCGCGTCTCTACGGGATTTCAGATAGGGCGCGGCGCGTGAACGACATCATCAAAAAACTGGAGATGGAAGAGTTTCGCAGCAAGATTACCCGCAAGCTGTCGTCAGGGCAGATGACGAGACTGACATTGGCAAAGGCGTTTCTGACAGAACCGCGTATTCTGTTTCTTGACGAGCCAACGGCGAGTTTGGACCCCGATATCGCGGAGAAGATCAGGTTGTTGCTGAAAGAAGAACGGCGAGCATCCGGACTGAGCATCCTCTATACGTCTCATAACATGCGTGAGATGGAAGAAATGTCGGATCGTATTATTTTTCTTCAGCGTGGACGCATTGTGGCAGAGGGAACGGCGCGGGAAATTATCGATCGATTTGGGAAAGCGGATTTGGAGGAGGTTTTCTTGAAGTTTGCACGAGAGCAGCGGCAGGCATCATGACAGATGTAGTCGCCAATAGTGTTGCCGGATTCATGACTGGAGGGCTTGTACTCAGCGCGGCCTGGGGTCTCTTTTGGTTGGCGATCAGCCTGGTTGGGCTGAGTCGCGGCACGTGTGGTTGGCGCGTAGTGTTCATGAGTGTGCTGGGAGGATGTGTGCCGCTTGCTTTGGCGATTGCTCTTGTGTGGTGGATGGGTGGCCTTGATCGCATGACGTCCGTGTTCGTAATGGGGCTTCTGGGGATGCCAACGGTGCTGGCTGGCTTTGGGCTGCGGCGGATGCCAGACGGTCAACGGGCGGGGACGCACCTGGCTGCGGGAGTCCGGCATCTCAGGGAGAACCTTCTCGGTGTGCATCAGGGATGTGGTGGCTGTCACGATGGACATGACCAGAAGACGTGCCAATGAAATTGCACCGCATCACGGCATTGCTCGTCCGGCATCTCTACCTCTATCGCCGCAGTTTGCCCCGCATTATGGAAATCTTTTACTGGCCTTTCCTGGATCTCGTGATCTGGGGGTTTATCACGCTCTATCTTGCTCGATATC
>Ga0209824_10000244_pt1 | contig 37190 bp, 35 predicted proteins | sample VDWuncwatermetaG_FD_184124 | JGI IMG/M metagenome (GOLD analysis project Ga0209824, IMG submission 184124) | Wastewater microbial communities from Netherlands to study Microbial Dark Matter (Phase II) - VDW unchlorinated drinking water (SPAdes)... ...
GTGTACTCTTCCCCATAGGCGTGTTCCTCCTCGGTCTGACTCTTGCCACGAGCCAGATTCTTTTTTGGGATACCGAGAGAATACGCCTTTTCTAATTTCCACAACAATCGGGCCGCCGCCAATGGTGAAGCTTCTTGTCTAAGCGAATTGGCTATTCGGCTGTTTTCCGCAGCGTCGGAAGAGGAAGAAGGCATTACTAGACTTGAAGTCTTTCGGAACCCTCAACCATTTGCCATTTTGCACGATGCTTATGCAGGTCGATTAATTAGTTCCAGAGAGAAAATATCTTGTAAATGTTTTAGAAAAGCAGAGTGATATATCCCCGGATTTCCGTGAAGAATGGGCTAAGAGATTTGAATCCGAAGGCCGTTATGCTGGGATAATTTATGATGATCCTAGAGGAAGGCCAGCAGTTAGACGCACGGCTGGAATCCCTAGTGAAATGCCTAAGCACAACGGAGAGCCACTGAAACCGCCAGTTCCGCCGTCTAACCTACCAGCAACACCTCCGGGCGAAGGATTACCAAAAGAAGAAGAATACAAGATTCCCACTCCATCTGGCCTAATTAGATTGTATGTTCCAAAGGACTGTGCAGCAGAGGACTTGGGAGTAGCCAAGGACCTACTTGAGCTAATAATCAACCGACTCTCAAAAGAGAAAGTATCTAATTGAAAAAGCCGGATAGCACATCTAGGCTAGTTTATGCCGATGATCCCGTCGGGGTCATTAAACGGGCACGCGCTAAAGGCTGGACAGACGAAAAGATAATCACTAAGCTGATGTTTGGCAAAGTCTATGCAGACCGCATGGCCATTGCTAAAACCTATGCCCCGATTATGGGACTCGAACTATCAGAATTTATGATTATAGCGGGTCTACGGAAAGCGCAGCGCTGAGGCTTCGGGTAGCTTCTCGTACGGCATCTGCTTGAGTCTGTTCCAGGTTGTCCCAGGTATCTTTATCCATAGCCAATTCCGCTTTTATGTCGTCAAGGATATGTCTAGGAAACGTAAGTTTATGCTCTACTTTATCACGTTCAGGCCAGAGCAAATCAATAAACATTGGGATGTCTTTTATTTTCATTCGCCGATCTGGAAGTTCTACGGGCACAATAGCCATGTCGTAGACAAGATCCATTAACTGCTTCCCGGTATACTTCCGATATTTATTAGTAGTTGCTTTAACTGTCTCAAAAATCTTGCCATTGCCCCTATAATGAACGATGCAACCTTCAACAAACCCAATTAGATATTCCCCTCTATCGGTCAGTCGGTAAGTAGTCTTATGAATAAACCCTTTATCGGCAAGTGCGTTGTAGTTATCCTGTAACTGCCGACTAAATGGGCCGTAGTTGTAACGAAAATACTTGTAGTAAAGCCCTCCGCTGTCAATATCGATGAGTTTTAATTCGTTGAGAAATACTTGCTTCTGAAGCTTTGTCGCTCCAAAAATGTTGTCATCCTCTTGGAGGACTTTTAGAAGCAATATACTTTCTGATATTTTTTGTTCTTCAGTCTTCATGGCAACTGGTGCACGCAGAAGGCCCAGATGGGATTTATAAAAATTTTATAAGATATGGACTAAGAAAACAAGCAGGAAAGATAATTCATCCTCGATTTTCTCTCGACCATCTCGATTTTGCTGCCTTTTTTGCTATTTCCTTCCGTTTCTTAGCCGACAACTTCTTCGCCCTAGCCTTCCCACCCTTCAATCCGCCCTTCCTTCCGATCTCAGCTAGATACTCAGATATGGCGGACCGCTTTGGGGTTTCTTCTGCTTCCGTGGAGAGCCGTACTATTTCAGCGGCCAACTGGTTAGGGTCTTTGGGGAGCTTTCTTGACCGGCTCATGCACTTAGTATAGCAGATTATTAAGGCATGTCTACTACGAAATTTCCGGAATCCGGACGCGGGTTACTCAAAATGAGTCACTACCCAATTTTTTCCACCTTGACAACATCTGGCGAATTTTGATAGCGCAGCTTCGATAGTCATGAAGCCCGCCCCGTTTGAATATCTTGCTCCGCTAGAGCTTCAGGAAGCGCTAGAATCCCTCCAGCAATACGGTGAAGAGGCAAAGGTTCTGGCAGGCGGCCAGAGTCTCATGCCGCTCATGAACCTGCGTCTTGCCCGTCCTAAGGTCATCATTGATATTAACCGTCTTGCGAGGCTGAGTTCCATTTCTGCTGCGGCAAACGGCGGGCTCGTCATCGGTGCTCTAACGCGCCAGCGAGCCATAGAGCGCTCCGCGATGGTTAAAGAACGTAACCCGCTGCTTGCTGCCGCCATGCCTCTCATCGGCCATTTTCAGATCCGCAACCGCGGCACCATCGGGGGTAGTCTGGCGCATGCCGATCCTGCGGCTGAGCTTCCCGCCGTGAGCGTTGTCCTCGGTGCGGAATTTGTTTTGCGGAGCGCGCGCCGCGAGCGGGTTGTTCGGGCGGAGGATTTTTTTGTCGACACCATGACCACTGCTATCCAACCCGACGAGTTGCTCACAGAAATCCGCATACCCGGTTGGCGACCCGGGTTGGGTTGGGCCATTGATGAGATCTCGCGGCGCAGAGGGGATTTTGCCATGGTGGGGGTCGCCGTCCTAGTGCAGACGGATGGGAGTGAGGTGTGTAAGGATGCGCGCGTCGCCCTATTCGGCGTGGGCGGGAAACCGGCGCGGATGCCAAGGGCCGAGGGCATGTTGCGCGGAAAAACACTGGATCAAAAAACTCTCCTGGAGATCGCCAGATCTGTGTCCGATGAACTCGATACAGATTCGGATGTTCATGCGTCTGCCGAGTATCGCAGGGAGGTCGGTGGGGTCTTGACCCGACGTGCCCTCGAGAGGGCTTTCGTGATGGCGACGGAAGGAAAAAAAATATGAGTACAAGACGGGTCATTACTTTAACGGTAAATGGCAAGAGCTACGAGCGGTTGGTCGAGGCGAGGATGACGCTGGCGGATTTTCTCCGTAGCGAGCTGGATCTCACCGGAACGCACCTTGGCTGCGAGCACGGGGTGTGCGGCGCCTGTACGGTTCTCTTGAATGGAGAAGCCGTGCGCTCATGCTTGCTTCTAGCCGTACAGGCGGATGGGGCGGAGCTCTTAACGGTCGAAGGGCTGGCCCAGGGAAACGAACTTCACCCTCTACAGAAGGCTTTTCACGAGCGCCATGCGCTCCAGTGCGGCTTCTGCACCCCGGGATTTCTTATGACGGCCTTTGCCTTCCTCAGTGAGATACCGAATCCCACAGAGGCTGAGGTCCGCGAGGCGATCTCAGGAAACATATGCCGCTGCACGGGATACCTCCCCATTGTTCAGGCGATCTTACAGGCCGCCTCTGAATCTGGAGAGAGCTCCAGCGAGAGTCTCTCGACGCCGCCTGCCCGGAGGTTATGATGCCTCAGAGCTATATTGGCGCTCCGATCAGGAGGCGTGAAGATCTTCGGTTCATTACCGGCAGAGGTATCTTCGTCGATGATATCAAGTTGCCGCATATGCTTCACGCGGCCATCCTGCGCAGCCCCCGCGCGCATGCCCGGATCCTCTCCATAGATACGGCCGGGGCACGTGCGATGGCCGGCGTTGCGTGGGTTTTTACCTTACAGGAGATTGGCGAACTGGCCATTCCGGTTCCCATGCGCATGTACCAGCTTCCTGGTCTCGAACGTTACCTCCAGCCTCTCCTCGCGCGGGACAAGGTCCGATACGTAGGTGAGCCGATAGCTGTGGCCATTGCCGAAAGCCGCTATCTGGCCGAGGACGCGTTGGATGTCATAGAGGTTGAGTATGAAGATTTGCCTGAGGTGATGAATGTACGCGACGCCATGCGCAATGAAGTCCTCCTCTTCGAGGAGAGCGGGACCAATCTCGGAGCTGTCCATGAGATCTCTATCGGCGATGCGGCCAAGGCATTTCAGCAGGCCGAGTATCGGCGCCGTGAAGAGTTCCAGGTCCACCGCCACACCGGTAATCCCCTGGAAACCAGGGGCCTGGTTGCGCAGTTCGACCTAGGCAAAAAAGAGCTAACGGTCTGGGGGATGACCAAACTCCTTCACTATAATCGCCAGGTGATCGCTTCGTTTCTGAAACTTCCGGAACACAAGCTCCATTTCATCGAGAACGACGTGGGCGGAGGGTTCGGCATCCGGGGAGAGCTTTACCCCGAAGACTTCCTGATCCCCTTCGCCGCGATGAAACTCGGCCAGCCGGTCAAGTGGATCGAGGACCGCCGCGAACATTTAATGGCCGCCAATCATTCGCGCGAGATAGGCTGCGAGCTTGAGATCGCGGCCCGGCGTGATGGCACAGTGCTTGGGCTCAGCGCCAAGATCTACGGCGATATGGGTGCCTATGTGCGGACCCACGGCGGTCTGGTTCCCTGCTCGACCGCGGCCCTGTTAACCGGTCCCTACCGCATTCCGAATTTTCAGTGCGTGGTCCACTGCGTGATGACCAACAAGACCGGCATGGGGACATTCCGAGCCCCTGGGCGCTACGAATCCTGTTTCTTCCGGGAACGCATGCTCGACATGATGGCGGCGGATTTAAAGATCGATCCGGTCGAGCTCCGGCTTAAGAATCTGATCCAGCCCGAAGAGATACCCTACACAGTCGGCGTGACCCGTCCGGGTTCCAATCCAACGGTTCTGGACAGCGGGAACTATCCCAGCGCGCTGAAGCGCGCGCTCAAGGAGTTCGAATACGAAAAGCTAAAGTCTCTTCAAGGCCGTTTCGAAAATGGCAGATATCACGGCATCGGTCTTGCCTATTTCGTAAAGAACACCGGCGGCCTGGAACCCTACGAGGGCGCCAGAGTGGTGATTGGCGACGGGCACAGCGTAGCCGTCTACATTAGCATCTCGATGCTGGGTCAGGGACATGAGACTGCAATGGCGCAGATCTGCGCCGATACCCTGGGAGTTCCGATGGATTGGATCTCGGTATTTCACGGCAACACCGACCAGGTCCCTTTGGGTTGGGGGACCTTTGCCAGCAGGGGAACAGTCATGTGCGGCAGCGCGCTCTATCTCGCGGCAGAGAAGCTGAAGCAGAAACTCTTGGCGGTCGCGGGCAAGCACCTTGGTGTAGAAGCGGTAAGGCTCGAGCTTAGGGAAGGAAAGATTTATCAAAAGGGAACCGAAGCGCCTCCGCTCGACCTCAGCGATTTAGTCTCACTGGTGCGCGCCTCGGGAACGCTCAACCAGGGCCTGCCGGAACTGGAAGAGACCGCTTACTTTAATTCCAGCCTGATGACCTATTCCTATGGAGTTCACCTAGCGCATGTAGCCGTCGATCCCGAAACCGGGATGTTGGAGGTCGTCAAATATCTGGTCGTCGAAGATGTGGGCCGGGTCATCAACCCGCTCCTGGTCCATGGGCAGACCGTGGGCGCTGCGGTCCAGGGCATCGGCGGGACTCTCCTGGAACAGCTGGTTTACAGCGCCAATGGCCAGCTCCTGACGACCACTTTTCGCGATTATCTCCTTCCCTCGAGCACGGACGTGCCGCCCATAGAAAGCGTCATTCTAGAGGAGGCGCCATCCCCGCTCAACCCGCTTGGGGTCAAAGGGGCCGGCGAGGGCGGTATTGTAGGAACAGGGGCTGCGCTCGCCAATGCTGTCACTATGGCGCTGGGCTCATTGGGTGTGGAGGTGACAGAGCTGCCGCTCAGCCCCGACAGAATAAGGGAGTGGATCAGGCGCCGGTCAGCGAACCGTAGTAGCTGAATTCTCTATTAGAGAACGCCCAGGCTTTCCCGGATATGCTTTACACAGGAGATGAATTTTGGGTCATCCCGGATGGCGGTTGTCCGAGGCCGCGGGAGATCAACTCCCACTATCTCGGATATCTTCCCGGGACGCGGCGTCATGACGATTACTCGGTCTCCGAGGAAAACCGCTTCAGGGATACTGTGGGTAATAAAAAGGACTGTCTTTTTTGCCCCGCTCCAAATTCTGAGTAGCTCCAGATTCATCTCATCGCGCGTGATAGCGTCCAGGGCCCCGAAGGGCTCGTCCATGAGAAGCAGGGGCGGATTGTGGATGAGGGCCCGGCTGATGGAGACCCTCTGTTGCATACCTCCCGATAGCTCATGAGGGTACTTTTCTTCGAAACCCTTCAGGCCAGCAAGCTCAAGAAGTTCCATAGCCCTCTGGCGGTATGACTCAACATTCAACCTCCGCGCCTCGATCTGAAGTAAGACATTGTCGATCGTCTTGCGCCACGCCAAGAGGACCGGCGACTGAAAGACAATCCCGACATTGGTTAGAGGAGCGCGGACCTCTGCCCCTGCCACACGGACCGTCCCGGCTGTAGGTGTTAGGAGACCGGACGTAAGCTTGAGAAGCGTTGTTTTCCCACATCCACTCCGGCCCACCACAGTAACGAATTCGCCTCCGTGAACAGTGAAAGATACCTCCCCCAGCGCCACCACCTCATGGGAACCCGAATTGTAGGTCTTCCTGACCCGTTGGTACTCAATCAGATCCACCAAAAGAGCCCCTCTACATGCCCGGGTTCTTTTTGATGAACTGGTTTGTAAAAGTGATCTTGTAATCGATGGCCGGGGAGAGGCCGAAATACTTATTGGCGATCTCAGTGGACTGTTTCATCATGGACTCTTTCAAGTACCCCAGCCCGTACTGCTTGGTTTCAAGGTCTTGGATGTCATTCAGGCCGTCCTGCATCTCGGCCCAGGTAATCTCGCGGTCGGTCTGGGGATTGGCCTTCATGAAGAGTTCAAATGCCTCATTCGGGTTTTTAATCGACCAGGCCCAGGCGTCGAACACTGCCGCGACAAATCTTCGGACTTGATCGGGATTGTTTTTAATCCGCTCCTCTTGCGTCTGGAGCACGTGGCCGTAAGTGTTTAGTCCCATGTCCTTAAAAAAGAGAAACCTTATCTTCTTCCCCTCGCGATTGCCGATGACGGCCATCCTGGGAATGCTAGAGCCGCGAGCTCCTGCAATGAAGTCGATCTTCCGCTCCAGCAGCGCAGGAGTGCGCACAGCAGGTTCCATAGTCTTGATGACGACTTTTTTATGGTCGAAGCCGGCGGCCGCCGCCAGTGCCGGCAACAAGATATAGCCAAAGTCAGAGGGTGTCGTGCCATAGCTTTTACCCTCGAGGTCCTTGGGCGTCTTGATCCCTGATTCTTCCAAGAAGATGTAGCCACCACCCTGGAAGACCATGCCCACACCGATGGCGCGGTTCTTCCCGCTTTTACCCATAACTTGAATCGCAGTCGGGAGATCCCCGTAGCCGTAATCTGCCTGTTTGGTATCGACAAACTGTGCTGGCTGGAGCGAGCCGTTGCCCGCGAGGAACTTGACCTCCAGACCGTTATCTTTGAAGAATCCCTTATCGCGTGCCACGTAGAAAGGCACGTGCTTGCCGCCGATGATCCAGTCGAGCTGAACCGTCACCTGTTCAGCCGCGGGGTGCTGGGGGCCGACGAAAATAAGGGCTGTGGCGACGATGAGGGGGAGGCCTACTCTACCAAATCTGAGTTTCATAAGCTTGCTCCTTTCGCTTTTTAATAAAACACCTTCAAAGCTCCGTCGGCTGAATGCCACGGCGCCAGGGCATCAGCATCTTTTCCAAACCCACAATAATCCCAAATAGCGCCAGGGACATGACTGAAAGAACGGTGATCGAAGCGAAGATGAGCGCGGCATTGAGATTGTTATTTCCTACGATGATCAGATATCCCAACCCCTGCTGCCCTGCCACAAACTCAGCCACAACTGCCCCGATAACCGCCAGGGCAATGGAGACTTTGAATCCGGCAAACAAGTACGGCATAGAGTTAGGGAAACGGATCTTCCTGAACTCGGTCCACTGGCTCATCCCCATCGTCTTTGCCAGGTCTAGCATCTCCGACCCGATTTGAGAAAACCCCACGACCGAGTTGACCAGCATCGGGAAGAAGGCAACGAGAAAGGTAATCGTGGCTTTGGACCAAACGCTGTCGATGCCCAGCCAGATCAAAATCAGGGGCGCGATCGCTATCCGGGGCACGGAACCAAGGACGACAAGAGAAGGATAGATCGTGAGCCAGAGAAAGCGGGAGTAAACAATGCCCAGACCGGCGCCGACTCCGACGACCACACCGATGAGAAAGCCGAGGATCGTCTCATAAAAGGTTGGGAGGGTATGGGCCAGGATTAATCCTCCCCGCTTTCCGAACTCTTCGACAACGGCCCACGGGGTAGGCAGGAGGTAGCTGCGTATACCCAAAAACGGGACAAGAAGCTGCCAGAGGATGACAAGGCAGAGAAAAAAAAGGAGCGACCACTTAGCGCTTCCGAAACCCACCTTGGGTATGGCGCCTTCGTTCATTTAACCTCCGAACAGCCGTCTATCCAATACCAGCTGACAAGTCAAGGGAAAGAAACCCTACCCCCACTCGGAAATCCCAGCATGTTCCCACTGACCATACCCATGAGGCTTTTCTTTGGAGCTGAATCTGATATTTTCGTACCGCATGGTCGTGCTCCGACTCATTCAGTTTCGAGCCGGCTACAATCTTCCGGTTCATGTGGCCATGGAGATGGGCCACTTTGCCCGTCACGGTCTTAAGCTAGATGTTATTTTCACGCCCGGCTCTACCTATCTGATGGAAGCGCTTAAGGCCGGTCATTTCGAGATTGGCCACGCCGCAGCCGATGATTTAGTGGCGGACGTAGAAGCGAAGAAAATGAGCGCCACGGAGGCTTCGGAGCTATTCCTTTTCATGGGGATATTTAGCGGTCTTATCAGCTTGGTGGGCTCTCCCCGAAATCCGGACATAAATTCTCTACGCGGAAAATCTCTGGCAGTGGATGCGAGAAGGAATGGCTTTGTCTTGGTGCTGGAAAAAAAACTTAGGTCCATAGGCTTTGGCCCCAAAGATTACAACCTGGTCGAGGTGGGAGGATGGGAAAGCCGCTATCGTGCTCTGCTGGAGGGGAAATTTGCCGGGACACTATTGACGCCGCCTTATACGGGCGAGGCCCTTAAGGCAGGTTGCCACCTGCTCGCTCACGCCGATGAGTTGATCCCTGTCTATCAGGCCACATGCGGGCTCGCATGCAGGAGTTGGGCGCGGGAGAATGCGGACGCGCTTGCGAGATATATCTGTGCATACGTTGAAGCGACGCGGTGGTGCTTTGATCCAAAGAATCGCAAGGATTGCTTGGATCTTCTGATGAAGCATAACGGAATCAAGCGACCTTCGGCGGGAGACACATTGGATGCGCTTTTGAATCCTAAGAACGGTCTTCACCCCGAGGCAGAGCTCAACCTCGCAGGCATCACGGCCGTGCTGGAATTGCGGGCTGAAATGGGCTATCTGACGTTTCCCGTCCCGGCTGCGGAGAAGTATGTGGATCTCTCCTATTACCGGAGGGCTGTCGGTTATGATTGACGGGTCCAGAAGGAAGGCCCGTGCCGTTCCCTATGGTTCTCTGGAGGCATGCCGACGCGCCCCCAATACCTTGAGACTTGCGGCAATGGGGCTATTTTGCTAGCCTCTTCTTGTTATACCTGACTAATCCGTTTTTACCCGGTGGCAAGAGGCTCCATAGTTTTGCAGCCAATTAAGAAATCTTTCCCGGTTGTCATCCCCATGCTGAGGCAAAAGATCTACTGCAGCCTCATTCTCGTCAGCGTCCTCTTTTCTCTTTGTCCTTCTGCCCTGATGGCCAAGGTTGTGGAGCAAGTGGTCGTGGTAATCGACGGGGAGCCTTATACCCTCTCCAACTTTAAAGATTATGCTAGGACTAAGATGAGTCGCGATTTTCCCACAGGGGATTTAAACCGCATTGAAAAGGAAGACAAGGAGGTATTGGAGCAGTTCATCACGGAGAAACTCCTGGCGGCGGAGGTGAATCTTGCAGGGGTGAAGGTCAACGACGAGGATATCGACCGTTATATTGACCAGATCAAGCAGAGAAATCGCATCGGGAGTGAGGAATTGGCTGAAGCCCTCAAGCGAGAAGGAACGACGATGGAGCAATACCGGGCTTCGATACGGGCGGAGATCGAAAAGGATGAGATCATCAGCCGTCAGGTGCGTAAAAAGGTCAACATTACCTCGGAAGATGTGGAGCGGTATTATCGGTTGAATCCGAAGAAATTCGCGGCCCCGGAGAGAGTCCGGCTGCGCCACATCCTGTTTTCTCTACCTAGTAACGCCTCTCCCGAGCGCGAGAGAGAGGTCACGCGCAGGGCGCTGGAGATCCGCAGCCAGGCCATCGCCGGTGCCGACTTCGCCAAGTTGGCCCAGGAGTACTCCGAGGGCGCCGGGGCGGCGGAGGGAGGAGATATCGGTTGGATCAGCCGTGGCAGCCTGCTGAAGGAGATTGAAGAGATCGCGTTTAACAAATTATCCGTAGGGGAGATAAGCCAGCCCCTGCGCACGAGCCTGGGGATGCACCTGGTCAAATTGGAGATCAGGGAAGCCAGTAGGACCTTGCCCCTTACTGAGGTTCAAGGAAAGATCAGAGAAGAGCTCTACGCCAAGGCCTTGGACGAGCGTTTCCAGAAGTGGCTCAAGGGTGATCTGAGAAAGAAGCACCGGGTGGATGTGAAACTGCCCGGAGTGGTTTTCCGTCCTGAAGAGACGAAGGAAGGGACCGTGGACTCTTTGATGGCCTCTAGTTACAGGAGAAACAAAAGCGAACCGGGGTTTTTGAGTTACCTGAATCCTCTCTATTATATCGTTAGCGAGACTCCCATAGAAGGAGAGGACGCTCAGGGAAAATTGAGCGGGCAAAATATCGTCAGTATCTTCGGGGTTCCTCTCTTTAAGTCGGACTCCGCAGACGATGTCCCGGAGAATGCCCTCCCGTCACTGGAAGAGATCAACAATCCAACGCCGAAGGCTGAGAAGTCCGAAGAATCGGGGGGATTCTTTTCCTCGATCTGGAGGAGACTCAATCCCTTCTCTTCTAAACCCTAATCTCTTGTCTCCCGCGACTCATCTGAGATAATTCTCAATAAGGTTTTAAGGAAATTTAGAGGTGGAGATGGCCAAACCCATTGTGGCTGTGACCATGGGGGATCCGGCTGGAGTGGGGCCGGAGGTGGTTCTCAAGGCCTTGGCCCACCCTCAAGTCAGAAAGGCGTGCCATCCCCTGATCCTGGGGGACTGGGAGGTTCTTAACCGTATTTGGGACGGGCAGCGCCGCTATCCTGAGTTGGCGCCCTGGAAGCAGGGAGACGCCGTATCAGCAGACGCTCATCCAGTTTCAGTTTATTGTCTCTCTTCTCTCTCTCCCAGGCAGTCCGGACCCGGTCATCCCTCCAAGGCATGCGGGGCGGCTGTCTACCGGTATATTCGCGCCGCCGCGGAGCTGGTCGCCGCACGGGCCGCCGACGCCATGGCGACAGCGCCCATCAGTAAGAGGGTGCTCCAGCTTGCGGGCTACCGCTATCCTGGCCATACCGAGCTCCTCGCCGAGCTGACGCGCGCGCGCGAGGTTCGGATGATGCTTTTAGGGAAGCGCTTGAGAGTAGTTCTGGTTACTGTCCATCTCCCTTTGGTCCAGGTTGCCCGGGAGCTCACGCGCGAAAGGATTCGCGTAACCGTGGAGTTGACCCACCAGGCCCTGCGGAAATATTTTGCCATCTCTCGTCCCAGGCTGGCGGTGGCGGCCTTGAATCCCCATGCCGGGGAAGAGGGAATCTTCGGACGCGAGGAAAAGAGGATTATTCTTCCTGCGGTTGAGGAAGCGAAAGCACGGGGGATTCTAGTCAAAGGCCCCTTTCCCGCAGACAGCCTCTTTTATCAGGCCGTGCGCGGAGATTACGACGCGGTCGTCTGCATGTATCACGATCAGGGGCTGATCCCGCTCAAGCTGCTCCATTTTTTCGGCGGGGTCGCGCTGACGCTTGGGCTGCCGATTATTCGAACCTCTGTGGATCATGGAACAGCGTACGACATTGCGGGAAAGGATCAGGCAGATAGCTCTAGCATGAGAGAGGCGATTCTCCTGGCGGCAAAGTTGGCCCGGCGGAAAAAAGGGGGAAAGAAGGCATGAATCCGACGGTTTTCCGGGAATATGACATACGGGGCTTGGCGGAAAAAGATTTCGACGAAGATTTTGCCCGGCTCCTAGGTAAGGTTCATGGGACTATCGTAAGTGATCAAGGTGGGAGGCGTGTCGCCGTGGGACGGGATTGCCGTTTCACGTCTGACGGTTACGCAGAAGCGGTGATAGAAGGTCTTCTCGCCGCGGGGCTTCAGGTCTACGATATCGGAATTTGTCCTACGCCGCTGCTCTATTTCGCTCTTTTTCATCTCGATCTGGACGGCGGGGTGATGATTACGGCCAGTCACAATCCCTCGGAGTATAACGGCTTCAAGGTGTGTGTCGGAAAAGAGACTATCTATGGTTCCCAGATTCAGGAACTCAGGATCAGGATGGAGAGAGGCGAGTTTCGGGAGAAGGCTGGGGGAAGACGAGAAAGTTTTTCGATTATTCCGCCTTACCAGGAGCATTTGCTGCGTGATGTCCCAGGGCTTAGCAGGCCTCTCAAAGTCGTTGTCGACGCCGGCAGCGGAGTGGCGGGTCCCGTAGCCCCGCCGATCTTTCGCCGGCTCGGGTGCGCGGTGCGGGAGCTCGCTTGCGTTCCGGACGGGGCCTTTCCCATTCACCATCCGGATCCTACGGTCCCCGAGAACCTGAAAGATCTCATTCGTGGAGTCAAAGAGGAAAAGGCGGATGTAGGAATAGCCTACGACGGCGATGGGGACCGCATCGGGGTGGTGGACGAACTGGGCCATATCCTCTGGGGAGATGAGCTCTTGGTCCTTTTTTCCCGCGACATTCTCAAAAACCATCCTGGTGCCGTCGTCATCTCGGAAGTCAAGTGTTCGCAAAGATTATTTGACCAGATCTCCCTGCACGGAGGGGTGCCCATCATGTGGAAGGCGGGCCATTCGCTTATCAAGGCGAAGATGAAGGAGACCCGTGCGCTGTTGGCCGGAGAGATGAGCGGCCACATGTTTTTTGCCGACCGCTATTTCGGCTACGATGATGCCATCTATGCATCCGTGCGTCTCTTGGAGCTTCTGGCCCGCGCGGAGCGGCCTTTCTCGACGCTGCTCTCGGATCTCCCTAAAAGCGTCTCGACCCCGGAGATTCGGGTGGAGTGTCCTGATGAGAGAAAATTTACCATTGCAGAGGGGGCCAAAGAGTTCTTTCGCAAGCACTATCCCATTATCGATGTGGACGGAGTGCGCATCCAATTCCCTGAAGGTTGGGGACTGATTCGCGCCTCCAACACGCAGCCCGCCCTGGTCCTTCGCTTCGAGGCTCAGAGCGCCGGGAAGCTCCGGGAGTATCGGGATATTGTCGAGAGCAAACTCAAGGAGCTGGAAAAAAACGCATAAGGCCGGCAATGCCAGGCAAGATCATCATCAAAGGGGCGCGGGAGCACAACTTAAAAAACATCGACCTGGAGATCCCGCGGGATAAGCTGGTTGTCATCACCGGCGTCTCCGGGTCGGGAAAGTCTTCGCTGGCCTTTGATACGCTCTATGCCGAAGGGCAGCGGCGCTATGTTGAGTCCCTTTCCGCCTATGCGCGCCAGTTCTTGGAGCAGATGGAGCGGCCCGACGTGGATTCCATCGAGGGGCTCTCGCCGGCCATTTCGATCGAGCAGAAGAGCGCCGGTCAGAACCCCCGCTCCACCGTCGGCACCGTCACGGAGATCTACGATTACTTGAGGCTCCTCTATGCCCGGGTCGGTAAAGCCGAATGCTATCAGTGCGGCAGGGAGATCGCCGCTCAGACCGTTCAGCAAATCGTGGATCAGCTGCTCTCTCTGCCGCGGCAGACGCAGCTCCATATTCTGGCCCCGATTGCGGCCGGTCGAAAGGGCGAGTACCGTCGGGAACTCAAAGAGCTTGCCCAGGCCGGTTTTGCGCGGATAAAGATCGACGGCCAACCTCGTGAGTTGGCAGAAGAGATTTCGCTAAAGAAAAACCGGCCCCATGATATCGATTTGGTGGTGGATCGGCTCGTGCTCCGGGAAGGCATGGAAAGGCGTTTGGCCGATTCGCTCGAGGTAGCTTCCCGCTATGGCAATGAAGTCATCAAGGTAGAGGTTTTTCACGGCGGAGAATCCGGAAAAAGCGAGCAAGTAATCTTCAGCCAAAAATATGCCTGCGTCCGGTGCGGCGTCTCCTACCCCGAATTGACCCCTCGCCTTTTTTCCTTCAACAGCCCTCACGGGGCTTGTCCTGCCTGCGGAGGTTTGGGCAGCACGGCCAATGCCGACTTGTTTGCCGAGAATCCGGCGCGGCTCGTGAACGTTCGCCCCTGTAAGCAGTGCAACGGCAGGCGTCTCAAAAGAGAGAGCCTGCACGTGAAGATCGGGGGAAGGAGTATCGCCGAGGTCACCTCTATGCCTGTGAACGAGAGCCTCAAGTTTCTCACCGGGGTCCATTTTAGCCGGCAAGAAGAGGCGGTTGCGCATAAAATACTTAAAGAGATCGCCGGTCGGTTAGACTTCATGATGCAGGTAGGCCTCGACTATCTAACTCTGGATCGTCCCTCGGCAACCCTTTCGGGGGGTGAGGTCCAGAGGATTCGTCTGGCTACCCAGATTGGTTCGAGCCTGGTGGGCGTTCTCTACATCCTGGATGAGCCGAGCATCGGCCTCCATCAAAGAGACAACGCTCGCCTATTGGCTATCCTCCAGCAACTGAGGGATCTGGGCAATTCGGTGCTCGTCGTAGAGCATGATCGCGAAACCATTTTGGAGGCGGATCACGTGATCGATATGGGACCTGGGGCCGGCGTGAACGGCGGAGAGGTGGTGGCGCAGGGAACGCCGCAAGAGATTGTGCGTAGCGAGCAGTCGCTTACGGGTCACTACTTATCTGGACGGATGGAGATTCCCATTCCCGCCAATCGGCGCAAAGGCAGCGGAAAGTTCCTGGTCTTGAAAGGGGTGCGACAGAACAACCTTAAGAACATCACTGTGGAATTTCCTATCGGCGTCGTGACTTGCGTTACCGGCGTCTCAGGTTCGGGTAAAAGCAGCCTCGTGGTGGATACCCTTTGCCAGGCTGTAGCTCAGCGTCTGAATAGGTCGGGCGAAGAAGGGGCCGGGCTGTATAAGGAGATCCTAGGCTGGGAGAATTTCGAGAGAGTCATCATTATCGATCAGGGCCCCATTGGTCGGACCCCCCGCTCAAACCCGGCGACTTACACGGGGCTGTTCAGCCATGTGCGGGAGCTCTTCGCTCAGCTTCCCGAGGCGAGGGTGCGCGGATACAAGCCAGGGAGATTCTCGTTTAATCTGAAAGGGGGGCGCTGTGAGGCCTGTGAGGGTGATGGAGTCATCAGGATCGAGATGCATTTCCTGCCGGATGTTTTCGTCACCTGTGAGGTTTGCGGCGGCCTGCGCTACAACCGGGAGACTTTAGAGGTCTTGTATAAGGGGCGAAGTATTGCTGACGTTTTGGAGCTGACCGTGATTCAGGCGCTCGAAGTTCTGGGAAATATTCCTACCATTCGTGAAAAGCTGGAGACCCTGAGGGATGTAGGTCTAGGATATCTCCACCTCGGTCAGGCCGCGCCGACTCTTTCCGGTGGCGAGGCTCAGCGCATAAAACTGGCGCGCGAGTTAGGCAAAAGAACTACTGGAAGATCCCTTTATATTCTCGACGAGCCAACGACCGGGCTCCACTTCGACGACATCAGGAAGCTTTTGGACGTGCTCAATCGCCTAACGGATGCGGGAAATACGGTTGTGATTATTGAGCACAATATGGACGTAATTAGATCCGCTGATTATGTCGTTGACCTGGGACCCGAGGGTGGAGATGGAGGTGGGGAGATTGTCGCCTACGGAACTCCAGAAAAGGTCTCTTTGGTGCCCCGCTCTTATACTGGCCAGTATCTTAAAGGGGTATTGGGGTCTAGAGCCGTGTAAAATCAGTGTTTTTTTACGCTTCCCTGAATCCATAAATAATTAAATAATTTGGTTCATAAGTCGACAGCTACGGGGCTTGACAGAGGCAGTTAGTTTGATTAATCTTAAGTCAGACTATTTTAGTCTGAATTGGTCCGGTATAGCTACTGTTTTTCCATCTGTCTGTTTTAGGAATTTTAGGAAGTGGATAAAAAACAAATTTGATCTTGTAGGGGTGCCGCAGAAATGAAAATTCCCGTGTACATGGATAACCATGCCACCACGCCCGTCGACCCCAGGGTGCTCGAGGCCATGCTCCCCTACTTTTGCGAGAAGTTCGGCAATGCGGCAAGCCGCAACCACTCTTTTGGATGGGAGGCTGAGGCGACGGTGGACGAGGCTCGAGAACATATCGCACGGCTTATCCACGCTGCATCTCCCAGGGAGATTATTTTTAACAGCGGTGCTACGGAGTCGGATAACTTGGCGATTAAGGGAGTAGCAGAGTTTTACAAGGAGAAAGGCAATCATATTGTCACTTGCGTGACCGAGCACAGGGCGGTCTTGGACAGTTGCAAGGCATTGGAGCGGCAGGGGTACAAGGTAACCTACCTTCCGGTAGACTCTCACGGTTTGGTCGATGTCGGGCGACTGTGCGAGGCGGTGACGGAAAAAACAATCCTGATCTCCATCATGGTGGCCAATAACGAGGTCGGAACCATACAGCCGGTCAGGGAGATCGGTCGGGTGGCTAAGGAGAAAGGGATCATCTTCCACTGTGATGCCACTCAGGGTGTAGGAAAGATCCCCATGGACGTGGAGGAGATGGGCATCGATCTTCTTTCCATGTCGGCGCATAAGATTTACGGTCCCAAAGGAATCGGCGCCCTTTATGTCCGTTCGAAGAAGCCTAGGGTTCGGATTAGCCCGATCATCGACGGGGGCGGCCACGAAAGGGGAATGCGTTCTGGTACGCTCAACGTTCCCGGTATTGTGGGACTGGGGAAGGCCTGCCAGATTGCGCTGAAGGAGTTGCCCGAAGAGACTGCGCGCCTTACGCAGCTCAGAGAGAAACTCAAAGAGGGGATTTTCGGCCAACTCAATGAAGTCTACCTCAACGGCCATCCCACTCAGCGCCTTCCCGGAAATCTGAACGTCAGTTTTGCCTATGTAGAGGGAGAGTCCCTGTTGATGGGGTTAAAAGAGATTGCCGTTTCCTCGGGTTCCGCCTGCACCTCGGCTTCACTGGAGCCTTCTTATGTGCTTCGCGCTTTGGGAGTCGAGGAGGATTTAGCCCATACCTCGATTCGTTTCGGCCTGGGCCGCTTCAACACTGACGAAGAGGTAGACTACACGATCCGTCGAGTCGTGGAGGAGGTAACACGGTTGCGCGAACTGTCACCGCTCTACGAGTTGGCCAAGGCGGGTGCGCGCAAGAGAGAGCAGAGGGAACTCAAGATTCAGGGTAGAGTTTAGCCATGCACGGATATGGGAGGTATTAACATATGGCAGTAGGAGTCAGCATTACCGATCGGGCTGCTCAGAGAATCAAAGAGCTCGTTGCGGCTGAAAACAGAGAGGGGCAGGGATTGCGGCTTAAGGTAGTGGGGGGAGGCTGTTCGGGCCTTCAGTATAAAATGGACTTGGATGCTGAGCGGGCCGGCGATCGGGTATTTGAAAAAAACGGGGCGAAGGTCTTGGCGGATATGAAGAGTCTGCTTTATCTCAGCGGCACGGAACTTGATTATCGAGAGGGGCTGATGGAATCGGGGTTTGTCTTTCAGAATCCCAATGTGAAGCGTGCCTGCGGCTGTGGCGCCTCCTTTACGGTTTAGCCGGGGGCAGAGTTGAATCAGACGTTTTTTAAATGAGGGTGAAAGTAAGATAGGAAGGGTAATGCAATGAGCGCTCGTCCGAATACGGTAGAAGAGCTGGCAGACCGGGAATACAAGTACGGTTTTGTTACGGAGATCGAGGCCGACACGGTGCCTCGCGGGCTGAACGAAGAGACCATCCGCTTAATTTCAGCCAAGAAGAACGAGCCCGACTTCATGCTGGAGTGGCGCCTGAAGTCCTACCGGCATTGGCTGAAGCTGGAAAAGTCAGAGGCAGAGCCGAAATGGGCCAATGTCCATTATCCGCCGATCGACTACCAGAACATCATTTACTATTCAGCGCCGAAGTCGAACGCTCAGCGGCCCAAGAGTCTCGATGAAGTGGATCCTGAGCTGCTGGCGGCCTACGAGAAGCTGGGCATCCCTCTCAAGGAGCGGGAGATGCTTGCCGGGGTTGCGGTGGATGCGGTCTTCGACAGCGTCTCTGTGGCGACGACGTTTAAGGAAAAGCTGGCCGAATTGGGAATCATTTTTGGTTCCTTTTCCGAGGCGGTGCAGAATCACCCGGAGCTGGTGCAGAAATATCTCGGCTCGGTAGTGCCCTATACGGATAACTTCTTCGCGACGCTCAACTCCGCCGTCTTCAGCGATGGCTCGTTCTGCTACGTCCCTAAAGGGGTGCGCTGCCCGATGGAGCTTTCGACCTACTTCCGCATTAACGCCGCCGAGACCGGGCAGTTTGAACGCACGTTAATCATCGCCGATGAGGGCAGCTACGTGAGTTATCTGGAGGGGTGTACCGCGCCGATGCGCGACACGAATCAGTTGCATGCGGCGGTCGTGGAGCTCGTTGCGCTCGACAATGCCCAGATCAAATACTCCACGGTCCAGAACTGGTACCCAGGCGATAAGGAGGGCAAAGGTGGCATCTACAACTTTGTTACCAAGCGCGGGAAGTGTTTGGGGAAGAACTCCAAGATCTCGTGGACGCAGGTAGAGACCGGCTCAGCGATCACCTGGAAGTACCCGAGCTGCATCCTGCAGGGGGACAACTCGGTTGGGGAGTTTTACTCGGTGGCGCTCACGAACAACTACCAGCAGGCGGATACCGGCACCAAGATGATCCACATCGGGAAGAACACCAAAAGCACCATTATCTCGAAGGGCATCTCCGCAGGGCACGGGCAGAATAGCTATCGCGGGCTGGTGAAGATCATGAAAGGCGCCGCCGGCGCGCGGAATTACTCGCAGTGCGACTCGCTGCTGCTGGGCGATAAATGTGGCGCGCATACCTTCCCCTACCTCGAGGTGACGAACAACTCGTCGCAGATAGAGCATGAGGCCTCGACCTCGAAGATCGGGGAAGATCAGCTTTTTTACTGCCGGCAGCGTGGCATTTCGGCCGAGGATGCGGTAACCATGATCGTCAGCGGTTTTTGCAAGCAGGTCTTTCGCGAGCTGCCGATGGAGTTTGCCGTGGAGGCACAGAAGCTCCTGGGCGTGAGCCTGGAGGGGAGCGTAGGATAAAAGAAGCACTCAGTTATCAGCAGTCAGCAAGCAAAAAGAGAACTCTTTGCTGAAAGCTGACCGCTGATGGCTAAAAGCCTATGTAGGTTTTTATGGATCCGGTGATCTACTTTGATAACAACGCCACCACGCGTCTCGCACCTGAGGCGCTGGAGGCCATGCAACCTTACCTGACGGAACTCTATGGAAATCCCTCCAGCATCCACCGTTTCGGCAGTCAGGTGACTCGGAAGATTCAGGAGGCGAGAGAACAGATAGCGGCTCTCTTGGGCGCAGCGGATCCGGTGGAGATTGTTTTTACGAGCTGCGGGACGGAGGGAGACAACGCGGCGATCTGGGGGATTTTACAAGCCAGCCCCGACAAGCGCCATGTCGTGACCACTCAGGTGGAGCACCCGGCCGTGTTGGCTCTTTGCCAGCACTTGGAGAAGAAGGGCTATCGAGTCACGTGGCTCCGGGTGGATGGAGAGGGGATGCTGGATCTGGATGAGCTGAGAGATGCGCTGACGGAGGATACGGCGCTGGTTTCGATCATGTATGCCAATAACGAAACCGGAGTGATTTTCCCCATTGATGCCATCGGCGAAATGGTCAAGGCCAAGGGAATCCCTTTCCATGTGGATGCGGTGCAGGTGGCGGGCAAGATCCCTTTGAATTTAACCAAGAGCCCGGTCGATCTGCTGACGATATCGGGCCATAAATTCCATGGGCCGAAGGGAGTCGGGGCCCTTTACGTCAGGAGGGGAATGACGTTTCGTCCCTTTCTCGTAGGCGGCCATCAGGAGCGCAACCGAAGAGGCGGAACCGAAAACGTGGCCGGCATTGTGGGAATGGGCAAGGCCGCGGAGGTCGCCCTCAAGCATCTGGAAGAAGAGAAACGGGTGCGGGCATTGCGTGATCAGCTAGAGAAGTCCCTGCTCGACGCCTGTCCCAGTTGCCGGATTAACGGTCATCGAGAAAAGCGTATTCCCAATACCTTGAATGTGAGTTTTAAGTTTCTAGAAGGCGAAGCGATCTTGGTCCTTCTTGACCAATACGGTATTTGCGCCTCAACCGGGTCCGCCTGTACCGCAGGGTCGGTAGAGCCATCCCATGTGCTTCGGGCCATGGGGGTGCCGCCCGACTGGATTCAAGGCGCTATACGTTTCAGCTTGAGCCGCTATAACACTGAGGAAGAGGTTCGGTTTGTCGGTGAAAAGGTGCCCTTGATCGTCCAACGTCTCCAAGGGCTTTCCGCCTTGGGTAAGCTGGCTGATCGACAAGAGTATCCACGTGACGATTACAGGACAGGAGACAGGGTCGGGGCAAGGAGGTAAAGACTATGGGTGTCATGCAGATCCCTCGGAGGGTCGATTATGGCCTGCGCGCTGCGATCTATCTCTCCACTCAGGACCCAGACAGAAGCTGTTCCCTAGCGGAGATCGCGAGGCAGCAAGGGGTTCCGCGGAAGTTTCTAGAGAAGATCATCCAGGGTCTGATTCATAGCGGGCTGGTCAAATCCAAACGAGGCCCCGATGGAGGCTACACCCTAGCAAGGGCGCCTGGCGAGATTTCATTCCAGGATATCATTGAGGCGCTGGAGGGTCCCATCGCCGTCAACGTCTGTATGGATCAACACTTGAGCTGTGACCATCTTCCTCGATGCACCATGTTGGGGGTATGGAGCGAGATCCAGCGTAAAGTGGTCGATGTCTTTGCTCGTACGACCTTGGCAGATCTTCAACGGACCCCTTGTCAGGCCTTAACGGCTTCCTCTTCTCTTTCGAGTGCGGCATGAATGGGATCGACCCTTTAAGCGTCCAAATCTCATGCAGGCCGCACCCGATAGGGAGGTGGTTTTTATGAATTATGAGACAGGACTGAGCGTAGAGGAGAAGGTAGCCTCGCTGTTTCAGCCGGACACGCTTCTTCCTGCTCAGTATTTGGAGACCTTCCGCAAGAAGGGCTACTTAGAGCCGGAAAAGAGGCTGATGTTGGCAGTCTTGGAGGATGCTATCGCCTGTTTTCAGAAATATCTGTTTTCCCGGGATGGCAGGGGCAGGGCCCTGTTTCGCGAGGCGGAAGAGTGGATAGTGGAGGAGGGCAGTGATTGGCTATTTTCCTTTGAGAATATCTGCGAGGTATTAGCTCTTGATCCTCAGTATGTGCGCCAGGGGTTACTGCGTTGGAAGCAGAAGATGATGGCGGAACGACCCAAGGCTAAGATCTATCGCTTGACGCCCAGGGGAGAGAAACGCAAAGGCGGCGTAACGGTAGCCGGTCGTACCGGACAGAAATTGCTCAAGGCAGTTGGCCGCTAGCTCTTAGTCTTTTAGGCATGCGGGGCGGTGGGTAGGTTTTTCCACCGCCCTTTTATTTATGTTTTCCCTTGCCGGTTCCGGTGGAAAGAGTGTATAAAAAGTTCACAAGTGATCCATCATGGCTAAGAAGCAGAAAAGATTTCCGGTTAGAAAATTTCTCTATTGGTTGCGGTACCGCATAGGGGAATATTGCCTGAGGGGGTTTGTCGCAATCCTTCCATGGATTCCTCAGCGTGTGATCCTGCTCTTCACCTCAGTGGCCGCTCGGCTCACCTTCGCCCTTTTATGGAAATACCGCAAACGTATGGAGGAAAATGTCTCCCTCGCTATGGGAGACGAGTACTTCACGCAGGAAGAAAAGAGGGCGATCGCCTGGAAGGCCTGGAGGAATTTTGCCCAGGGCGTTTATGAAACTACCTGCACCCTATACGACTCCAAGGAGAGAATATGCTCTGCGGTTGCCATGGAAGGCGAGGAGCATTTGCGACGGGCCCTGGAACGGGGCAAGGGGGTCATCGCCCTCAGCGCGCATTTGGGAAACTTCACGATGATTGGCGCCCGCCTGGCGGCAGGAGGATATCCCTTCGGTGCAGTGGTGAAGCAACCAAAGGATCAGAGGTTTGGGAGGTTGATCGATGACTACAGGTTGATGGTGGGTGTCAAAACCATTTCGGCGAAGCCGCGGCGGGAAGCAGCTCGGCAAATCCTCAAAGCTTTAAGGAGAAACGAGGTGATCCTTCTCATCGCGGACGAGTTCAAATCCGGGGGAGTGGAGGTAGAATTTTTGGGCCGCACTGCTACTGCGCCGCGCGGCCCCGTGACCTTGGCGCTGCGAACGGGCGCGGCGGTTCTCCCTACCTTTGTTACGCGTGATCATGAGGATCATCTGATACTTCACATCGGGGCGGAAATCGATCTCATCAAAACCGGCGACCTCCAGCAGGATGTTGCCGCCAACGCCTCCCTCTTTACTGGCCATCTGGAAAGTATGGTGCGCCGCTATCCGGATCAGTGGAATTGGCTGGGGTTTCACCGCAACGGCAGGAGGCCAAGATCCGAGATGGTGAAGTCCAAAACAGCGGACGGCGACCAACAGAGCCCTGTCTCATCCTAAATTTATCCTCCTGCTCCGAGCTCTTGACCTATCTGTCCGGTATCGAATAGTCTCCGTCTGAGAAAGCGACCGAGGCGATTCAATGGAGCAGTGGGACGTCATTGTGGCAGGCGCGGGTCATAACAGTCTAGTCTGCGCCGCCTATCTGGCGCGGGCCGGGTTCAAAGTGCTGGTGCTCGAACGTTCGGCAAGCATCGGCGGCGACACCTCCACCGCGGAGCTGACCCTTCCCGGCTTTAGGCACGATGCCTGCGCAAGCGCCCATGTCTTAATCCAAACCAGTCCGATCCTGCGCGAAAACGAGCTGCAGCTGGACCGCTACGGGCTTCAGTACCTCTTCCCTGATCCGGTAGTAGTGATGCCGTTTCGCGACGGCCGCAGCCTCACGATGTTCCGTGAGCGCCTTGCGACCGTCCGCGAGATCGCACTCTTCTCTAAACACGACGCCCGCGCCTACGAGCAGATGCTCGATGACTGGGATGCCATCAAAGGCCCGCTCAATCGGGGTCGCTACAGTCCGCCGGGCTCGCCGAGCAGTTCGTTTGCTGCGTTAGAGACGACTCCACCTGGCCTGGAGGCGGTCCGCTGGCGCCTCTCAAGCGCGCTTGAGACAGTTGAGGAGCGATTTGAGGAAAGGCATGTGCGCGCCTTCTTCCTGTGGATGTCGCTCATGACGATGGCCTGGGTTGACGAGCCAGGGACCGGTCTGCTGCCCCTCTCCATCGCCGCCGGACGCCAGGCGTTTAGCTGGACCACGCCGGTCGGTGGCTCAGTCGCCCTGCCGGAGGCGCTGGCTAAGGTGGTTCAAGAGTGTGGCGGTAAAATTCGCACGAATGCTGAAGTTGTGCGCATCCTCATCGAAAATGGTCGCGCTGTCGGCGTCGCTACGGCGGACGGGAGCGAGTACCGTGCCCGGCGGGCGGTCGTCTCGACGATCCATATCAAACATCTCCCCAAGATCGCCGGCAGCGAAGCGCTCGGGGAAAAGTTCATCAGAGCCATCGACCACTGGCGTACTGGCATCACGATGTTCGTGACGCACTACGCCATCAATGCGCCGGCCCTCTATCGATTGGAGCAGGGGCCGACGGCCTCTGTCGCCGCAGGCATCGCTGAATCCCCGGACGAATTGCTCGCCGCCCTCGCGGCATTTCGCCGGGGGGAATCTCACCTGAACTCGCCGCCGCTGCTCGTCGTCTCCTCGTCTGTGATCGACTCGAGCCGCGCGCCAGCCGGCCATCACACCCTTAAGATCGTCGGCTTTCTGCCGTACCACCTAAGTGACGGTGGACCAGCCCGTTGGGATGCGATTAAAGACGAAGTCTCCGAGGCCCTTTTGGACCATTACCTGCGCTACACGGAGAAGCTCACCCGCCGCAATATTCTGGCGAAGCATGTGGAGAGTCCCTTGGATCTGGAGCGGCGCAATCCACACAACTACCACGGCTCCTGCCATGGCGGCGATCAGGATCTCGCGCAGGAGGGCGGCTTGCGACCCGCCCCTGGGTTTGGCGGCTACCGCATGCCTGTGCCCGGCCTCTATCAGACTGGCGCTACGACCCATCCAGGCGCCTCGGTTACCGGTGCTCCCGGACGGAACTGCGCTCAAGTGCTTCTTGCCGATCTTGGGCTGAGCCTGGAACAGGCGATCGCCGCCAGCCGAAGCGCTGCCAGGGGATGATTAAGGGCTAGTCGGTTCCTACCCAGCCGGAACCGGATATGTCGAGAATTTGGTCGTCGGGACCGGCACATTTGATCTCGTAATAAGATTGTGGGTGAGTAGCATCAGTGGGAGTAACATCTACTCGGTCCATTAAGGACTTTCCTCCATGTCGGTTGAGGTTAGCGAGAGTCCCTTCGACATCCTCCACCTGGAAGCCTATATGTTCGATGCCGACGATGCCGCTGCCGCCCTCTTTCTCCGGCTTGCACCTCAAGATGGCGAGGTTGATATGGCCGTCGGAAAGATAGACTCCATTGCGTCCTAAGCCGACTTGCTTCAGGCCAAAGACCTCTTTGTAAAAAGCCACCGTCCTTTCAGGGTCGGTGGCCCTGATAGCGATATGCTTGATCTTAGCCATAGCTTCTACCCCCTGTGCGAGCTTTAGCTGATCTCTTACATTGAAGTCAATCTCTCTTTAGCTTGACAACTCCAGGTTGCGGCTATATGGAGCAGGAACATGTCGTCCCGAAGTGTTGCCTTTTGGCCTAAAGTCGCGCTCGCGCTGGTAACGGTTGCTGGTAACGTCTTCGGGCCGCTTTCCGTCCAGGCCAACCCCTACCTGCTTAAACCAGGCGAAGTACCTGTGACGGTGCGTGCGGCCGCCTGTGCGGTCACTGGAGGTTTCATACACCTCTATACCGCCCTCGACTATGGCCTGTTCGACAAATACGGCATCAAGGTAGAGTTCGTTGCGATTCGGGGTAGCGGTATCTCTCTGGCTGCGCTGACGGCTGATGAGATCCAGTTTCTCTACTGCGCCGCCGACGCCACGATACCCGGCATGGCCGCGGGTACTGACGCCAAGCTGATAGGGACGCCGCTCGTAGGCCTACCCTGGGTGTTGCTGGCGCGCAAGGATATCAACCGACCTGAGGATTTAAGAGGCAAGAGCATCGCGGTCACCCGTCCAGGCGACTTAACGTTTCGATTGGCAAAAGGGTTTCTCAAGAAGTTTAACCTGACAGAGGATGAGGTGAAGATCCGGCCGGTCGGCGGGACCGGCCAGGTGGAGCCCTTCAACGCCATGCGCGCCGGCCTTGCGGAGGCCTGTCTGGTCACGCCCCCTCTGGACGCCAGAGGCAGGAGAGAAGGTTTCAATTTAGTCTACCGGCTCAACGATCTCGGCATACCCGCCGTCTACAGTTCTCTGCACACAAACTCCAAGTCGTTGAGGGAGCGTTCCGGGCTGGCACAGAAATGGGTGGCGGTGTTGGCCGAGGCAATTTATTTTGTCGAGAAGAATCCCGATAAGGGTAAAGCTGCCGTGGGCAAGGCGCTCAGACTCAACGACCCGGACGCGCTTCAATCCGCCTATGATGCCTACGCGAGGATGCTGGTTAATCGGCGCCTGGTCGTGCCAGAAAGCACCGTGGCCGGAGTCGTGGAGTTTGCGCGCGAGCAAGGGACGAGTGTGCGCAAAAAAGCAGCGGAGATCATCGACAACAGCTTTGCCAAGAATCTCGAAAAGAGCGGCTTCCTCAGGGAATTGTGGGGCAGCGAAGTCTCCAAGTGAAATCTATCAGGGAACAGTCCTTGAGACAGCATGCGCTCGCCTACTGCGTTGACAGGCCCTCGAGCTGATGATAGTTGGCCGCCGAACTGAGTGAAAACGCTCTTCAGGTTTGTTGGGCCTGCTACAGGTGAAGCGCTGACAAGGAGGTAAGATCGTGAAAACGCGTAGAATCCTTTTGCTTGCGATTGGTGTAATAACCACAGCCATGACGCTTGCACCTTCAACCTTGCTCGCCGAATCGCGTCGACCAAATATCATCTTCATTTTGACCGACGACCTGGACACGGAATATCCTAATGGATCATGGATCGACCACTTTCCTAGGCTTAAATCGCTTTTGGCTGACAAGGGCACAACCTTCAAGAACTTCTTTGTGAGCCTTTCGCTCTGTTGCCCTTCGCGGACTTCAATGCTACGCGGCCAGTATGCTCACAACACCGAGATCTTCACCAACGCCGTTCCGGGAGGCGGATTCCAGAAGGCCCATAACCTGGGCCTGGAAGAGTCGACCTTTGCGACCTGGCTACACGATGCCGGCTACCGGACGGTTCTTATCGGGAAGTACCTGAATGGGTATCCCGGGAACCTCGGAAAGGAGTACATAGCGCCCGGTTGGGAGGAATGGTACAGCGGCGAGCGGAGGCAATACGAGCAGTTTGACTATGACCTCAATGAGAACGGGCAGATCGTCTCGTACGGCACGGATCCCGAGGACTACGAGCAGGACGTGTTCCGGGCCAAGGCCGTCGACTTCATCCAGCGCGTAGCGAAGCACAAAAAACCTTTCTTCATGTGGATGACGACCTACTCGCCACACCAGCCGGCCATCTTTGCGCCGCGCCACGCCGATGCATTTCCGGACGTGAAGGCACCACGACCGCCTACGTTCAATCAGGAAGATGTCAGCCACCAACCCTCCTGGGTACAGAACCGGCCGCTTCTGACCAACGCTCAGATTGCGTCGCTCGACGCGCTCTATCGGAAGCGTCTGCAGTCTATGCTAGCAGTGGAAGATACCGTCGAGGCAATCATCAAGACGCTCCATAAGACCGGGCAGCTCCACAACACCTACATCTTCTTCAGCTCGGACAACGGCTTCCATCTGGGGCAGCACAGGTTACCGGCAGGTAAAAATACCGAGTTTGAGGAGGACCTTCATGTACCGATGATCGTCCGAGGCCCCGGGGTTCCGAGAGGCCGCGTCCTGGAGCATTTAGCGCTCAATATCGATTTTGCCCCAACCTTTGCAGAGCTGGCCGGCGTGCCGGTGCCGGACTTCGTTGACGGGCGTTCACTGGTGCCGCTCATACGCCGCCACGTGCCGCCGGTCGAGAGCTGGCGTCAGGCCTTCCTGATCGAGCATGGATTCATCCAGACCGGAGACGTTGGCCGGACCCCAGAGACCGCGTCGAATGATGTGGAACCGCCGGATCCATTTGATCTGGCCGTGGCGCAGCCGCAGATGCCCCAACCGTTCCAAGGTCTGCACACGAAAAATCTGGTCTACGTCAACTATCTCTCCACTGGCGAGTTGGAGCTCTACAACCTGGACGATGATCCGTATGAGCAGACCAGCATTGCCGACACGGCAGATCCTGATCTCGTCCAACAACTGGCCGCGTGGCTTGATGCGCTGCGCATCTGTGCCCGGGCGAGCTGCCGCGCTGCAGAAGACACGCCACCCTGAGAAAAGGACGGGAATTGCCACGGCACCATTCGGTGCCGTTTCCGTTGAGCACGCCTTATATCGGACCCGATTACACCTAAGCAGAAGAGCTCCCTGACCTTCTTGAACCGTTGTCTTGAGAGGGACGACAGCAGCCAACGAGAGGGGCGATGAGCGCTAAGCCACGGAAGACAGCGAGTCACAGTGGTGGACAGCCGGCGGCTGCAATTCTGGTTAAAGGCAAAAACTGAGGAGGGTCGCACATGGTAAAAATAGTTCCTGTTTTTATTTTGGCCGTCGTTTTGGCCCTTGTCGTGGAAAAGAATGTGGCCGCAGCAACGGTGACAATTAATTCGGACGGGGTATTAGAAGTAGATGGCCAGCCTGTGTTTCCAATCGGTTTTAGCAAGGCTCCGGCCCGTGACGGCAAAACCCCCTATGGTGAAGATGCTTACGCGGAGCTAAAAACCAACGGCACCGTTTTCCACCGCGTCGGGCCTCCTTCTCGCCAGTGGGGCCCGGTGGCAGAGGCCGAGCTGGACGATACGTTGGACCGCTCAGCGGAGGCTAGGCTGCTTGGTGCCATTTTTATTCCTGACCTCACAGCCATTCAGTCTGGCGACGCAGCCAAAGAAGAAGAGCTGCGCCGGGTGATCCACAAGTACGCTAATCATCCAGCCCTTGGCTGGTGGAAGGGCCAGGACGAGCCAGAGTGGGGCCGGGTTCCTGTTCCTTGGGTACAGAAGTTCTATGATATTGTCCACGAGCTGGATCAGGATCACCCTGTATGGATCACTCAGGCGCCCCGAGGCACGATTAAGAGCCTCAGGCAATATGATCCCACTTACGACATCGGCGCCTTTGATATTTACCCTGTAAGCTACCCGCCGGGTATCCATGGTCATCTGCCAAACAGGAACATCAGCGTTGTGGGTGATTATGCCAACTTGATGCAAGCGGTTACAGGAGGGAAGAAGCCCTTCTGGATGGTGCTGCAGATCTGCTGGAGCGGTGTTTCAAAGCCGGGAAAGACACTTCGGTTTCCCACGTTCCCGGAAGAGCGGTACATGACGTACCAGGCAATTATCAATGGCGCCCGCGGCTTCGTGTACTTTGGCGGAAACATTGACGCGTGTTTGAACGACCGGGACAGGGAGTTGGGTTGGAACTGGACATTTTATTATAAAGTGCTGAAACCCGTACTGGATGAGCTTAATCCTGATAGCCCGCTCTATCCAGCGTTGATTGTGCCGAATTCGCCGTTGCCCATCGCGATAGAAGGCGCGGACGACATCGAATTCACTGTCCGTGAGGCTGGCGACCAAATCTTCATTCTTGCGGCGAAGCGGGAAGGTTCCACCGTCCAAGTGAGATTCCATGGCCTTCCCATGGGTAGCGGTTCCGGAGATGTCCTTTTCGAGGAGCCGCGCAAAGTTACCGTCTCAGGTGGAAGCTTTACCGACTGGTTCGGTCCCAACGAGGTGCACGCTTACAGGTTCAACAAATAACCCGGAAAAACAATCTCCCTCTACTGTTGGCTCAGTCACGGCGGTGCATTGATATTCGCTTTGCTAGGGTGAATCAAAGGTTGGTGACCTACTTATCGGAGTGAATATGCGGCGCAGAGACTCTGCCAAGAGTCAAATTCCGCAAGGGTCTGGAGGGAGGGCGGCAAGTGTAGGCGGCATGAAGGGGAGGCTGCCTTTCTAGGGAGATTGGGTTCCGCTTTCATGCTACCTTCTACTAACCCCGATCCGAAGAAAGAACCGACAAAAAGTGTTTTTCTCTTGGCATTTTACCAATTATCCAACATTTCGCAGAATCACCAATAGGTGAATAGAAAATCAGTGCGACGTTTAACCTCTGCGGCTTTTGTTCAGAGGTTTTCACTAGATCCTCAGTTTCGGGAAATTTCGGATCGGGGCTAAGAGACGTTTATCGTTAATAACCCAATGGGGATACCCGGTGCAACATCACTGCATTGTCAAAGGCCGCGGGATGGGCTCGGGCAAGACCCTTTCCCTCTTGCCATTTATTAGCTTAAGCCATTTGCTTCTTTCTTGTTCTGTCCGTTCAAGCCAGGCCAGGGGATAAACCGCATCAGATCTGCAAACGCTGCATCTCCCCTGGGGTGCCCTCTCGAGAATTTCTTGACATGAATAGCAGATATAGGCGCTAATGATTTTCATAAAAACTCCTTTCCTCTGAGCCTCTGCGAAATTTGAGCGATAGGAATTCGTAAGGCCCTTCTAAACCATAGAAATTTTGCCAGGTAAAACAGCAAATTAGATGCCAAATCAAGGGGTGGCATATTGATATTTGTTGCCGTGAAAATTCAATAAATTCTTAAGCTTACGGTTAGTGAACGGGAAGCGATTTAAACCGCTAATCGGGCAGGCACGCCATAAAACTTAAACTAATCACTCGAGTTTTCTTGAATTCCTTTGATGGATAGCCAAATCGGTCACTTCCGCCCTGTCGGGCAAATATACCCTATGAATTGGAGACGGAGTAGGGTCCCAAAATGTGGGTCAATCAAGAAGATGCTACCGCTCGTCTCCCGGCCCTTGAGAGCGGCCCAGGCAGCTTTTTTACCTTCACTTTCTGACCGAGGTGAGGCAGCAACGCATAGAATGGCAAGAAAGACGTCATCAAATAAACCGCGAACAATCGGTCAATGGTTCGCATCTCTGGAAAGACTTGTTCGTGCTGGGTTCGGGGAGGTTTCTCGATATCCGGACAGGCTACCTTGACCTCGAGAGTGGTTCGGTCGTGAGGATGGAGCTTGACTCTGACTTCTTCTGTCACCACCATACTCTGGACGTTGTCCCCAGCTGGCTCAAGCTTGGTGGCCACCTCGACCTCCACAATCCAGATACGTTTGGTCCTGTTCGTTATATACAGAATATGATTCGAGCTTCCGCTTCCGTACCAGGTATAGTCGATGTATCCCTTAGACCGTGCCGTGTCGAGATCGAGCGAGAATGCCGCGGGAGGAATTAAACCAAGAAAGCGCGCAACAAGCAGAATTGCGCCGTACCTCACGCCAGGCAATGTAAAGCACGAATCCCCATCATTTCCCAAGCATTGAAAAAGCCTCCTTTTATGCCGAGGCCAGCAAGGCATGCTGGATCGGAGAATTCGCCAAATCCACCTTACTACCGCGCGTATTGGACGATTCCTCCCCTACTCTGGACTAGAAACGCCCACGACAGCATGACCCTATGCCTGCCTCTCACCTGGCAGACCATTTTAAGCGGTGGTATATTGCCTACTGATGGAGAAGGTCAAAAAATTGGTAGAATGTCTGAAACGGTACAACCCGGAACAAATCATTGTCTTTGGTTCCTATGCCCGGGGGGAGGCTGACGAGCGAAGCGATCTGGATGTCGTGGTTATTAAACAGACAGAGAAACGGTTTCTTTACCGACTCATCGAAGCGGCAAGGTGTCTGGATAATGACCTCGGAAAGGTCGACGTGTTTGTCTATACCAGAGAAGAGTTTGAGGAGATGCGGCAGAGGGGAAATCCCTTTATTGAAAAGGTCGTAACCGAGGGGAGGGTTATCTATCCAGACCAATAAAGAAGAAGCTTTGCAGCGTATGAGCAGACTGCCCTGGAATGGAGCATCAAGTTCAAGATCTGAACCATATGTTGTGTGCTTGTTAGACCACCCAGAATCGACTATAAAGGTAAGCGTGGCCGAATGGACAACGTTTCCCAATGCGCCAATCACGGAAGCGCTTTTGGACATCAGGGTCCAACTACCTGAAGACGTAAATTTGGCTCAGCTAGCGACCTTCTACGATTCTGTAAAAGAGCGCTATCCAAATAAACGCGAGAGGCTATCATGGCAAGGGGGTATGAAACTGACTCCCACGGGCGACGTTGAAGTTATTCAGTCACAAGGCGGCCCGGACGGTTACCTGCTTACTTCTTCGGATGGTAAGCAGATCGTTCAGGTGCGTCTGGATGCTTTTACGTCCAACAGACTAAGGCCTTACGATAGGTGGGAAACCTTTCGTGACGAAGCACGGGACCTTTGGGAGCTTTACGTGAAGGTGGCCCAACCTAAACAAATCACCCGCACAGCGCTGCGATACATCAACCGCATAGAGATTCCATTACCGATGCGGGATTTCAAGGACTATATCCTTACTGTCCCAGAAATAGCTGCCGAGTTGCCTCAAGGGCTAGCAAAGTACTTGATGCAGTTGGTTATTCCGGTGCCGGAGATACCTGCTACGGCGATAATCACGGAGGCTATGGAGCCTACCGCAGAGCCTACGAAAGTTCCTTTGATATTTGACATTGACGTATTCTCCTCAAAGGTGTTCGAAGTGAAGGACGGAGAGTGGTGGCAGGTATTTGAAAAACTTCGAGATTTGAAGAATAATATCTTTTTTAGAAGCATAACAGACAAAACGAAGGAGCTTTTCCAATGAGCCCGGCCCATACCGAACTTGCATGGCCTCCTAGGAGACAGCCCACCCCACGGCCATATTTGCCAGATGTTTATACGGAAGGTCTAAGTGAGGAGTCCAACGCTATTCTAAACCGATGGCTTGAAACCACTCATCATTACTTTTTCCCTGTCAGCAGAGAGACAACCGCACAAAAGTTCCGAGGCCTGGCGGATACGTGGAGAAATGAAACGCAAGCGTCGTCTTCCGTCACCGAAATGGCTATGCATCCTGCATACCAGCAGATTATTGGAATGGGGCCTGCTGCTATCCCGCTCCTACTCCGTGAACTTGAAAACAAACCGGATCACTGGTTCTGGGCGTTGAAGGCTATAACTGGGGTGGATCCTGTGAAACCATCTGAACGCGGTAGGGTGAAACAAATGGCAGCGGCATGGATGCGTTGGGCAAAGGAGCAGGGTCATAGCTGGTGAGCACGACAATTGAGGATTTATTTCCCCACCTACAAGCCACAGGCTACGAGATTACAAGTCCACCAAGCACTGAATATAACTGTATTGCCTGGGCGGCACACGAAGACGACCGCTGGTGGTGGCCTGATCCTGCTGGAATCGGTTATTGGCCGGATAACTCACGTCGAGAAGAAAACGTGGGAGTCTTTGTTCAACTATTTAACACACTTGGATACGCTCCTTGTGACATCCCTGAACTAGAGCCGGGTTTCGAAAAGATGGCCATTTTCGTAAATCCGAACGGTGTCCCTACTCATGTGGCTAGGCAACTGAGCAATGGAAGATGGACAAGTAAGCTTGGAAAGGCAGAAGACATCGAGCACAGTCTCGAAGGGCTAGAAGGTACTGCCTATGGGTCTGTGGCTCAGATTCTAAGGCGGCCTATCCATCAGTCGCAGACTTCTTGACTCGCTGCTGATAGTTCAGTGCACGAAGCCACCTCGAGCAGAGCGATGTCGATGTAGTGGTTATCAAACAGACGGAGAAACGTTTTCGTCACTGGCTCATCGAGGTGGCAAAATTTCTGGATCGCTACTACATTCCCACACGATACCCTGATGCCCTCGCAAGCCCTGCCGTCCCCTACGAAACTTACACCGAAAAAGATGCCGTCGAGGCTATAGGGCTAGCAGAAAAAATTACGGAGTTGGTAAAGCGAAAACTGTAAATAGCGATAAGAACCGTAACGAGAGGGCACCTTCGCTCAACTTATGCAATCTACGCAAGTCTGGCACCGCCCACGCCGAGAGAGTTCGTGAACAAGACTAAAGACATGCCAAGGTGGCTCAAACGTCTGAAGCTCGTGAAGACAGAGCTGAGGGAGGTGCGATTTCCCCGTAGCGCTGAGGACGGCCTTCGGCAGTGCGCGTCGCTGTCAGCCCTAGCGCTCCGGTTGCTCAAGGAGGAGGTAAAAAGAACCCGAACCAGGGGCGATGTGGAACGAGCTAATGTGGAAATGCGCCGCTTCCTGGCTCGCCTTTCTTCTACTGACTCCGAATGGACGGCCCGATGGAGAAGAGATTGTGCCCGATTCTTCCGAGGATAGTCTGCTTCAAGCCTTGAGTCGTGCAGTCCGCTGCTTTCAAAGAATACACGCACCTTATGTGCTCATTGGTGGCTGGGCAGTAGCCGTTTGGGGTAGGCCTCGGGCCACAATGGATCTCGATTTCTTGGTGATGGTCAACGAAAAGAATTTGAATTCCCTGCTTGCTGAAATGGTGCGGGCAGGAATAGCAGCTGACGATGGCTGGTCAAAACACAATCCTATGCTAAGGCCTTTTCAGGTGCGTCTCCAATTTCGGGAGGTCACACTCGATATCTTGCGACCCCGTGATCGACACGACCGTGAGTTGTTCCGGCGGCGGCGAAAGAAGCGGCTGGAGGGAAGATATTATTGGATTGTGGCTCCGGAGGATTTCATTCTCCAGAAGCTTAAAGTCGGGCGGCCCAGGGACTTTGAGGACGCCATTTCCGTTTTAGAGAGGTCCCGGGGAGAGCTAAACCGCCGCTACTTGGAACGATGGGCCAAGCGATTGGGAATCATAGGGGAGCTAAGCTACATCACGAGCCTATGATGCGTTTCTCTCACCAGAGAATATCACGTATCAGACCCCCAATCTCGCTCAAACTCCAAGACCAGGACGCGCTGCAATCCGCCTATGATGCCTACGCGAGGATGCTGGTTAACCGGCGCCTGGTCGTGCCGGAAAGCACCGTGGCCGGAGTCGTGGAGTTTGCGCGCGAGCAAGGGACGAATGTGCGCAACAAGGCCGCAGAGATCATCGACAACGGTTTTGCCGAGAACCTAGAGAAGAGCGGCTTCTTAAAAGAGTTGTGGGGCGGCGAAGTTCCCAAATAAAATCCAGCCGGTAGAAAAAAGTTCCCCGATTAAGATCGACATTGGCGGATCATTGGATGTAGTGGTATTATCCCGCTGATGGATAAGATCCAGAAAGTGCTGGAATGTCTGAAACGCGACAACCCGGAGCAGATCATCGTTTTTGGTTCGTATGCCCGTGGGGATGCTGACGAGCAGAGCGACGTGGATGTCGTGGTCATTAAACAGACCGAAAAACGGTTTCTTGACCGGCTCATCGAAGCGGCAAGATGTCTGGATAATGACCTGGGGAAGGTTGATGTGTTTGTGTATACGAGGGAAGAGTTTGAGGAGATGCGACGGAGGGAAAATCCGTTTATTGCGAAGGTCTTAACTGAGGGGAGGGTTATCTATCCAGGCCAATAAAGAAGAAGCTTTGCGTTGGCTTGAGCAAGCAGAGCATAACCTTAAAGTTGCCAGGCATAATCTCCCAATCCCCTAGCGAGTCCTGCCGTCCCCTACGAAACTTACACCGAAAAAGATGCCGTAGAGGCGTTAGGGCTAGCAGAAAAGATTACGGCGCTGGTAAAGAGAAAACTGTGAATAGCGATAAGAACCGTAACGAGAGGGCAGCTTCGCTCAACTTGTGCAATCTACGCAAGTCTGGCACCGCCCCCATCTGCCCCCGATGGAGGTAAGAGACTTTTAAATCAACTGGCTATACGAGGCGTCAAAGATGATCTCTTTTTCTGCAGGGCCTCTATCTGGTGGGGCGTGGGACTCTTCCCAGAGACCTAGGTGTTGAAGGATTTTTTTAATGACATCAGGCTGGTCAATGACCGTACTTGCAGTTCTCCCGCATACGGTTTCCCTCGTCGTTGTCTTGCCACGCGTTAGTTAAGTTTTTCGGTTGGGGCTCGTTCTGAGGTCAACTTCTTCTCCCAATTGCTAGCCCACCAAAGCTCCTATTCAGTGGAACGCGCAGAAAACACGCTCAAAAATGGTTCTGAGGTTTGCCCAATCGAACTCTTCCAGCCGACTCGGTTCTCGTTTACACGCTTCGAGCTTGTCAACGAATCTAGAATGAACGCATTGTTTGTTCACAAGGACTCCTTGATACTTTTCTTCAGATCTCGAATAGCCCGTCCATTGAACCGGTACAAGATCGCCATCTGCTTCTAGAACATCTTGCCCGAGATATAACTCGATGGCACATGCAAGCCCGTTTATGTCTGATCGTGCGATACCATTGGGACCGAGCGTGGGGTAGTTTCGGGCCAAGTCGATCTCTGGAAGGCGCACTATTTTGATATTCTCGGGAACCGCGATCAGGGCTAGACCTCGGAGTGCTTCGGCTGCAGCCGTATCGTTATCGAATAACGCAATTGTCCGATTCATTATTCCTGCGCCAATGAAGGCTCTAACTGTACTGACGAGAGCACCGGCTCCCCCTTCGGCCTTCGACACCTCGAAATCCATAAACGAAAAATAATCCGCTAGATGAGGGTAGAGTAAACGAAGAGAGTCTTCGAGAATCCGCCGGTCCATCTTGCCTTCCGTCAAAATAATTATCTTCCCATGGCGGGGATATTCTCCGATAAGGCTTTGGGTAGCCAATTCGGCGATCGGGTCGTCTGGTTCGTAATATCCAGCGTGGACTATATCGGTCAAATCATAAGTGGCAAAAGCGTGCTCGGGACAAGTCTCCGCAAACGCGCGAATCAGGAATCGAATATCGTGGCAAGGGAAAAAGTCAAAATTCTCACGATTGTTTCTAAAGAGTCTCTTTACGAGGCGTACGTCGTCATGCTGAACAATAGACTCGGTCGAAAATCCCCTCAAACGCCGTTCGCGAATAGTTTGGAATGCAACCAAAAAATCTTCGAAGCTCGCTCTCTCCAAGATCGCAAGATCAGAGTCATAAAGACGTTCTCGTAACCTATCGTTGGTATCGGTCATCCTTTCTATTTCACCCAGTTTAGATTCTTCAAAATCACGCTTGGTTTTTTCGAGCGTAAATCCGAGTAGATCCAGTCGAGACTTGAATTCGTAAATTCTAATGGAATAAGTAAACGCTTCCTCTTCTGAGGCGTCTCCATGAAGATTCCCCCATACGAGTGGATTACGCTCGCAAACCTTTCGTACAAAGACTCGGCGGTCTCGTTCACGGAAAAAAACCATTAATTCCGGGATAGGGTAACATTTCGTTTCTTCAATCGGGTAATCGGCAAGTTCAAATGTGCAGCTGGAGCTCATTCGTGTTACTCACCATCCTTTCATATCTACTATATTATCATCAACCGTAGCACGGAAAGTAGCTTTGTTCGCGTGGTCATTAGACTAGCATTCGTCTTAAAGTCAAATGCTCCCTTTCTTGCAGAATCGAATCCAACCTGACAGGCTAGCGTTAACAAACTCAATCCCGAGGCACACAATTTCAAATCATGAGCACTGAACCGAACAAAGTTATCTCCGATAAGGGGCTGTTATGTCAACTCGAGCCCGGCTCGAAGATAAGGCTGGACATCTGCCCCCGATGGGGGTAAGAGACTTTTAAATCAACTGGCTATACGAGGCGTCAAGGTCTTCTTCCCAGCGGTGGTCCAGGGTTCCATCATCACGGATGTAGTCGAAGATGTTACCGAAAGTCTCAACGATAGCGTCTAAGCCATTGGGCGGGGTGATGTCCAACCCAGGTATTGTGGGTGGGGAAAGTGGCTGTATCTCCTTCTTTGTTGGTATCTCAAGACGCTGCCCGACGAAGATTCGTTCAGGGTCACGGATGCCGTTATAGTCGGCGATGAGAGTAAAGAGATTAGCATCGTCAAGTTCTTTCTTAGCGATCTTCCTGAGAG
>Ga0209824_10000245_pt1 | contig 37119 bp, 32 predicted proteins | sample VDWuncwatermetaG_FD_184124 | JGI IMG/M metagenome (GOLD analysis project Ga0209824, IMG submission 184124) | Wastewater microbial communities from Netherlands to study Microbial Dark Matter (Phase II) - VDW unchlorinated drinking water (SPAdes)... ...
AAGTAGGATGAAATTCAGCTTATTCACTGAGATCCAGTGTCCTCCAGAAGCTTCGCCTGTGACTCGCCTGGAGGAGTTTCTCGAACAGGCAGAGCTGGCCGATACTCTTGGCTACCGTGGCTTTTGGGTGGCAGAGATCCATTGCCAGCCCCGTTTTTCGGTTCTTTCGGCGCCCTATACTGCACTGGGCGCTGTGTCGCAGCGGACACGGCGGTTACGTCTAGGCGTTGCGGTGAACACGCTAGCGGTTCATCACCCTGTCCAGATGGCCGAACAAGCAGCTATGCTCGACTTGCTGAGCCACGGGCGTATGGATTTTGCCGCAGGGGGAGGCCACCCGCATACACGGGTGTACGAGTGCTTCGGGGTGAATCAGGACAAGACGCGCCAGATTATGGAAGAAAGCCTGAAGATCATTCAGGCTGCGTGGACGGAAGATGTGCTCAAGTTCGATGGTCGGTTTTTTCGCATTCCTGAAGTCATAGTCAACCCTAAACCTTTGCAGAGGCCGCATCCTCCCATCTACATCGCCGCAAGTTCTGAAGATGGTGTCGACTTCGCCTCTCGACTAGGGCTCAACCTCTTCCTGCCCATCCATACGCGCACCCGGGAGCAGGTGCTGGATTTATCAAACTCCTATTGGAAGCTGCTTGAAGAGCACGGGCAAGAGCCCTCGCAGCGGGAGCTGGGTCTTCTCGTTCCCATGCATCTGGCTGAAACTACAGGGGAGGCAAAGAAGCGGGCCGAGCAGGGAATGATGAGTTACTATCGAACCATCGCGGATATGCGAAGCAACTATATTCAGTGGCTGACCCGTCAAGGAATCGATTTGCCTAGCCGGCTGGGAAAAACCTCAACGGGCGAAGGTCTGACGTTCGAGCGGGTCTGTAGCGAGCATGCTGTCGTAGGCGATTTCGATACTGCCGTGGCGGCGCTCAAGCGGCTTGCCGATGAAACCGGTGCAACCCATATCTTAGTCTGGATGAATATTGGGAGCGCTCGCCACGATTTCGTCCTCGAGTCAATGAAACAGTTTGCGCGCGAGGTCATGCCCGAATTGGAGAGGTATCGTCCAGAGAAGCGATCGAGTCTGAGTGCAGTCGAAGCCTCGCGTGGGAAGTAACGTTGAGGATAGAACTATCGCTTGACAGCAGATCATGGCTAAAGGTAGCTTTTGCCCTGATTAGCGGCTCCCTTTATATTATATCGACCCGGTACCGGGCGAAGAGATGGAGAAGGTGGTTGCGGGGCTGTTCAAGCTTGAGCCTGGCATGATCGCCAAACTCAAAGAGGTGCTGGTCCCCAGATAGGATATGAAAAATTAACGGGAGGTGGAATGATGTTTAGACTCAGGAATCTGTCGGCGGTTATTGTCGTCTCGCTTTTCTTCGGCTCGTTCGCTTCTGCTCAGGATTCGTTTTACAAGGGCAAAACGGTTCGCATCATCGTGGGCGCTTCCGCGGGAGGTGGCTACGATACCTACTCGCGCACCATCTCCCGTCATATAGGAAAACACATTCCAGGGAACCCCACGTTCATCGTAGATAACATGCCGGGGGCGGGTTTCCTCATCTCTGCGAACCACATGTACAAGGTGGCCAAGCCCGATGGCCTCACCATTGGCCATTTCATCGGAGGACTGTTTTTGCAGCAACTCCTGGGAAAGGAGGGGATTGAGTTCGACGCGCGCAAATTTGAGTACGTCGGGGTGCCGGCGCAGGACAACTATATGATCGGAATCTCTAAGGCGACTGGGATTACCAGCTTAGAGCAGTGGCTGGCCTCTAAGACCCTGATCAAACTCGGCGGTGTCGGGGTAGGCTCGGCCACGGATGATATCCCCAAGGTTCTGATGGCGACTATAGGTTTGCCCGTCCAGCTTGTCACGGGTTACAAAGGCACTGCCGACGTCCGGCTGGCCTTCGCCAGCGGCGAGGTCCAGGGTGTATGCAACTCCTGGGAGTCGTTCAAGTCGACTTGGCGTAATGAGTTGGAATCGGGAGAGCTGCTTATTGTCGCGCAGAATATTCCCAAACCGCATCCCGATCTCCCCAAAGTGCCGTTGGTGATCAACTTCGCCAAGACGGACGAGGGGCGAAAACTGATCCGCGCCCTTGTTCACAGCGTCGGCCCGACAGCCCGTCCCTATGTTTTGCCTCCCGGTACGCCTAAGGACCGGGTCGCGATGTTGCGCAAGGGTTTCATGGAGACGATGAAAGATCCGGAGTTCCTGGCCGAGGCGAAAAAAGCTAACCTGGATATCAATCCTCTTGACGGCGCCAAGCTGGAAAAGGGCGTTAGGGAAGTTTTTAACCTGGACCCGGCGTTGTTGCCCAAGGCCAAGGAGATTCTAAAATAGGTAATAAAGCGAATCCAGGAGTCAGAAGTTCGTATTCGGAAGTATTTTCCATCGGTAGGCGTCTTCAACGTCCGTAGAGGCCGCAGGGCGAACGATCGGCGGCTTCACCTGGGGCGGGTGCGAATCTGCCGGAGGACATCCTCCCAGGGAATGCCCTCAGGTCCTGAGCGTTCAAGATCATCCAATCGCCGGTCCAATTCCTCTCGTTGCGCATCGGTGAGGGGCACAGCTCCCGGCGACTTGCTGAGGCTCTCCCACAGTTCCTCGATCAGTCGCAACCGTTCCTCAGAACTCAGGCTATCAATGTTTAGTGCCGGCTTACTCATGGTCGAAGTATGCCACTTTTACGGTCTATCTGCCACATCCTGCGACAGCCTTGATGGCTAACGGCGCCGCTCACCGGCGCGCGTCTTTGTGCGCGTCGGGTGGAGCACTTTCATGATATCGTATACGCGCTACGATCCTTGTCGTTGCTGAAGATGGGGATTGAGCGTACGCCCCTCTGCGTTACATGATGTGGATAACCCGGCACCACGAGTCTGGAAATCCGAGCCATGGGCGAAGCGTATTAGATTACCTACGAAGCCGTCAAGAAGAATTTAGTATTGTGTCCCCGGAATCGCCCTCAGCCGTCGCTGGTAAGCGATCGGTCTGAAGCGAAAGTTAGGCCTAATAACTCAGAATGTCCCCTTTTCTCTTCCCTTTTCTCTTCTCGCGGGCGTCTACGGGACCGTGCTTATGGAGTAAGTGCCTGTGGTCTCCCCTGGACCGTTGACGTGTATAAATCCAGTCTCGGGCATATCAGTGGAGGCTGTCGTGCAGCTGCCCGCAGCCACGCTAAACAAGCCGAAAGTCGCTGGTCCCACAGTTTTCGAAACGCCTACAGACACATTCGGGCTGCAGACTGTCACTAATAATGTTCGAGTGCTGAAACTGCTGAGGAGGTTTATGTAGACCGTTACACTTCCTTCACCACCTATTGCCCACCCACCAGATTGAGTCGCCTGCGCATGAGCGAGCCGCGGGGTTACCGCAGCGCTCACCGCCACAAGCACGAGTGCCGCAGTACCGAACAGAAGATACTGTCGCAAAGATAAATAAGACCGTTTCATCACTTTATCCTCCTTTTTTGGATAGTTGGTTCTTGCCTAACGCATGCATCAGCTGCGACGCCCTGCGACGTCGGCTGGAGGCGATGGTTCGCTGACCATTTCTCCTATCTCATAGAGGAATTCGGGAGCAAAATCCGCGTGATTCGGCCACACAACAGTGTCTATGTCGTGATTGACTTTGAACTGTCTGAAATAGGACAAGTCCTTCAGAGGTTCAAAAATGGGACCGTCTAAATGGTTAGAAAGGTCAACGACTCGGACTTCTTCGTTCTCAAATTGAATCTTCAATTTGTACCCACCGACATAAGAAGCGTCTATGACGTAATGCATATCATACCTCTCAAACAAGAGGTTCGATCTTGTGGAGATCTTCCTTCCGTTCGGCTCGCGTCCAGTTCTCCAGGAGTTCTTCCCTGTGCTGAAACGCCCACTCAAGTACGAGTGACACGACTCGAGGAGGTAGTTTTCCCTCAATCAACCTCAGGTCAATAATAGAAAAGGTTGCTCTTTGGCTCCCATACTTGGCATGGAAATGGGGAGGACCGTGGTCCTTGAAGTACATTGCGATGACAATGCCCAGGAATCTGCTGATCTCCGGCACGTTGGTTTCCTCTCAGATCTGCCCCTAAAATGTACTCTACCATGAGTCGAGAGGCGTGTCATTCTTGATCCAGCGAACTATTAAGTCTACAGAACTACCTAAAACTGCAAACGTGGCTGAATACTTCAGCCTATTTCCTTGAGAGCCATTACCAATATAGAATATTTGGCTGGAGTTTCCACCAGTTACTGAAAAATGTCAACCGGTACGGTGGCAACAAAGCTTGCCTTCCTTCTTCTGCCTATCCCGGTACGCTTCTTCAGCCTATCTCAGCCGATCCCTTAAGGAATCGTGTCACAGCTTATCGACCGGACTGCGGACACCTCTCCCACCGCGATTCAAGACGTGGGTGTAAATCATAGTGGTACTGACGTCTTTGTGTCCAAGCAGTTCCTGCACGGTGCGAATATCGTAGCCATCTTCAAGAAGATGCGTGGCAAGAGAGTGACGCAAGGTATGGCGGCTCGCAGGCTTAGCGATGCCTGTTTTGAGGGTTGCCTCCCTCACTGCTCGTTGGAGGACCGACTCGTGGATTTATGTGGTTGGTTGCTGAAAAATCTTCTTGGCTCTTTCAAGGGGAGACGCCCCTGAGCTTTTTATGCTTACATGACGTGATCGAGCACGATGTCGACGTTCTGAGAGCCAATCTCGACCGGATTCTTTTTGTATTCGCCCAATAAGTTTCCCGCTTCATTGGTCATCGGGTTGCCGTCCTTGTCCAGGCGCGCGCTCAGCAGCACCTTGCCGGAAAAGGGCATCCCCTGCATCATCACGTTTTCAGGACCCAGGGAATAGGCGAGGGGGAAGACCGGATGCTCTATCTTTTTAACTGCGAGGGGCGGGCCCGCCTTGGAACCCGCGCGATGCGCAATGATAAACAGCACCGCTTGGGCATCCCATTTCGATTGGATCTTGGGGTCGACGGAGATGGTCCCGCTTATTTGTTGTGTCTGCGGTGCTGGAGATCCAGCCTTTGATTGCTTTGCGCTCTCTTTTTGTCGGCTGCCGAGTTCCACGATTTCAGCGACGGTTTTTTGAATTTGGTTCTTTTCCTCTCCCGGCGGCATGATGCCTAGCAACCTTTTCAACGTTTCACGTGCCCCGGAGTAATCTTCCTTGGCGCGGTAAAGCAGCATGCCTTTGCCCCAAAGGGCAAGGGGGAAGTTGGGGTCGGCGGTGAGGGCCCGATCGAAGGCCAAAAGGGCGCCGTCCGCATGGCCGGCCTGCGCCAGGATCAGGCCCATATAAGTATGCGCTTCAGGGTGGTTCGCATCGATGGCGAGGACTTTCTTAAAGGCCTCAATGGCCTTGGGCCATTCCTGTCGTTCGTAGGCCGCCCTGCCCTGAGCGAGAAGGGATGAAAGATCTCTGGGTGATGAGGCTCCCGTCTCCATCCCCGCCATTCCCGCACCACCCCCAATGCCGCCCGGACCAGTACCTGTCAAGAAATCACCAGTAATAGTGTCTTGTTCCGAACCGCGGGGTCGGAGCGATTTAGTTAAAAATACTCCGAGCGTCATACCGAAAAGCAAGAGGAATGCCCCTCCCACAGCTAGCTGCCAGCCTGGACGGGATCCCTTCTCTTCCTTCGCTGCCTCTTTGGGTACCGTCCGTCTTTTCTTTGGCGTTACTTCCTGCACGCTGGGGGGAGTGGAGATAGTAGACTCAAGCTCCTTCAGCACCATCGCAGCTTGGGTTTCAAGCTCTTGGCGCAGCTCCTGGTAGTCTGTCTCAGACAACCTTCCTGCTTGGTAGTCGAATTCAAGCTCCCTAAGTTCGCCGTAAAGCCCGGCCTGTTTCTGAAGGAGGGATGATCGAGGACTCTCAGATTCCAGATCGACCTGGATCTCTCTCTTTTCTGTGATATCTCGATGGACCCGCTCGACCAGGGCTGGATCAACTGAGGCGGGTTGGAGCCTATTTTTTTTCTTCACCCAGCGTCTGACAATAAAGACGACCAAGACTATCCCAGAGGCTGCTGCCACAAAGGGAAGCACCCAGACCAGTAGATTGAAGCCTTTCGGCGCTGGCGCAAGGAGAACCCACTCGCCGTATTTCGAGACAAAATAGGCCTTTATTTGTTCTGGGCTTTTACCTTCTTGGAGTTGCTCCCTGATAAGAGCGCGCATCTGCTGCGCCACTTCCGAAGGAGAATCGGCGACGGAGAGGTTCTGGCAGACCACGCAGCGCAGTTCGGCCGCGATGCGGCGCACCTCTTCTTCCAGGTCCGCCGGCTTAGCAGCTAGGACCGGTGACGCCATCCAGAGGGATATCAGTAATAGAAAGCAGCGCTGCATGGCCGGTTACCTTATCGAGAGATGCGAGCCCGTTCCTTCTTTGGCGCTGACGATCCTGCGCCGAGCTTCATCGAGCTTGGCAGTAATCAAGGTCGGGTCTAACTCGCCCACATGTTTGTAAGTAATTCGGCCCTCCGGGTCGATGAAGAAGGTTTCGGGGATTCCCCATACCCCATAGTCGATGGCGATCTTTCCTGTCGCGTCTCGGCCGTTCGCGTAGGTGATGTTAAACTCCCGGAGAAAGGCTAGGGCATTTTCTTCTTGATCTTGGATATTGACTCCGAGAAAGACAACATCGCTTCCCTTTAGAGTTTGCCAGGCCGCTTCCAGCTCGCTGGCCTCGGCTCTGCAGGGAAGACACCACGATGCCCAGAAATTGACAAAGACGACTTTTCCGCGAAGGGAGGCGAGATCGAGTTGGCCGCCGTTAAAAAGCGTCAGCGTAAACCGCGGCGCAGGATGGCCGATGATGGGCGAGGGGATGTAGCGGGGATCGCGATAAAACCCGTAAGCAAGAAGGCCGATGAGGGGAAGAATAATTGCCAAAACAATGATGATGCGCCGCCACATAATTAGCTTTCAGTAGGCAGTCGGTAGTTAGCCTGCTCACTGCTTTCTGCATTCTGCCTACTGTTTTTTGCCGGCCAGATGGCCACCATCGTGCCCAAAGCTATGATGGCGCCACCCAGCCAGATCCAGGTTACCAGGGGGCGAATCAGGACTTTCAGCGTGGCCTGGTTTTGCCCTAGTTCGCTGAAGCCTGAGAGGATCAGGTAGAGGTCGTCGGCGTACGTGCTGCGGAAGACCGCGCGCCCAACCGGTGACTGTTGGTTGGGAAAAAATTTCAGCGCCGGGAAGAAGATACCTGACTCATCTCCGTTGTTGAAGATGCGAAAGGCGCCCTCGACGCGGTAATGGGTAGGTTGTTGGGTGCCGCGCAGCCCTTCAAAACGAATCCGGTAGTGTCCGACCGAGAGACTCTCGCCGACGCTGAGCGTGGCTTGGCGCTCGATGCTGTAGCTCATCGAGCCGCCAATGCCCAAAACGATGAGGACTATTCCAAGATGGACTACGAGGCCGCCGTAGCGGCGCTGGTTGCGCCGCGCCAGGGTCCGCAGCGCGGCCAGCACTCCCTCTCCTGCCAGTCTGTGCCGCGCGCGTACGGCGAGCGCGGTGTCGAAGAGAATCGTCGCCGTAACGAATACTGAGAGGGTGAAGCCCAGCAGGGGAAAAAAATCCCGCACCCGCCAGATAAAGAGAGCCAGGGCGATCACAAGCGACGCGAGCGCGGGCCAGAGAAAATTCCTTTTGAGGTTGTCCCAGGAGGCCTTTCTCCAGGCAATCATCGGACCAACCCCCATGAGAAAGACCAAGAGGAGAAAGAGCGGCACAGTGACGGAGTTGAAGTAGGGCGCCCCGACGCTTACCTTGGCCCCGGTTATCGCCTCTGCAATGAGAGGGAAAATGGTTCCTAAAAAGATCGTGAAGAGGGCGGAAACGAGCACCACGTTGTTGAGCAGGAATGCCGACTCCCGGCTTACCACGGAATCCAATTCCGATTGTCCTTTGAGATGATCGGCGCGATACGCGAGCAGGCCGAAAGAGCCTAAAAGGACAAAGGCGAGGAAGGCGAGAAAGACGCTGCCCACCGGCCCATTGGAGAAGGCATGGATCGAGGAGAGGATGCCGGAGCGGGTGAGAAAGGTGCCGAAGATCGTCAGGCTGAAGGCGATGATGATGAGCGAAAGATTCCATACCTTGAGCATGTGGCGGCGCTCCTGCACCTGGATGGAGTGGAGAAATGCCGTCGCCGGCAGCCAAGGCATGAAGGCGGCATTTTCCACCGGGTCCCAGGCCCAGTATCCGCCCCAACCGAGGACGTGGTACGACCACCAGGCGCCCACGAGGTTGCCCATCGTTAAGAAAAACCATGCGATGATGGTCCAGCGGCGGGTGGTCACGATCCAGCCGTCGTCGAGTTTTCCCTTGATCAGCGCGGCCATGGCGAAGGCGTAAGGCACCGTAAGGCCGACAAAGCCGGTGTAAAGGAGCGGCGGATGGGTGATCATGTTGGCGTCTTCGAGCAGCGCGTTCAGACCCCGGCCGTCAGCCGGGATGGGAAAGACGCCCTCAAAGGGATTGGAGACGAGGGCCAATACGGCGAGAAAAAAAGCCGAGACCGTCGAAAGGATCATCAAGACCCAAGGCATGAGCTCTTGGTGGCGGTTCTTGTACGTCCAGGCCACCAGGCCCGAGAAGATGATCAGGATCCATTCCCAAAGCAGTAAGGAGCCTTCCAAAGCGCCCCATAGGCCGGTCACCCGGTAATAGATGGGGGTGGATCGGGTGGTATTGAAGACGACGTATCTGATGGAAAAATCCGTGCTCACAAGCGCGTAGATCAGGGAGGAGCTCGCCAATGTGACGAGGAGGAACTGTCCTAGGATGGCCACCCTGGCGCTGACGAAGAATCCCTCTCGCCTCATCCGCGATCCAAGAATCGGGGCGATGATTCCCCATAGTGCGAGGAGCAGCGCTAGAATAATACTGACATGGCCGAGGGCGGCAGTCACGGTCGTTTTTCCTCTTGACCGGGAATGAAGCTTTTTTGGTAAGGCGTTTTTCCCTGATGGGGCGGGCTGTATTCTTCGGCGTGCTTGGCCATGATCGTGGTGGCTATGAAGAGCCCGTCGGCGCCGATTCTCCCTACCACGACTGCGCCCTTCCCCTCGGAAAAGAGATCCGGAGGAACGCCGTGAAAATAGACCGGGACCGTTTCTATCCCATCGGTTAGTTGGAAGCGATAGGTGAGATTCTTGAGATCTTTTTGCAGTGACCCTGGCACAACCATCCCTCCCATCCTGAGGAACTTATCCTTGGACGGCCTCTCTTGGCTCTTTAACTCCGATGGCGTGACGAAATAGATAATCGCCTGACGCATGCCGCCGTAGATCAGGTAGGCAAGGGCAGCAAGAATAATGACGCCTCCGATGAGGAACCTTCTAGTCCTATGCATCTCTTTTAAGATCCCCCGAGGAACGCAGATCGGAGAGTTCCACCTCGACCTTATGGAGGCGGCGTTTGAGCCGGAAGAGATAAAGGAGCAAAGCGGCCCACACGATCCCGTAAGCCAGAAAGACGAATCCCCACGGGCTCATGAGACACCTCCATAAAGCTTGAGCGTCTTGACCTCTTCTTCCGTCTCGCCGAGGCGAAGGCGCAGAGAGAGGAGATAAAAATAGAGTAGGATGATGGCAACGAAGTTGATGGACAGAGCGATGAGCATAGAAGGATGAACGTTCTCCCAGGGCATTTTATCCGGGCGTAAAATCGACGGGGGTTGATGGAGCGTCCGCCACCAGTAAACCGACATATGGATCAGAGGTATGTCGAGAAAGCCGATGATGCCGAGGACGGCGCTGCACACCGCGCCACGGTCTTCATCTTCGATCAGCGAGCGGAGCATCAGATAACCCACAAATATCAGGAAAAGGATCGCGGTTAAGGTCAGCCGGGCATCCCACGTCCACCAGACACCCCACGTGGGTTTTCCCCATATCGAGCCTTCAATAATGGTAAGGCCGGTAAACAGGACGCCGATCTCGGCCGCGGAATAAGCCAGTATATCATCCCTCTTCTCTCTCTTCCACAGAAAGAGACAGCTGCCGACGAAGACAATAAAAAAGGAGAGGTAGGCCGTGAGGATGCTCGGGATATGGAGATACATGATGCGCTGGACCTCTCCCTGATAGCCATCGGGAGGGGCCACTATCAGGCCGAAATAGAGACCCAGGAGAACAAAGAGAAGGGCTAACCCTCCGAGGATTCTTCTTCCTTTTCCTTTTTGCATAGTTTCTGTCTTGACTCAATCCAAAATCGGCAATCCAAAATCCAAAATTGTTCAAGCCTCAATCACCCATTCGAAGATGAGAAATCCAGCTGTAAGAAATATTACATCAAATGCGGTTAAAAGACGCAACCACGAGAGGGCCTCCTGAAATTCCCCGGTTCGCAGCAGGATCTCCATCCCCCGGATCGTGGCGAGGATGACAGGGATCATAAGGGGAAAAAGGATGAGCGGAAGCAAAAGTTCCCGCGCCCGCGCCTTCAGCGTCACTGCGGAGAAGAGAGTTCCCATGACGCAGAAGCCGACGGTTCCGAGAAAGGCGACCAGAAACAGGGAAGGCAGGAGCTCCCATAAAGCTAAATTGAACAGCACCCAAAAAAGCGGAAAAACGACCAGCTCGACCAGGAGCATCAAAAGCAGATTGAAAAACACCTTGGCGAGGTAAAGGGCCGCGCGGTCCATGGGAGATAGAAGGAGAGCATCCAGGCAGCGGTTCTCTCTCTCCGCTTGAAAGAGCTGAGTCAATCCGAGCGTGCCGGTAAAAATAAAGGCCAGCCAGAGGAGCCCCGGGGCCATCTCCGCCGCTTTGTCAGTCGGGATCTCAAAGGCAAAATGGAAGACGAAGAGAAGCAGCGTGCCGAAGAAAAACATGGCGAGGATGCTCTCCCGGCGGCGCAGCTCCAGGAGAAGGTCCTTCCACAGCAGCCAGAGGGTTTGTCTCAAGAGTTCCATCTTTCTCCACGCGGAAGAAAATCGGCAAAGGTGCGATGAAAACTCTCCCAGGGTTCTTGACGGGGTTCATCAAAAATCAGACTTCCTTGATGCAGGATGAGGGCCCTGGAGCAGACGGCGAGCGCGCGCGATACGTGGTGGGTCGCCATCATCACGATGCCGCCGTTCTGGCGCAAACGCTTGAGGTAGGTTTTCAAAAGATCCACTCCGCTGCCGTCCAAGACTCCGTAAGGTTCATCCAGGAGGAGGAGATGTGGTTCGAGGAGCAGCCATTTGGCTATGGCGAGGCGGCATTTCATGCCGCTGGATAGGGAAGAGACGTAATCATTCGACCAGCGCGAAAGCCCCACGGTCTTTAAGGCATCCTCGATCTCTTGAGGACTCTTGTGCCTGCCGTAAAGGGCTTTAAAAAAGCGCAGATTTTCTTCGGCGGTCAGCCCTTCGTAGAGATGTTCGTTGGGAGAGAGCAGGCCAATCGCACCACGAAGTGGAGAAGAGCCCTGGCGAAATCGCTGGCCATCTATCACAATTTCGCCTGTGGTCGGATGGAGGAGGGCCGATAGGAGCTTGAGCAGAGTGGTTTTTCCCGCCCCGTTCGGGCCAAGTAGGGCTACGCAATCGCCGGGCTCGAGCTCGAGGTTAATCTTTTTCAGAGCCCACAGAAAACCGTAAGACTTGGATAAGTTATGAACGACTACGCGCAAATTTTCTCCCTGCTAGGAAACGATTTTATCGAACGGATGAATGGGTCTCCCGACTATAAGCTTGAGGTAAGCTGGATTCAAGGAGCAGGAGTAAACCCCGTACCACGGACTTATGTCCGTGGCTTTGGGGCGCTTCCTTTCGGGGAAAATCAGAACATTCATCTCCGCACTCCCGTGCGAGGCCTTCTGCGGTACGGGGTAAACGATAGCCGACCTTCGGTTGACATCACAGACCCTATTCCGATAGGCTCTGCCCCAAATTCCGGAGGATCACTCCAGGAGAAGGTCACACATGAAAAGACGAATCGGGAGGCTTGTGGTTTGCGTAGTCCTTGCGCTCCTCCCTGTTGCGGCGGCAGAGTCCGCCCAGGCTCCAAAGGCGGGTGGTATCCTGAACGCCACTCTCATCGAAGCCCCGCCTAGCTTCTCCATCCATGAGGAAGCCACGATTGGCGCTGTCTGGCCAGTCATGCCCTGCTACAACAACTTGGTGCTCTTCGACCCGCTGAAAAAGCAGGAGAGCCTGAATACAATCATTCCGGAGCTCGCCGAGAGGTGGTCCTGGCAGGATAGTGGGAAAAGCCTGGTCTTCTTCCTAAGAAAAGATGTGAAGTGGCAGGACGGGCAGCCCTTTTCCTCCAAGGATGTGAAGCACACCTTTGATACGGTGCGGGAGGCTCCAGGGATTACGGCCAAGCTCAGGGTGAACCCTCGTCAACGCTGGTATGAAAATGTGGCGTCGATCGATGCCACCGATCCGCACGTCGTCATCTTCAGGTTGAAACGGCCGCAACCGTCTCTTCTCCTGATGTTGGCCTCAGGGTACTCTCCGGTCTACCCAGCTCACGTGCCCTTGGCGGAGTTGAGAACCAAGTGCGTGGGGACAGGTCCCTTTAAGCTCAAAGAAGTTCGTCCGGGCGAGCTCATCGAATACACAAGAAATCCTGACTATTTCGTGCAAGGTCGTCCCTATCTTGACGGGATTCGCTATACGATTATCAAGGACCGGGCGACCCGCTACTCAGCCATACAAGCCGGGCGGCAGGATGTCCCATACCCGTTGGAGATTGCCAAGACGATTGCCGAGTCCGTCAAGCGCGCCGCCCCTCATCTCGTGCTCATCGATAACACCACCAACGTTTATGATTCCGTCTTTGTGAACTTCACGCGGCCTATCTTCAAGGAGCCGAAGATTCGAACCGCGATCAACCTTGCCATTGACCGAAAAGGTTATGTCCAGGCCGGAAGGCAGGGGGCAGCGATTGCCGGAGGGGTGATGCTCCCCAAGCCTTACGGCGTTTGGGGTCTTCCCGAAGCCGAGCAAGCAAAGATCCCCGGCTTTGGCGATCCAGTAAAGCAGAAGGCGGAGGCAAGGAAACTTTTGGCCGAAGCTGGCTACGGTCCGACCAAGCCCTTTAAGTTAACCGTATCGACTCGAGCCGTTCCTTCCTACGTCGATATCACGAGCTACGTGGTAGATCAGCTCAAGCAGGTAGGGATCGAAGCGGTAATGGAGCAGATAGAAACCGGAGTTTGGCACGCAAAAATGACGCGCCAGGAGTTCGATCTGGCTGTCGATCAGACCGGCATCGGTCCCGATGATCCAGATGCGAAACTCTATGAGAATTTCAAGTGTGGCTCTCCGAGGAACTATTCCGCATACTGCAATCAAGAGGTCGAGGCGATGATTGATAAACAGTCGGAAACCATCGACCAGAAGAAACGCCTCAAACTGGTCCAAGAAATTGATAAGCGCCTCCAACTAGAAGGCGCGAGATTCATGCTGGGGCACAGCAAAGAGTCCTTCCTCATGCAGCCTTACGTAAAGAATCTTGTGCCGCATCAATCGGTCTACAACTACGGCCGCATGCAAGAGGTCTGGCTGGACAAGTAAACAGGCAACGGTGCGCATCTATCTTCTCCAGCGCCTTCTGACGGCCATCCTGACGCTTTTCGGGATGTCTGTGGTCATCTTTGTCCTGCTGCGTCTGGCACCCGGGAATATCGTGGACGTTCTCTTTGCGTCGGCAGGATTTGTGGATCCCGCAGCCAAAGAGGCAATCTCAAGAGAGCTTGGCCTAGACCAGCCGATTTTGGTGCAGTACGGCCGGTGGCTGAGGGATCTTGCGCGAGGGGAGCTAGGGAAATCCTATCGGTATGACATCCCCGCGTGGCAAGTGATTAAGCCCCGTATCCCGGTCACGGCTGAGCTAGCAGTCCTTGCACTGCTCGTGGCTGTCTTTCTCGGAGTCCCTACCGGAGTTTTGAGCGCCGTGCGCCAGGACAGCCCCCTGGACTACGTATTGCGGGTGGTGGGTCTCGCAGGGCTGTCGATGCCTTCGTTCTGGCTTGGCATGGTCATTATCCTCTTCTTGGTTTCCTGGACCGGATGGATTCCCTCGATGACGTACGTCTCTCCGTTTGAAGATCTCAAGGCCCACCTCCTGCAATTCCTTTTTCCCGCCCTGGCCGTGGGCTACCGCAGCTCCGCTCTCATCATGCGCATCACGCGCTCGTCTATGCTGGACGTGCTCCGCGAGGACTATGTCCGAACTGCCTGGGCCAAGGGACAGCGGCAGTGGGTTGTGGTCTTCGGTCATGCACTCGCCAACGCCACACTCCCCGTGGTCACTGTTATCGGCATCGAGTTTGCCTTCATGATCGGCGGACTGGTGGTTACTGAGACCGTCTTCAACCTTCCTGGCGTGGCCCGCTATCTCGTGGATGCGATCCTCTGGCGTGATTACCCCATTGTGCAAAACCTAGTCATGTTCATTGCGATTGTGGTGGTTCTTGCCAACCTGACGGTAGACATGCTTTACGGCTGGCTAGACCCCCGCATCCGCTACGAAACCAGATGAAAATGCAACCAGCCAAGCCTGAGCTCTCCCTGTCGGCCGCGCCCCTCCGGAAGCACGGGGCGAGCGGGAATTTTTTCCGCTTCTGCCGCGAGAAACCGCTCGGGGCGCTGGGTGGAATGCTTATTTTGGTCATGGTGATCACGGGCGTCTTTGCCGAAAGGCTTGCCACCCACGATCCCATTCGGACAGATGCCGAACATACTCTCGCTCGCCCCAATCGAATGCATTGGCTCGGCACCGACAATCTCGGGCGAGACATCTACAGCCGCATCGTCTATGGCGCGAGGGTTTCTCTCGCTGTGGGGATTACTTCAACCCTTCTCGGCGCTATCCTCGGCGGGATCATTGGGATCCTCTCAGGCTACTTCGGTGGATGGTTGGACCTCATCACTCAGCGCGTGATGGATATCCTGCAGGGATTGCCGCTCCTCATTCTAGCTTTGGTGATGACCGCCGCCCTCGGACCTTCTATAGGAAACGTCATCGTAGCCATCTCCGTGCCTATCCTCCCTAGGGCCCAGCGGGTTATTCGTGGAAGCGTCCTCGCCATTCGCGAATTCGCCTACATTGAGGCGGCAAGGGCCTTGGGGGTCGGCCACATCGGAATAGCTTTCCGTCATATCCTGCCCAATACTGTTGGTCCCTTCATCGTCCTGATGACGGCCCAATTCGGGAGCGCGATCCTGGTTGAGGCCGCGTTGAGCTTCTTGGGACTAGGCGTTCCAGAACCTTACCCGTCTTGGGGGCGGATGCTCTCTGTGTCGGCAGCGGAATTTGCCCGGAAAGCCCCCTGGCTGGTCATCTTCCCTGGCAGCGCCATTAGCCTCGCGGTTTTTGCTTCGAACCTCCTGGGAGATGCGGTCCGTGACAAGCTCGACCCGAGGTTGCGCGGGGCCTAAAAGTAGAGAGCCATCGTCAAATTCTGTTGTCTCCGGCCGATCCCGACAGGCTTCCCAGCGCCTTGACTCTTTTGCCTGAATCGGCTAGATAAAAAAGAAAGTTGTCAGAAGTTTTGTCTTGCAGATAGCCTAAGGGCCATCTTATTTACGATTTTAGATTTTCGATTTTAGATTTAATCCAAAATCGGCAATCCAAAATCCAAAATGGTCCTTGGGCTATTCGTTACTGAAAAGGAGATCCATGGCACCATACAAGCACATCAAGGTCCCGCAGGATGGCGCACCGGTATCGTTGTCTTCCGGCAATAAACTGAAGATTCCCGATAACCCAATCATTTCTTTTATCGAGGGTGATGGCACGGGCCCGGATATCTGGCGCGCCTCCGTGGTGGTTTTTGACGCGGCGGTCAAAAAAGCTTACGGGGGCAAGCGCAAGATTGCCTGGATGGAGGTATATGCTGGCGATAAGGCGAAAGCGGTCTATGGCGCTGACTGCCCGCCGAATTATTTGCCGCAGGAAACGGTGGATGCGCTCCGCCAGTACCTGGTTTCTATCAAAGGACCCCTTACGACTCCGATAGGGGAAGGCTTCCGCAGCCTGAATGTTACACTGCGCCAGGTTCTCGATCTCTACGTCTGTTTACGCCCGGTGCGCTACTACAAAGGCGTGCCTTCACCGGTAAAGAGGCCAGAACTGGTCGACATGGTGATCTTTCGCGAAAACACTGAGGACATCTACGCCGGCATCGAATGGGAGACGGGAACAGCGGAAGCCAAGAAGATGGTCGCTTTTTTACAGAAGGAGATGGGGGTAAAGAGCATCCGCTTTCCCGAGACCTCCAGCATCGGCATCAAGCCGGTTTCTATCCAGGGATCCGAGCGCCTCATCCGGGCGGCGATCCGCTACGCCATAGAGCACAAAAGGCGCAATATCACGCTGGCTCATAAGGGCAACATCATGAAATACACCGAGGGCGCCTTCATGCGCTGGGGCTACGCTTTGGCCAAGAAAGAGTTTGGCGACAAGGTGGTTTCCTGGGAAGAGTGTGGTGGCAAACCGCCTGCAGGAAAGATCCTGATTAAAGACGCCATCACAGATGCGTTTCTGCAGCAGGTCCTCACCCGCGCGGACGAGTTCGACGTGATCGCCACCATGAACCTGACCGGTGATATCATCTCTGATGCGCTGGCCGCCCAGGTGGGCGGCATCGGCATCGCTCCTGGAGCCAACATCAATTACGACAGCGGCCACGCCCTCTTTGAGGCCACTCACGGCACCGCCCCGAAATATGCCGGGCAAGACAAGGTGAATCCGGGGTCGGTGATTCTCTCAGGGGAGATGATGTTCCGCTACATGGGATGGAACGAGGCCGCCGACTTGGTCATCTCCGGGCTCGAACGCGCTATCAGCAACAAGACCGTGACTTATGATTTCGAGCGGCTCATGCCTGGATCGAAACTGCTGAAATGTTCCGAGTTTGGCGATGAGATTGTAAAGAATATGTAGAGGAAAGGATAACCGACATGGCCAGAAAGAAAATCGCGTTAATAGGTGCGGGGGCTATCGGCGGGACAATGGCCCACCTCTGCGCCTTGAAGGGGCTCGGAAATGTTGTTCTGTACGATGTTATCGACGGGCTGCCCCAGGGCAAGGCGCTGGACCTTTTGCAGTCCGCCCCCGTCGAGAACTTCGACGCTGAGATAACCGGGACCACGAAGTACGAGGATATCGCCGGCGCGGACATCTGCATCGTGACCGCGGGCATCGTGCGCAAACCGGGAATGAGCCGCGACGATCTCTTGGGGACTAACTCGAAAATCATGCGCCAGGTGGCGGAAGGGATTAAAACCTATGCCCCGAATTCTTTCGTCATCGTTGTCACCAACCCGCTCGATGCCATGGTGACCCTGACGAAGCGGCTGACCGGTTTTCCGAAAAACCGCGTGGTCGGTCAATCCGGCATCCTCGACTCTTCACGCTACCGTACCTTTATCGCCCAAGAGCTCAAGGTTTCGGTCGCCAGCGTGTCGGCAGTGGTGTTGGGAGGTCACGGAGACGGCATGGTGCCGGTGCGCAGCAGTTGTCAGCTCTCCGGCGTGCCGATCGAAAAGCTCATCTCCGGCAAGCGCTTGGATGAGATTGAGGCCCGGGTGCGAAACGCCGGCGGCGAGATCATATCGCTCCTCAAGACCGCTTCGGCGTTCTACTCGCCCGCCTCCGCTGCCATTCGGATGGCGCAGGCCTATCTCATGGATAAAAAAGAGATCCTGCCTTGTGCCGCCTATCTGGAAGGGGAGTACGGTGTCCACAGCTATTATTTCGGAGTTCCTGTAATGATTGGCGCGGGGGGCATCGAGAAAGTCATCGAAATCGAGCTCGCTCCGCGCGAAAAGAAAGCGTTTGAAGAATCTCTAGCCCATGTCAAGGAGCTGGTCCAGGCCATGGACAAAGTGCTGGCGGCCCCCTGAGCAGCCTTGACTATTCTCTAGACCTTGAGACCCTGAGGCTGATGTATTAGTCTTAGGGTCTTATCTTATTGAGTCCGCTATTTTATTTTAAATGAACATCCACGAATACCAGGCAAAAGAAATCCTGAGGCGCTACGGCATCCCGGTTCCCCGGGGGCGAGTAGCAGCGACGCCTCAGGAAGTAAGTATCGCAGCCTCGGAACTGGGAGGCGCTTGCGTCCTCAAGGCGCAGATTCATGCAGGGGGAAGGGGAAAGGCCGGCGGGGTCAAGTTGACAGGAAGCCCGGATGAGGCGGAGAAGAAGGCCGCGGAGATGCTGGGAAAGAAGCTGGTGACGCACCAAACGGGGCCGCAGGGCCGGGAGGTGAAGCGGCTCCTCGTGGAAGAACAGCTCCATATCGATCGCGAATTCTATTTGGGAATGGTGCTGGACCGTTCGGCCTCCCGGGTGTCGGTGATCGCATCCGTAGAGGGAGGTGTGGAAATCGAAGAGGTGGTCCGGAGAAGTCCGGAAAAAATTTTCAAAGAGACAATCGATCCTGCGGTCAGTCTCCTCCCGTTTCAGTGCCGAAGGCTAGGATATCAGATTGCCCTTGCCGGCGGGCAAGTGAGCGCCCTGACCGCTATCCTACAAGGGCTGTATCGTCTCTTCGTCGAACTGGACTGTTCCCTGGCCGAGATCAATCCCCTGCTGCTGACGCGCGAAGGAAAACTCGTTGCCTTGGATGCCAAGATGAACTTCGACAACAACGCGCTGTTTCGCCAGCCCGGAATCGATGCGTTGAGGGATCTGGATGAAGAAGATCCGAGGGAATTCGAGGCGTCAAAATTAGGTCTCTCTTATATCGCGTTGGATGGGAATATCGGCTGCATGGTGAATGGCGCCGGACTAGCGATGGCGACGATGGACATCATCAAGCTTTACGGCGGGGAGCCGGCTAATTTCCTCGACGTCGGCGGCGGGGCAACCAAAGACAAGGTCACCGAAGCCTTTAAGATATTGCTTTCCGACAAGCGGGTGAAGGGAGTCTTGGTGAATATTTTCGGCGGGATCATGAGGTGCGATGTGATCGCCCAGGGAGTCGTCGAGGCCGCGCGCGAGATGCGCGTCACCGTGCCGTTAGTGGTTCGTCTGCAGGGGACCAACGTGGAGTTGGGAAAGAAGATCCTCTCGGAATCCGGTCTCTCGATTATTCCAGCGGAGACCATGGCGGAGGCCGCGGAGAAGATAGTGAAGGCGGTAAAAGACGTTAGGCGTAAGGAGTGAAGGGGTAAGGCGATCACCTCACTTTTCACCGCTCACGCCTGACGAGTTGAGTTATGGCAATACTGGTCAACAAAGAGACGCGGGTCCTGACGCAGGGGATCACCGGCGCGACGGGACAATTCCACACCCGGGCCTGTAAGGAATACGAGACGCAGATGGTAGCCGGGGTGACGCCGGGAAAAGGCGGCACCTCGTTCGAAGGCATCCCGATCTTCGACACCGTGGCGCAGGCCGTAGGCGCCACCGGAGCTAATGCCAGCGTCATCTACGTTCCTCCTCCATTTACCGCGGACGCCATCATGGAGGCGGCGGATGGAGGCATCGAACTGATTGTCTCCATCACAGAGGGCGTTCCCGTCATGGACATGGTGCGCGTAAAGAGATTTCTGGAGGGCAAGCAGTGCCGTCTCCTCGGTCCCAACTGCCCTGGCATCATCACCCCTGGAGAGTGTAAAATCGGAATTATGCCGGGACATATTTATCGGCGCGGCTCCATCGGGGTCGTTTCCCGCAGCGGGACGCTCACTTACGAAGCGGTGGACCAGTTATCCCGTGTGGGATTGGGGCAGTCCACTTGCGTCGGCATCGGCGGCGATCCGGTGCACGGCTTGGACTTCGTGGATGTGCTGAAGCTCTTCAACGAGGACCCGGGGACAGAGGCGGTGGTCATGATTGGCGAAATCGGTGGCAACGCCGAAGAGCAAACGGCTCTATGGATCAAGGATCACATGAGGAAACCGGTCGTAGGATTCATCGTGGGACAGACAGCGCCTCCAGGCAAGCGCATGGGTCATGCCGGGGCCATTATATCCGGCGGCCAAGGGACCGCGCGGGAGAAGATTGATGCTTTGAAAAAGGCCGGGGTGCGCGTCGCGTCATCGCCGGCCCTCATAGGTCAAACGATGAAAGAATCTCTCTCTGGCAATTTTTAATTTTAAGTTTTGAGTTAAAAAACTAAGAATTCAAAACTGTATTATTTCTATGGTTGAGAAGACACTTTCTATTATCAAACCGGACGCGGTCGCCAGGGGTCTCATCGGTGAGATCCTAAGACGCTTGGAGGCTGCCGGCCTCAAGATCGTCGCCGCAAAGCTCGTCCGCCTGAGCGCGGAGCAGGCGCGGTCGTTCTATGCGGTTCACAAAGAGCGGCCCTTCTATTCCAGCCTGACAGAATACATGTCTTCCGGCCCCATCCTGGTTTCCGTGCTCGAAGGGGAGGGGGCGATCATGAAGAACCGGGAAATCATGGGGGCGACAGATCCGGCCAAGGCCGCCGCCGGCACCATCCGACGCGAGTGGGGGAAGGACGTGGAAAAGAACGCGGTTCACGGCTCAGACGGACCGCAGACGGCAGAATGGGAAATCGTTTTTTTCTTTAAGCCCAACGAGCTCCACACAAACCAGAAGGCAGAAGGCGGGAGGCAGTAGGCATTATTGGGTTATTCGTTATCCGTATATTCGTTAATCGATTAACGAGTCAACGCGTAACGATTACACGAACGAGATGAAGCCCAATATCAAGAATTTAAGTTCGCAGGAGCTGGAGGATTGGTTGAGCTCGCGCCGGGAGCCGCCTTACCGGGTGGAGCAGATCCGCAAGTGGCTTTTTCAAAAAGGGGCGGGGTCGTTTGCGGAGATGACGAATCTCTCGGGCGGGCTGCGCGACGCACTGGAGCAGGCATACTCGATCAGCCGCCTGAAGACGCTCCGCAGCTCTTCCTCTGTGGACGGGACAGTCAAATTCCTCTTCGGGTTGGCCGACGGTTTGAGCATCGAGAGCGTCCTCATTCCTGAAATGAAGCGGCTTACGCTATGTATTTCCACGCAGGCAGGATGCGGCTTTGGCTGTGCCTTTTGTGCTACCGCGTTGATGGGATTAAAGCGCAGCTTGCGTGCCAGCGAAATCGTGGATCAGATTTCGGAGGCGAGGAGATCGCTTTCCGCGGACAAAAGAATCACGCATGTGGTCCTGATGGGCATGGGGGAGCCTCTGGCCAACTATTCGCAAACCTTGAAGGCCCTAGAGATCATGAGTGATGCGGATTGGGGAATCGCCATCTCCTCACGCCGGATCACTCTCTCGACCGTGGGTCTGGTGCCGCAAATGAAAAGACTGATGGAGGAGACACACGTCAATCTGGCGGTTTCGCTGCACGCGACAACGGACGAGCTGCGTTCTCAGTTGATGCCAGTCAACCGCAAATACCCCTTAGCGGAGCTGATCGACTGCTGCCGCTCCCTGCCTTTGCCCAAGCGCAGAAGGATCACCTTTGAGTACGTCATGCTGCGCGGCGTCAACCACTTCCCGGAAGATGCCCGGCGCCTTTCCCAGCTCTTGAACGGTATACGCAGCAAGATCAATTTGATCCCCTTCAATCCCCACCCCGGAAGTCCCTACCAGCGGCCGACTCAGGAGGAGATCCGGCAATTTGAAAATGCGTTGCGCAGCCGAGGGCACCAGGTCAATGTCAGAGAGCCCAGAGGAGCTGACATCCAGGCCGCCTGCGGGCAGTTGCAAGGCGAGCACCAGGGAAAGGATGAAGGCGGAAAGCGGAAGGATGAAATTCATCCCTCATCCCTCATCTTTCATCCTTAAAGACGCGATGGGTAGCAAGGAAACAATCCGGAAAAAGATTATCGGGGTCATCGGAGGAAGCGGTCTCTACCAGATGGAGGGGCTGGAAAAGGTTCGTGCAGTTCGGGTGGCAACTCCATTCGGAAGGCCTTCGGACGTCTATATGAGGGGATTCCTCAATGGGACGGAACTGATTTTTCTCCCGCGTCACGGCAAAGGGCATCGGTGGCTCCCTACCGAGGTGAATTTCCGCGCCAACATCTACGGCATGAAAAAGTTAGGGGTGGAGCGGATCATCTCGGTCAGCGCCGTCGGGAGTCTGAGGGAGGAGATCGCGCCGGGGCATGTGGTGATTCCCAATCAATTCATCGACCGCACGACGCAGAGAGCGAGCACTTTTTTCGGCGGAGGTATTGTGGCGCACGTTGGTTTTGCCGACCCGTTTTGTCCGGCGCTGAGCGACGGCCTGGTTCGCGCGGCCGGAGATGCGGAGGCCAAATTGCATCCTAAAGGCACCTATCTCTGCATGGAGGGCCCCCAGTTCTCGACGCGGGCGGAGTCGCTACTCTATAGGAGTTGGGGGGCGCATGTGATCGGCATGACTAATCTTCAAGAGGCTAAGCTGGCCCGTGAGGCGGAAATCTGTTTTGCCACGCTCGCGCTGGCCACAGACTATGACTGCTGGAACCAGAGCGCAGGGGATGTGGAGATCGAGCAGGTCATCACTGTGTTAAGAGACAATGTACAGCTCGCACAGCGGATCATTGGGAGGGTCCTGCACTATATCCCGGAGGAGCGCTCCTGTGGCTGTGCTACCGCTTTAAAAGACGCCATTATCACTGAGAGGGAGAAGATCCCGAAAAAAAGGCGCAACGAATTGAAACTCCTTATTGGCAAATACCTATGAGCATTTTCGATTTTTAGATTTTGGATTTTGGATTTCTGAGATGAGTATTTTAGTCGTCGGAACTGTAGCTTTTGACTCGATTGAAACTCCCCGGGGATCCGTGGAGCGCGTCCTGGGAGGATCGGCCTCTTATTTTGCCGTGGCGGCGAGTTTTTTCTCCCCGGTTAAAATCGTCGGGGTCATCGGCCAGGATTTTCCCGAAGATTATCTGGCTATTTTCTCCCGCCGCGGAATAGACCTGGAAGGTCTCGCGAGGGAGAAAGGGGAGACGTTCCACTGGCGCGGTCGGTACCATGAGGACCTGAATGTCCGGGACACCGTGGAACTTCATCTCAATGTCCTGGTCGGTTTCGTCCCGCGTCTTCCAGAATCTTACAGGGGGGCGGAGTATGTCTTCCTCGGCAACATCGACCCCGCCATGCAGATGGAGGTCCTGAACCAACTCGAGCGCATGCGCCTAGTGGCTTGCGATACCATGGATCACTGGATTCAGGGCAGCAGCGATGAGCTCAGAAAGGTGTTGCGCAAGATCGAGATGTTGATCATCAACGATTCAGAGGCCAGACTGCTCAGCGGCGAACATAACATCGTGCGCGCCGCTCGTGCCATCCTAAAGTTGGGACCTAAGGTAGTACTGATTAAACGGGGCGAATACGGCGTCTTGCAGTTCTCGGACTCCTCGGTCTTCGCCACTCCTGCCTATCCTCTCGAAGAGGTCTTCGACCCGACCGGGGCGGGAGATTCCTTTGCCGGGGGTTTTTTTGGCTATCTGGTCCGCTCCCGCGACCACAGCCAAAAGGGATTGCGGCGTGCCATTGTTTACGGCAGCGTGGTCGCCTCTTTTACCGTCGAGGATTTCGGTTTAAAACGGTTGACAACGCTTTCGCTGCCGGAGATCGAAGAGAGGTATCAGCGCTTTATCGACCTCACCGACTTCCATACCTGATGCCATGGACCTTTCTGTCATCGTGCCGGTTTATAATGAAGAGGAGAGTCTAGAACCTCTGGTCCGCGAGCTACGCTCGGCGCTCGATCCTTTGGGGAGGAGTTATGAGTTCATTCTCGTGGATGACGGCAGCACGGACGGGAGCTATGCGTGCCTCTCCCGCCTCCACAAAATGGAGCCCCGGATGAAGGTGCTGCGGTTCAAACGAAACTTCGGCCAGACAGCGGCAGTTGCGGCGGGCTTGGCGCACGCCCAGGGCAAGATTATTGTGACTATGGACGGTGATGGACAGAACGATCCGAAGGACATTCCAGCGCTGCTCGCTAAACTCGAAGAGGGGTTCGATCTGGTGAGCGGCTGGCGCTCCCCTCGTCAGGATCCTTTCTGGAGTCGTCAATTTCCTTCTCTGATAGCCAACCGCTTTATCTCCTGGATGACACAGGTCAAACTGCACGATTACGGTTGTACCCTGAAGGCGATAAGAAGCGAGGTGGCAAAAGAGATCAAACTCTATGGTGAAATGCACCGCTTCATCCCAGCCATCGCCTACGAGCGCGGGGCGAAGATCGCTGAGATCAAAGTCCACCACCGTCCGCGCCATTGGGGGAAATCAAAATATGGGATCGCCCGTACCTTTCGGGTGGTCCTGGACTTGTTGACGGTAAAATTCTTGCTGAGTTACGCGACGCGCCCTTTACATATCTTCGGCCTCATCGGGCTCATCAGTGGGGGGGGCGGGTTTCTTATTGGCGGCTACCTCACGATGCAAAAGATTTTTTATCAATTTGAGATCGGCGGCCGTCCGCTGCTTTTGCTCGCCGTGCTATTGATCCTCATCGGTTTTCAGTTTATTATTATGGGCCTCCTCGGTGAGATGCTGGCCCGTACCTATCACGAGTCTCAAGACAAGCCAATCTATGTCATTAAAGAGATCCTGGAAGGAGGAGAGTCGGCGTGAATTTAGCGGTGGTTGGAACGGGATACGTAGGTCTCGTAGCGGGGACCTGCTTCGCCGAGAGCGGCAACGACGTGATCTGTGTCGATATCGACGGGAAAAAGGTCGCTACCTTAAAGGGAGGGAAGGTGCCTTTTTACGAGCCGGGGCTAGCAGAGCTGGTTCGGCGGAATTTGGAAGAGCAGAGACTTTCTTTTACTACCGATCTGGCAACGGCGGTGAGGCAGTCCTCTGTCGTTTTTATAGCTGTCGGGACACCTCAGGGGCTGGACGGTAATGCGAACATCGAGCAGGTCGTGGCCACGTCTAAAGCTATCGCCCAAGCCATGGACGGGTACAGGGTCGTTGTCAATAAGAGCACGGCGCCGGTCGGAACGGCAGACCAAATCCGGGTTGTTATGGCCGGTGCTACCGCCCACCCTTTTGCCGTGGTCGCAAATCCGGAGTTTTTAAAGGAAGGGGCCGCGGTCGAAGATTTTATGAAGCCGGACCGCGTCGTCCTGGGCGGCGAGGATCCCCAAGCTATCGAACTCTTAAAAGAGCTTTACGAACCCTTTGTCCGGACCGGGAATCCGATTCTCGTTATGGACGCGCGCAGCGCAGAGATGAGCAAGTACGCCGCCAATGCCATGCTGGCCATGAAAATATCCTTTATCAATGAAGTCGCCAATCTCTGCGAGAAGGCCGGGGCCGATGTGGGCGAGGTCCGGCGTGCCATCGGGTTGGATCGGCGCATCGGACCCCACTTTATCTTCCCCGGAGTAGGTTATGGCGGCTCGTGCTTTCCCAAGGACATCCGGGCGATGATCGCCATGAGGGGGGAGACTGGTCTCGAGTTGCCGCTGCTCAGGGGCGTTGAGCAGGTCAACGAACGGCAAAAAGGGATCTTGGTGGAAAAAGTAAAGCGCCATTTCGGCCCTGACCTTTCAGATCGTACTTTTGCCGTCTGGGGACTTTCTTTTAAACCGCGCACCGATGACATGCGGGATGCGCCCTCTATTACAGTGATAGAGTCTCTCCTCAAGGCCGGGGCGACTGTCCAGGCCTATGATCCGGAGGCAACCGCCGAGGCCAAGAAGGTTTTCGCTGATCGCATCCGTTATCATCGGCGCAATTACGACGCCCTCAAAGGGGCGGATGCCCTTCTGATCATTACGGAATGGAATGAATTTCGCCGTCCGAATTTCCGATATATTAAAGAGCTGCTGAAAAACCCCATCGTCTTTGATGGCAGGAACATCTTCGATCCGGAGGAACTCAGAAGACTGGGTTTTACCTACTATTCCATAGGGAGAAAAGATGGCTAGAGTCCTGATTACCGGAGGGGCGGGTTTTATCGGTTCCCACCTCTGCGAAAGTTTTCTCGAGCGAGGGGATGCGGTCGTCTGCGTCGATAATTTTTTGACCGGCAGTCGTGAAAACGTTTTCTCTTTTTCTTCCCACAGCCGTTTTACTTTTATCGACCACAACGTGACCCGCTTCCTGCAGGTAGATGGTCCCGTGGATATGGTCCTCCATTTTGCCTCGCCGGCCAGTCCGGTCGATTACCTGGAGCTCCCAATCCCTACTCTCAAGGTCGGCTCTCTCGGAACCCATAATGCCCTAGGCCTGGCCAAGGCAAAAAAGGCCCTTTTCCTTCTTGCCTCCACCTCCGAGGTCTACGGGGATCCGCTGATCAAGCCGCAGCGAGAAGACTATTGGGGCAATGTCAATCCCGTTGGCCCACGAGGGGTTTACGATGAGGCCAAGCGCTTTGCCGAGGCGATGACCATGGCCTATCACCGATATCACGGTTTGAATACTCGCATCGTTCGTATATTCAACACCTACGGACCGCGGATGAGAATGAGAGATGGCCGGGTAGTGCCAAATTTTATTACGCAGGCCTTAAGGGGAGAAGGGCTGACGGTCTATGGGAAGGGGACGCAGACCAGGAGTTTTCTTTACATTGATGATCTTGTTCGGGGTATTCATCGGTTGGTGGAGTCTGACTACCACCTTCCTCTGAACTTGGGCAATCCTCACGAAGTCACCGTTTTGGACTTTGCCAAAAAGATCCTTGAACTCACCGGCTCGAAAAGTCCGATCATCTATAAGCCTCTACCCCAAGATGACCCGCAAGTGCGTCAGCCAGATATCTCTAAGGCACGGCAACTCTTGGGTTGGGAACCCCAGGTCTCGCTGGACGAAGGCTTGATCAAGACCATGCAATATTTCTCGCAGCGGTTACGGGGTTAAGCGGAATGAAGATCGTCGTGACCGGAGGGGCGGGTTTTATCGGATCCCACATCACGGATGCCTATGTCGCAGAAGGGCACCAGGTTTTCATTGTCGATGACCTTTCCAGCGGAGACCGGCGGAATCTGAACCCCCAGGCCGATTTCCACATGATGGATCTGCTCGATCCCGCGCTGCCGAGCCTGCTTTCCAAGATCTCTCCGGATGTCGTTAACCACCATGCGGCCCAGATGGATGTGCGTCGCTCTGTGGAAGATCCCCTGTTCGATGCACGAATCAATGTTCTGGGACTCATCCATCTGCTGGAGGGATGTAAGCGAGTAGGTGTTAAGAAGGTTATCTACGCCTCCTCGGGCGGAGCGATTTATGGAGAGCAGGAGCTCTTTCCCACCCCTGAGGAGCATCCCAAACGGCCCGAGAGCCCTTATGGAGTAAGCAAACTGACCGGCGAGTATTATCTCAATTATTATCAAAGCGCTTTTGGCATTTCCCCCGTTTCGTTGCGTTACGGCAATGTCTACGGACCCAGACAGAGAGCGGACGGGGAGGCCGGGGTCATCGCTATTTTTATTCGCCACCTGCTCGACGACGCAGCGCCCAAGATCAACGGCGACGGAAAACAGACCCGAGACTATGTCCATGTCGGGGATGTGGTCGCCGCCAATCTCCGGGCCTTGGAATCTTCTTATACGGGCCCGCTGAACATCGGCACTGGTCATGAGACGGATGTGCTCGAGCTTTTTCGCTTGCTCCGCGAGAGGACCGGATCGAAAGCCGCGGCGGTTCATGCCCCAGCCAAGATTGGAGAACAGAGACGGAGCTGCCTGGACATATCGCGGGCTCAAGAGCGATTGGGCTGGTCGCCCCGGACTCCGTTAAGCGAAGGACTGGATCAAACCATCGCATATTACCGCCGATTGAACGTTGCATGAAATTGGAACGGATCAGAAACTTTTCGATCATTGCCCACATCGACCATGGGAAATCAACCTTGGCCGACCGTCTTCTCGAATACACGGGCACCGTGAGCGAGCGGGAGCGGACGGAACAATTTCTCGACAGCATGGATTTGGAAAAGGAGCGCGGGATTACCATCAAGGCCAGCCCCGTGCGTCTGCGCTACCGCGCGAAGGATGGAACGGAATATGCCCTGAACCTGATCGACACCCCGGGTCATGTGGATTTTACCTACGAGGTGTCGCGCAGCTTGGCGGCTTGCGAGGGGGCGCTGCTCGTGGTCGACGCGGTCCAGGGGGTTGAGGCCCAGACAGTGGCTAATGTCCATCTTGCCTTGGATCACCGTCTCGAGATCCTTTCTGTTATCAACAAGATCGATCTGCCCAGTGCGGACCCTGAGCGCGTCAGAAAAGAAATCGAGGAGATCATCGGTCTCGACGCTTCTCAGGCGATCTTAGCCAGCGCGAAGGAGGGCATCGGAACGGAGGCGATCCTGGAAGGGATCGTAAATCACTTTCCTCCCCCGCAGGGGAACCCTGAGGATCCTCTGCGCGCCTTGCTTTTTGACAGCTGGTTTGATCCCTACCACGGGGCGGTCGTAATGGTGCGGGTTTTCGACGGAGCGGTCCGCAAAGGGACGCGCATCCGGATGATGTCGAGCGGTAAGAGTTTCGAGGTCACCCGGCTAGGGATATTTTCCCCGGGTCCTTTGGAGGTTACAGAGATAAACGCCGGTGAGGTAGGCTTCATAATGGCCGCGATCAAAGAGATCAAGGAGACCCGCATCGGCGATACCATCACGACCGACGAATCTCCTGCGGCCCGGCCGCTGCCGGGGTTCAAGGCGCTGAAGCCCGTGGTCTTCAGCGGGCTTTACCCCGCGGATGCGGGACAATACCAGGCCCTCAGGGATGCCTTGGAAAAGCTGAGTCTCAACGATTCGTCCTTCACCTTCGAGGCCGAGGCTTCTCAGGCCCTCGGATTTGGGTTTCGCTGCGGCTTTTTAGGATTGCTCCATCTCGATATCGTCCGCGAGCGTCTCGAGCGGGAATTCGCTTTGAGCCTGATCACTACCGCCCCGACCGTGATTTACCAGGTCGTCACGCTTGCGGGGAAGACGCTGCTGATCGACAACCCGGTGAGGCTGCCGGCGGAATCCGATATCGATCTTATCGAAGAGCCCGTGATCCTGGCGGCGATCCATCTCCCGCAGGAGTTTTTAGGGGGCGTGCTGAAACTCTGCGAAGAGAAGCGCGGGCTCCAGAAAGAGATCCGCTACCTGGGTGTCAAGAGAGTGATGCTTGCCTATGAGCTGCCGCTGAACGAGATTGTCGTGGATTTCTACGACCGATTGAAGTCGATCAGTCGAGGTTATGCCTCTATGGACTACGAGGTTTCAGGATATCGGGCCTCTGATTTGGTAAAATTGGATATCCGCATCAATGGCGACGTGGTGGATGCCATGTCGATGATCGTCCATCGGGATAGGGCCTATCAGCGCGGACGCGATCTCGCCCAGCGCATGCGCGAGCTGATCCCGCGCCAGCTCTTCGAGGTGGCGATCCAGGCGGCGGTGGGCAGCCGGGTGATTGCGCGTGAGAACGTCAAGGCGCTTAGAAAGAACGTGACCGCGAAGTGCTACGGAGGCGATATTACGCGCAAGCGCAAGCTTTTGGAAAAACAAAAAGAGGGGAAAAAGCGGATGAAACAGGTCGGCCGGGTCGAGATCCCTCAGGAGGCCTTCCTGGCCGCGTTGAAACTGTGAGATAAAAGTGCTTTAACTAGCCCTATGTCATCCAACGACGTAAGAGAGGATTCCGTCACCATGGTGGAAGAACAAAAGAAGAGCAAATCGGCTTTTCGCGAGTATGCCGAGTCGATCGGCTTTGCTCTGCTGTTGGCGCTTTTTATTCGAAGCTTTATCGTTCAGGCGTTCAAGATCCCTTCGGGCTCGATGATTCCGACCCTTCAGGTGGGAGACCATATCCTGGTGAACAAGCTGAGCTACGGCATCCGCAATCCTTTTTGGGGGGCCTACCTCACCCACCTCAGAAAACCGCAACGGGGCGATGTTGTGGTTTTTATATTTCCCGAAGACCGGTCCAAGGACTTTATCAAGCGGGTGATCGGGATCGAAGGGGATATGGTCGAGATCCGAGGAAAAAAGATTTATATCAACGGCAGGCCCCTTGAAGATCCTCACGCCCACTTCGAAGACGACCCTCCACAGAGAGGGCCGCTGCAGGTCAGGGACGATTACGGTCCCCGGCAAGTGCCGGAAAACCACATATTCGTCATGGGGGACAACCGGGATCGCAGCTACGATAGCCGCTTCTGGGGTTTCGTGAACCTCGACGATGTCAAGGGAAGGGCCTTTCTCATCTATTGGTCATGGGACGGGATGGATCGCTGGGTGCGCTGGGAGCGGATCGGCAACCTGATCTATTGATTCTGTCCTAAATCTCGCGAGAATTTCTCGTATCTTCTGTTCTCTCTGGAGCAGGTCGTGGCAGTTCCATTTCACCCTGTTGTGTGGCGCTGGTTCTCGCGGCGGTTCAGCAACCCTACCCCGCCGCAGGAGCTAGGGTGGAAACACGTCGCGGAAGGAAAAGACACACTCATTTCGGCGCCCACCGGCTCGGGCAAAACGCTGGCGGCGTTTCTCTGGTCGATCGACCGGCTGGTGCGAAGGGCGATTGCCGGCAGGCTTGAGGAGAAGAGCAGTGTTCTCTACATCTCGCCGCTCAAAGCCCTGGGGAACGACATCGAGAAAAATCTCAAGGAGCCGCTCGCCGAAATCATCGGTCACGCCCAGGCAGAAGGACTGCATCTCCCTGAGATCCGTGTGGCGGTGCGCTCCGGCGACACTCCCGCGAAAGAGCGTCAAGGGATGCTCCGCCATCCCCCTCACATCCTGATTACCACGCCGGAATCTCTTTACATTTTGTTGACAGCCGAGAAGGCGCGCCAGCTTCTCAGAACGGTCGAGACGGTAATCGTGGATGAGATCCATGCAGTCGCAGGGGACAAGCGTGGGTCTCATCTGGCGCTCTCGTTGGAGAGACTCGACGCCTTGGTTGAACAGCCCCTTCAGCGCATCGGTCTTAGCGCTACGCAAAAGCCTATCGAGGAGATTGCATCTTTGCTGGTAGGGACAGGACGGGTACGGGCAGACGGTTCGCCGGATTACGCGGTCGTGGATGTGGGCCACAGGCGCGATCTCGACCTCTCCATCGAGCTGCCCCATCAAGAACTCGGCCCGATTGCCAAACACGAAATTTGGAACGAGATCTATGACCGTATCGCCGTGCAGGTCAAATCCCACCGGACCACTCTGGTTTTCGTCAATACCCGTAGACTCGTGGAGCGCGTCGCCCATCAATTGACAGCCCGGTTGGGTGAGGGGAGGGTGGGGGCCCATCATGGCAGTCTTTCCCGCAAAAGCCGTCTTGAAGTGGAGGAGAAACTAAAATCCGGCGAGATGCCGGTCGTGGTGGCGACCGCCTCCCTGGAGCTCGGCATCGACATTGGCTACGTTGAACTCGTCTGTCATATCGGCTCTCCCCGTACTCTGGCGACGCTGCTGCAGCGCGTGGGTCGTTCCGGTCATTGGCTGGGCGCCTTGCCCAAGGGAATATTCTATCCGCTGACGCGCGATGATCTTGTTCAATGCGCGGCAGCGATTCGGGCGGTTCGGGCCGGCGAACTGGACCGGGTGATGATACCAGAGAAACCTCTCGATATTCTGGCTCAGCAGATGGTGGCTACGGTGGCGAGCGTCTCACATCCGGCGAAGATGGAGAAAAGCCCCAGCCACGACCCCGCAGCCTCCGGAGTTGGCGAGGAAGAACTCTGGCGTATTGTCCGGCGCGCCTATCCTTACAGAAATCTCTCCCGCCAAGAATTCAATCAAGTGCTGGAGATGCTTTCGGAAGGGATCTCGAACCGCAAGGGTCGCCGGACCGCATACCTCCATCGTGACGCAGTCCACGGACGTCTGCGGGCGCGCCGTGGCGCAAGGCTCAGCGCTATTACCAACGGTGGAGCCATTCCGGAAACGGCGGATTACGACGTAGTGGAAGCGCCGGGAGAGACTTTTGTCGGGAAGGTTAACGAGGACTTCGCCATCGAAAGTCTTGCCGGCGATATTTTTCTACTGGGAAACAAATCGTGGCGTATCCAGCGCGTCTCCGCCGGGAAAGTCTGGGTTCAAGATGCCCAGGGTTTGCCGCCAAGTATACCATTCTGGCTGGGCGAGGCCCCGGCGAGAACTCCTGAACTCTCGGCCGCAGTTTCGGATCTGCGCCGCCAAGTCGCCGGTCGCATAGAGGATCGCGCCTCTGCGCTGCGCTGGTTGATGGAAGAAAGCGGAGTTAACGAAACGGGCGCCGAGCAGACCATCGCTTATATCCGCGCGACGCTGGGGGTTCTTGGATGTCTGCCAACTACAGAATGTATTGTCGCCGAACGCTTCTTTGACGAGGCTGGAGGGATGCAGCTGGTCTTGCATGCCCCCTTTGGCGGCCGGATCAACCGCGCTTGGGGATTGGTGCTGCGCAAGCGCTTCTGCGTCACCTTCGATCGTGAAATCCAGGCCGCGGCAACCGACGATGGGATCGTCCTCTCGCTTGGCGAGCAGCATTCCTTTGCGCTGAAAGAATTGTTTGGCTGGGTTCGTTCTCCGACCGTCGAGAAGGATCTCATTCAAGCCGTCCTCGCATCCCCTATGTTCATGAACCGTTGGCGCTGGAACGCTACCCGGGCCCTTGCCTTGCCGCGCTTCAGCGGGGGACGGAAGGTCCCCATAGCCATCCAACGAATGCGCGCTGAGGATCTCCTAGCTGCTGTCTTCCCCGAGCAGCTCATGTGTCAAGATAATCGAGTCGGCGCGATTGAGCCGCCCGATCATCCGCTCGTGAGGGAGACGATGCGAGACTGCTTGCATGAGGCCATGGACCTAGAGGGACTCAGGGAAATCATCACGAAACTTGAGGGTGGCAGCCTGCGCACGATAGCGGTAGAGACTTCGGCGCCGTCGCCGATGGCGCATGAGATTCTAAACGCCAATCCTTACGCTTTTCTTGATGACGCGCCCCTAGAGGAACGGCGCGCGCGGGCGGTGTCGCTCAGGCGGACAGATCCGGATTTGGCGCACGGCATCGGCCAATTGAGTCTACAGGCGATCGACGAGGTGCGCGCGCAGGCATGGCCCAAGGTGCGCGACGCGGAAGAACTGCATGATTTCCTTCTGAGCGTCGGAATCCTCCCTCTGGAAGAGGCCCCGACTTGGTCCCACTGGGCGGAGGAACTCATCAAAGCGGGCCGGGCGACCATCGCCTCCTGGCATCTCGACGGCGGGAGCGGAATGCGGCGGGCCTATGTGGCTGCCGAGCGCTTGCATTGGCTTCATGCTCTATCTTCGGAGCTGCATGTCGATCCCGCAATAGTGGAGCCGCTCCATGGGCAAATTCCCGTAGCATCGGGCCATGAGGCACTGAGGAAGATCGTCCACGGCTGGATGGAGGCGTTGGGTCCGGTTACGGCCAGCGGCCTTGCCCGGAGATTAGGCTTTCCCACTGAAGCAGTGGAGCACGCGTTTCTGGCGCTGGAAGTAGCTGGCGTGGTGCTGCGCGGCGAGTTTACGCCAGGTGCACGTGGCGGGGCTCAAGTCGAATGGTGTGAGCGAGGACTCCTTTCCCGCATCCACCGCTCGACCCTGGGCCGGCTACGCCGGGAAATGGAGTCGGTCAGCAGTGCCGACTTTATAAGGTTTCTTTTTTTCTGGCAGCATGTGCATCCGTCGAGCCGGCTTCGCGGGCGCGCAGGGGTGATGGAGATCATCCAACAATTGCAGGGATTGGAACTCCCGGCTCCGGCATGGGAGCAGCAGGTGCTGCCCGCGCGCATCTCCGAATACGATCCGGCGGATTTGGAATATCTGTGCCTTGCAGGGATCGTCGCTTGGGGAAGATTGAAATCGGACGATTCGCCTATAGGCGAGGGTGAAGAGGGGCTCGACTATCCAAAGAGAAGAGTGCGGAGACGGACGCTTACAAGGGTCGCCCCGATTTCTTTTATCCTGCGTGACAACCTCTCTTACTTTCTCGGATCGAACGGCTCCCCCGGAGGCGAGGTCGGGACGCTATCTTCCGCTGCGCGCGATGTGATCCGGTATCTGAGCCAACATGGGGCGGCGTTTCTCGCGGACATCGCCCGCGGAACCGCTCTTCTAAAGAGCAAGGCGGAAGAAGCCTTATGGGAACTCGTGGCCCACAGCCTGGTAACCGGCGACGGCATCGCGGGACTGCGCGTCTTACTCACTCCCGAAGTCAAACGGCGGCCAAGGAGAAGTCGACTCCGCGTCATCTCTGGGGGACAGGCGCCGGACCGCCTGATGCCGCTTGGACGCTGGTCCCTGTGGCGGGCCCAGGAAGCAAGCAGCGGATCTGTTACCCCAGAGCAAGTGAACGAATTTTTGGCGCGGCAGCTCCTTCGCCGCTACGGCGTTGTTTGCCGCGAGCTTCTGGCCCGGGAAACACGTATGCCTTATTGGCGAACACTGCTCGAGATCTACCGCCGGCTTGAAGCTCGCGGCGAGATACGGGGAGGCAGGTTCGTGAGTGGCTTTGTCGGAGAACAGTATGCACTGCCTGAGGCAGTGGAGCTTCTACGAAGCGTGCGCCGCTCATCTCCAGACCCACAGCCGCTGATTATCTCCTCCGCCGATCCGTTGAATCTTGTGGGGATTCTCACTCCCGGCGGGCGCGTCTCGCCTTATTCGAATCAGGCGATAGTTTACAGCAACGGCGTCCCCGTGGATATCGGACCGCTGGGCGCGGTCCGGAGTAGATTGCAGCAACGTCAGGCTGCGCCGGTAGATCCGTAAGGCGGCAGCCAAAGTCAGGGGCGCCAGCCCGACTGGGTCAACTGGCGGTCGGCCTCGATGGCGAAGCTGAATTCATAGCCTCGTGCGATCGGAACCGTTTCGCTCACCGCGGCCACCTGACGAATAATGTTGAGGTCGTTTCTCTGCGTTTCGTCGTCAACCGCGCCGTTGCGGGTAAAGGTACCGATCAGATCGTCATAGATACGGGCCGCCAGGGGGCGCTCGATGGCGGAAAACTTCATCACCGCGCCAACGGTTGTTTCTCGATCCTGCTGGATGAGCCGTAGCGCCTTCAGCGTCGCCTTGATGAAGCCGGCTAGCAATTTGGGCTGCTCTTTGATGAAGCGGTCGGTGGTCGCCAGCGTTCCCCAGGAGTTCTTCACCTCGTTGCCGAAATAGATCAGCTCCCTCATCCCCTTGTCCAGACCTACATAGCGCTGCTCGACGCTGAGAATCGCGCCGTCCACCGCCCCGGCCAGGAGCGCCGGGAGCTGGTTGCCGCTGCCGGGATCGAGGTAGAAAACGTCTTTATTGGCATCGAGACCGTGCTTGGCAAATATCTGCTTAAGCATGAAGGTAGTAATCGAGGCGACGCCGGTGGTGGCAATGCGCTTTCCCTTTAGGCTCTTGGGGTTGGTGTACTCCGGTTTGCTCAAGAGCCACTGGTGGACGCGGTCATTCACGGCGAGAACGACTTTCAGCGGAGCGCCAGCCTTGGTGACCGCGACCAGGGCGCTGGAACCGGCCGCGGTGAACTGAACGCTCCCGGCAAGCGATGCCTGGATGCTAGGAGTGGGTTCGATAAAGACGATCTTAAGGTCGATCCCTTCTTCGCGCATATAACCCCGATCCTGGGCGAGGGGATAGATGACCTGCTGGAAGCTCTTCGTCGGGATCGCGAGGCTGATCGTATCCAGGCCGAATAGCTGTGATGCCGGAAGGATCAGCCAGACTATCAGGCTAATTGCGGTAGCAAACATCAACCGATCTCTTGTCATTTTATCGTCCTCTCTTTCGCCGCCCTAGAGCGAGTAGAATCTCCGCGCATTCTCGCACAGTATTTTTTCCGTGATAGGAGCTGGTATGTCTTCCCGTTCTCGCATAGTGCGCACGAGCTGGCGCTCTTCGGAAGGATCGTTGTGTCCGTAGTCCGAGCCTATGATCACGTTGTCTTCGCCCGTGTACTTGACGATGTAGGGGACGTCTTCGTCCGCTTCGCAGGCGATGAAGAGCCGGTAATCACGGAAGAGATCCGCGCTCGAAAGATGCTTCCAGCGGTCGCGGAACAATCTCCTCAGGATGTGAATGAGAAAGGGGACCCAACCGGCAGAGGATTCTATAAAGCCGAACCTGAGCTTGGGGAACATTTCCGGTATCTTATTGGCGATCAGGTCGCGAAAGGCGACCAAGGGCAAAACCCTGCTGACGAGGAAGCTGTGGTTGCGCTCGACATCTATCAGGTTGAGGAGCGTGGGGTTGCCCACTGCCGTATGGATGCAGATGGGGAGGTCCACGTCGCTCGCCGCCTGATAAACGGGAAAAAAATAGGGATTGTCCAGCGTCTTGTCCCCTTCGAGGCCGCGGAAAAATACCCCCACGGCTCCGTGATCCTTGGCCCACTTGATCTCTCTCACGGATTCTTCGATCGATCTTAAAGGCGGGATCATAACCCATCTGAGCCGTCCCTTCCCCTTGGAGCAAGCCTCCGCCAGGTAGCGGTTGTAGGCGCGGCAGAGCGCGATATCCAGCGCGACATCGTCCGTGAGATAAACGAGAAACAAAGTCGGATAGATCACCTGCAGCTCCACGCCGAGCTTGTCCATGTCAGCGAGGCGGGCCTCTGGATTGGTAATCTCGCGGCATGCGATATGGATGTCCCCTCGGGCCGACTCGTGCTTGGTGGCGGAGGGCGTGATCAGGCGGAAGCTGCCTTTTCCATTGGGCTTGGGGAAGATGTTTCCGTCGATGAGCCAGAAGGCGTTGCGCTTGCCGTACAGAGTATCGTCGGGCACGGAGACGAGCACCGGCCGGCGGTGGTACATCTCTTTATCGATCAACTGCCACATGCGATCCGATTCCGCGATATGCGTATCAGCGTCAACTACACCGGGCATAAGGACCTCCTTTTGTCTGTCCTGAAAGGTACGGCCTCTATCTTTCTTCCGGCCAAGGGTAATTGTCAAGTGTTGAAATTTGGTCCTGTTAAGTGCACACGAGAGGATGGATGGTTAGGGACAGAAGGCAAGAAAAGAAAAGTCTTATCGGCGTTATCTCAGATACCCACGGCCTGATCCGCCCCGAGGCCGTGCAGGCGCTCAGGGGAGCGAATTTAATCATCCACGCCGGGGACATTGGCAAGCCCGAGGTGATCGAGGCCCTGAAATCGATCGCTCCCGTCGTCGCCATCAGAGGAAATAATGATAAGGGCAGATGGGCGCGCAGATTTCCCGAAACGGCGGTCGTCGAAGTTGGAAAAATCCGAATCTATGTCATCCACAACGTAAAAG
>Ga0209824_10000246_pt1 | contig 36934 bp, 31 predicted proteins | sample VDWuncwatermetaG_FD_184124 | JGI IMG/M metagenome (GOLD analysis project Ga0209824, IMG submission 184124) | Wastewater microbial communities from Netherlands to study Microbial Dark Matter (Phase II) - VDW unchlorinated drinking water (SPAdes)... ...
GGGGGCAAAAGGCAGAAGCAGTTACGTTCTCACAAGAAAAATTTCGGCTCGGGGTCAACACGCCGCACCCTGTAGACGCAACGCAGCGAATGGCCTGTGGACTCATCGAAAAGTTCAGCCTCAAAGCGCGGCCTGGGAACAAACCGACCGCCGATCAGCGGAATCGTCCCGGTGAAGATGACCGCCCCGTCCACCAGCTTTTCCAGGCGCCGGCGCAGGATAGCCAACAAATCCTCCGGCGAAAGCACGGCAGACATGCGACCTTCTTGGTAAAGCTGTTCTCGGCCGGATTCGCCTACCCAACTTCTCAGGACCAGACTGTCCCAGCGTCCGCGCACATCTGCGTATCTCCAAACCTCAGCCGATACCGGCTTTGGGCAGACTTGTTTAGAAGCGGCAATATCTACCTTCTCCAACTCGCGATCCGTATGGTCACTTCCGATGGCCACCCAGATATCATTGCCGTCCACGAGCAGTGCGGCCTCTGCCTCTCCGGAGGTATGCTCGCCAAGGACTTCCGTTTCGCTGTCTGTGGTCAAGCGGTCCAGCGTCGCGCGGAAGATAGTCGGGATCTCCGCTGGGGCGGGGACTCCCTGTGCCGCAAGTTCATTGATGTGAGCTCTCACCTCTTCCTGGTTGCGGCCTGTGTAACCGGCGATGATGATCCGCCGGGGCACAAAGTCGATGTCACGTTGAGTTTCCTGTAGTCTGAATCTGCCCATGGCACTATTTCCTTGAGCCGCCAATATACTGGGCACCAACCTCCCTTTCAAGCAACGCAAGCGCGGCCCTCCCTCTCTGAAACGTTGAGTGGGCTCCCGAGCGGAACTATCTTAACCTCTGCCTCTGGCAGATGGAGGACGGAGCAGCATGGAGCGACCGAGGGGAGCGCGAGTGAGGCTGCGGACAGGCCCTTCGGGATTTCAAATGGCAAATTTCAAATCTCAAATTTGAGATCTGAGATCTGCAATCTGAGATTCCGAGCGAAGCGAGGACAAAGCACTGGTCTATCGGCCGCAGCCGAAGGCGCGTTCCCCGAGGAAATGACGACACTGTTTGACGAGGAGCCAACACAGAATTGCCTTTAGCCCCTCTTTAGACTACTTAGATTTTAGATTTTGGATTGCGGCCTGCCAGAATCTTCTCTACCTCTTCTTTGATTTTTTCTGCCTCAGCCGGCGCTGCATACTTTTCGAAGAGAGGGAACAGCTCGCGTTCCTCACGACGGATGTGGCGCTCCAGCAGGTCCCCGAGGTCAAACAGAATCTTGGCCAAACTCGCCTTCTCTTCCAGACGCGCCACCTCTCTACGGATCCGCTGATGCTCTTTCAACAAATCCTCGATCACTGGGTGGCTCTCGGCTGCATAGGAACGGATGAGGGGAAAGAGAATCTCTTCTTCGGCCTGAAAGTGTCGCTCAAGATTGTTGGCGAAAAACTCCCGCACTTCTTTCGCCCTCTCTTCGAGTCCCTGCACTCCCATAGGCTTTATCCGGCCCAGCGCCTGCTTGCGGCATCTCAGCGCTAGCGCCAAGCCATGGTGGTGGTCATGAGAGAGCAGGATCAAGCTCGGGTGTCGCATACATACACCGTGTTTTTGTTTTTCCTCCAAGGTCTTATTTACATTGATTGACCAGCGTGTTACAAGCCTTAGGACAAAGCCATTGGCAATGAGATTCCTATCAGCGATTCTCGCTTTATCCGTCCACCTCTCTCTCCTGGCCCCGCTCTCTTCCGTTGGCGCCGCAGAGCCGCCAGCCAAACTGCTCTTCGCCTACGGCGCGATAAGCAACAACGTCACCCCGCTCTGGATCGCTAAAGATCGAGGCTTTTTACGTAAATACGGCCTGGATGCAGATCTGGTGTTTATTATTGCCGGGATGGCAGCCCAGGCGATGCTTGCCGGCCAGGTGGCTCTCAGTTTGGTCGGGGCAACCCACGTCACCAATGCGGTAACCGGCGGAGGGGACCTGACAATGGTTTTAGGCTTGCAGAATAGACTCGATTATCTCTTTGTTGCCCGTCCTACTATCAAGAATGCCGAAGACTTGAAAGGCAAGAAAGTAGCCATTGGAACCCCTTCAGGTTCAGCCTCTCTGGCGACCTACGTGGCCCTGGATAACCTTGGCCTCAATTCCCGGCGGGACAACATCGTTCTTCTCGGGGTAGGCGGAGTGCCCGAGCGCATGGCGGCCCTGCGCGCAGGCAGCGTCGAGGCCACGAGCCTCTCACCGGAGTTCGGTCAGGTGGTCACCAGCGAAGGCTATCGCGTCCTTTTGGACACCGGCAAGGAGAATATCCCGTTCCAATCCTCTGGTCTCGTTACCTCACGCAAGATGATGAGATCCAACCCTCAGCTCGTGGAGAATATGGCAAAGGCGATTATCGAAGGGGTGGCGTTCATCCACAATCCCGCGAACAAGAAAACCGTGGAAGGAACGATCGTCAAGTATTTAAGGTTGGACAGAGCCGATCGAATAGAAAGGGCCTATCAGGATCTTCGGAAAGAGCTTCCCCGCAAACCCTGCCCCACCCTCGAGGGAGTGGCTTCAGTCCTTAAACTCATGGCCCAGCACGGGCTTAACGCCAAGGCCGCACAATTAAAACCGGAGGATGTAGTGGACATGAGCCTCTGCAAGAAACTGGACGAGAGTGGCTTTATCGACCGACTCTATCAGGGATGGTAAAAAGGAATGCTCCTAGCGGGAGCGCCGGCGTCTGGACCTTTTCTTGGGAGCGGTCGCGTCGGGGAACTGAATGCTGATGCTGTGGACTTGATCCGCATACTTGTCCGCCAAACGTCCTACCAAAGCGCTTAACAGCCTCCACTCCGTGCCAGCTCTTCGCGGGCTGAGAACCTCGCAACTGATAACCCCTCCTGCGGAAGACCAATTGATCCATCCGGAGTAATTTGGGTTCCTGTGCGTGACCTTTTTGCCACGCCTCTTTACAATGAAAGTGCGCAGCTCGCCGGAGCGCATGGCCCCAATTAAGGAGCGGTAAAGCTGAACACCGGGCCGCTCGACGATCTGAAGCCTAATCATTGCTCTCCCTTCCTGTTGGGAGCGCTTTTCAAACAACTCCCAGCTCTTTGAGCCTGGCGATCGCCTCCTGGCTATATCCCAGGGTGCCCAAGACTTCGCCTGTGTGTTCGCCCAGGGTCGGCGGCGGCATCTTCACCCTGGGAGGAGTGCGGCTAAGATCGACGCCGCTACCGACCATGCGCACCTTTCCCATGCGGGGATGCTCCACCTCGATCGGGAAGCCGTATTCCCGCACTTGCGGATCCTCAAAGACTTCCTCCAGGGTGTTCAATGGGGCGCATGGGACATCGCGCTCTTGGAGGCGCCGGAGCCAATCTTCGCGCCGACCGCCACGAAAGATCGACTGCAGCGATTCTGATAGCAGGTCGTGGTTCTCGAAGCGGGCCTTGCGGTCGTGAAAGCGAGGATCGCCCGCCCATTCCGTTTTGCCGACGACCTCCAGAAGGCCGCGCCAAAATTTCTCCGGCGAGGAGAGGTGGATGACAAACGGCAGCCCCTTTTGATCGACAAAGGCAAAGACCCCTGCCGTTCTGGTCCTGTAGGCACGCCGCGGCACCACGCCGGTTTCGAAGTAACGGGCGGCATTCTCGCTGATAAATGATAGAGAAGCTCGAAGAAGAGAAGTCTCGACTCTTTGTCCTTCCCCGGTAATCATCCGGTTGACCAAGGCGGCCAGGATTCCGTAGCAGGCGTAGATTCCCGTGAGATGATCCGAGAAAGAGATTCCCATTCCCTGAGGCTTTTCCGGATCTGTAAGCAGGCTCAAAAGCCCGCTCATGGCCTGCCCGATGGTATCGTAACCGGGGAGATCGCGATAAGGCCCCTTCTGTCCGAATCCGGAGATGCAGCAGTAGACGATTTTCGGGTTGAGCGCCCGCACCGCTTCGTAACCGAGTCCTCTCTTCTCCAGCGTGCCCGGACGAAAATTCTCGATTACGATATCAGCGCCGGCGGCAAGTTTAAGAAAGATGTCACGGGCCTCTTCGCGGCGGATATCCAGCGTCACACTTTTCTTGTTGCGATTGAGACTGCAAAAGGTCGCGGAATAGAGCCGATCTCCCCAGCCGCGAAACGGATCCCCCTGTCCCGGCTGCTCGATCTTGACGACGTCCGCGCCCATGTCAGCCAGGAGAAGAGCGGCGAAAGGCCCGGTGACATAACTAGCAATCTCGATGACGTGAACGCCTTCAAGGGCGCCATTCATGTTTTTCCTCCCACCCTTGTGCTCTTCCTAACTTTTATGGCGCGACAAATCAAGGGGCTGGAACCAAACGAAAAGCTGAGGGACAAAAAAGGAGACTGGCTAAAAAGCTAATCGGCAAGAGTCTGAATGGAATAAGGCAAGTCGAAGGTAAACGTTGAGCCCTTCCCTGGTTGGCTTTCGACCCGGATCTGCCCCCGCATCATTTCCAGGTATCTTTTCACGATACTCAACCCCAGACCCACCCCGCTGTAGCTGCCCGTGTGCGCCTCTTTGAGCTGGTGAAACTGCTCAAAGATCCTACCGAGGTCGCCACTGGCGATACCCATCCCGGTATCCGCCACGCTGAATTCAATCCGCCCTTTCCCTTTAAGGTCCCGGACCCGAACCTCGATGCCTCCCTTGGACGTGAATTTGAAGGCGTTGCCGATGAGGTTCTGCAGGATCTCCTCGAGCTTCAGGGCGTCCGTGGTCATGGGGCGAAGGTTCGGCTCGACCTCCCACAGCACCTTCAAGTGGCCATTGCGGTTGAGCTGCTCCACATAGCTTTGCGCATGCGTGATGATCTCGTCCACGTGAAAGGCCGAGAGGTGCAACGACACTTTCTTCGCTTCCACCGTGGTGAGCGTCAACACGTCGTTAATGAGTTTCAGGAGAGTCTCGGAATAATGAAGAATCTTTTCCACAGCGCTCTTTTGCTTCGCGTTGGTATCGCCAAAGCTGCCATCTTTGATCAAGTCGGCATTGCCAATAATGACGTTAAGAGGCGTGCGCAGCTCGTGCGACATAGCTGCCAGAAAATCCGCCTTCGCCCGATTCGCCTCCACGAGCTCGATATTAGTCTTCTCTAGCTCCACAGATTTTTGTTTTGTTTCATAGAAGAGGTTCGCATTCTCAATCGCAACGCCTATATGGTCGGCCATGGAGGTGATTAACTGAATTTCGCTGGCTGTGAGGCGGCGGGGCGTCCTGCCGTTGCAGGCGATGGTCCCTACCGACCTGAGTTTGGCCATTATCGGAAACACTGCGAGAAAATTATTCCCTGTCCTTTGCGTGTTTTTAGTGCTGCTTGACTCCCGATATCGGGGATCGCTCCGGAGGTCCTCGAAAATCATCGGCTCACCGGTCTCCGCCACCTTGCCCACAATCCCTTCCCCGCGCCGGAACAGGCGGACCCGGTTCATATCCTCGCGGTTGTCCGGGTAGGATGCCCGAATGTGAAGCTCATCCGTGCGCGGATCCAAAAGATAAATCCTCGTCGTATCAAAGCGGAAGGTCTCGGTGATCTTTTCGATCACCTCTTGCAACACACGGTCTAGATCGAGAGACTGATTGACGGTAGAGGTCACGGTATAAAGAACGGAAAGTTCCTGCGCACTCTTCACTGTCTCCTCAAACAGGCGGGCATTTTCCACTCCGACGCCTATCTCACTTGCAATGGAATGTATCAGCTGAAGTTCATCGGGTGAAAAATGGTATGGGTTGCAGCTGGCTAGCGTTAAGCTCCCAAAAAGTTTTTCTTTAGATCTAATGGGGAAACAACCTTCGGCACGGAATCCTGCTAAAAGGGCTACCTGTTTTTTGGTTATTTGAAAATATCGAGGATCGGTCTGGATATCTTCAAAGACCAATGGTTCGCCGGTTTCTGCTACTTTTCCGGAGATACCCTCTCCCATACCCCTATGGGCCAAGGCTTGAGAAAGCTCATGGCTGATCCCCTTTTGGGCCCTAAGATACAGCCCTTTGCCCGATGGATCGACTATATGGAGCCAACCTGCATCAAACCCAAGAATCTCTACTACCTTTTCTAGCGTCTCCTTTAGAATAACGTCGATTTCGAGAGACTGGTTCACGGTAGCAGCAACGGTATTCAGGGCAGCAAGTTGCTGGGATCTCGTTCTCACCTGCTCGAACAGCGCGGCGTTCTCAAGGGCGACGGCAATCTGGTTGGCCATAGAGGTAAGCAACGCGATATCTTTAGCCGAGAATTCATGCGCGTTATAACTGAGGAAGTTCATGACCCCAATGATCTTTTCCTTGGCCTTAAGAGGGATAGCGATGTAGGCACGAAAACCAACCTCCCGGGTTTTCTTATTCTTGGCGAGTAAGTCGTATTGAGGATCGGTCTGGATATCCTCAAAAAATGCCACCTTTCCTTCTTCAAATACCTTGCTGCTGATCCCACTTCCCATCGGATAGACCGATGTCTCGGAGGCAAGCTCCGGGCCGATTCCCACATGGGCCTTTAGCTGCAACTCTTGACCATCGGGACCAAGGAGATAGATCCGCACGGCATCGAACCGAGTAACCTCCAAAAATTTCTGGAGCACCTCTTTGAGAACCAAATTTGGCTCGAGCGATTGGTTCAACGTAGCCGCCACGTCATAAAGCGCCGAAAGCTCCTTGGCCCTTGCTACGGTCTCTTCAAACAGAGTTGTGTTCTCAACGGCAACACCGATCTGGTCTCCCATGGATGTTAGCAGACGTACTTCCTCCGGCGTTAGTTTTCGGGGTTTTTGACCGACGAGAACAACAGTCCCAACAGATCTTCCCTTTGCCCTTATGGGGAAGACCGCGAAAAAGCTCAAGCCAGCTTCTTGGGTTACCTTCGTATGACTTAAGGCCTGGTAGCGAGGGTCGGTCGAAGTATCCTCAAAGATCATGGATTCCCTGGTTTCCGCCACCCTACCAACGACCCCTTGACCTCGTTGAAAGAGCGTGGCTTTAGCCGAAAACTCTGGCCTGGTTTCAAAAGAAGCCCGCAGATGGAGTTCATCCATCTCGGGATTAAAAAGGAAAATCCTTGTGGCATCAAAATGAAAAATCTCCGTGATCTTCTTGATCACCTCTTGCAGGATCGTGTCCAGTTCCAAGGATTGGTTGACGGTGGCCGTCACGTCATAAAGGGCCGCAAGCTCGCTGGTGCGCCGTTCTACACTATGCTCCAACGTGGCATAGGAGGTCTGGAGCTCCCCCGCCATCTTGTTAAACTCTCGGGCCAACTCCTCGATCTCGTCTCCCGTCCTGATCTCCACTCGATGGCTGAGGTTGCCCTGACCGATGACCTCGGCTCCACGATGCAACTGAAGAATGGGTCGGGTTATCCTGTTGCTAACCCACACTATGATGGACGCTCCTAGCGCCATCCCTACCGCCAAAAGCAAGAGGGCATAACCCTCGACCTTTCTCACCTCAGCTAAGGCCATGTTTACAGGTTCTTCCAAAACGACCGCCCACCCCAACCCGCGCACGGGTGCGAAGGTGCTGAGGACACGTTTGCCCAAAATTCCTTCGTCCTCTCCGCCGGGCGAGGGATCCGGACCGGCAGGGTTTTGGAGAAATTCCTGGATTTGATGGAGGCCACTCAGGTTGGTTCTCTTCAGGACCAGCGAAGGATCCCGGTGGGCGATGAGGTTTCCCTGGCCATCCACGAGATACGCATAGCCGGCGCGACTGAATTCTATCTCTCCGATAACTTCCCAGAGAATTTTTAAATTGGCCTCGACGCTGACCACCCCGACAACCTCTTGAGGAGTGACCTTCAGCGGGACTGCTATGGTGATATAAGGCTCGGCCTTATCTGAGGTGTAAACCGAACTGAGGTAGTTCTCCCCTTTTATCGCTTTTTCGAACTTTTCGGCGGCGCTTTGATCGACAAGTTCGCTCGGAAGATAGACTCTCCTCTCCGAAACCTTCAAAGCCTCCATCCCGTTCCCGTCCAAAATCGATGCCTCGGTAAACGCCCTATCGTTTTTCAGTAAAAGGAGAGCAAGCAGCCTCTGCTCTTGCCCTCCCAGTTCGTAAAGGGCCGCAGAGGCGGAGAGATCGAGCAGGCGCTCCACCTTCCGCTGAATGAACTCTTCGATCTCGAGAGCAACTCTGGAAGCGATCTCCCCCTGCAGTCTGGCGGCATCCTGCTTTATCAGCCTTTGGGTATAAATCGAGCCGGCGAGGGTGTTGCCGATAAGGGCTATTCCCAGAAGGGTAAGGCCCCATATCAGGAGCCGTCGGCGGATACCACCGCTATGGCGGGAAAATAGCTGGCCCACTCTGCTCAGGACGGGATTCTTCATCGTTATTCAATCACCTCATCTGCCCGCAACAGAATGTCCTTGGGGATCTTCAGGCCGATCGCCTTGGCAGTCCTCAAGTTGATCACCAATTTGAGCTTGGAAGGAAGTTCAATGGGTAGGTCCGAGGGCTTAATCCCTTTGAAAATCTTGTCTGCCAGCATAGCCCCCTGCTGCCCGAGGGCAAAATAGTCCGCGGCATAAGTCGCCAGACAGCCTTTTTTAACATTGTCTACCAGAGAGGTGATTACGGGGATTCTTTCTTTGATAGAATGTTGAACAATAATCTCAATGACTGAGGTAATGAACGAATCCGGGGGAGTAAAGGTAGCATCTGTTGCCTTTCGGGTAACAGTCGGAACTACTTTAAGGACTTCTTCCCGAGTAGAAACCTTGACCTCCCAGACTGTGAACTTTATTTTCTTTGCCGCCTCTCGGACTTCGGTCGCTATAGAGTTGTAATTCACTCCGGTAGGGTCGGTAATTAAAACGAGGCGCTGAACCCACGGTGCCATCTCCTTAAGGAGTTCGAACCTCTTCCCGGTAACCTCCAATGAAGCCGAGCTGATTCCTGCGAGATTGCTCCCCGAGCCCGCGAAGCTTTTCACCAATATCTGCGCGTTGCCTGAGCTCAGGAACACAACCGGAATATTTGTCCCTTGAGTCGCTTTCGCTGCAGCCACTGTGGATGTGGTGGCCGAAGTTACGATCAGGTCCACTTTATCTGCCACCATCTTTTGGGCAAAATTGTTCAGGGCTTCATCGCTCCCTTTGGCGTTATAAAAATCATAACGCACGTTTCGTCCCTCTATGTAACCCAGTTCCGCCATCCGGCTCTTAAATCCTTCGAACGAGTTCACAAACTGCTCGGCGGTATTCAGGGAACCGATGCGATAGACCTTCTGGGCCTCCGCCGAACCCGTGAAACAAAGATGAGAGCCGAATATAAGGGCAACAACAATTTTTTTAATCTTAAACTTATTCATTCAATCACCTTATCTGCCCTGAGAAGAATCTCTTTCGGGACTTTCAATCCGATGGCCTTTGCGGTTTTGAGATTGATCACCAGGTACAACTTGGAAGGTTGCTCAATGGGAAGATCAGCGGGCTTGGTACCCTTTAGAATCTTGTGCACCAACACTGCGCCTTGTTGACCTAGGGCAAAATAGTCAGCTCCGTAGGCCGATAGCGCTCCGGCCTCTACGGTCCCAATATTGATGGCGACAGAAGGGAGCCTTTCCCGGTTGATAATGGGAGTAATTTCTCTTATCGCATTAACGTTATTGATAACCGCATCGACGGGATAGATAACGCCTTCTCCTAATTTGCGCGTAAAAAGTGCTTTGGCCTTGCTGATGAGTTCATCGCTGCTCGTCGCGTTAACCTCGACAAACTCCAATCCCAGCTTTTTTGCCGCATCTTGGACAGTCTTTACTTCAACCTCGTAGTTTTCGCCCTTGGGATTATGCAAAGAGATCACCCTTTTCATCCCTGGAGCTAACTCCTTGAGCAATTCCAGCCGTTTTTCTATGAGGTCGATGGCGGATGTGGTGATCCCCGTCAGGTTATTGCCGGAACTCGCATAGCTTTTTACAAATCTTAAAGGGTTTCCGGCGCTCAGAAAGACGACTGGGAGATGCGTCCCTTCAGTCAACTTAGCTACGGGGCCAGTAGCTGTGGTAGAGGAGCTCACGATCAGATCGGGCTTATCCTGAACCAGTTTTTGGGCCAGCTTCTGAAGCGCATCGCGGTCTCCTTTAGCGTTGTCTAAATCATACTGGACATTTTTTCCCTCTCTATACCCTAGCTCTGCCATCTTCTTTTTGAACCCTTCAAAGGCAGGGACAAACTGATCATCGGCAACCAGGGCGCCGATGCGATAAACCTTTTGCGCCGCCAAAGGCCTCGGACTCAGGAGAGCGCAAAACACGATCAGCGCAAGGATTGCTTTTCTTATTTTTTTCTCTCCTACCAAAGGGAGCCTCCTTACTCAATCAGTTCATCCGCCCGGATCAGGATCTCTTTAGGGATTTTCAAACCGATAGCCTTGGCGGTTTTAAGGTTAAGAACCAGCTTCAACTTGAAGGGCTGCTCAGTGGGAAGGTCTGAGGGTTTAGCCCCTTTGAGGATTTTATCCACCAACACCGCCCCCTGCTGTCCTAGGGCAAAATAGTCTGAGCTGTACGCTGCCAACGCGCCTCTCTTTACGTTCTCGATGTTGGGGCCCACAACCGGAAGCTGCTCTTTAATAGCCTGTTGGGCAATCTCTTCCATGACAACAATGACCGCAGCATCGGGAGGAATAAAGACGCCATCGCCCAACTTGCGAGTCACAAGACCCGATATCTTGCTTTTGATCTCTTCATGGTTGCTGACTTCGACTTCTACCAGCACCAAGCCGAGTTTTCTTGCTGCTTCCAGGGTGAGATGGCGAGCTTTTTCGTAGTTGGTCCCACTAGGAACTTGTAAGGTAATGACTCGCTTTACCCTGGGGACAAGCTCCTTCAGAAGTTCCATCCGTTTATCGATGAGGTCTAGGGAGGAGCTGGAGATGCCCGTGATGTTATTGCCGGAACTGGCGTAGCTCTTAACAAACTCCAGAGGATTCCCGGCACTCAGGAAGACCACGGGGATATTGGTTCCCGCACTTGCTTTGGCCACAGGTGCTGTGGCGGTGGTGGATGAAGTGACAATCACATCGTGTTTGTCCTTAACCAATTTTTCCGCCAGTGTTTTAAGAGCATCGCGTTCTCCCTTAGCATTATGAAGGTCATATTTGATATTTTTCTCTTCTATATAGCCCAGCTCTGCCATCTTTTTTTTGAATCCTTCAAAAGCAGGTATAAACTGATCCGTAGCCACTAATGCGCCAATGCGATAGACCTTCTGGGCTTCTGAAGAGTTTGCCAAGCTCAAAACGAAACCAAAAATTAAAGCAGAAACCGTTTTGTTCATCTTAAGCTCCTTTACTCGATCACCTCGTCGGCCCTGATAAGGATCTCTTTGGGGATCTTGAGACCAATCGCCTTTGCGGTCTTGAGGTTGATCACCAGGACCAACTTGTTGGGCTGTTCGATGGGAAGGCTCGCGGGCTTGGCCCCCTTGAGAATCTTATCCACGAGTACCGCGCCCTGCTGCCCCAGGACAAAGTATTCAGGCGCATAGGTAGCCAATGCGCCTTTCCGTACATTGGGGATGACGGTAGGAACCACCGGAAGCTTCTCCCGAATAGAGTGCTGAACTGTAACATCAATGTTCCTAATCATGGTTACATCGGGTTGAAGCAAGATGGCATCCGCCACCTTGCGAGTGATCGAGCCTAAGACTTGTATCAATTCCTCACGGTTGGATGCATTGACCTCCCTAATGGTCACCCCATTTTGTTTCGCCGCTTCCCGCACTGCAGCCAAATGGTCTCGGTAATTCACCCCTTTGGGGTTATTGAGAGATACCACTCGCTTGACCCCAGGGGCCAGCTCCTTAAGCAGCTCTAATCGTTTTGCGGTGAGATCTAAAGTGGCCGCGCTGATGCCAGTCAGGTTATTGCCGGAGCTGGCGTAGCTTTTAACGAACTCCAGAGGATTCCCCGAGCTCAGGAACACCACCGGGAGATTGCTGCCCAGCGTCAACTTGGCGACCGGGACCGTAGCAGTAGTCGAGGAGGTTACGATGAGATCCGGCTTGTCTTGAACCAGTTTTTCGGCAAATCGTCGCAACTTCTCCCGATCCGATTCACCATTGTAAACCTGGTAGGAGATGCTTTTCCCTTCGATATACCCCAGCTCCGCCATTTTCTTTTTGAATCCTTCAACCGCCAGCACAAACTGATCTTCCCCCAGCAGCGCCCCGAGCCGGTAAACATGCTGGGCGTTAGTCTGCGTCGGCTTTATCCCCACCATAAAGAAAATTAAAACAGGAACTAAAAGGCGCTTTATTTTAATGACCTTCATTAAGGCCTTTACCCCGATACATGGAGAGGTCTCCTTCCTCATTAGCAACCATCTTCAAGATGGCATTTTTACTGAATCGCCATCCACCGCCAAATTTTCTCGCTGGGATCGATCCCTTTCGGGCCAAGGTATAAACGGTCCTCAGATGGACCTTTAATAGAGCCGCCACCTGGGATGCCGTCAGGATTTCTTCCATTTTTCTAAAGTCTTCCAAAACTTGCTCTAATTTCCTTAAACTTTCCCAAATAAGCACAATTTATGCCATAATATGTACAAGCCGTTATAATGGAAGAGGCTGTTTTTCTTAGCATTTTTAGACTTAGGCGATGAAAATTAGCGACACTTTAGGGCAAACTCGGGTGGAGTGCGCAGAAATGTACAAAATTGCCGTATCATTGATAGTTTGTGGAATGTATGGAGCAAAAACGATAAGTGGTGCCCCGAATGGAACTAGCAGGGAAGGGTAAAAGCGAGCAGCGAAGGTGAAGATAGGTGAAAAACTTACGGACTCCGGGCAGGCTCGCCAAATAAGGCCTTCCCAGCAGTACGGAGCATTTCAATACCACGAACCTCTTGGTCAAAGAGAGGGACCACAGCTCGCACAGAGCCGTCGAACTTCTCCCAGATCGTCCTCATATGCTCTTCCTGCATCTGGATCCTGTTCAGAACAAAGGCTGGGGTGTTCTCCCCGAGGGCCTGCCGGTCCAGGAGCATGTTGACCACCACCCCTCCTACCGGAATGCCAAAGTCATGAAACCAACCGATGAAGCGGGTGATGACCGCGATGGGGAGCGCCTCGGGAAGGGCAACGAAGAAGAAAGCCGTCTTCTCGGCATCCGTCAAACGCTCGCGCGCCTGCCCCATCCGCTGGCGGAACTGGAGCAGATAGGTCAGCAGGGGATCGTCCTCTTTCTTCTTGGTGAAGGAGAGCATCTCGCGAAGCGTTCTTGCCTCCTCCCGGGACTTGAGCATCTTGTCTACCCAGAGGGAATAGACCTTAGACATTCCCAGAAGGCGCCGAGCATTGGCCGTTGGGGCCGTGTCGAAAACGTAGACATCGTATTCGTCCTTGAGCATGAGGTCTACCATGTTCTCAAACATGGCGGACTCCTCGAAGGCTGGGTTCATGGTGGCGGATTCCACGAAGTCGTCGGCCTTCGTGCTGATGTCAGCGAACTTGAGGAACCATTGGATCTTTTCCCGGATCTCTTTCTTGGAGCGCTCGATGGTTTCTCGGGTGTCGATTTCATAGGCCCAAAGGTGCTCCGCCCCTTGGACCGGTGTCGGAGCGCCGAAGACCGACTGCTCCAGGAGTCCAGAAAGACTGTGGACAGGGTTGGTAGATGCCAAAATCGTCCGCCTTCCCTGCCCTGCCAGCCAGATGGCCGTGGCGCCCGCCATGGCGGTCTTGCCTACGCCGCCCTTGCCGCCAAAAAAGAGATACTTGAGCCCAAGATGCTCCTGGATGTATTGGGCCATCGATTTGGTAATCTGGCTCATACAGTACTAACTCAATGCAAAATGCAGAGTGAAAATTGAAAAATGACAAATTGATTTTGCATTTTGCAATTTGCCTTTTGCAATTACGTAAAGAGTCGGTCGGCCAGCCGCTCGATCATCGGGAGCCCCGTGATGTCGCGCTCCATCTCCGGCACATAGGCGAGAACTTGGTTGCCGAGAGTGGTCTGGATCTCTTCCAAGTATTTTTGCTGCATGGCGATCCGATTCTTCAGATACTGCGGGATGTCACCCTGGCCGAGATCCGAAGGCAGCACCCGGTTCACCACGTATCCAGAGATCGGAACATCAAAGCGGGAGAAGAGATCGGCGGCCTTGCGCGTGTCCAAGATAATCATTTCCTCGGGAACGAGGACAAATAAAAAGGCCGTTCGGTGCTTGTCGGTGAGAATCTGCGAAGAGGCGTTGATGCGGTTCTTAATATACTGGAGCTCTTCTAGGATCTTGTCCTCTTCTACAGTCTCCTGACGACGCATGGTCGCCGCTACCTGATCGTACTGCCGCATTTCCTCGCGCAGCTTAGTGATCTTGTTGATCCACTCGTCATAAACCTTGGCCATAGAAAGGTAATATAGGGCGTGGCCGAGCGGGACCAAGTCGTAGATATAATAGTCATAGTCGCCCTGGACGATGATGTCCACGACTGCATCAAAGATCGCGCTCTCCTCCATGGCGGGTTCCGCCGAGGCGGCCGCTATATAGTTATCGATCTCCTCCGGCACGCGATCGAAACCGTACATATCTAGAATCTTTTTTCGGATCTCGTCCTGATATTCCCGGATCCTGCGATCAGCATCGACTTCCTGAGCCCAGAGATTCTCCATGATGGGAACCGGACCTTTGCCAAAGATGTCTCGCTGGAAAATATCCGAGAGGCTGGCCTGCGGGTCCACGGAAAACAGCAGCACTTTTTTCCCATGGCTCGCCAGCCAGAAGGCGCTGGTAGCGGAGAGCGTCGTTTTTCCCAGCCCACCCTTGCCGCCGAACATGATGTAGCGGCGCTCTGGTTGGCTCTCAAACACCTCTTTCAGTGACATAAAAATCCTCAATCAGTAGGCAGCTGGCAGCGCGCAGCTTGCGCCAAAGATGAAAGAAAAGCTTGAGTATTGAAGATTGAGGCCAGAAGATCGATCCCGTGCCTACTGCAGTCTGCCTCCTGCCTTCTACCTTACCCTAGGACGTCGGTAATATCCCGCTCCCGAAGCATCCTTCGCTTCCATGAGCTGATCTGCGGTGTCACGTAGGGTAGCAGGCGGAGCGAGTAGTATGGCGGGAGGATCGGAATACCGAGGAGGTCTCCCATGGTGATGAGTATGAACAGGTGCTCGATGCTCGCCCGGGTGCGAACTGCGTGCCGGGTCATCTCGTGCGAAGACATGCCGTAGATAATGTCCTTGAGCACGTGCATGATTCCGCCTTTCTTTGGCTTCTCATCTTCAGCCATCTGAGTCTCCCGACCGCTTAATGCAAAATGAAGAGTGCAAATTGAAAAATGCACATCGATTTTTCATTATCCATTTTGCATTCTGCCTTTTGCAATTAATTATATTCAGATGCCATGCAGGTCAAATTCTTCTCTCTCCCAAAACTCCTTGCGTCGAGCCATCTGCCGCTTCCACGCCGCTACCTCCGGCACCAGGTAGGGAAGAAGACGCAAGGTATAGATAGGCGGCAAGATCGGCACCCCGACTAGGTCTCCCATCGTCAGCACCACAAAAACGCTCTCCATCTCGCGCCGCATCTCAAGGGCGTGGCGGGCAAATTCGTAGCCCGTCAGCCCATACACAAACTGCTTAAGCGAGTCCCGGGCGCGAACGAAGTACGGTTTCCAACGAGAGTTCAGCACGTTCATCCGGACATCAATCGTTATTCGTATATTCGTTAACCGGTTAACGAATAACGTGTAACCAATAGACGAAACTACCCTCTGGCCGGTGCTGCCCCCGGGGCCGGGGCAGACGACCGCCCCAAATATTTCAGAAAGGCGCGCCAGCCGTCGAAACCTATAAGGACCGCAACTATCACCAAAAGAACCGACACCAACACCATCAACCCTGAACCCACTGCCGGAAGCAACCTACCTGCCAGGATATTAGGCTGATAGACGTTGAAGTAGAGGTTGTACGCGGTCACGAGAATCGAGCCTACGGTAGTAACATACATGAAAATCATCGGCAGGCCGGCATAGAGCCAGTCCTTTCCCACCGAGGCTAGCCAGATGGTCACTAGCAGCAGCGATAACGCCGCCATGAGTTGATTGGCGGCGCCGAAGAGCTGCCAGAGATATATCCAGGTCCCGGTCATCACGAGCAAGATGGCCAAGACAACCGAGATAAATGAAGCCACATGCTGATTGCGAAACGGCGGAATAACCTCGCCCAGCCATTCAGTCAGCGTGACCCGCATCACGCGAAAGATGAGTTGGGTAACTACGAGAACGATGACAATGAAGGCCGCAAAGGCAAGCGAAGAGGCGTACTCAATCGGTACACCCCAGACACTAATGAACCCACCAAGACCGTTAGCGAAGGCAGCAACTGGCGATCCCTTGGCGCCAACGGAAACAGCCAGCAGGGCAAGCAGTCCGAGCAGGAACTCGGCGAACATCGAACCTGCGCCTACCGGTAACATATCCGCCTCATTCTCGATTTGCCGCGCCGTGCCCACGGCACCGAAGAGCGCATGCCATCCCGAGATTGCACCGCAAGCAATGGTGACAAAGAGCATGGGCCAAAGCGGCATGATCCCTGCCGGACCCAATTGCGGGTTCCATCCTTTGAATGCTGGAATCTGGAATTGGGCTACATCAGGTTTGACGAAGGTGCCCACCGCAGCGCCCGTTAAACCCAAGATCATTGCCATGGCAGTAACCCAAAACCCCACGTAGACAACCGGCTGGGCCATTCGCCAGATCGGGAGCACCGAGCCGGCGTAGCAGAAAATGCAGATAGCAATGGCCCAGAAGAGAAGGCTTGGCATGATCTTGGCCTCTGCCCCCTTAAAGCCGGCCAGCGTTGGGTCAAAATAGGTCACGATGGGGGCTCCGCCGGTTATTCCGTTCAGTGCCTCATTGAGTCCATTGAAAGAGCTTTCGGTCAAAGGGCCGGTGAGAATGGCCAGAAGGGTTATCCCGACTGTCACGATCGTGGCGCCCAGCAGCCCGATCCGCCAGCGGTAGAGCATTTGTCCGAGAAGAAGCCCCATAACGACCATCAGGATCATCCCCAGATGAGTCCTGGGCTGGGACTCCAGAACGGAGGCCATGATGCCGACGAAAGCGCCAGCAATCAGCAACAAATAAAAGAAGATAAACAGAAAGAGCACTGTCCGGGTTCGAGGCGAGATCAGCCGGTGCGCCACTGCCGAAAGGCTATTCCCTTCGTTTCGCACGGACAGCACGATGGCGCTGTAGTCACTGACCCATCCCATAAAGGAGACTCCTACGACAAGCCAGATAAGGGCGGGGAGCCACCCCCAGAGAGTGGCCGCCACGATGGCGCCGACGATCGGTCCCGCCGCAGCGATGGACTTGAAGTGGTAACCAAAAAGGATGTTCCGGTTGGTGGGCATGAAGTCCACGCCGTCCATGTAAAGGGTAGCAGGAGTCGCCCGTTTGGGATCGGATTGAATGACGTTGCGGTCGATTCGCCGGGCGTAGCACGTATAGGCTAAATAGACGGTTAGGCCCCCTAGGATCACGGCCAACAGGCTATTCATGCTCTCCTTCCCTCCTTCAAAACTCTTTAGCCCATCTCAGCGGCTGTCCCGATAGGCATCTTTATCGCTGACGCGCCACAGATAAAGGGTATGGTCCCAGCCTGATCGATCTTTGATCGATTCGGTTTTTACCGGCCTCCAATCCCCCATGTCAAAATCGTGCGACACCACTCTAGAGCCCGGCTTTAGTTGCCGCCAAACGTTCGGCCTCAACCTCAAATTGACCTCCGGGAGGAGATACATGGTCACCACGCTGGCAGGGTTCATGTCGACTGTCATGATGTCCTGCTCACGGATCTCTGCCAGCTGTGCTACACCCTCTTTCTTGATGTTCTCCCGCGACTGCTTAAGTAGATCCGGGTCAATTTCAAAGCCAACCGCTTTGACCCCGTATTTTTTTGCCGCCGTAATCACAATTCTCCCGTCGCCCGAGCCCAGATCGTAAACCACATCACCCTTCTTAACCTGAGCAAGCTCCAGCATCCGCTCCACGATCTCCTGCGGCGTTGGGACAAAGGGAACTATCTTCTTGGACTCAAGCCCACCGTCTTGGGCCTGAGCCACCCTCATCTCACTCCCGATCCCTAACCAACTTAACTGAGAGGTAAACCAGCCCATGGACGCCAAAGACAGAGCCAGCCCGACTGACAGAAACCACTGTTGCTTTTTCACGGTCATAGACCTCCTTTATTGTGGATGATAAGAACTGTGGAGGGAAACTACCTGAATAGTATCTGGCGTGTCAAGCAGCCAACTAACCTCAGACCAGGCCTTGGTCCGCTCCCGCCTCATCCTTCAATCGTCGAGGGATCACAAAGGTAAACCGACTCCCCTCTCCCTCGTTACTATTGACCCATATTCTGCCACCATGGAGCTCTACAATCTCCTTGGCGATCGTGAGGCCCAGGCCGGTGCTACTGACTCCCTGTGGGGAAGCTAAACTGACTTGTTCGAACTTTTCAAAAATTCTTTTTTGGTCCTGTTTGGGTATGCCAATTCCTGAATCCTGCACGCTGACGGCCACGCCAGGCTCCTCGTCCATCCCGGCCGCTAATTGGTCCGGGCTGATCTCCACGCTGATCTTTCCCCCTTCAGGAGTAAATTTTATGGCATTGCCCAAGAGATTGGTTACCACCTGCGTCAATCGGTCGGGGTCCACCACCATCTGAATCGGCTTTTCGGGATATACTTCTTCAATAGCTACCCCTTTACCTTCTGCCCAGATGCGGACGGTTTCCACCACATGGTGCACCATGTCCCTAAGCTCAAGAGGTATAGGATGCAACTCTATCTTCCCGGCTTCGAGCTTCGCCACATCCAGGAGATCGTTGACGAGACGCGAGAGACGACTGATATTGCGCTGAGCAATGGAGAGAAACTTTTCCTGCTCCGGAGTGATCTCACCGACCTCTTTCCCTAGAAGCAGGAACAAGGATTCTTGGATGGATAGCAGGGGGGTCCGCAGTTCATGCGAAACATGGGCGACAAATTTTGACTTTGCTTCATCCAACTGCTTCTGCTTCGTGATATCGCTTAGAACCGAGACCATACCTACGGTCTTGCCTTCCTCATTTTCGATTACCGCGGTGCTCGCTTGGACGATCCTCTGGGTGTCCTCGTTCGAGCTTTTTACTTCAATCTCTTTGGTAACGTGATCCGCTTCATCGCGAAGGGGTCCCTTGGCCAAAACCAAAGTGTGCTCCCCCTTTATAAGCCGGGGGATAGGAACGCCTTTGGCGCCCTTTTGGTCTAATCCCAGGAGCTTTTCCGCTGCTGGGTTCATGAACTGGATTTTGCCGTCCCCATCCACTACTACCAGACCCTCGCCTATGCTCCTAATAATAGTATCCACTCTCTCCTTTTCATCTAGCACCCGTTTCTTCTCTCGCTCGAGAGCCACCGTCTGCTGCTTGACCTGAAGGGCAAGCTCCTCCGCAAAGTGATCCCGTATGCGCCGAAGCTCTTCGAGTTCCTCAACGGGAACCTCGACCTGGCCGGACTTTTTTGGCGCGCGCTTTTCCTCCAAGGCTGCGAAAGCCTGGTCCAAGTCTTTTTCTCCGACCCCCAAGGCACTGAGCCTTTCCCGCAAAGGCCCGAGGAGCTTTTCGCGGGTTTCTCTACCGCGCAAAAATTTTGCTCCAATCTTAGCCAACGAAGTGGCGTCGCCGCCACTATCTTGGAAGGCCTTGGTGATCAACTCTAACTTGACCTCGTCGGCACACGATTCCAATCTAGCCACAAGCTCTTCAATAGCTACCTTGAAGTCATTAGGGACATCGGGACCCTCAACGGCCTTCTTAAACTCCTTGGCGAAACGAGAGATCCGTGGTGAGAAGTCTTTACCTTCCTGCATTAAAGGCCGGGCCAAATGCTCCTGGAGAAAACGGCCTAGATCTTCCACAATCCGCTTGAGCGACTCCAGGTCCTTGGCCCGTTGCACCACCTCTCTCGCCACAATCTCCGGCTTCTTCTCCACCTCATAGGCAAGTCGCTCGACGTCGAGGGTGAGTTCGATTTTCTCTCCGGCCCCCTTCAGCAGGTGATCGACCAAATCTTCCATCCGCTCGATCTTACGCCCTCGCCCTGCTGGCGCTTTCCCATCCTTTTTCCCGCCCTCACTTTCACCATTACCCCCACCCGCCCCGATCTCTGATTTTTTCACCACTGTCTCTTCTTCCTTAATGATCTGAATACGGGCGGTCCCGGGGCGGATGTGTTTGAAGTTCGCTTCTGCGAAAACTTTTTTAAAGCCCCCCATTTGTTCGAGGGTCTTCACTGGCGTAGCGATCAATTTAAAGAACGAGCTAATCTCGTCTTCGTTGGCCCCCTGATCAAAGATCAGACTCTCGATATGGAGGCGGTGAGTCTCCCGCAGTAACTCCGCAGCTCCAGTCTTTTTATTGTCCAGAGGATGGTCGTTGACAATCAGCCGTCCCCCGACAAACGCCAGCGTAAGCTTCGATTCCGAACCCAAAGCCATCTCAAGCCTGGCCGCAAGGTTCTTGACTGCAAGCTGCGCCGAAGGGTGCTTGTCGGAATAAAGACGATATTGGCTCAGAACGAAGCCAAAAAGCTTCACGATCTCGGCGTATTGCGTTTCTTTCTCCTGAACTTGCATTTACTCTCGTCCCCCACACTCCGCCGGAAACCAAAATCTGAAGTTGGAGCCCTTCTCTACGATGCTGTTCACTTCAATCCCACCGCCGAGGAGCTCTAAGATCTTTTTCACATTCCGTAGGCCTAAACCCATCCCCCCGTAAAGTCTCGTGTGCGAGCTGTCGATCTGATGGAAGGGGTCAAAAATTACTTTATATCGGTCCGCGGGGATACCGATCCCGGTATCTTCTACCTCGCATTGCACCATCCCCCGCTCTAGGGCATAGGAAACTCTAACAGTCACGCTTCCCTTCTCGGTAAATTTAATCGCATTATCGATAAGGTTGCGGAAGACTTTTGTGATCTTTCCCCGGTCGGTGAAAAGCGGGGGTATCCGTGGGTCAATCTCCCAATGAAGATCCAGCTTCTTCTGTTTGACCTCGTCGCCCACCATTTCCATCAACGTGTCCCGGATATAGTCCATCGTGAATGGGTCCGGATAAGCCGCGGCTGCTCCTGCCTCAAGCTGGGACACGTCAATCGCGTTTTCCACCTGGAACAGAAGCCCGGCGCCACTCCTTCGTACCGTCAGCAGGCTATCCCTCTGTTTCTCATTCATTTGCCCAAAGATCCCATCCATAAGTATTTCAACATTACCGAGGATAACGGTGACCGGGGTACGCAACTCGTGAGAAATGACGCTCAGCAACCGGTCTTTGATCCCGTCCGATTCCTCAAGACGCAGGGTCAGTTTGGTGAGATCATCGACGTTGTTCTTGAGGGCTGTAAAGAGCCGGGCATTTTCGATAGTGATGCCAATGATCCTGCCCATAGCCGCAAGGAGCTGGATCTCTTGCTCTCTAAATCGTCCCCTCTCGGAACTGGCGAGGGCAAGAGTCCCAATGACTCCCTCGCGGGCGAGAAGAGGCACGCCTAACAGGGAATTAATTCCTTCCTTCCTCAAATAGAGATAAGCACACGAGGAATCGGTCTGAATATTGTCCCACAAAACCGGGCCTCTGGTGCGGACGATTTTCCCGGAACTCCTTTCCCCAATTTTGATCCTGCCGTATTTCTCTGCATACTCATCGGAAAAGCCCTTATAACTCATGAGTTCGAGTTCGCCAGTGGTGGGATTCAGCAACCTGATATTGCCGTGCCTGAGATTGAGAACCTCGAGCACCTTTTCCAGGGCACTGTCATAGATACGAGAGGAATTGCGCGCTATGGTCAACAGGTCGGCCAGAGCAGATAATCCCGAGTAGCCTGTCAACCCAACCCCATTGGGAACTCTAGATAATTTGGCTGCAGCCATTTTGGGCCTCGAAAGCAATTATGAAGAGAAATATAGCATGCAATATCCATTCCGCGCTGCCTGAAAAATCGGCCAATTTCTGAAAAGAATAAATAAATCAACGACTTTGAGCTATTTCTCTAATTATCGTTCGTTTTTTGGAGTGCCCAAATGAGGACCTATTTTACCCTGATGTCAAATTATGTCTAATTGTGTCAAATCGCTGGAAATTTTATCTCCTTTGGAGTTTGCTGGCCTCCGCCCCTGTTCAGCTCTTGCCTTCTACCAGATCGATGCTTATGTAGCCGATAAATACTTGACTCACCACCCTGAGGGGTCGTCTCTTTTCGTCGGCAGAGATCCAAACCGTGGCCTGACGCACTCTTCCCGCATATCCCGAACTTGTAAGATTGATCACCCTGGGAATAATTTTATAGGCCTCGAAGACACCGGTTTTCACTGTGATGGGCTCCCTGCCGACGATGTCCATAATAACCAGGTAGCGGCTGTTGCCCCCAAAGACCTCCATCCGTAGCGCGTCGCCTACCTTAAAATCCAGGCTGCGGGCCAAATAGACGGCGGAAATAGGATCCATCGCATGCTGGGAAACAAACTCGTAGTCTTTGACGCTGCTTCCCTGCTGGCGGTGGACTGTCCATTTCTTACTGGTGGGATCGAAGCGGGCTGTGGTGTCGATTTTCTTGCGATTCTCTCTCTGACGAAAAATAAAGCGGACGGGATGAAGCGTTTTTGCCTCAAAAGTAGACTCGATGACATCGCGCATTTTCCAGATCAACTCCAGATATCTCCATGTACGTGCCTGCACTTTGACATGGTAAAACTTTTTCCCGTCGATAACCAGAGGAACAGTCTGAATCTCAGCCGAGGCCACGGGAATTCCATTCCAGCTGGCCCGGTACTCGGCATTTTCGCCGCCATCAAACGGATAAAAACGAGGTAGATAGCGGGACTCTTCGTCCGCCTCCTCGGCAAAAAGCCTCGCGACAGGGGAAACCGTTAACAAGAGAAGAAAAGGAAGGAAAACCGAAAAACACCACCGCCTTCGGAGAGCAACCCCCGAAGGCAGTTCATCGAAACTAATCATGGCAGGTTAAGTTAGTGAGAAGGAAGTCTCAGCTCGCACTCTTTGCAAAACTCAACCCCTGAAACCTGTCATATAAGGGAGTTGTGCCGCAACTTTTTTTACCTTGTCTAGATTGGCCCGAAGCATAGAGGTTGAATCCCACGAGCCCGTTATCAATGCGCTCCGATGGCTGTCGGGGATGTCAAAAGGGATTTTCCTCCCAGCGTAAGACAGCGTTTTTGCCTGCAGGTCAACTGCAAAGATGATTTGAGGATCCGACTCAGCTACCTTCATCAACTCCTTAATCTCACTCGAGGCGACTGTCACGGTAGGAACCCCCATCATGACGCAATTGCTGGCAAAGATTGCAGCGAAGGATTCACCGACAATGGCGTGGATACCGAAGCGGAACAGCGCCTGCGGCGCGTGCTCTCTGGATGAGCCGCAGCCAAAGTTCTTGTTGACAAAAAAGATCGAGGCGCCCTGGTACTTAGGATCATTAAAGGGGTGCGGCTTGGGCTTTCCCGCAGCGTCAAATCTCTCATCATAGAAGGGATATTCCCCCATCCGAGAAAAGGTGCTCTCTTTCAAGTAGCGCGCCGGGATGATCCGGTCGGTATCGATATCGTTCCCACGCACCGAGATGGCCCTACCCGATACCTGCGTTATTTTTGCAACTTGGCCCATTCTTCCCTTTATCCCCACTCCATTTTGGATTTTAGATTGAATCCAAAATCGGCAATCCAAAATCCAAAATTAACTGTACTCCCGCACATCAACAATCTTGCCGTTCACGGCGGCTGCCGCAACCATCGCCGGGCTCATAAGAATCGTCCGGCCGCCTGGGCTCCCCTGCCGGCCGACGAAATTCCGGTTGGAAGATGAGGCGCATATTTCCCTCCCCTGTAACTTGTCCGGATTCATCGCGAGGCACATGGAGCATCCTGCAGCCCTCCACTCGAATCCGGCCTCGAGGAAAATCTTATCCAGACCCTCCTTTTCCGCCAAGGCCTTGACTCCAGCCGACCCCGGGACTACCAGCGCCCGGATACCCGGATGAACTTTTTTTCCTTTAGCGATCTTGGCCGCCGCGCGCAGATCGCTCAAGCGCGAATTTGTGCAGGAGCCGACAAACGCCACGTTAATCGGCGTTCCCAAAATCGCGCTTCCCGGCCGCCAGCCCATATGCTCGTACGCCTTCTTGGCTCCCTCCGGGTCAGAAAATTCTTCCGGCAGCGGTAGCTTCTCGGAAATTCCCACAGCCTGCCCAGGATTGATGCCCCAAGTCACTGTAGGCTCGACCTTCGCGCCGTCCATGTTTACGACGTCGTCATAACGGGCATCGGGGTCAGAGGTGACCGAACGCCAGTAAGCAACGGCTCGATCAAAGCCCTCGCCCTTGGGAACAAACTCTCTCCCTTTAAGAAACTCAAAAGTAGTGGCATCGGGATTCACGTACCCGACCAGCGCGCCTCCTTCGATGCTCATGTTGCAGATGGTCATCCGTTCTTCCATACTCATTTTTTCGACGACGGCGCCGCCGTATTCGTAAGCAAACCCCTTCCCGCCCGCCACGCCGAGCCTCCGGATAATATTGAGAATCACATCCTTCGCGTAAACCCCTTGAGAAAGCGCTCCGTTGACGTTGATCCGGCGCACCTTGAGCTTATCCATCGCCAGGGTTTGGGTAGCCAGCACGTCCCGCACCTGACTCGTCCCGATGCCAAAAGCCAGCGTCCCAAACGCTCCATGCGTGCTGGTGTGGCTATCCCCGCAAGCGAGTGTCATACCCGGCTGGGTCAACCCCAGCTGCGGACCGATCACATGAACGATGCCTTGTTTATCGCTGTCCAACCCGAAGAATTCGATCCCGAACTCGCTGACGTTCTTTTCCAGCGCCTGGATCAATTCCTCCGCCTGAGAGTCCAAAAATGGACGGGTCCGCATGTCCGTAGGAACAATGTGATCCACGGTCGCAAAGGTCCTCTCGGGAAAGGCCACATCGAATCCTTTCTCCCGTAGCATGTCGAATGCCGGAGCCGTGGTGATCTCGTGGATCAGATGAAGACCGACGAAGAGCTGCGTCTGGCCCGTTGGAAGGATATCAACGGTGTGGGATTCCCAAACCTTGTCGTAGAGCGTGCGTCTAGAACCTTTTGCCATCTCGCAGGATCTCCTTGAGTCGAATCATATCCGCCCATAGGGGTAAGTTCAAGAGCGCGTGTTCATGGCTCGTGTTCGTGATCGAGCACGGATTACGCTTTTTGCCCATAGATCCACTTGGCCGGATCTTTGGCATATTCTTCATAGGAACCAGCACAAGTAAGGCCGGGAATTTGCGGTATCCAGTCCTCTTTCAGAAGCTCATCCGGATCACCATATTTGCTCGCAAGCTGCCGCACCTCCGGATCATCCAAGGCCGTTAAGCGGCCCTTTCGGATCACCGCGTGCTCCTTGCCATCCTTGGCAGTCACCACCAGCGTGGGCAAGAGCAAGTGGATATGGAGATGGCCGTAAAGAATGGCTCGCTCGCCGGCCCATTTTTCTTCCGGCGCGCGCCAAAGGGTTCCGAAGCCCATGTGGATGACGCCGGAGCGGCGTCGCTCCCACTCAAAACCGCCCGAGGAGTGACGCTCGATATGACTGGGGCGTAGGATCTTGGGGTTCGTACCGATAGCCGCTTCCCACAAGTAGAAGAGTCCAGGTCGTGGAAAGCAGGGATATTGCGTGCGTTTGCTCTCCTCAAGTAGGTCGCGCCAGGCGTCTCCGTAAGCCGCCCCACCCGTCACTTTGACGATTTGGCCGGCTTCCAACTCAACCTTGACTTGCGGAAACGCCCTCGAAAAATGGCTCGTGGTACCGGCAACGACACCGGCGGCGTTTTCTTTAGCGATCAGAGGAGGCACCGGATGGCTGAATAGATGGCCATTGCGAGGAGTGGAGGAGAAGCCGTAGCGGGTCCCATCATAGTATTCCTCCCAGTAACTCCAGGAGATATCGGTCCCTTCGGGATCCGTAAGTCGAGCCTTTCCGCCTCGGCCTTTTTCCCAGATCGGATCCCAGGTTTTTTTATTGATGAGCAGGTGGAGCTCCAAGGGATAAGTCGTTGAGCGCTGCAGAAAATGTTCGGTGCGAAGCCAGGGAATCTGCTCGTAGCGGTGATCGGATTTGGGAACAGGTCCTCCCTTTCCGTGAATCAGCAAATCGTAGCCGCGTCGAGCGGCAAAGTCCTCGATGAACGGAAGGCCCTCCCACCGCCTGGGATTTTTCTCCCACGGCTCTCTGCGCATGATCACGCGCACCTCATCGAGAAAATCGAACTCTCTGTCCGGCTCGCCCATATCAATGAAAAGGATATCGACATGGGCCCCTTTTTCTCTGAGCGCTTGAGCGACCGCCTGAGGAACTGCCGGATCATATTCTCGATCCACAGCGATCAGCACTTTGTTGCCGCTTCCGGTATTCCCATAACCCACAAAACCAACATGACTCTCACGATTCTCCCGCCATCCGGCCAGCGCGTGAGCATGGGGCATGAGCTTCGATATATCCAAGGTAGAAAGCCCTGGGACATCTGTTCCCCTTCCGCCCACCGGCGCAGTGGTTACTCCTACTTCATCGGCAACATCACACATGAATCCACTCTTTCTATATCTCGACCTACCTTGAGAGCTTATCGCATTGGACCTAAAGCCCAAGCTCTTTCTGCGCCTGCTTCAAATAGCTGAGGTCCACGTACTTCTCCGGCGCGGGCGCAGGCTCCTTCACCAGCCCATCTTGCACCTGGACCTCAATGTTGATCTTCAAACCGTCAAGCGTCACCGCTCCGTCGATGGGATAAACGTGGTTCTTCGTATAATAGTCAATCCCCTTCTTCGCGTACGGCGGCTTGAGCCCGAACTCCTTGGTCAAAAAACCCGTGGCCAGAGCCGGCTGCTCATAAATCCATTGCAGGCTGCGAACGTGGGCCTTCAGGAACTTGACCACGGCACCGCGGTTCTTCTCCGCCCATGCGGGATGAGTGGTAACGGCGTTGAACTGATATGTCGAGATTACCTCCGTCGTATCGCCCAGTTTGTTGAACCACCTGTCGATGGCGATATCCGCGAAGGGAACGCCCAGGACCGCTCCGGCCACTGCGCCGCTTTCGAGCGCGCTCAATCGCGCAGGAGTGCCACCCGCAATCACTGCGAGGTTGAAATCCCGCGGATAGAGCAGGCCTTTGCTCTTGAGATAGCTTAAGAGAATCGAGGTCGCGCCTCCTTTGAGACTCGCGACGCCAAGTCTCGCTCCTCTAAGATCCTCGATCTTTTTGTAGTCCTTGCCACCGATGAGAAGGTAAGGTGCCGCGTTGCTGGAGCCGGCTACCACCTTCAGGTTGGCGCCCTTTTCGTTCAGCACGATAATCCCATCCGGGTTGATCAAGGCGAAATGGAGATCTCCGGTAACCAGGGCCTGAAGTTGGATGTCGGCGCGGCCGATGCTGACGAGATCGACCTCGATGCCCTCTTTTGCGTAGAACCCTTTTTTCTGGGCTACGAAGAACGGGAGGTAATTGAGGTCACGCGAGACATACCCTGCCCTGAGTGTCTCCGCGACCGCCGCCGGAGCGAGAGAGAACAGAACCAAAAGAGCCAAGAAGAGTCTTTTCATGGATCGTCACCTCCATTATTCAACTGACGCAGTGATCCAGAATCCATTTCACGACATCGATCCTTCTCGCAAACCAGACCTCGGGAAAGGACTTGGCGTACTTGATAGACTCCTCGTAGACCTTTCCGGTCGCGGGGAAAGCCATCTGGCAGTGCATCGCCATCGTCAGCATCTTTGGCTCGGTCAAAGACTCTTCATAGAGAATATCAAACTCGTCCTTGAACGCCCCAAAAAGGTCCCGGGCTGTGATCCCTCGCCGATACATGCCCGTGTCGTTGAGCCCGCTTATGGCATTGCGGTAGGGAACCTCGACGAGGGTCTTACCTTTCACTTGGACGAGATAAGGAGCGTCGTCGTTGACCGCATCGCCGTGCCAGAGAAAGCCCTCCTCGACCAGCAGCTCAAGCGTGTACTCCGTGTGGCGCATCCCGGATGACAGGCAGCCGTAGGGTCTGACGCCGACCAGATCCTGGAATATTTTGACACAGGTCCGGATCTCCTCTCTCTCCTCCTCTTTGGTGAGAAGGACTGACTGGATGTCCTCCGCATAGTTATGGCACACAATCTCGTGCCCGCCGGCATGGATCTTTTTTACTGCGTCAGGATATTTTATGGCGGCCAGGCCGTTGATATTGAAAGAGGCCTTGAGGCCGTACTTCTCAAGGATTCTCAGTATTCTCCAGACTCCAGTCCGTCCACCGTAGTCATTCTCGCTCGCCGTCCGGAAATCATACTTGCATCTTACGTCTTCCGAAGTAATCGGGTTCGATCCTCCCACATGCCGGCCCCTGCGTAGCTTGGGGTCGGGGGTTTCGGTCCAGGCCTCGAGGTTTCCCGCTAGGGTGACTGCCAGCCTGGCACCATTCGGCCATTGGATCTTGAGCTTCTTTCCCTTCGAGAAAACATCGTAGAATGAATCGTGCGATGGGATCATCCGTTCCTCCCAAATACTCAGAATGTCTCGCTTCTAGCAGCAAGCCTATATAAGGAAACCCGTAACCCTGTCAATCCGTTTGAGGGCCAGCTCTACCGCTGCTGGCTAAGGAGGTCGTAGATTAAATAATAAAATTGCATCATAGAGGGTAGATACACCGTGAAGAACTCCTTGGCGGAAAAACTCTGACGCGCGGGATCCACATGGCTAAAAAGCCTTAGGATTGCCAGATGCACTTGATTCCTATTCTTAACGGCATCGGCGAGCCTGAGGCTTTCCGTGTACGGTATCAAAGGGTCCGTGCTTCCGTGGCCGACAAGGAGATAGGCGCGAATCGAAGGAACCAGGGGAGCAAGGGCGAGCTTTCTGAGATACTCTTGCAGGCGGGGATCTACTCCTTTCATCAGATCATTTACGCGTTGCGGGTCCTGGTTCATCAGAAGCTCGTAAAGACGCCTGCCGCCCGGAGTCAACTGGCTCACAAGAGAAAGGAGATCGTCCCTTTTTTTCTCCTCCTCCTTTCTGAAAATCTCTCTCAGGAGCCTCCGATCCCGCTCGTTTTGAACGTAATCTACATTGTTCATAAAGAAAACCCATTTGCCGTAGGGCTCGGGTTTTAGGTATCCTTTCTCTTCGCGGTATTCGTAGTAACCAGTCGTGATAAAGCGGATGACGTTGATGGGATCGTAGTAGCCGCCGAAGGAGACCAGAAACTTGACTTGGTGCCGGATCGAGGGATGCACCGCTGCCATGAAGGTTGGACCGGCGCCGTAGCTGAAACCCAGGAGACCTATTTTTTTTTCGTCGACTATCTCTTTCCTGGAGGCCAGGAAGCGGAAGGAAGCGACGATGTCGTCCACATCGCTGAAAAGGACGCGAAAGGACTTCATCCCTCTCAGCTCAGGGACAAGCACGACAAAGCCTGAGCGCGCCAGGGCACGCGCGAAGCGAATCAAACGGGGATCGTCCTTGCCTTCCTCTATGATGCCATGCGTGAGTAAGATGGCAGCCCGTTTTTTCCCGTCCGGCAAGCGGTAAAGGTCTGCGGCGATCCGCTGCTCTCCCGCGGGGATCTCCAATCGCTCGACCACGGGAGCCGATGTCACCCACGCCAGTTTTCCCTGGTCCGGGGTGTGGACGGTTGTCTCATCCAGCAGGTCATACAGAAAGAGGCCGGTGATAGCCCCTAGACGAATCTGGGGGAAAAAGACGACACAAAGCAAAAGCAGGAAGCCGAGAATAAGGGAGAGCTTTCTTTTCATGCCTACTGCCTACCCTTCGGCGGTGAGCCGCTCAGGGCGGTCGAACCGTTGCCTACTGCCTTTAGTATTTTACTTCGGCGAGAAATAACCCATGCGGCGGCGCCGTAGGACCCGCGCGGGTCCGGTCTTGAGCCTGCAGTAGTTCAGCGAATGCGGCGGGGCTCCGCTCTCCCCGTCCCACCTCGACCAGCGTTCCTACAATGTTGCGCACCATGTGTCTCAGAAAAGCGGTTGCCTCAACGGTATAGACGAGAAAATCCCCTTCTCGGGTCAAGGCATTGCTATAGATTTTCCTCACGGGGTGGGCCGCGTCACATCCCACCGCCTGGAATGAGGCGAAGTTATGTTCCCCTTCGAGACACCGAATTGCCTCCTGTATGGAAGAAAGGTCCAGTGGGTCATAGACGTGCCAGGAAAAACGGCGGTGAAACGCGGACGGAAATGGATGGTTCCAGATCCGGTACATGTAGAGCCGGCTCCTACCGTCCCGTCGAGCATCAAAAGAATCGGCAACCGGCTCGACCTTTTTTATGATGATGTCCGGCGGCGTGAGGGCGTTGAGACCTTTTTGCAAACGGGAAAGGTCCATCTCTCCCGCGAAGACAAAATTGGCCACCTGACCTAGCGCATGGACCCCCGCATCCGTGCGGCCGGAGCCGTTCAGTCGAGTCCTAACTCCCAGGATCGTTTCGAGCCCCTGTTCCAAAACCTGCTGGATCGTCTGCCCGTTGGGTTGAATCTGCCAACCGCAATAATTGGTTCCGTCATATTCAATGGTTAACTTGATATTCATAAAGCAGTTTCGAGTCTGGAGTTTCTAGTTTTGAGTTAGAAAACCTTGTTTTCTATATTTACCTGAAAAGGACGACGCTTGCCAAGCCTTTTACAGCCGTCAGCGACGCTCAAAATGCTTGACAACTTCTTGGGAAGGCAAGACAATCATCGTCGTTTTCCGAAATTCAGCGACCGTGCTATACGGACCGGTATAATTATAGTTAGCCGAGTCGAAGGAGCCATGAAGTTTTCACAACGCTACGGATACACACCGGTGAAGAGCGCGATCCAGCTGGAGTCGATCGATGAGGAACTGCGCAATGCTCTGTGGAGTGTCCTGAAGCTCCACTATTGGGACTCTGTCTATTGGAACGACGAGATTCTGAATCGGCGTCGGCTCCTCTCAAACGCCGGCAACGAGCACATGCTGGCGTTCTGCCAGCGTCTGTGGCTGCATTTCTTCAAGAAGCCTCTGGACACTCTCCCGAATGACTTCGACGAGGTCTATGGCCGCCTACGCAAGTTTTTCTTCGAGAGCAAGTGGTACGAGGTTTACGACTTCATCGAATTCGTTGCGCAGGAATACCCCGAGGAGCGCCGCAACGCGGAATTCGCTCACGCGGTGAACATCTTCCTGGAAAGAGAAGTTGCCGGGTACCGATTTGTAGAGGGCCATATTGTGCAAATCACCGCGACCGAAGAGATTGACGCCATCGAGACGGCGACGGCAGCAAAGAAGGGTCCGGTTCGCGAGCACTTGGAGCGCGCTCTCCAGCTCCTGTCTGATCGCCGCGCTCCCGACTACCGCAACTCGATCAAGGAGTCCATCTCCGCCGTCGAGGCGCTCGCTCAATCCTCAAGCACCTCCCACAAGGGCACCCTGGGGGAACTGCTGAAGCAACTCGCGCGTATCCACCCCCTACACCCCGCACTCGAGGCGGCCTTCACCAAGCTCTACGGTTATACGTCGGACGCTAACGGGATCCGGCATGCTCTTCTCGATGAGGATCGCGTGACGTTCGAGGAGGCTAAGTTCATGCTCGTGGCGTGCAGCGCTTTCATCAACTACGTGCGCGGGGTTCTAAAAACGTGATCGCACGATCGGCTAACTCTGCGCTTCAACGGACCGAGGCTCGCGCGGCTCGTCTCGGCCGTTGAGCGCGATCCGTTATTTCACAGGTAATCTCTGATCAAAATCTCGGCGATCTGGACGGCATTGAGGGCAGCGCCTTTGCGCAGATTGTCGGCCACGATCCAGAGGTTAATCCCGTTGGGAACGGAGTCGTCCTCCCGAATCCTCCCCACTAGAGTCGCGTCCTTACCAGTTGCATCGATCGCCATAGGATAGATATCCTTTTCTGGTTCGTCGCACAGCAGAATCCCAGGGGCCTCACGCAAAATGGCCCTGACATCCTTGGCGGTGAGCTTCTTCTCGGTCTCGACATTGACCGACTCGGAGTGACCGATGAAAACTGGCACTCGCACAGCAGTAGTGGTGATCCGAAGGGAGGGCTCCCCCAGAATCTTGCGGGTCTCTTGAATCATTTTCACCTCTTCCTTCGTGTAGCCACCCGCCAAAAAGGCGTCGATGTGCGGAATGCAATTGAAGGCGATCTGATGGGGAAACTTCTCTTTCTTTAATTCTTTTCCGTTGAACAGGGCGGCTGTCTGTTGGCTCAGCTCCTCCATGGCCATTCGCCCCGCGCCGGAAACGGACTGATAGGAAGAAACTACCACACGCTTGATCCGCGCCGCGTCGTGAATGGGCTTGAGCGCCACGACCATCTGGATAGTGGAACAATTTGGATTAGCGACAATGCCTCTGTGCTTATAGTGGGGGATATCTCTCGGGTTAACCTCTGGAACGACCAAAGGAACATCGAGCTCCATGCGGAAGCGGGCAGTGTTATCCACGACGACGCTGCCTAAAGCAACGGCCAGCGGGGCAAACTTGTCGCTCACGCTCCCGCCAGCGGAAAAAAGGGCGATGTCGATGCCTTTAAAAGAGTCCTCCTGTAATACTTCCACGCGGATCTGCTTGCCGCGAAAATCGAGGAGTTGCCCCGCGGATCTCTCCGAGGCCAGGAGCCGGAGCTCACCGACCGGGAAGAGCCTCTCTTCAAGGATCTCCCGCAGCTGCTCGCCGACCGCTCCCGTGGCCCCCACAACCGCTACGTTATATTTTTCTTTCTTCACAGCTTTTGATCCCTTACTCAATTTACGATTTTAGATTCAATCCAAAATCGGCAATCCAAAATGATCTTCATCCCTTAAATCCTTTATCTATCTTTTCTCGAACGAGCCGTCCCATCTCCCGGCAGCCGATCAGCCGGCATCCCTTTGCTTGGATATCCGTAGTTCGATATCCCTCGTTGAGCACATCCTCCACTGCCTTCTCGATACGGCCCGCGGCCTCGCCCTGATTCAACGAGTGACGCAGCATCAGCGCGACAGTCAAGACCGTCGCAGCGGGTTGGCCATGTCCTTACCCACAATGTCAGGCGCGCTGCCGTGGACCGGTTCGTACATCCCCACCTTTCCGCCGAGACTGGCCGACGGAAGCATGCCGATGGAACCGGTAAGCATCGCCGCTTCATCGCTTAGAATATCGCCAAACATGTTGGTCGTAACGATGACGTCGAACTGTTTGGGATCGCGGATGAGCTGCATCGCGCAGTTGTCCACGAGCATGTGCTCAAGCGCAACGTCACCGTGGCCGCCTTCTTTATGAACCCGCGTCACGACCTTGCGCCAGAGCTCCGTAGCCTCCAGGACATTGGCCTTATCGACCGAAGTGACCTTTTTCCGTCGTTTGCGGGCGGCCTCGAAGGCGACATGGGCGATGCGCTCGATCTCAGGGGTGGTATAGACCTCCGTGTTCACACCCCGCTCCGTACCGTCCGGGAGCCGCGTAATTCCCTTGGGCTGGCCAAAATAGATTCCGCCGGTGAGCTCGCGCACAACCAGAAGGTCGGTCCCTTCCACGACCTCGTGTCTTAAAGTCGACGCCGAGGCCAAAGCCGAAAAGAGTTTTACCGGACGGAGATTAGCGAAGATACCCAGTTCTTGCCGCAAGGCCAAGAGGGCCCGCTCAGGACGAATGGAATAATCCAACCCATCCCACTTTGGTCCTCCCATAGCGCCAAGAAGGACCGCATCGCTTTCTTTGGCCAGCTTGAGGACCGATTCTATAAGAGGCTTTCCGTGGGCATCGATAGAAGCTCCACCCACCAGACCCTCTTCGAACTCGACGCCAAATCCGTAGAGAACAACCACTTGGCTCAGGACCAGAGTTCCTTCTCTGACCACCTCCGGCCCGATGCCATCGCCTGGTAAAACTGCAATTTTGTAGTTCAACTAAACCCTCCTTATCGCCTCGTTACTCGTGTATTCGTTATTCGTATAATCGTAGTAAATCGATTAACGAGTCAACGAGCAACGGTTAACGCAATCATGGACCCTCTCTCTCCACCAACTGCCGATAGTGCTTTCGATACTCAAGCTTGTTCAGGGCGTTGATGTAAGCCAGGGCGCTGGCCATGATAATGTCTGTGTGCGCCCCTTGTCCTGAAACCCGGATCCCGCCGTCTTCTATCAGACAGGAGACCTCTCCCTGAGCATCCGCTCCGCCGGTGATCGCCTTGACCGAATATCGAACCAGTTGCGAGCGGGAACCCGTGATTTTGGCGATCACCTTATAACAAGCATCCACTACTCCGTCTCCTGTACTATGATCCATGCATTCTTGGCCATCCACACGCATCTTCACCGTCGCCGAGGGTATCGCATTGGAACTGGAATTCACATTGAGATAAATAAGCTCGTAACGATCGGGCCGTCCGGGAAGTCTGAGGATTTCCTCGGCGATGATCGCCTCGATGTCCTCGTCGTAGACCTCTTTTTTCTTGTCCGCCAGCTCCTTGAAGCGGAGAAAGGCGCGATTCATGTCAACCTTATTGAGATGAAACCCCAACTCCTTAAGCCGCTCATCGAAGGCATGGCGTCCCGAATGCTTCCCCATGACCAGCCGGTTGCCGGTTATCCCGACCGACTCCGGGGTCATGATCTCGTAGGTGAGCTTTTGCTTGAGCACGCCGTCTTGATGGATGCCCGCTTCATGGGCAAAGGCGTTATCCCCTACGATCGGTTTATTGATCGGGATCGGAATGCCGGTGATCTGCGAGACCAGGCGGGAAGTAGGATAGATCTGTTCACTCACCACATTGGTGTCCACGCCGAAGAGGCTTTTCCTGGTCTTAATGGCCATCACGACCTCCTCGAGAGAGGTATTGCCCGCGCGCTCGCCGATGCCATTGATCGTGCACTCGACCTGCCGTGCTCCGTTGGCTACGGCCGCCAGGGAGTTCGCGACCGCCAGTCCCAAGTCATTATGGCAGTGAGCGCTCCAGGCAACCCGCTTTCCACCCTCGGTGTGCTCAACGAGATGACGCACCAGAACGCCGAACTCCGAGGGGATCGCATACCCCGTGGTGTCGGGAACGTTGAGAGTCTTGGCCCCGGCCCGAACCACTTCGCCGAAAACCTGCACGAGAAAATCCCAATTGCTCCGCGAGGCGTCTTCAGCCGAAAACTCGATATAGTCGATCTGTTTCTTGGCATAACTCACGGCCCAGACCGCCGCGTCCAACACTTCGTTGCGCGACATCCTGAGCTTGTGCTTCATGTGAATGTCCGAAGTGGCGATAAAGATGTGAATCCCAGGATGCTTGGCATGTTCGACCGCCTTGAGCGCCTTTTTGATATCTCCCTCCTGCGCCCGGGCCAGACTCACCACCATGGGCCGCTTGACCTCTTTGGAGACGCGCTCCACGGACTCAAAATCCCCCTCTGAGGAAGCGGCAAATCCCGCCTCGATCACATCCACACCAAGCTTTTCCAGCTGACGCGCGATGATCACTTTTTCCTCGACATTCATGCTGGCGCCGGGAGATTGCTCTCCATCCCTGAGCGTCGTATCAAAGATCCTTACTACGTTATCCTCTGTGACTTTTTCTGACATCGATCTATCCTCCATGACGTGGCATTTTCAACCCCCGTTTAGGCCGGTCAAAAAGGTCCCAGATGCCAGGCGCGCAATAGACCCGCGAGCGGAGGCGTACTTGAGAAGTACGTTGGAGCGAGCGGGTTGAGCGCAACGAAGCAGATGGGCCTTTTTCAACGGCATAAAAATAAAAACTCCCGCGGCAGGGCCTGCGGGAGCATGATACGGACTTTCTAGAAGGAGGAGTTTACTGCAACGCCTCTGCGATCTCCCCCCTCTCCTCCCGCCTCCGCTTACGGATCGTCAGTCCCCATAAGAGGGGCCCGGATAAAGTATACAGGAGAAAGACGGTAAAAAACATAATCTGCGGCTCGGCAATGGTCAGTTTAATGAAAAGGATCGCAGAAACCAATATCCAGAGGGGATGCCTTTTTTTAAGATCCATCTGCTTCAGACTAAAATACTGAAAGTTGCTCACCATCAACCCTGCCAGGAGATAAATAACCAGGAGTAGAATCACCCGTTTGTTAGCCGCCCCCTCGCCACCAAGAAAATAATACATCAGGATGGTCGCCGCAATCATCTCCGCCGCCGCGGGTATAGGGAGCCCGACAAAGTGGCTCTTTTCCACCGTCCGAACCTGAACGTTGAACCGGGCGAGTCTGAGGGCGCCGCAAACCACGTAGAGACAGGCCGCCAACCATCCCCAGGTTCCCCAAGGAACGAGCGCCCAATAATAAACCAAAATGGCAGGGGCCACCCCAAAGGATACGAGATCGGCTAACGAATCAAATTCCACGCCGAACTGACTTGTCGTCTTGGTTAGACGGGCCACATAGCCATCGAGACCGTCCAAGAGATGCGCCAGGATGACGAATATCGCCGCCTGGAGATAGTGCCCGTTGAAGGTCGATATGACGGAGAAAAAACCACAGATGAGATTTCCCGTGGTAAAGAGACTGGGAATCAGATAAACGCCCCGTTTCAGTTGAGCCGAGCGGACCCTCTGCTTGAGCGGGACTCGGGCTACCCCTCTCCTGGGAAGGAGACGCACTTTCCCCGCCAAGGGCCGCTCACCTTGCGGGTCATGGATCCCGTTCATGAAAACCTCCCTATGATAGTCTCGCCCGCTCTCACCCTCTGCCCCTCAACCACGTCCACACGGGTTCCTCCGGGCAAAAAGAGATCCACCCGGGAACCGAATATAATCATTCCGAATTTCTGCCCCGGCTCCAGGGCGTCGCCCTTTTTCACGTAACAGATAATGCGCCGGGCTAGGACTCCGGCAATTTGCGTCACGCCCAAGTTTCTCCCTTTCGGCCCCACGATTCTGAGA